>Ga0193753_10000342_pt1 | contig 46452 bp, 39 predicted proteins | sample H1c2metaG_FD_144925 | JGI IMG/M metagenome (GOLD analysis project Ga0193753, IMG submission 144925) | Soil microbial communities from a riparian zone of the East river system, Colorado, United States - H1c2 | ecosystem: Environmental > Terrestrial > Soil > Riparian zone | place: USA: East...
GACGCGGGCGCGAACTCCCTGGCGACACCGAGCAGCACTGAAGTGATTCGATACGGATTCACCACGCGCGACGCCCGGCTCGTTGCCAAAGGAGTGGAAGCGCGCGGTGTGGGCACGAGCTTCGACGTCGCGTTCGACGATGAGATGCTTGGCCGCGTGGATCTCGCCGTTCCTGGGCGACACAATGTGTTGAACGCGCTCGCGGCAATCGCGAGCGGGCTTGCGGTTGGCGCGGAATTCACCGCGATGGCTACGGGTCTTCGCACGTTCGCCGGCGCCGAGCGTCGCTTCCAACGATTGGGCGAGGCGAACGGCGTCGTGATCGTCGATGACTACGCGCACCATCCCACCGAGATCGGCGCGACGCTCGCGGCGGCTCGCGCCGCGTACCCGTCCGGGCGAATCATCGCTGCGTTTCAACCGCATCTGTATTCGAGAACCCGCGACTTCGCGCACGAGTTTGGCGTGTCGTTGGCGGCGGCGGACGTCGTGTTTCTCACTGAGATTTACCCGGCGCGCGAGCAGCCGATTGACGGCGTGACGGCTTCACTCGTGGTGGATGCGGTGTCAGCGGCGGGCGGCACTGTGGCCTGGCGCGGCGAGCGGTCGGAGCTGGCTGGTGCGCTAGCCGGGGCGGTGCGTCCCGGCGACGTCGTGTTCACGATTGGCGCGGGCGACATCACAAAAACAGGTCCTGAATTACTCGCCCGCCAATCGTGAACACGACGTCGCCGATGATCGGGCGGCCTGTTCGCCTTGCGCTCGGCGTCGTGGCGGCGGCGGTTCTCGTCGGGTCACCCTGGTGGGCACCGCTCATCATGCGGCGGATGGCGTTTTTTCATGTCCGTCGCATCGAGATCCTCGGTGCTCGCTATGTTGCCCCGGGTGACATTCTCGCCCGCTTGCACGTCGATACGCTGGCGTCCGTCTGGGACCCGACCGCGCCGCTCGTCGCTCGGGTTGGAGGTCATTCGGAAATCCAGAGTGTGGTCGTTCGCCGAAAATTTCCAGGAACGCTCGTCGTAGAAGTCACAGAACGGGTGCCGGTGGCATTGGTGCCGGCCGCCGGTGGTTTTCGAGTGTACGATGAACGAGGTGCAGCACTGTCGATCGACCCGGCGAAAGTGACCGTGGATGCGCCGGTGTTGATGCAGCGGGACGTAGGACTATTGCGGCTGCTCGGCGCGATGCGCGCCGGAATGCCGTTGCTGTACGCGCGAATCAGCGCGGTACGACGTACAGGGCCCGAGGAGATCCTTCTTCAGCTCAACTCGGCCTCAGTGCGCGCAATGCAAAGCGTTACGTTGGAACGCCTCGCCGAAATAGAACCAGTCGAAGCCGATCTCACGCGCAAGCAACTCCGAGTTGCCGAGATCGACCTTCGTTACCGTGACCAAGTCATCGCCAGACTCCAATGAATCCGGAACGCCTCGTCGCAGGACTCGATATCGGGTCGGCGAAGACCACTGCCATCATCGCCGAGGTCGAAGGCGACCTGCCGAAGCATCCGAGCATCAAGGTGCTCGGCGTCGGCCAGGCGCGCACGACCGGCATGCGACGCGGTGTCGTCTCCGACATCGAGGAAACGACACGCTCCATTCGGAAGGCCATGCAGGACGCCGAGCGAATGGCCGGCGCGCAAGTGCAGGAGGTCTTCGCCGGGATCGCGGGCGAGCACGTGCAAGCAATGACGAGCAAGGGGATCGTCGCGGTGAGTCACGACGAGATCAACAAGTCGGATGTGGATCGGGCGAATGAAGTGGCGCGCGCGCAAGCAATTCCGCAGGACCGCGAGCTCCTGCACGCGATTCCGCAGGAATACACTGTCGACAAGAACGTGGGGATTCGCGATCCGATCGGCATGAGTGGCACCCGTCTCGAGACGGAGATGTATCTCGTGACGATCGGCAGCTCGCCGGCGATCAACCTGCGCAAATCGGTCGAACGCGCGGGCTACAAGGTGCGCGAGCTGGTCCTCGAGCCGCTGGCGAGCGCGCTGGCGACGTTGACCGAGGACGAGAAGGAATTAGGCGTAGCACTCGTGGAAATGGGCGCGGGAACGACGGACCTCGCCGTCTTTCACGAAGGCAAAATCCGGCATCTCGGAACGATCGCGTTCGGCGGCAACAACGTCACGAGCGACATCGTGCACGGACTCGGCGTTACACAAGCCGACGCCGAGCGGCTCAAGGAGCGCTATGGCTGCGCGTACGAGCCGCTGGTGAATCCGTCGGACGTGATTCAGTTGCCGAGCACCGTCGCGCAGGGCGACCGTCAGATTCCGCGCGAGTTGCTGGCGCACATCATCCACCAGCGAATGGACGAGATCTTCGATCTGGTGCAGCGGGATGTGGCGTCGGCGGGCTTTTCCGGGCGTTTGAGCGCAGGTGTGGTGCTGACGGGCGGAGCGGCGGCGATGCAGGGCGCGGCGGAGCTGGCGAGCAACGTGTTCGGGACGGGCGTCCGGGTGGGGATTCCCTCGGAGAACATCGGCGGGCTCGTGGATTCCGTGGAGGCTCCGCGCTTTGCGACCGTCGCAGGCTTGGCCCAGTATGGAGCTAACCGGATCGCCCTCGGCGGCGCGGTGATCGGTGCGCGACGGATGGCGATGGGCGGTGGCAGCATGGAGAAGATTGTCGGACGCGTAAAATTCTGGCTGCAGGATTTCTTCTAGCGCCGCGATCCGGGCGTCCGGTATGAAGTGTGCTCGCCGTTGTGTAGTGGGAGAGACGTGCGACGCGACAGATCAAAAAGCTGCTACGGAAGTTGTGACTGTGGAAAACTTTAGGCGTGTGAGGTTGTGATTTATAGCACGCTTCGTCGTCTAAATTTGGGGTAGTCGGAACACCGGAAAGCATTATATTGCCCGAGCGTTTTAAAGACGCTCACCGGCGTTTTGAAGGCTCCTGAAAACGCCGACACGGCACTCCTTCCCGCATTTCCGGCACCCCACTTCGAAGTACGGACCGTTCTCAATGATTTTCGAGTTCGAAGAGAGCGCGACCCAGAACGCCCGCATGAAGGTCGTGGGCGTGGGCGGTGGCGGCGGCAACGCCGTCAATCGAATGATCGATGAGCACCTGGAAGGGGTGGAGTTCATCTCGATCAACACAGACGCGCAGGCGCTTCTCACGTCCAAGTCCGATCTCAAGGTTCAGATCGGAAAGAAGCTGACGCGCGGACTCGGTGCCGGTGCTCGGCCCGAGATCGGCCGTCAAGCCATTGAAGAGAATCGTGATGAAGTCGGTCGCGCGCTGGCCAACGCAGACCTCGTCTTCATCACCTGTGGTATGGGCGGCGGGACAGGAACAGGTGCGGCGCCGGTGATTGCCGAGCTCGCGCGTGAAGCCGGCGCGCTCACCGTCGGTATCGTCACCAAGCCGTTCCTCTTCGAGGGACGCAAGCGCATGCGTCAGGCTGAGCAGGGCATTGCCGACATGCGTAAGAACGTCGACACGATGATCGTGGTGCCGAATGAGCGTTTGCTCGCGGTGGTCGGCAAGGGCATTCCGTTCCAGGACGCGCTCAAGAAGGCGGACGAGGTGCTCCTGCACGCGACGCAGGGAATCTCGTCGTTGATCAGCGTGACCGGGCTCGTGAACGTGGATTTTGCCGACGTTCGCACGGTGATGCAGGCCGGCGGTTCCGCGCTGATGGGCACGGGTGTTGGCCGCGGTGAGAACCGCGCCATGGAAGCCGCACAGCAGGCGATCAGCTCGCCGCTGCTCGACAATGTGAGCGTTGCCGGAGCGATGGGCGTTCTCGTCAATATCACTGGCGGCGCCGACCTCACGCTCGGTGAAGTGCATCAGATCAACGAAATCATTCACGACGCAGTCGGGGACGACGCCGAAATCATTTTCGGCGCGGTCCACGAGCCTGCGATGCAGGGTGAGATTCGCGTGACGGTGATTGCGACTGGATTTGATCGCGCGGTCGCATCTAACAACACCACCATGACGCAACACCAGAAGAATGAGCAGCACCAGCAGCAACATCTGCAGCAGACGTCCGCGCCTGTCGCGATGTCCAAGGGATCACCGGTCATTCCGTTCCCCGGCACGCGCCCCGCACGCGTGATCGGCAATGCCACGCGCAACACCGAGGCACCGCCGGCCCCAACACGCGCACAGCCGCGTCCCCCAGCCGAGAAGCCGTCGCAGGACCTCAGTGACATGGAGATCCCGACCTTCATTCGGAGACAGATGGATTGAAGCGGGGAGTCGTACGGATCGGTCTGTACTTCCTTGTCGCGCTGGCGTTTGCCGGCGCGCTTCGCTTTACCCCCCAGCTTCCCGAACCCGGCCGCAAACCCGCCGACATCCTCGTCACGCAGGCGGCGGAACCGTCGTGGAAGCTTCGCTTCGACACACTCGGCCGCGGCGAATCGCTTCGCAATCTGTTGCGCCGAGGTGGGCTGAGCGACGCTGCGGCTGCGCGCGCTCTACAGGCCGCGACGTCGCTCGACCACAAACGCATTCCCGCTGGAATGCCGGTGACGATCAAGTCGGAAGCGGATGACACGATTCCGTCCGAAGTAACGCTGCAACTGTCCATCGATCGATTGCTGCACCTGCGTCGCAACGGCGACTCGTGGGTGGGCGCCGAAGAGCGGCTTCCGTGGTCCACGGACACGATCGTCGTGGGCGGAACGATCGCGTCCAACCTGTACGAAGCCGTTGAGCAAAGTGTGAAAGAGGGGCTGCCGTCGGGCGCGCGCACGCAGCTCGCCTGGTCGCTCGCCGACGTTTTCGAGTATCGCGTCGACATGAGCCGCGATCTGCAGGTGGGCGATGAGTTCAAAGTCGTCGCCGAACGCTCGGTGGCCCCGACCGGCGCCGTTCGCATTGGCAAAGTGATCGCCGCGACGTTCAAGGTCTCGGGGGCTGTGATCAACGTCGTCCATTTCGCCAGCGGGTCGGCGAGCGGCGAATATTTCGATCAGACAGGAAGATCCATGCGCGCGGCGTTTCTGCGCGCGCCTCTCGAGTTCCGACGCATCTCCAGCGTGTTCGGACTGCGTGAACATCCCGTCTTGGGCGGATGGCGTTCGCACAAAGGCACGGACTACGCGGCCGCGGCCGGTACGCCGGTGCGCGCGATCGGCGACGGCGTGGTCGTGCGCGACGGATGGGGCAACGGCTACGGCAACGTGTTAGAGATCCGTCATCGCAACGGATTTGTCACACGCTACGGTCATCTGAGCCGATTTGCCGCCGGCATACGTGTCGGCGGGCACGTGGCGATCGGTCAGACTGTTGCCTTCGTGGGCAGCACCGGTCTGAGCACGGGACCACACCTGCACTTCGAAGTGCTCGTCAACGGCGAGCAGCGTGATCCGCGAACGGCGCTGAAGACGAGCGGCGGCGATCCAGTACCCGAGTCCGAACGCGGTGCATTCGCGCAACTGCGCGATCGACTGCTTGCTTCGCTCGACGCGCCCGTCAGTGGCGTGGCGAAGCTCGGGATGCACTGACCGGGTTGTCACCCTCAGGTTCTCCGACGTCCCGCAGCGCGCGAGTGAACGCACCCACACTGATCCGCTCGGCTGCGTCGAGGAAGCGTCCAATCGCGCGCGCGGCGTCGGTGGCGAGGTCGGCGCGCTCGGCGCCGGACTGTTGAACTACACGCCCCATCTCGTCGCGCAGAATCGACCACTCGCGCCGCAACTGGGCGTTCGTCCAGCCGAGTCGCGCCCGATCGGCTCCGTGGCGCTCGGCCACGGCTCGCTCGATCTCGAGGCTTTCGGCAAACGCGACCGACGGGCGACCGCCGCCTTCGTCGAGTGCGACGAGCGCGCTGGCCACGTTGGCAATGGTCGTCGCCGTGTGGCTGCTGATCAACCGCGTTACGGGTTTCGCGGCTTGTTGATCGGCGCGCATTCGTTCGACGCAGGCGTCGGCAATCGCGGCGACGTTGTGCAGCACGAGCACACCGACGTCGCCCAGTCCGGACGTCGCTGAGAGTTCGGTGATTTCGGTCCCTTCGTCGGACGCCGACGTTGCCCGCGCTGCCGGAAGCCAAAGCGTGAACGTCGAGCCATCTCCAACGGTCGTCGACACGCACAAGTCGCCGCTCATGAGACGAGCGAGGCGCCTGGCGAGCGCGAGCCCAAGTCCCGATCCGTCTGAGGTTCGCGTCGGGCCGCGTTCCACTTGAACGAATGGTTCGAAGATCGCGCCGACGCGCTCCGACGGAATTCCAATGCCGGTATCGGTGATGCGGAAATACACCCACGGTCCGTCGCCGAAGAGCCGAACACTGTCGTCGGGTTCCGGTACCTCGCCGGCCATCATCGACACGCGTCCGGACGGCGGCGTGTACTTCACCGCATTCTCGAGAAGTCCGAGCAGGATTTGTCTCGTCCGTGATTCGTCAGCGAAATACGATACGTTGGGCGCGCATCGGCAGTGGCGTTGAACGTCGACGCCGCGGATTTCGGCGAACGGCTGCGTGAGCGCGAGTGCCTCGTCCGCCGTTCGGGCGGCCAGGACGACACTGGTGTGCATCTCGAAGTCTCCAGAATCGACGCGCGCAAAATCGAGAACTTGATTCACGAGCTCGAGCAGATGTCGTCCGGCAATGAGAATGCGCCGAACTTTTTCCGACTGATCGCGGTTCAACGGACCGTCCACAGCGACGTCGAGCAATTCCGCGTAGCCGATGATTGCGTTGAGGGGCGTGCGCAGCTCGTGGCTCATGACGGCGAGGAATTCGGACTTCGCCTGATTGCCGGCCTCGGCGCGAGCGCGAGCGATCCGTTCGCGGCCGAGCTGTGCCGCCTGCGCTTCGGCGCGTTTGCGGTCGGTGACGTCACGCAGCGAGACCAAGTGCGCCGACTGACCCTCCCACTCGATGTCCACGACTCGAAGATCGGCGCAGAGCGCTTGTCCGTCGGGGCGTCGGATGTCGATTTCGGTGGTGTCGCCCGAGACTGCGGGATATCCGAAGTACGTTGCCGTGAGCTCGGCGGCCGTGCGGCCGAACAGGCCTTCCGCGGCCGGATTCGCGAAGCGAATGACTCCGTCGAGCCCGACGATCAGGATGCCGTCGGACATGCGCGTGACGATCGCCCGCATTTGTTCGGTCAAGGCTGAGCTCATGGCCTCTCCGCACCGGCATGTGGCCCGGTGTCCGGCTGCTCCAGAAACGACAGATACGAGCGCGGCAAGCAATCAGCGCTGCCGTCGATGAAACAGTCGACGTCATCGTCGCGGTTGCGCGTGCGAAAGCATGTTGGTCGGCCTGCAAGTATCGCAGAGACCGTGCTAGAACAACGACAATGGCGCGGTCGCGGTTGAGGCTCCTCGAGTGTGATGTGCAGCACGCAGCGGACTGGTCTGAACCTTGCACCCGTGGCCATCGGAAATTTTCAGTGAATTCAGCGTGGGATTGAAAGGAGGGCGCCCTGTCGACGTATCTGCTCAAGCTGTATGTGACGGGAACGAGCGCACGGGCTGAGACCGCCATTGGCAACTTGCGGCGCATTTGCGAGCAGGACCTTGGCGGCGCCTATCAGTTAGAGATCATTGATGTTCTCGAGCATCCGCAGCTCGCCGAAGACGACAAGGTCTTGGCGACACCGACGTTGATCAAGCAACTCCCGCCGCCGTTACGGCGCGTCATTGGAGATCTGTCCGACAAAGACAAGGTGCTCCTCGGTCTGGAAGTCCGTCGAGACATTTCCACCGCCAATCCGGAGATGCCGTTGTGACGACGACAGCGCACGAATCTGCAGTCGAGAAACTCCCGACTGGTATCGCGAGCTTCGACACGATTGCCAAAGGCGGCTTGCCGCGAAATCGAACGACGCTGCTCTCCGGTACGGCGGGCAGCGGCAAGACGGTGTTCGCGGTGCATTTTCTCGCCGCCGGCATTCTCGACGCGGGCGAGCCTGGTGTCTTCGTCACCTTCGAGGAATCGGCGGACGACATTCGCCAGAACATGCGGAGCTTCGGATGGGACCTCGCCGAATGGGAGCGCGATGGGCGGCTGGCGTTCGTCGATGCGTCGCCCGACCCGAACATCGAGACGATCGAATCGGGCGCGTTCGATCTTGGCGCGCTGCTGGCGCGGGTGCAGAACGCCGTCCGCAAAGTGAAGGCGCGCCGCGTGTCTGTCGATTCCCTCGGCGCGGTGTTTTCACAATTCTCTGATCAATCGATCGTACGGCGTGAATTGTTTCGAATCGCGTCGGGGCTCAAGGCCATGGGTGTGACGGCGGTCCTGACCGCCGAACGCACGGAGGATTACGGATCCATCGCCAGATTTGGAGTCGAGGAATTCATCGCCGACAACGTCATGGTGCTCCGGAACGCACTGGAAGACGAGAATCGGCGGCGGACCATCGAGATCGTGAAGTTTCGCGGCACGGACCACCAAAAGGGCGAGTATCCGTTTACGATCGTTCCCGGCCGCGGGCTCGTCGTCATTCCCTTGTCGGCGATTCAGCTGCGCCAGAAATCGTCGAACGTTCGTATTTCGTCGGGCAACGCAACGTTGGACGATATGTGCGGCGGCGGATTCTTTCGCGATTCAGTCATTCTCGTGTCAGGCGCAACGGGTACCGGCAAGACACTCACGGTGACGCAGTTCCTCAACGGCGGCGCGTCGCATGGGGAACGCTGTCTCCTGCTCGCATTCGAAGAGAGCCGCGAGCAACTGTTCCGCAACGCCATCAGCTGGGGCGTCGATTTCGAGAAAATGGAACAGGACGGCTTGCTGCGTGTTGTCTGCGACTATCCTGAAGTCGCCGGGCTCGAGGATTGGCTCGTCACGATTCAGCGGACGATCGAAGAGTTCAAACCCACGCGCGTCGCGCTCGACAGCCTCTCTGCCATCGAACGCGTCGGGACGATAAAAGCGTTCCGCGAATTCGTGATCGGGCTCACATCGTTCATCAAGCAGCAGGAGATCGTGGGTCTGCTCACGTCGACGACACCAACACTCATGGGCGGCACGTCGATCACCGAAGGGCACATCTCCACGTTGACCGACTCGATCATTCTCCTGCGGTACGTCGAGATGTTCGGCGAGATGAAACGCGGACTCACGGTGTTGAAGATGCGGGGATCGTCGCACGACCGCGGCATTCGCGAATTCACAATTGACGCATCGGGCATGCACGTGGGGCGTCGCTTCGGAAACGTGACGGGAATTCTTGGCGGGTCCCCGATGCACGTCTCGCCGGCGGATCTCGAGCGCGCGTGGAGCCGCCTCGATGCCGATGGGCCGCCGCCGCGGGACACGTCGAATTTCACAGGAGTTAGTGACCGGCGTCACGCCAACGAACGCAGAGGATAGATGTGAGTTGACGAGGAACGGCCTTTGCCCTTGAGGAAACCGAAGTTTTTGTTTCGAGGCAACCGCCGTCATGGAAGCGTCCGCCGACGTAGCAGGGCTCAGCGCCGAGCTCCATCGCCGCACCGAGGAACTGGCTCGCAGCACAGCCAGGTTTCGCGACATCATCGAGCGAAATGCCGACGCCATCGTCGTCGTTGCGCCCGATGGCGCGGTTCGATTCGCCAACGACGTCGCGAAAAAAATGTTCGGCGATCGCGGGCACGCGCTCGTCGGCAGCCAATTCGGCTTTCCCTTGGTGGCCGACGAAACGATCGAGTTGGACGTGGTTTCCAACGGCTCGCCTCGGATCGTCGAGATGCGCGTGGTGGAATCTGAATGGGAAGGCGAGACGGCGTGCATCGCGTCGCTTCGCGACATCACCGAACGGAGACACTCCGAAGACGACGCTCGCCGCTTGATTCGCGAACAGACGGCGCGCGGTGCCGCGGAAGCGTCTGCGCGTCGTCTGCGTTTTTTGGTCGATTCCACGACGGCGCTGACATCGTCGCTGGATTACGCGACGACTTTTTCCGCGCTCGCGCGGATCTGCGTCGTCGACTTTGCAGATTGGGCGGTGGTCTACGAGGTCGAACAAAACGGGAGTCCGCGCCGGCTTGACGCGGCCCACGGCGATCCGTCGAAGGACGGATTGATCCGCGAATTGCTCGACGCGACGATGGCGTACGACGGAACGCGTCCAATCGTCGAGTTGCTTCGCACACGTCGCCCCCGCTTGGTCAACAACGCATCGCCCGAAACGCTTGCGGGCAGGCTGCCCAATCCACGGTCGCTCGAAATCGCCCGCGAGCTGGGCGTCGCGTCGTTCATTCACGTTCCCATGATCGCTCGCGGACACGCACTGGGCGCGATCACGCTGGTGTCGGCCAACTGCGCGCGCAAATTTACCGACGCTGACGTCGCCCTGGCCGAGGACATCGCGGCCCGCGCGGCGCTCGCCGTCGATAATGCGCGGATGTATCGCGATGCGCAGAACGCCAATCAAGCGAAGACGGATTTCCTCGCGGTGCTGTCGCACGATCTGCGGACACCACTGAGCGCGATCATCGGATATTCGGATTTGCTCAACTTGGGTATTCCCACTCCGATTCCCGCCGCCAGTCTCCAGAGCGTGGAGCGCATTCGAATTGCCGGAAAGCATCTTCTCTATCTTCTGGATGAGCTGCTCGCCTTCGCGCGACTCGATGGCGGTGCGAGCGATGTGCAGTTCCAAGCGGTCGATTTGCGGCAAGTGCTTCACGACGTCGCCACCGTGATGGAGCCATTGGCCGTTGCCAAGCATTTGGACTTTCGCTTGGAGCTCCCCGCCGAGAGAATCGCGACGACGACCGACCCGGATCGGCTGCGACAGGTGCTGCTCAACCTCGTCGGCAACGCGGTGAAGTACACGCGAGCGGGAAGCGTTCGTGTCGTCGCGTCGGGGGGCGCGGACGGAGTCGCGTCGATCGAAGTGCGGGACACGGGCGCCGGCATCGCGCAAGAAAACCTCGAGCGCATTTTCGAGCCGTTCTGGCAAGTGGACGCCGGCCAGCGGTCGCACGGCGGCGGAACCGGTTTGGGCCTCAGCATCGTGCGCCGCACCCTCGACATGCTCCGCGCCGAGGTTCGCGTGGAGAGCAGTGTGGGGCAGGGCAGCACCTTCACTGTAATGATCCCGAAAGGGTAGTCCCGCCGTTTTCGTCCCGCTGCGGCGACCGGTTAGCTTATCCGAATGTCGCCCTGGGTGTTTGCGCTCGTCGCCGGTCTTGTCGTCGCGCTCGTTCAATACGGGTGGCGCGAATTGCGTGGCGGCTGGTCGGTGCTCCCGGCCGCGCTCCTTCGCGTAGGCGCTGTCACGCTCGTTGTCGCGTTACTGCTCGACGCCCCCGCCGCGCGCCCCAAACCCGTCGCGACTTGGGCCGCATTGGACGCGTCGATGAGCATGTCGCGCGGCGACAGCACCGTGTGGCGCGCCGCGCGCGACACAATACGCCGCGTGTCGGCGGAATCTGTTTTCGTGTTTGGCGACTCGGCGCGCCGAGACGACGGGAAGGGTGTGCCCAGAGATTTGTCGTCCCTCCTCCGGCCGGTGACTGAGCGCGCGCTCGGAGCTGGTCATCCTGTGACCGTCGTGACGGATGGTGAGCTCGATCCCGACGCCGCCCGCCGTGGATTGCCCGCCGGTTCGCGCGTCATTGTCATTCAACATCCCGTGAAGCGCGATCTCGCCGTTGCGTCGATCGATGTTCCGCGCGCTGTGGTGAGCGGTGACACGATCGAGGCCCGTGTTGGCGTCAGCGCCGGCAGCGCCGGCGCGCGCGCGGGAACGTTGACGTTGCAACTGGCCGGTCGAACGGTGGGTACGTCGCCCATCGACTCGCTTCCTCCATTTGGGGAACGCACGATTACACTCAGGGCAAAGCTCGACGGCGCGGCGGGATCCTCGCTGTTGCGGGCCGTCGTCGCCTCGCCCGAGGATGCGGAGGTGCGAAACGATACGCTGGTCGCGGCAATCGATTTGTCGCGGGCCGCAAGCGCCGTGTTCGTTTCGACGTCACCCGACTTCGATGCGCGCTACGCGCTCGCCGTTTTGCGCGGCGCGCTCGGGATCCCGACGCGCGGGTTTTTTCGCGTGGCTCCAGGTGAGTGGCGCGTCGAAGGGGCGCTCACGCCCGTCCCCGAGGGCGACGTTCGCCAAGCCTTGCGTGACGCGCCCGTCGCGATCATTCACGGAGACACTGCGGCATTCGGTGCGCCGCGTGCCGTCACTCTCGGTCCGCTCGCGCTGATTGTCACTTCGGCCACCGAAGGCGAGTGGTATCCCTCGGCGGCTCCGGCGTCGCCGCTCGCCGCGGCGCTGTCCGGCCTGTTGTGGGACAGCTTGCCGCCCGTAGCGGTGGCAACGACGAGCCCGAAAGGAAGTTGGGAAGGCGTGATCGCGCGGCGCGGCCGCGGTGACGAGCGCAAGCCAATTCTCGTTGGGACCGACGAGCCGCGTCGCGTGGCAATCGTCGCGGCATCCGGCTTGTGGCGGTGGCGTTTTCGCGGCGGCGTTGCGTCGGATGCGTTCACGGCGCTCTGGGGCGGTGTGTTCGACTGGTTGGCCGCAGAGCGCGCCGATCGCCGCGCAGCAGTGCCCGACGAGCGGCTGTTGCGCGCCGGCGATCCCGTTCGTTGGCGTCGCGGCTCGGCGAACGATTCGGTGGTGACTGTCGGCTTGCGTCTCCAAACGTCGAAGGCGACTGGTCCGGCACGCGTGGATTCGCTGACGCTTCGTTTCGCACCCGGCGCCAGTATTGTCGAGTCGGCGCCGCTGGCGCCGGGAATTTATGAGGCAACGGTTCGCGGAGGCACGGCTCTTCTCGCCGTGAATCCGTCGAGAGAGTGGCTCCCCCGCGCATCTCGGCTCCTGAGCGGCGTGGTGCGTGGCACCATCTCGGCCGACGCTACGCCGCGGCTGCGTGGCGCCGGTTGGGCGTACGCGATCGCGATACTAATGCTGTGCGCCGAGTGGACGCTCCGGCGCCGGCGCGGAATGAGATGACCCGGGTAGAGGTGCATGCGGCTCTTTCGTAAATCCGGCGATGTTCCCAAGCGCTCGCTCTGGCAGCGCATCAAGGACGTCGCGTTGCTCGACGTGGCCGTATTGGCTCGGGGCGGAGTGTCGGCGGGGTCGCTCGAGCAACTCGAGCAACTGCTGCTCGAAGCCGACTTTGGCGTACCCGTCACGCTCCGGCTCGTGGCCGACGTCGAGCGCTTGGCGAAACGTGGTTTAGTAAAGACTCAAGACGATTTCCAACAGGCAATCGCCGACGGCGTCGCCGCCGCGCTGGTCGGTGGAAACAGCGATCCGAGCCTGCGCTTTGCACCGACCGCCCCAACGGTAATTCTCGTCGTTGGCGTGAACGGTGCGGGGAAGACCACATTCATCGGGAAGCTGAGCGAGCGCTTGCGAGGCGAGGGAAAGCGCGTGATGGTCGCGGCGGGCGACACTTTCCGCGCCGGTGCCATCGATCAGTTGCGCGTGTGGGCCGAGCGAACCAAAGCGGAGTTCGTGGGTGGAAAGCCCGGCACCGATCCCGCCTCGGTCGCGTTCGACGCCATCGACTCGGCGATTGCCCGCGGCATCGATGTTCTGATCATCGACACGGCCGGGCGTCTGCACACGAGTGACGCGCTGATGGACGAATTGCGGAAGGTGGCGCGCGTCATCACCAAACGCATGCCGACGGCACCGCACGAGACGTTGCTCGTGCTCGACGGGACCATCGGCCAAAACGCTGTGCAGCAGGCGAAGATTTTCTCGGCGGCCGTTCCCGTCACCGGGCTCGTGGTGACAAAGCTCGACGGAACCGCGCGCGGCGGCGTCGTCGTCGCCGTCCACGAGGCGATCGACGTGCCGGTCAAATTCGTCGGGACCGGCGAGACCGCCGCCGACCTAATGCCCTTCGACCCAACGGCGTTCGCGCAAGAGTTGCTGAACGACGAATGAGCCACGCGTGAGAATCTCGTGAGCGGCGAGTGACTGAACGCGCTCGGTCGCAGCGCCTCTTTCTCGATACGCCCGTCACATATCTCAAAGGCGTCGGCCCGGTGCGCGCCGAGGCACTCCGTCGGCTCGGCATCATCACGGCGGGCGATCTGTTGTTTCATGTGCCGCACCGCTACGAAGACGCGAGCACCGTCACGCCGATCAAGTCACTCGAGCCGGGAATGCAGGGCACGGTCATTGGAACGGTGATCTCCAAGGGCGTGCTCCCCACGCGAAAAGGTTTGCGGATCTTCCAGGCCGTCCTGCGCGATGAAACTGGCATGATCGAAGCCTCATGGCCCGGCCAGCCATTCCTGGATCGAACCATCAACAAGGGCGACGTACTCCTCGCGACGGGCATCGTTCGGTTCTACCACGGCCGACAGCTGCAACCACGCGAGTTCATCAACCTCGGCGACGAGGAAGGTGCGACGGCGCAAGGTCGCGTGCTCTCGGTCTATCCGGCCACCGAGGGCCTGTCGTTCAAGCTCATTCGGTCGATCATCGACGCGCACCTCGACGCGTTGCTACCGCTCGTCAATGAGTACTTGCCCACCGACGTTCTGAAAGAAGCCGGCGTCCCCGGCATTCGCGACGCGTTGCGAATGGTGCACCGGCCGTCGTCGATCGCCGAGGCAATGGAAGGTCGATCGCGGCTCGCGTTCGAGGAGCTCTTCTTCGTGCAGCTGTTGCAGCAACGCGCGAAGGAATTGGCCCGCGAACGTCGCGCGGGAATCACCTTCGTGAACAAACGCGAATTCACGACGAAAGTGCGCGCCGGATTGCCCTTTCAACTCACGTCGGCGCAGGTGCGCGCCGTCCGTGAGATCTTTGCCGACATGTGCGGCGACCGGCGAATGCATCGCCTGCTGCAGGGCGACGTCGGCAGCGGCAAGACGATCGTCGCGCTGTTCGCGGCGCTCTTGGCGATCGAGAATGGCTATCAAGCGGCGATCATGGTTCCGACTGAACTGCTCGCCGACCAGCATCTGCGAACGTTCACGGCGATGTTGGCGCCGTTGTCGATCGAGCCCATTTTGTTGACGGGGAGCCTTCCGGCGCGCGAGCGAAAGGCGATCGCCCGCCGGCTCGAGAGTGCCGAGCCGGTGCTCGTGATCGGGACCCATGCACTGGTGCAGGAGGCGACGTCGTTCGCCAAGCTCGGATTCGTCGCGATCGACGAACAGCATCGCTTCGGCGTGGAGCAGCGCAAAGCACTCGGCGCCAAGGGTGAGACGCCCGACATCCTGCTCATGACGGCCACGCCGATTCCACGCTCACTGGCGTTGACGCTCTATGGCGACCTCGATCTCAGCATTCTCGACGAACGTCCGCCGGGACGACATCCGATCACCACGGCACTCCGCCACGAATCCGGTCGCGCTCGTGTATTCGAGTTTGTCAATCGACAGCTCGCGCAGGGACGGCAGGGGTACATCGTCTATCCGGTGATCGAAGAGTCCGAGAAGACGGACCTCAAGGCCGCGACGACGATGTTCGAGACGCTGGCCACGGGTCCGTTCGCCGAGCGGCGCGTGGCGTTGTTGCATGGGCGTGTGCCGGCCGATGAGCGCGACGACATCATGCGCCGCTTCCGCGATCGGGAAGTCGATCTCCTGGTCGCGACGACGGTGATCGAAGTGGGCATCGACGTTCCCAACGCCACGGTGATGCTCGTGGAACATCCCGAGCGGTTCGGGTTGTCACAGTTGCACCAGCTTCGGGGGCGCGTGGGGCGCGGCGCGGACGAGTCCTACTGCATTCTCTTGGGCGACGTCAGCCCGGAGGCGGGAGAACGTCTGAAAATTTTCACGAGCACCGAAGACGGGTTCGAGATTGCGCGCGAAGATTTGCGTCTGCGCGGCATGGGCGATTTGTTCGGAGAGCGACAGAGCGGTGTGCCAACCTTTCGCATTGCCGATCCACTTCGCGACGAACTGCTGAATGATCGCGCACGAGTCGCCGCGGCCACGCTGCTCGAGCGCGATCCGGGGTTGGAGCGCCCAGAGTACTCCGGGCTTCGCCGCGTGTTGGGCGAACGCTATGCGCGATCGCTCGAGTTGTTCAGAGTCGGCTGATCGCGCTAGGGCTTGCGCGGCGGCGGCTGGGAGAGACGCTTTCGGATGCGCTCGAGCTCCGCGGTCGCCTTGGCCAGGTCGTCTTTCAGTCGCCTGATCTCGGCGTCGGCCGCGAGTGATGGGGCTTCGGCGAGTGCTTTGGCGTCAGCGGCTTGCGTCTTCGCGACCGTGGCCATCGCGTTGGCATCCTTTGCTTCCGCAACGGCGGATGCAGCCAGCTTGTTCAATCCGTCGACTTGTCGGCCGATGCGACGGAGAATCGTTGCTTCCACGACATGGTCTCGTCGGCCGCTGTCGGCCAGATACGCGTCGAGCCACGCCATGGCGGCGGCCTCAGACGCGTGGTGATTGTCCGGGTCCATGTTGTATAGCGCGCGCCAATACGCCGTCTCGCGCGCCTCTGACGTGCCTGGATGATGCGTCGCGAAGTCGACCAGCATGCTGTCCGCCGCGCCAAAACGCGATTCGGAGGCAAGCTGTCGCGACGTGGTCAGGACGGTCGGCCACGGCGACGGATCCACAGGTGGCGCGGTTCGACCGTTGAAGCGGCCGCACGCACTCATTGTCTGCAACGCGATCGTACCCGCAAGCACAAGCCAGCGGTAGCTCTGTCGACGGAACACAATCATGCGAGCTTCCTCCCGTCTGGAATCACTCGCTGCACCGACGTCCGACGCGCGACGTGAGTCGGAAGCGTCATGGAGAACGTCGTCCCGACACCGACCGTGCTCTCGCATGTGATCGTGCCACCATGTGCCTCGACGATACCCTTGGCGATGGCGAGCCCCAAGCCCGTTCCGTCGGCTCCGGCCCCGGCCTGATTGTCCGCCTGATAAAACTTCTCGAATATCCGCGGCAGCTGATCCGGCGGAATGCCCGCGCCGGTGTCGCAGACCGCCATACGAACGGAGCCGTCCACTCGTTCCACCGTCAGTTCCACCGTACCGCCATGCGGAGTGAACTTGAATGCGTTCGAGAGCAAGTTGCCAAGGACCTCGTTGACTCGGTCGAGGTCCCACACGACTTCGTTGGGCAGCCCATCCTGACCGCGCACGGTGAAGTTAACCTCGCGCTGGGCAGCGAGGACGTGGAACGCGCTTTCTAGTTCGGTCAAGAGCTGGCCGAGTTTGATCGGTCGCGGCTCGAGCCGGCCGCCGCCCGCCTCGAAGCGGCTGACGTCGAGCAATTGCTTCACCAATCGTGACAATGTATTTGCCTGCGACACGACCGTCTTGATCGTTTCTTCCTGCTGCGCCGTGAGAGGACCATAGAGCCCCTCTTCGAGCAATTGCAAATAGCCGATGATGACGTTGATCGGCGTCTTGAGCTCGTGCGAGGCGACGGAGACGAACTCCGCTTTCAATTTGTCGAGCTCGCTCAACTGCAGCGTCATCGCGCCAAAACTCTTCGCCAACTGGCCGAATTCGTCGGACCGCGTTTTGGGGATCGACAATGCGTACTCGAGATCGCCGTCGGCGACCGCGCTCATCCCCCGTTTGAGATCGTCGATCGGGTGGCTGATGAATCGAGTGAGGAAGAACGCCACACTTGCCGCGATCACGAGGGCGAGCGCCAGTGCGCTAATCGACACCGACGCCGCTTGATCGATCGCTGTGGCCTGTGTCGAGACCGCCTCGGCTGTCCGCGCCCGCAGTTCCTGCTCGGCGGTGCGGATGGTTGTGTCCGCGCTGCTCATCGCTGGCACGAACACGCTGTCGGAAAGCGAATCCGCAAGTTTGCCGTTGCCGGCGAGTGCGGCGCGGTATTCGGCGGGCGCTACGTCGGCGATTTTTTGAATCGACGCGCGGATGTCGCGGCCGAACGAGGGGAGTTGGAAGTGACTGAGAGAATCCGCGAGCGTCGCGACGAGGTTGACCTGCTTGTCCATCGTGTTCGTGGCTGCGCTGTCTTTCGAAAACAGCAGTGACAACTCTTGGCGGCGCAGGTCGCTGAGTCCCTCGCGCAAATGACCGAGCACGAGCGACGCCGCCATCTCGCGATCGCGCAACGCCTGAGCGTCGTCATGCAGTCCGCGGAGCGACTGAATGGCGAAGACCAGTGGGCCAACCAGGATGATCGCGATAGTGACGAGGCCAACGGCGAGCCTCGAACGCAGGGTCATGTTGGGTGGAAGGGCGTTCTTGGGAATGGCGTCGTCCTGCAAGGACGACGCCGCAAAGGACGACACCGCTAGGAGAGGTATCCTAGGGGTACCATCACTCGAATGACAGGTGTAGCGTTATGGCTCGTCCTCCCAGCAACTTAGCCCGCTTTCAATGGCCGATACCACTCCGCGCATCGCCGAGCTCCGCGACTATGCCGCTCAGACCGTCACGGTTCGCGGCTGGGTAACTCACGTTCGCTCGTCCGGAAAAGTCGCGTTCGCTGTCATCCGCGACGGGACCGGTGTGATGCAGGCGGTGTTCGTCAAAACCCAATTGCCGGACGACGTCTGGGAGCGGTTCAAAGAGCTGACCCTCGAAACGTCGGTACATGTCACTGGCGAAGTCCGGGCCGAAGCACGCGCGCCGGGCGGTTTCGAGATGGGAGTCACAGGCCTGCGGGTCATCGGGCCCAGTCCGATCGACTACCCCATTCAGCCCAAAGAGCACGGAATCGATTTTCTCCTCGACCACCGTCACTTCTGGCTGCGGAGCAATCGGGTGCGCGCGATTTTCGCCATCCGCAATGAGATCGAGCAGGGCATCCACGATTTCTTTTACGAGCGCGGTTTTCTGCGCGTCGACACGCCGATTCTCACGGCGGCGATCGGCGAACGCAGCGGACTTTTTTCGACGGAGTACTTCGACGAAGGAACGGCCTACCTCGCGCAGACGGGACAGTTGTACGGCGAGGCAGCGGCAGCGGCATTCGGAAAGATATACACCTTCGGTCCAACGTTTCGTGCTGAGAAATCCAAAACACGGCGACACCTGACTGAGTTCTGGATGATCGAACCCGAGGTCGCGTGGAATGACTCGGCCGACAACATGCGCCTGCAGGAAGATTTCGTTTCCTATCTGGTGCAGCGATGCTTGGAACGCCGGGGCGCTGAGCTGAAGGAGCTCGAGCGCGACCTCGCGCCGTTGGAGCGCGTCAAAGCGCCGTTTCATCGTCTCAACTACACGGATGCCGTGGCGATCGTTCAAGGAAAGGGAAGCACCACGAAATGGGGCGACGACCTCGGCGCGGAGGATGAAGCGCTCATTGTCGCCGACTACGATCGCCCTGTCTTCGTGATGAACTACCCGAAGGAAGCGAAAGCCTTTTACATGAAGGAGAATCCGGATGATCCGCGCACCGTGTTGTGCGACGACTGCCTCGCACCTGAAGGCTACGGCGAGATCATCGGCGGATCACAGCGCGAGGACGACTACGACAAGCTGCTGCACCGGATTCACGAAGAAGGATTGCCCGTTGACGCATACGGTTGGTATCTGGATCTTCGAAAGTACGGAACGTTCGTGCACTCCGGGTTCGGGCTGGGCTTGGAGCGGACCGTCGCGTGGATCTGCGGGCTGCAACACATTCGCGAAGTGATCGCCTTCCCGCGCATGATGCACCGACTGCGTCCGTAGACGCGCGGTGCGTCCCGCTGTGATGAGAGATCGACTATGCGATCACGGCTCGGTGCAGGCGCTCTGAGACGGCAACCACGGTGTCGCCGCGGCGACGGTCGCATCGTCGATCACGGTTCCCCCGATTTCACCTCGTCCCACAACAAGTCCAATTGCTCGAGCGACGCTTCGCCGACCTTCAGCCCTCGCTCGGCTGCCATGCGCTCGACGACACCGAACCGCGTCGAGAATTTGATGTTCGCTTTGTCCAACGCCAAGGCCGGATGCACTCCGGCCTTCCGGCACAGATTCACCACCGCGAACAGCAAGTCGCCGAGCTCCCCTTCGACTTTGTCGTTCGACGAATCGTCTTTTGGCGACACACCGTCAACCGACGCTGAACGATTCGCCAACTCTTCGCGTACTTCCACCAACTCTTCTTCCACTTTTTGAATCGGTCCTTCCACATCGGGCCAGTCGAATCCCACGCCGGCCGCGCGATCCTGCAGGCGAAACGCGCGATGCAGCGCGGGCAGGTCGGCGGGGAGTCCGTCGACCAGACTCGCGCGGCGCTTTGCCTTCATCTGCTCCCACGGCTGCTTGGCGCCGTCGCCATACAAATGCGGATGCCGCGCCTTCATCTTCGTGATGAAGGCGTCAGCCACGTCGTACATCGTGAACGCCCCGCGTTCTTCGGCCAACACGGAGTGGAAGAGAATCTGCAGTAGGAGATCGCCGAGCTCCTCGCGGAGCTGCGTGTCGTCGCCGCTCCGGATCGCGTCGTCGACCTCAAATGCTTCTTCGATCAGATAGGGTCGCAGGGACTCGTGTGTTTGCGCGGCGTCCCAATCACAACGCGCACGCAAATCACGCATCAACGACAGCGTATCTTCAAGGGACGGTTTCGCTTGCATAGCCTCCTCAGGTCCGGTATACTATCCGCCCCGCGAACGATGGGTCAATGCATAGTTTGATGAGACGCGCCTGGGTCGATGTCGATCTGGGCGCGTTGTTACGAAACGGCGCCGCGCTCGCAGCGCAGGCCCGCGTCCCGCTCCTGCCCATGGTCAAGGCCGACGCGTACGGACTCGGCGCCGTTCGCGTCGCGCGCACCTTGGAGCGCCTCGATCCATGGGGATTCGGCGTCGCGACGATCGCCGAAGGGGAGGAGCTACGACGCGCGGGAATCACGCGGCCCATCATTGTTTTCACGCCACTTCTCGAAAGTGACTTCGACGCCGCCCAGCGCGCCCATCTCACGCCGAGTTTCGGCGACGCCGCCTCCATTCTGCGGTGGGCCGAGACCGCGCGACCATGGCATCTGTCGATCGATACCGGAATGAGTCGCGCCGGAATACCGTGGAGCGAAGTCGACAGGGTGTTGAACGCACTCATCGCCAGCCCGCCGCAAGGCGCGTTCACGCACTTCCATTCTGCCGACCGCAACGACGCGACGCGCGACGTGCAAGAAGAGCGTTTCGCGGCGGCGATCGCGCGCCTTCCCGAACGTCCCACGATGCTGCACGCCGAGAATAGTTCGGCCATTGAATACCGCGGGCCGTCGAAGTGGGATGTCGCGCGACCGGGAATTTTTCTGTATGGCGTCGGCAGCGGAACGTCGCCGCAAATTCATCCCGCGGGTGTCGTCGCGATGCGCGCGCGCATCGTCGACATTCGCAGCGTTCCGAAGGGCGACACGGTGAGTTACGGAGGAACATTTCGCGCGGACACCGATCGTCGTATCGCGACGCTGGCGGTTGGATACGCCGACGGATATCGCCGAGTCCTTGGAAATCGCGCCAGTGTTTTGCTGGACGGAAAACGCGCGCCTGTGGTCGGGGTCGTAACGATGGACATGACGATGGTCGACGTCACCGATGTGCGTTGTGAAATCGGCGACGTCGCCACGCTCATTGGAAACGACGGTGAAGATCGAATCGATGTGCGTGAGCTCGCGGACCTTGGAGATCTCAGTCCGTATGAGATCTTGACTGGTTTGCGCGGGCGGCTTCCGCGACGCTACCTCGAGGAGTCGGCGTGATGCGACGCGCGGCGATTGTCGTTCTCGACGGCGTTGGAATTGGTGAGGCGCCCGACGCGGCGCAGTACGGCGACGTGGGGAGCAACACGCTCGGCAATCTGTCGCGCGCAATCGGTCGCATGGATCTTCCCAATCTCGCACGCGCAGGACTCGGCAACATCGCACCGCTCGCCGGGGTCCAGCCGACCGAGACACCCACCGGCGCGTGGGGGTTGATGACTCCGCAATCGGCGGGGAAGGACAGCACGACTGGGCATTGGGAGATCGCGGGCGTTCATCTTGCGCGTCCCTTTCCGACCTATCCTCACGGATTTCCGGTCGACGTCGTCGCTGAATTCGCAAGGCAAACGGGACGCGAAGTGTTGGGCAACGTCGTCGGAAGCGGCACGGCGGTGCTGGATCAATTCGGACCGGAGCACCAGCGCACGGGGGCTTGGATCCTGTACACCTCGGCGGATTCAGTCTTTCAAGTGGCGGCGCACGAAGGGACCGTTTCGCTGAGCGACCTGTATGCAGCCTGTCAGATCGCGCGGGAAATGCTCGTTGCGCCGAATGATGTTTCGCGCGTGATCGCCCGTCCGTTCGTTGGCGAACCGGGCGCGTATCGGCGAACGTCCAATCGGCGTGATCTGTCGATTGCCCCGCCGGCGCAAACCCTGCTCGATGCGTTGGCAAATGCGGGCATTCCGAGGCAGGGCGTTGGCAAAATCGACGATTTATTCGCCGGCCGTTCGATCGAATCGACCCATACTGTCGACAACGCCGATGGGATCGTTCGCATCAAGAAATGGCTTAGTGAGGAGTCAAGTGGGTTACTGTTCGCCAACCTAGTAGATTTCGACCAAGCCTTCGGGCACCGAAATGACGTTTTGGGGTTCTATGGTGCGTTGCGGCAGTTTGACGACGCCCTGCCTGGGCTTTTGGCTCTAATTCGCGAGGACGATCTGCTATTCATTACCGCCGACCACGGCAACGATCCAACCACGGCGTCGAGTGACCACGCCCGCGAATTCGTGCCGCTGCTTGCCCTCGGCTCCGCGGTGGTACCGGGCTCCGTTGGCCGGCGCACGACGTTTTCGGACTTGGGCGCCACTGTCGCCGAGTGGCTGGGCATAGGCTTTCGCGGGCGCGGAGCATCGTTTCTGCCGCAGTTGGTCGCTCGCTAAATGGCAGCGGAACTTTGGTCCGGGCTCGAGCCACCCGGTGACGAACGAACTCTGACCGTACTGCGCGAACGCGCATTCGCGGCCATGGAGCGCGCCTACGCCCCGTATTCGAATTTTCGCGTGGGAGCGGCGCTGTTGGCGTCCGACGGCAGTATCACCGAGGGGTGCAACGTCGAGAACGCCGCCTACCCGGCGGGCATGTGCGCCGAACGGGCCGCGGTCGGCGCCGCGGTCGCCCGAGGGAACAGAAGCTTCGAAATGGTGGTAGTTGCGACGGAAGCCGAGGAGCCAACGCCGCCTTGTGGTATGTGCAGGCAGGTGCTCGAGGAGTTTTCTCCGCACATGCAAGTCGTGAGCATCACGCGCGACGGGCAAGAAGCGCGATGGACGCTCGACGAACTTTACCCCAAGGCGTTCACGCCGCACTCACTGGACCGGCGATGAACCGGAGAGCTCGATTTGAATAAGAAGGTTCTGACGCTGTTGACGGCCGCGCTCGCCACAATCGCCATTGCCGCCTGCAGCGAAAACCTCGACGGGGGAAAATCGTGTCCGCTGCTGTGCCCGGAACAGGCGGTCACGCTCGCCGATACCACCATCGACGCGGTGATCGCTGACACGACGGTGGCTGGCCTGCCGCCGATCGGCTCCGAAGGGTACCTAATGCTCGCGTCGCATGGCGATACCCTCGAAACGCGCGCCATCGTCCGCTTCGATACGCTGCCACAGACGTATACCAAAACGTCACTCGACAGCACCATCGTAAAGCTCGACAGCGCGATCCTCGTGGTCCCGATCGTCAAACCGGATTCTTTGAAGCGACCGGCGGCGCCGATCACGATCGAGGTCTACAACGTCGACACCACGGGATCGGACACCGTGACCTCGGTCATCGCTGGACTTTTCCGTCCCGATCGATTCCTCGGTTCCAAAACGTTCGCGCCGGAGTCGTTACTCGACACCCTGCAGGTTCCGATCTCGACCGACAGCGTGCTGTCTCGCGAGATCGGCGGCACGAAGCTGCGCGTCGGGTTTCGCGTTCGAAGCTCGATCGGAATCGATCTTCGCGTGGGAACGACGCACGTTGGTCAGGCGGTCACGCTGCGAATGGTAGCGTCGAAAGACACCGCCTCGCGTCCGGTTATCGTTTCTCCGCTCTCCACGACACCGGCCGATGCGTCGTTCTTGTCCGATCCACTCTCGGATTACACGATCGTGCTAAAGGGTGGAACGACAACGCCGAACACGATTCTCGCTGTCGGTGGTGTTCCTGCGCGGCGCGTTTTTCTTCGATTCGTTTTGCCGTCGCGCATCGTCGACTCCACGACGATCGTTCGCGCGTCATTGCTCCTCACCCAAGTGCCGAATCGACGTCTCGCGCAGCACGATTCCGTGTTCGTGTATCCACTGGCGGTGCTCGCGGCCCCAGTCGTGACGGATGTCGCCAGTCTCTTGCAGTTCGTTGGACCGTCGGGGCAATTCCAGCTTGACTCGGTGAGTATCGCGCCCGGGGACAGCGGTGTGCGCTCTTTCGAAATCGTTGGTCTCGTTCGCACGTGGAAGGCTCAGACGGCAACGGTCAGCCCGCGAACGCTCGCACTCCGCAGTGGCGCGGAAGGACAGCTTCCGGCGGAGCTCGACTTTTTCTCGACGCGGGCCCCGGCAAGCGTTCGTCCTCGGTTGCGCATCACGTACGTGACGAAATCCAGTTCCGGGTTGCCATGATGATCACACTTTCTGTTCGACTCGCGCGCCTGCTATGCCGTCGCATCGTTGTCGGCAGCCTGCTCGTTGCCGTCTCCGCCACCGGCGTCGTCGCGCAATCGAATCTGAGCACGCAGGGATTTGGATTTCCAACCGGACAGTTCAGCTCCCGCGCGCAGGGGACGGGCGGTGCCATCGCGGAGTTGGATCCGCTGTCGCCCGTGAATCCGGCGAGTACGTCACTCCTTGGCACTCGCACGCTGTTCTTCCAGATCGAGCCGGAGTTTCGGAGCGTGACCACGGCCTCCGGTACAGAGCGAACGAGCACGTCGCGGTATCCCGTCGTTTTCGGCGCGATACCGTTTGGAACGAGCTGGGTCTTCACCTTCGGATCGTCCACGCTTCTCGACCGCACATCGTCGACGACGTTCTTAACGCACCAGCAACTCGGTGGGTCCGACAGCGTCGACATGACGACCAACTTTCATGTCGACGGCGCAATGAACGACGTGCGATTCGCCACGGCGTGGACGCCGGTCAGCTGGTTGCGTCTGGGTTTGGGTGCGCACGCGATCGTCGGCCACAACCTGATCGACGTCAAGCAGTCGTTCATCGACTCCACACGTTTCGCATCGTTCCAGCAGTCGCGCGTGCTTGGATTCGACGGCAACGCCATCTCCGCGGGCGTCGAGTTGGTCTCGAAAAGTGTGATCGCGTCGTTCTCGGGCCGGTATGGCGGACCGCTCAAGCTGCACGCCGAGGACACCACGCTCGCGTCGGCGCACGTGCCCGATCGGTTCGGGGCATCGCTCTCCTACGTCGGCATTGCCAACTCCACCATCTCGCTCCGGACATCACACGACGACTGGTCGTCGCTCGGCAGCCTGGGCGAGCCTGGCCTCAAGGGCGTGGACTCGTGGGATACGAGCGTCGGGGCGGAGATCGCCGGTCCTCGGTTTCAGGATCGGCCAGTGTTCCTGCGCGGCGGGTTCCGTACGCGCACGCTGCCATTTCAGGCCGCCGGCGGCGACGTGAAAGAGAACAGCATCAGTGGTGGGCTCGGGGCGACGCTGGCGAATGGCCGCGTCCTTGCTGATCTTGCCCTGATCCACGCCAACCGCACCGCCGACGTGGGCGCGTCGGAACGTGCGTGGACGATCAGTGTCGGCATCAGCGTTCGCCCGTGATGGAGCTGTGGAGACTACTGCACCCCTAGCCAAAGCGCCGCTCATCCTCGTCGCTGACGACGTCTCGGCGAACGTCGAGCTGTTGTTCGACCAGCTCCATGTGCTTGGCTTCCGTGCTCTCTCTGCGTCCGACGGACCCACCGCATTGGCGGCGTGCTTTGAACACCGCCCGGACCTGTGCATTCTCGACGTCTCCATGCCCGCCGGCGACCTCGGCGTGGACGATCGATCGACCGGCTTTGAAGTTTGCCGGCGCATCAAGCGCGACCCACGCACCAAGAGCATGCCGGTCATCTTCGTCACGGCGCTCAACGACACCACCGATCGCGTCAAGGCGATCGAGGCCGGCGGCGACGATTTTCTCACCAAGCCTCACAATCGGCTCGTCCTCGGTGCGCGCGTCCGCAGCCTGCTCAAACTCAAGGCGGCGACGGACTCGCTCGAGGACACGCTCCGCAAGCTGCGTGAAGTCGAGAAAATGCGCGACGACCTGATGAAGATGATCGTGCACGATCTCAAAACGCCGCTCACGGCCGTCCTGGCGTCGACCGAAATGCTCATCGACGGGGACTTCGGTCCGCTCAACGACGAGCAGCGAAAAATGCTGACGGACGCCGAGGGCAAGGCGGAAGACCTGCTCGCGCTCATCGGTGATTTGCTCGAGGTCTCGCGCATCGAAGAAGCGACGATGTCGCTGGACCTGCAGGAGATCGCGCCGGCGGCGCTGCTCAACGAGATCGTGCACGAATGGTCGATCCGGTTTCAGCAGGAGCATGCGACGGCCATTCTCGACGTCGCGGACGACGCGCCCGTTTTCGAAGCGGACAAGCCGCTCCTCAAGCGCGTGCTTGGAAACCTGGTGCAGAACGCCCTCACCCACTCGGCGACGGCGATCACGCTGCAACTCAGCGCTCGTCGCGAGGGCGACGGCATTCTGTTCACGCTCGCCGACAACGGCCCGGGCATTCCGCCGGAATATCACGAAGTGATTTTTCGGAAGTTCGAACGAGTGAAGAATCCGAACATTCCGCGCACCCGCAGCTCCGGTCTCGGGCTCGCGTTCTGCAAGCTCGTTGTCGACGCGCACGGCGGTCGCATCTGGGTGCAGAGCGCCGGCGAGGGCAAGGGCAGTGCGTTTCACTTTCTGTTGCCGATCAAGCCCGCCCATCGCGAAGTTCGCGTCACCGCCGGCGGCACGGTACCGGCGTGAGCGTCGCGTGAGCGTCGCGTGAGCGTCGCGTGAGCGTCGCGTGAGCGTCGCGTGAAGGTCTACCTACGCACCTTCGGGTGTCGCGCGAACCACTACGACACGGAAGCGGTTCGCACGATGCTCGAGACGAGCGGACACGCGATCGTGGAATCGGCCAGCGACGCCGACGTCGCGGTGTTCAACAGTTGCGCGGTCACGTCGGATGCCGAAGCCGAATTGAGGAAAGTGGTACGCCGGGCAGCGCGAGAACGGCCTGAGCTCCGCAGTGTCGTGATGGGCTGCGCCGCCGCGCTCGACGACGATCGGCCCATCGCGCTGAAAATGCGCTCGTTGCCATCCGTGCAACACGTCATCGGCGGCGCGGATCTTCCGGCGATCGCCGCGGCGCTCGACCTGGCGCCGGCGTCCCCGTTGCGAACCCACGTTCAAACGTCGACGCGCGCGCTGCTTCGCATTCAAGATGGTTGCGATGAACATTGCACCTTTTGCGCGACGACGATGGCGCGCGGAGCGAACCGGAGCCGTTCGGGCGACGAGATTGTTCGCGAGGCCGCGGCACTCTCTGAACGTCATCCCGAAATCGTGATTACGGGAATCCACATCGGTACGTATGGCGCCGATATCGAGTCGTCTCTCGGCGCGGTGATGACACGACTCGTCCGCGAGCTGCCGTCGGTGCGGTTTCGATTGTCGTCGATCGAGGCCACCGAGTTGGACGACGCGCTGGTCGAGTTGCTCGTCGGCGCTCCCGACCACCTCGCACCGCACGTGCATGCGCCGCTGCAATCGGGGTCGGACCGTGTGCTCAAGCGAATGGGGCGTAATTGGTATACAAGTGCTACTTATTGCGATGCGATCGAGCGCCTCGCCGCGCGGATGGATGTCGTCGGGTTGGGCGCGGACGTCATTTCTGGATTCCCAGGTGAGACGGACGACGACCACGCTGCGACGGTCGCGCTGGTCGAGCGGTTGCCGTTCACGTATCTGCACGTCTTTCCGTTCTCACCGCGCCCCGGGACGGCGGCCGAGCGCCTGAGTAGTCACGTGGCGCCGGTTACGGCCCGTGTGCGAGCGGCCGAGCTGCGCGAAATCGCGGCGAGAAAGGCTGCGGCCTACGCGGCGAGCCGCGATGGGAGCGTCGCCGACGTGATCGTGATCGGGGCTGGACCGGCTCGCGAAGGGATGACGGGTGACTATCTCACGGTGATGCCCACCGATCCCGATCACGTCAGGGGCGCGCGTTTTCGAGGGCGCCTGGAGCTCGATGGCGAGCAACTACGCGCGCGACCGGTGCCCTAACGACGGCTTTGGTGTAGCTTCAAAGGTTGTCGCGCGGCGCTTTCGACTACCCCAAAAGCCGGCGCGAGTCCCGATTGGCAGGTGTTAGGCATGGCGCACGAAGAACCCTCCGAAGCCCCCACGGTTTTCGTCGAGACGTACGGCTGTCAGATGAACGTGAGCGACTCCGAATTGATCATCGGAAAGCTCGCGGCGCACGGCTATGTGTCCGTGCCGCAGCCCGAAGGTGCCGACGTCATTCTCGTGAACACCTGCGCCATTCGCGATCACGCCGAGCAGCGTGTCATCGGCCGCCTCGGTGAATTGCGCCGCAGCATGAAGCCTGGCGCCATCGTGGGCGTCACCGGCTGCATGGCGCAGCGGCTCGGCCCGCAACTCCTGGAGAAAGCAAAGCACGTCAGCGTCGTGATCGGGCCGGACGGATATCGCGCATTGCCCGCGCTCATCGAACGCGCGCGCCGTGGTGAGCGCGCGGTGTCGACGACGTTCGATCTCGAGGAGCACTACGAGGACTTCGCGCCGCGTCGGTTCGACAAGGTCAAAGCGTGGATTCCCGTTCAGCGCGGCTGCGACTACAAGTGCACGTATTGCATCGTGCCGACCACGCGCGGCGCCGAGCGAAGCCGGAAGCTTGCCGACGTCGTGCGAGAAGTCGAAACAGTTGTCGCGGAAGGAATGTCCGAGGTGGTTTTGCTCGGTCAGACAGTGAATTCGTATCATGACGGCGAACACGGTTTCGCGGATCTGTTGCGCGCGGTGGGAGCGGTCGATGGCGTACGTCGTATTCGATTCACGAGCCCGCACCCGAACGACTTCACCGAGCCGGTGATCGAAGCGATGGCCGAAGTGGAGGCGGTGTGCGAGCACGTGCACCTGCCGATGCAATCGGGTTCGACGCGAGTGCTCAAGCGTATGCTGCGCCGCTACACGCGCGAAACGTATCTCGACTGCGTGGCCAGTCTGCGCGCCGCGATTCCCGGACTTTCGGTCACGACCGACGTCATCGTGGGCTTTCCTGGTGAAACCGACGAGGACTTCGAGGAGACGCTCGAGGTCGTGCGCGAAGTGGGATTCGCCGAAGGCTTCACGTTCAAGTTTTCACCGCGCGATGGAACGCCGGCCACGCGCATGCCGCCCGAGCTCACCGTGCCGGACGACGTGGCGAGCGAACGCCTGGCTGCATTGGTCAGTACGATTCGCGGTATCGCGCGCGCGTCGAACATGCAGCAGCTCGGTCAGCGCCACGAGGTGCTCGTCGAAAAGGAGGCGCGCCGTGGCGGCGACTTGCTCCAGGCACGGACGCGCGACTTCAAGACCGTCCTCATTCCCGGCGACCCGAGCATGCTCGGCCAATATTTCTCGGTGGAGCTGAGTGGGACGACCGGTTCGACGTTCACCGGTCAAATCGTTCGCGCGCGCCGGCCGCTGCCCATGGCGGTGTAGCCGGGCTGGTTGCGCGCAATCCCTCAGCGGGCATGAACGGACGTTGATCACAATACAATGATGGGGGCCCGGGGCCGGCCGGAGTACACACTCCGCCATACATGCCTCTCGTCGTGTTGGTATTGGGCGCGTATTTCGCCGGATTGCTCGCCGGCTACGCTGATTCGTTCACGCTGACCGTCGGCGTCACCGCGGCCGCGGCGTTCGCGGCGCGATCGCGCGGACGCGTCGTCGTGCTTGGCCTGTCGTCCCTCGCAGTCGCGGGTGTGGTCGTTGCTCGCACGTCGCATACCGACGAAGCCGCGTGTGTTCGTCGCGCGCTACATCAATTGCCGGTCGTCGTTGTCGTAGACGACAGCGTCGCGCCTGGCGCGTACGTGCGGGCGCACTTGCGTGATTGCGAGGCGGGCGCGGCGCTGGCGGTCGAGTCGGGCGACGCCGCAATTGGAAGTGTGGTCGCGGCCCGGGGCGACGTGCTACAGTCGCAGAGAGGTCTTGTCGTGCAGCATGCGCATGTTGTCATCGTGCGGGCGCCCGGACTGCTCAGTCGTTGGCGGGCGAGCGCCGGCCGCGCGATCGATCGAACGTTTCGTGGCGATGCGCCGCTCGTGCGAGCGTTGCTCATCGCCGACCGACACGAGCTCTCGCCGGAGATTCGCGACCGATTTGCCGCCGCCGGCCTCGCGCACATTCTGGCAATCGCTGGATTGCATATCGGAATCATTGCCGTCGCGATCGAGCTCGTCTTGGAACTGGCAGGCGTTCCACGGCGGCGCGCGGCGATCATCACGACCGGCGTGCTTGTCTTTTACGTCGCGGTGATCGGAGCGCCGATTCCCGCCGTGCGATCGGCGACGATGCTCCTGACGGTCGCCATCAGCCGGATTGCGCAGCGACCCACGTCGCGCTGGGCGATCGTGGCCATCGGCGGATCGCAGCCCGTCATCGCGCCGCTCGTCGTGCTCGATGCCGGATATCAATTGAGCGTGGTCGGCGTGGTCGCGATGATTGCGGCCGGACAATTCGCCGCGCGGATAGGTGTGCACCGTCTCCCGTGGTTCGCGAAGGCTGTCGCGATCACGTTGATTGGCACGACCGTGGCGACGATCGCGTCGGCGCCAATCGTCGCGTGGGTGTTCGGGCGAGTGAGTGTGGCGGCGCCGTTGACGAATCTCGCTGCTGCCCCGCTCATCGCGCTTGCGCAACCGATGTTGTTCTGCGGACTGGTTCTTTCGCCAATTCCTCCGCTCGCGTCGATGTTCGCGGATGCGGCGCATCCGCTGCTCTTCGCGCTCGATCGCGTCGCCCGAACGGCGGCGGAAATTCCGAACGCATCGGTCGTTGTCGCGCCGACGATTCCGGCAGCGGTGACCGCCGGCGTATTGTCATTCGCGGTGATCGCGTTGTGTCTTACGCGCGAATGGACGCGGCCCGCAATCGTTGCGTCGCTCGCGGCCGCGATGCTCATTTGGAGTCCGACGGCACCGTTTCAATCAGGGATGGTCGAGTTGCACATGATCGACGTTGGGCAGGGCGACGCGCTGGCGCTTCGGACGGTTCACGGACGGTGGATACTCTTCGACGCCGGCGGAGCGTGGCGAGGCGGCGATGCGGGTCGATCGATCGTGATTCCGTACGTGGGCAGACGTGGCGGCGACGTGGACCTATTCGTGTTGTCGCATCCGCACACCGACCACGTGGGCGGCGCGACGAGCGTGCTGCGAACGCTTCGACCTACGGCGTACGTAGATCCCGGTTTTCCCGGTCCCGCCACGTCATATCGAGAGTCGCTCGTCGCGGCGCGCGAGTCGCACGTACGTTGGCAGCGGGCGCATCCTGGAGACAGCCTCACGATCGACGGCCTCACCATCACTTTTCTCGCCCCAGACTCGGCCTGGACCTCGCATCTCGACGATCCAAATTTGGCGAGCGTGGTTGCGCTCGTGCGTGTGGGAGAGATTCGAATGCTCTTGATGGGCGACGCCGAAGCGCCGGAAGAGGCGTGGTTGCTTGCGCACGAACGCGAGTTGCTGCGGGCCAACATTCTGAAAGTGGGACACCATGGGAGCAAGACGAGTAGCAGCGACGCCTTTCTCGATGCGGTGCGGCCACAGCTCGCGCTCGTGTCAGTTGGAACCGGCAATACGTACCATTTGCCGACGCCCAGTATCATGCGTGCCCTCGCGGCGCACGGGGCGCAGGTATTGCGCACCGATCGACTTGGCACGATCGTCGCGCGGACCGACGGCCACCGTGTGCTCGTCGAGGCCGCCGGAGACTCATGGGAATTGCCAATCGTAATACCACCATTGCCACCGGCGTCGCTCGCGTCGCAGGCATCGTCTACTCCGTAATCGGCCGGCCGACCCAACTTCCGAGTCACCTGGTCGCCCGATATCCGGAGTTGATGCGGGCGCGATGGCGCCGCGGCGGCCTTCCGGTTCGCGTTGGCGGGTGGTGTCTCGGGCAATCGACTGTGTCGGGCATTACCCTCTGGCGGACGATCTGGTTGGCGCCGGAGATTGACCCATCGGCCGAGTTACTCTTGCACGAGCTTCGGCACGTCCACCAGTTTGAGGCCAGGGCATTTCCGATTCTGTATCTTTGGGAGTCGTTACGCCGCGGCTATGTTAGGAATCGCTTCGAGGTCGATGCGCGTGCGTACGCGGCCTCGCGATTGAAGGCAGTGACCGCAGTGACCGCAGTGAACGCGTGAGTGCATCGCAGGCGTCCATCTTCTCAAGGATGATCAGCGTGGTCAAACATACCGCGACGTCGGTAGTCACCATCGAGCGTTTCATCATCGAGGAAGAACGGAATCACCCCGAGGCCACGGGTGAGCTTTCCGGCATTTTGTACGATCTTGGGTTGGCGGCCAAGATGATCGCCAACAAAGTCCGAAGCGCCGGATTGGCCGACATCCTCGGCTCGACGGCGAATGAGAATGTGCAGGGCGAGGTCCAGCAAAAGCTCGACGTTCTGGCTAACGAGATCATCGTCAAGGCCATGGACCATGGTGGCCGTCTCGCCGCCATGGCCTCCGAAGAAGAGCCCGGCATCATTGCCATCCCTGAGCCGTTCAAGTGCGGTAAGTATTGTCTGATGTTCGATCCGCTCGACGGATCGTCCAACATCGACGTGAACGTTCCCGTGGGAACCATCTTCTCCGTCGTGAGAAAAATCACACGCGGCCGGCATGGCGAAATGGAAGACATGCTGCAGCCGGGCCGGAGGCAGGTTGCTGCGGGCTATGTGATCTACGGGTCGAGCACGATGATGGTGTACACAACCGGGCAAGGCGCGCACGGATTCACGCTCGATCCGTCGATCGGTGAATTTCTACTCTCGCACCCGAACATTCGTATCCCCGACAATGGTCGCTATCTGTCGGTGAACGATTCGTACGAACAGTTGTGGAGCGACAACGCCCGCAAGCTGATGCGGAAGTACAAGGGACTCGACGGCGATCGGAAGTCGATGAGCACGCGTTACGTCGGTTCGCTCGTCGCCGATTTCCATCGCAACCTGCTCGGCGGCGGCATCTTCGCCTATCCGGCGAATACCAAATCTCCCAAGGGAAAATTGCGGCTGCTGTACGAGGCGAATCCGCTGGCGTTCATCGTCGAGCAAGCGGGCGGTGCGGCGACCGATGGCACGCAGCGCATTCTCGACGTGGAGCCGACCGAGTTGCATCAGCGGACGCCGTTGTACATCGGCAGCAAGAACGAAGTCGAGCTCGCGCAGCGCATCCTCGCCGGCCAGCCGGAGCTTGTCGTCGCCTAAGAGTTCGTCGCCGTCGGGCCTTCCGATCGAGCCTGTCTACCGCCCCGAGGACGCGCGCGTCGATTACGCGCGCGACCTCGGCGATCCCGGTGAATTTCCGTTCACGCGCGGCGTCCAACCGACCATGTATCGTGGCCGGCTGTGGACGATGCGTCAGTATGCCGGCTTTGGAACGGCGGCTGAAACGAATCACCGCTTCCGTCATCTCCTGGCGGCGGGCCAGACCGGATTGAGCGTTGCGTTCGATCTCCCCACGCAAATGGGAATCGATTCCGATTCACCGCGCGCGTTGGGCGAAGTCGGCCGCGTGGGAGTGGCGATCGATACCGTCGAAGACATGCATGTGCTCCTCGACAGCATTCCGCTCGACAAAGTATCGACGTCGATGACGATCAATGCGACGGCGTCGACGTTGTTGGCCATGTACATCGTCGTCGCGGAAGAGCGGGACATTCCGCGCGACCAACTGAGCGGCACGATCCAGAACGACATTCTCAAGGAGTACATCGCGCGCGGCACGTACATCTATCCGCCGGAGCCGAGCCTCGCGCTCGTGGCGGAGGTGTTTCGGTTTTGTGCGTCGGAAGTGCCGAGCTGGAACCCGATTTCGATTTCGGGCTATCACATTCGCGAGGCCGGTGCCACGGCCGTGCAAGAACTGGCATTCACATTTGCGAATGCCGTCGAATATGTCACGCGCGCCATCGACGCCGGGTTGGCCGTCGACACCTTCGCGCCGCGATTGTCGTTCTTCTTCGCCGCGCACAACGATCTGTTCGAAGAAGTCGCCAAGTTTCGCGCGGCGCGACGGATTTATGCGCGGCTCATGCGCGACCGCTTCGCGGCGAATGACGCGAGCAGCCGTCTCCGATTCCACACGCAGACGGGCGGCGTGACGCTGCAGGCGCAGCAGCCGCTGAACAACGTCGTTCGTGTGACGGTGCAGGCGTTGTCCGCCGTGCTCGGCGGGACGCAGTCGCTGCATACCAACGGATACGATGAAGCGCTGTCGCTCCCGACCGAAGCGGCGGCGACGCTCGCGCTTCGAACGCAACAGATCATCGCGCACGAATCCGGCGCGGCGCTCACGGCCGATCCGTTGGCCGGCAGCTATTACGTGGAGCACCTCACGGACGAGCTCGAGCGACGCGCAATGGAGTTGCTCGCGCAGGTCGACGCGCTTGGTGGCGCAGCCAAAGCGATCGGCGCGTCATTCTTTCAAGAAGAGATTGGGCGGAGCGCGTACGAGTTTCAGTTGCACGTTGAGGCGGGGGAGTCGGTGATTGTCGGCGTCAACAAATTCACCGACGGCAAGGAACCGCCTGTCATCCCGGCGCCGGATTTCTCGGCGCTCGAACGCGGGCAGGTCGAGCGCCTCGGATTCGTGCGCGCGAGCCGAGTGTCGAGGGACGTCTCCGCGGCCCTCGACGCGCTGCGTGAAACCGCGCGAAGCTACGCGACGACAAACGTTCCGGGTTCTGCCCGCGCGCCGCTCATGGAGTTGATCATCAGTGCGGTTCGCGCCCGCGCGAGCGTGGGTGAGATTGCCGACGCGCTCCGCGGCGAGTGGGGAACGTACCAGCCGACGTGAGCGAGACGTTCGCGAAGCGCGCGAACAGAATCACGCTCGGATGGGATCGCACTTGAACGGCCTGTCGTGCACGGCTAACTTTTCAAGGCACGTTTCCCTGCCTAAGTCATAGTCAAATGCCAACTTACGAGTATCGCTGCCCCGATGGCCACGAGTTCGAACGCTTTTATCGCAAGATCAGCGACGCGGGCTCCGACGTCGCGTGCCCGGTCTGCGGGAAAATCGGCGTTCGAATGATGTCCGCGGGGGCCGGCCTGCTCTTCAAGGGGTCGGGGTTTTATCTCACCGACTACGGCCGAAACGCACATCGCGGCGGAAGCCCGGAGACCGCGGGGTCGAGCGAGAGTCGCGGCGAGACAAAAAGCGGCGAGTCGAGCGGCGGGGAGGCAAAGGGCGGAGAGCCAAAGGGCGGGGAGTCGAAAAGTGGGGAGTCGAAAGGCGGGGAGTCGAAAGGTGGGGAGTCGAAAGGCGGGGAGTCGAAGGGCGAGAGCAAGTCGTCCGAGTCCAAGCCGGCGGCTTCGGGCGCGAGCGACGCCAAGGCCGCGAAGAGCCCGAGCGCACCGGCGAGTCCCACGAGCACCAAGCCCGACAAATAATGGACGGCACGGAACTGCTGCGCGCGGAGCTCGTACGCGCCGCGCAATCACTGGGTGCGCCCGCCGACGTCGATCCCATCATCGAGCGTCCGCGCGATCCGTCGTTTGGTGATTGGGCGACGAACCTCGCGATGGTGCTCGCCAAGTCGTTGGGTCAGAAGCCCCGCGACCTCGCCGCGGCGATCATCGAGCGTGTGGATTTCGCGCGAGCGGGCATCAGTTCCGCCGACCTCGCCGGGCCGGGATTCATCAACTTTCGCGTTGCCGCGAATGTGTTCGCGGAGGGGCTGCGCGCGTTGATCGCCGCGGGCGACCAGTACGGACACTCCAATGCGGGGCGGAGTTGTCCCGTCAATGTGGAATTCGTCTCGGCCAATCCGACCGGACCGCTGCACGTTGGTCACGGACGCCAAGCCGCGCTCGGCGACACCATCTCGGCGCTGCTCGGCGTGACTGGATGGCGCGTGACGCGGGAGTTCTACTACAACGACGCCGGCGCGCAGATCATCAACCTCGCGCTCAGCGTGCAGGCTCGCGTGCGCCAGCTGGGCGGGCAGGAGATCGAATTCCCCGAGACCGGCTACCACGGGGAATACATTCGAGATCTCGCACAGCGGTACATCGACGAGCATTCGTCGGATGCGAATGCCGATGCCCTCGACGCCGTGCGCCAGTTTGCCGTGCGCGAGTTGCGCAAGGAACAAGATCGCGACCTGCAAGCGTTCGGTGTCAGGTTCGACGTCTACTTTCTCGAATCGTCATTGTACTCGGATGGCCGGGTCGAGGCCGCAATTGCGCGGTTGATCGAGGCGGGCCACACGTACGAGAAAGACGGCGCGCTCTGGCTCAAGACCACGGACTTTGGCGACGACAAAGATCGCGTCATGCGCCGCAGCGCCGAGAAGGGTGGCGAGCCGACGTATTTCGTTCCCGACGTCGCATATCACATGACGAAGTGGGAGCGCGGCTTCGCGCGGGCGATCAATGTGCAGGGCGCCGATCATCACAGCACGGTCACGCGCGTGCGCGTTGGACTGCAGGCGCTCGACATGGGCATTCCGCAGGGCTATCCGGATTACGTGCTGCATCAGATGGTCACGGTGATGCGTGGCGGCGAAGAGGTGAAAATCTCCAAGCGCGCCGGCAGTTACGTGACGGTGCGGGATCTCATCGACGAAGTCGGACGCGACGCGGTTCGCTATTTCTTTCTCATGCGGAAGGGCGACTCGCAGTTGGTGTTCGACGTCGATGTCGCGCGCTCGCAGTCGGATGAGAATCCCGTGTACTACATCCAGATGGCGCACGCGCGGATCTCCGGGATTTTCCGCGTGGGCGAAATCGACGCGTCCACCGTCACGGGCATCGATGTCGATTTGTCGGTACTGACATTGTCGGAGGAGCAGGAGCTCATCAAAGCCCTGCTCGACTATCCGTCGTTGGTCGCCGGGGCGGCGGAGGCGCTGGAACCGCACCGCATCGCCACGTATCTGCACGACACCGCGGGCAAGGTGCACCTCTGGTATCACAAGGCTCATGTGTTGAACGAGCCCGAGCCGATCATGCACGCGCGTCTCGTGTTGGCGCGGGCGTCTCAGCTCGTGTTGCGCAACGGCCTCGACCTTCTCGGAATCACCGCGCCGGAGCGGATGTGAGCTCCGGCTGTTCGTATCGCTTCCATCCAACTCGACTATGACCGTCCTCGTTGTAGGCTCTGTCGCGCTCGATTCCGTCGAGACTCCATTCGGCCGGGCCGACGATGTCCTGGGTGGTTCTGGAACGTTCTTCTCCGCGTCGGCCAGCCATCTCTCGCCGGTCCAACTCGTCGGCGTGATCGGAACCGATTATCCCATCGACAAGCTCCGCCAGTCTTTTGCGTCGCGCCCGATCGATCTGTCGGGACTCGAGCAGGCCGAGGGTTCGTCGTTTCGGTGGCGCGGCCGCTACCGGCACGACCTCAATTCTGCCGAAACGCTGGAGACGCATCTCGGCGTGTTCTCGAATTTCCGGCCGAAGATTCCTGAGCAATTCAAGAACACACCATTCGTGTTCTTGGGTAACATCGACCCGCGGCTGCAACTCGACGTGCTCACGCAAGTGAACAAGCCGAAGTTGGTCGTGTGCGACACGATGAATTTTTGGATCGAGAGCCGTCGTCCCGATGTGCTGAAGCTGTTGGAGCGCGTCGACGTCATCACACTGAACGATTCCGAGGCGCGACAGCTCACGGAAGAGGCGAACCTCGTGAAGGCGGCGCGCTGGATCATGGCGCGTGGACCGAAGCACGTCATCATCAAGAAGGGCGAGCATGGTGCGTTCATGTTCACGCCGACGACGATTTTCTTTGCGCCGGCGTATCCGCTGGAGTCGGTGTTCGATCCAACCGGTGCGGGCGATTCCTTCGCCGGTGGCTTTATGGGCTACCTCGCGCGGAGCGGCGACATCTCCGAAGCGAGTCTTCGCCGCGCCGTGGTCTATGGATCCGCGCTTGGCTCGTTTGCCGTCGAAAAATTCTCGATCGAGCGACTCCTCGAGATCACGCCGCAGGACATCATCAACCGGGTCGGCGAGTTCCATCGCTTGGTCAACTTCGAGCAGGATCTGACGTGAGCGACAGGCTCGATTACCGCACTGCCGGCGTGGACATCGAGGCGGCCGACGACGCGAAAAATCGGATCAAGGCGCACGTTCTTTCGACACTGACGTCCGGCGCTCGCGGCGAATTCGGCGGATTTGGCGGAATGTTTCGGGTCCCGACCGATGTGCCCAAGCCAGTGCTGGTGTCGAGCGCAGATGGCGTGGGCACGAAGCTCAAAGTGGCGATCGACGCTGGACGGCACGACACGGTTGGCCACGACTTGGTCAACCATTGCACGAACGATATTCTCGTTCAGGGTGCCATCCCGCTGTTCTTCCTCGACTACGTGGCGTTCGGTGCGCTCGAGCCGCGTGTGGTCGAAAGCGTCGTGGCTGGGGTCGCCGCCGGGTGTCGCGAGAACGGATGTTCGCTGCTCGGCGGGGAAACAGCCGAGATGCCGGGGGTGTATACCCCACCCGACTACGATCTCGCGGGGTTCATTGTCGGGTACGTGGACGAGGATGCCATTCTCGGACCGAGCCGTGTTGTTGATGGTGACGTGCTCATCGGGATGGAGAGTAGCGGGCTGCACACCAACGGGTTCTCCCTCGCTCGGCGTATCGTTAGTGAGCGTATGAAGCTCGGAGTGAATGACCGATATCCCGAGGAAGAGCGAACGGTCGGTGATGCGTTGTTGGCGATTCACCGATCGTATTTGCCGGCGCTCAAGCCGGCGCTGTCGAAGATTCACGCGATGGCGCACATCACCGGAGGCGGCATACCAGGGAATCTCAACCGTGCGCTTCCACCAACGCTGGACGCCGTCGTCCGCACCGCGAGCTGGATGGTCCCGAATTTGTTCGAGCAGCTTCAGCGCGCCGGGGGCGTGGAACGCCTCGAGATGTTTAGAACGTTCAACATGGGCGTCGGCATGATCGTCATCGCCGCCGAGTCGGATGCTGCGGCGATCATCGCGGCGGGAGCGGCTCACGGCACACGCGCGTGGCGGCTCGGCGACGTTCGGCCCGGCTCCGGCCAGGTCATTCTCAACTAGGGAGTGCTCGCGATGAAGAAGTATTTCATACCGGCGGGGTTGCTGCTTGCGACGTTCGCTGGGACGGCGGCGGCGCAGGGCGGTGGGCTGACCACACCGCCATGCCCTGCCGGCGTCAGCCCACTCGATGCAAGCCGCATTACTCAAGACGCATGCGTTCAGGCGTTCGACCTCTATCAGTTCATGGCGCCGCAACTCGGCGTCGAGCTTGTCGGCGGTAACGCGACGATCGGCCAGGGAAGCGTGCTCGGTGGCTTGGGGCATTTTTCCGTCGGTGTTCGCGGCAACGTTCTGCGGGCAACACTGCCACGCGTCGATCGATTTACCGAGAGCATTACGGGGGCGAAGCAGAACGTCCTGCCGACAGAGACGGCCATACTGGGACTGCCGACGGCTGACGCAGCGATTGGAATCTTCAAGGGATTTCCGCTCGCGCTGACCAACATCGGCGGCATCGATGCACTCGTGAGTGCGTCGTACGTGCCGACGACGAGCGGCAAGAATTTCGCCGTTACGCCGCAGTCGAACTTGCAGTTTGGCTTTGGTGCGCGACTCGGACTGTTGTCGGAGTCGATCGTTGTGCCGGGAATTTCGGTGACGTGGATCGAGCGGGATTTGCCGACGACCGATCTGTTGGGGACCTCGAACGGCGCGACGCTTCATGTCAACGACATGACGGTGAAGACGTCGGCGTGGCGGGTCGTGGCGAGTAAGAGTTTCATCATTTTCGGTCTGGCCGCCGGCGTGGGTCAGGACTCGTACGATCAGGAAGGAACGGTGTCGGTGACCGCAGCACAGGGGGGTAACCTCTTCGTCGCCGGTCCGATCAAATCGTCGCAGACGCTCAAGCGCACGAACATGTTTGCTGATCTCTCATTCAATCTTCCACTGTTCAAGATCGTGGCCGAAATCGGTCAGGCGAGCGGTGGCACCGTGAACACGTACAATTCCTTCGCGGGCGGTCGCGCGGATCGCTCGCAAGTCTATGGCTCAGCGGGCCTCCGCTTGAGCTACTAACGCTCACGTGAGGGACGCCGCGCCGTCGACGCAGGTCGAGATGAACTACATGCGGCGAGCACACGACCTCGCGTTGGCGGGGTGGGGACAGACGGCGCCGAACCCAATGGTCGGCGCCGTCGTCGTTGCCGGCGGCGCGATTGTCGGCGAAGGTGCGCACCGTCGATACGGTGAAGAGCACGCGGAGGTGGAGGCGTTGCGGGGCGCGGCGGAACGCGCGCGCGGGGCCACCCTCTACGTGAACCTGGAACCATGCGCCCATGTCGGGAAGACGCCGCCATGCGTCGATGCCGTGATCGCGGCGGGGGTTTCAAGAGTCGTGATCCCGATTCGCGATCCGAGTGCGATCGCGCGCGGCGGAGTCGAGCGAATGCGGGCCGCGGGCATCACGGTGGACGTCGGCGTCGAACGGACCGCTGCGCTCGAGCTCAACGCGGCGTTTTTCAACGCACACGCGAGTGATCGTCCGTGGCTGACGGTGAAGCTCGCGCTGTCTGCCGACGGCGCGATCGCCGACCCGGGTGGGAAGCAACGCTGGATCACGGGCCTCGAGTCGCGGGCGGAAGTTCATCACATGCGCGCGAACGCCGACGCGATCGCTGTGGGTGTCGGAACAGTGTTGGCCGACGATCCGTCGCTCACCGTGCGCGGCGTGCCGGCACCACGGATCGCTCCGCGACGTGTGGTGTTCGACTCGAGTTTGCGCACGCCCATGGACGCGTCGATTGTTCAGAGTGCGCGGAGCGCCGAGACCATTTTCATCGTGGCGCCCGACAAGGCGCCACCGGAAAAACGAGATGCGATCATCGCGGCCGGCGCGCAGGTCGTGGCAATGCCTTCGGCTCGCGACGCGCTCGCGTGGCTACGCGCCTCGGGGGTTCGTTCCCTCCTCGTGGAAGGCGGCGCGCGCTTGGCTGGGTCGCTCCTCGGGGAATCGCTCGTCGACCGGCTCGTTATCTTTCGATCAAGGCTCGTTTTAGGGTCCGAAGCGCCGCAGGCGTTTGCGTTTGCGCCGCGAGACTTCGAAGCGGCACTCGATGCGGTTCGCGTCGTCGATGAGCGACGGTTTCAAGATGATGTCATGACCACTTATGCACTGAAGGGCGTGCCGTGTTCACCGGATTGATCGACGATGTGGGCGTGATCAGCCACGCCGTCGCCACCGACGCGGGGCTGGAGTTTCGCATCGAGTGCAGCTACGACGACCTGCTCGAAGGCGAGAGCATTGCCGTGAACGGGGCGTGCCTCACAGTCCGCGAGTGCGGCCCGCGCTCGTTCGCCGTCGCCGCCGTCATCACGACCCTGGGCCGGACGACGATCGACGCATGGCGGGCCGGCCGCCGTGTGAACCTCGAGCGTGCGTTGCGGGTTGGTGATAGGCTCGGTGGCCACTTCGTGCAGGGCCACGTCGATGGCGTCGCAACGGTCACGGACGTCCGCCAAGAGGGCGACGCACGGCTCGTTGACCTTGCTCTGCCGCCGGGGCTCGCCGAGCTTATGGTAGCGCACGGCTCCGTCACAATCGACGGAGTGAGTTTGACCGTCAACGCACTGCCGGCGCCGGAGGCGCTGCAGTTGTCGCTGATCGAATACACCCTCCGCCACACGACGCTCGGCGACCTCGCGGTCGGCGGGCGCGCTCATGTCGAAGCAGACATGCTCGGAAAGTACGTGCAGCGTTTGCTCAAGGAATCCATATGGTCTTCGGAACAATAGAACAGGCGATCGCGGACGTTCGCGATGGAAAGTTTGTCATCGTCGCGGACGATGAAGATCGCGAGAACGAAGGGGATCTCATCTGTGCGGCGCAGCTCGTGACGCCCGAGATGGTCAACTTCATGATCAAGAAAGCGGGCGGGATGATCTGCCTCGCCCTCACCGGCGATCGCGCCGACGCACTCGGCCTTCCGCTCATGGCCGAGACCAACCTCGACGACTACCGGACGGCGTACACGGTCAGTGTCGACGCCTCGTCGCGCTTCGGGGTGACGACCGGCATCAGCGCGAGCGATCGTGCGAAGACGATTCGCGTGGCCGTCGATCCGGCGGCTGTGCCGTCCGATCTGCATCACGGCGGTCACGTCTTTCCGCTGCGCGCCCGCGATGGCGGAGTACTGCAGCGCGTCGGACACACGGAAACCGCGGTCGATCTCGCGCGTCTCGCCGGGGTACAGCCCTCCGGCGTGATCTGCGAGATCCTCAATGAAGACGGGTCGACCGCGAGACGTCCGCAGCTCGAAATCTTCGCGCAGGAACACGGCATCACGTTCATTACCGTGGGGCAGCTGGTCGCCCACCGGCTCAAGACGGAGCGACTGGTGCATCGCGTCGCCGAAGCTCGGCTGCCGACTGATCATGGAGCGTGGCGGATTACCGGGTACAAGAACGACGTCGACGACCAGGAGCATGTGGCGATCGTCTATGGCGATCTCAGCGACGGTGAGAATGTGCTCGTTCGCATTCACTCAAAATGTCTCACCGGTGACGTGTTCCATTCATTGCGGTGCGACTGCGGGTGGCAGCTCGACAAAGCGATGGAAATGATCGCGGCCGAGGGCCGGGGCGTAATCGTGTACCTCGATCAAGAGGGACGCGGCATTGGGTTGCTCAACAAGCTCAAGGCGTACGAGCTCCAGGACAAAGGCGCGGACACCGTCGAAGCGAACGAGCAGCTTGGCTTCAAGCCTGACTTGCGAAATTACGGGATCGGTGCGCAGATCCTACTCGACCTCGGAACGAAGTCCATTCGGCCGATCACCAACAATCCACGGAAAATGGTTGGCCTCGAAGGCTACGGGCTTCGACTCGGCGATCGCGTGCCGATCGAGCAGCCTGCGCACGATGAAAACGCCGGCTACATGCGCACCAAGCGCGACAAACTCGGACACTTGCTCGCGTCGTAATGGCTGAATTTTCAGGGACGCCGTCTGGCGAACATCGGCGGTTCGCAGTCATCGCTAGCCGGTTCAATCACACGATCGTCGAGAAGTTGGTGGACGGCGCGCTAGACGCGTTGGTTCGGCATGGTGTCGCGGTGGATAACGTCGACGTCGTGTGGGTGCCGGGGGCGTGGGAGTTGCCACTCGCTGCGCGGCGCTTGCTCGCGTCGGAGCGCTACAACGCGTTGGTCGCTGTCGGTGCCGTGATTCGCGGCGACACGCCGCATTTCGACTTTGTCGCCGGCGAAGCGTCGCGCGGTCTGTCGGCAGCGAGCGTCGAATACGACACGCCGATCGGCTTCGGTCTGCTGACGTGCGACGATGACGCCCAGGCCGAAGCTCGCGCCGGCGGAGCGCACGGCAACAAGGGCTGGGACGCGGCGCTCGCGGCGCTCGAGATGGCGGACCTATTCGACCGGTTGGATGCCACGGACGAGAGTTGAAACGCGCGCGCGCGCGCGCGTCCTGCAGGCGTTGTATGCGTGGGACCTCCGAGGGGAACAGCAACTCGAGCGCGTGGCGACCCAGATTTGGGACGACCTCTCGGTGCCGCCCGACGAACGCCGTCTTGCTGGACTCCTCGTGGACACAGTGTCCAAGCACGGGGCCGAATTGGACAAAGAGATCAGCGAGGTCACGACCAACTGGCGGATCGAGCGACTGGGCGTTGTGGATCGATGTGTCTTGCGCATGGCGGCCGCCGAGTTGCGTCGCGATGAGACGCCGCCGCGGGTGGTGATTCAGGAGGCCGTGCGTCTCGCCGAGCGTTATGGAACGCTCAAGAGCGCCAAGTTCGTCAATGGTGTGCTCGACGCGTTGGCGCGTCGCATGGGGCGAATGTAGTGCGGCTGTTGCTCGTGAATTGGCAAGATCGCGACAATCCGCAGGCCGGCGGCGCCGAGATTCATTTGCACGAGATTTTTGGACGCTTGGCCGACAAGGGGCACGACGTGCGTTTGTTGTGCGGCGGTTGGCCGGCATGCTCGCCGCGCGCGCAGCTCGATGGCATCGATGTCTACCGAGTGGGGACACGTCACTCGTTTCCGTTTTTGGCGCGGCGGTTCTACAAGGAAAATCTCGCGGGCTGGGCCGATGTTCTCGTGGAGGACATCAACAAAGTGCCGTTGTACACGCCTCGATGGGGTGCGCGGCACACGATGGCGCTGGTGCCGCATCTGTTCGGGTCCACGGCATTCCAAGAGTTGCCGGCGCCGCTCGCCGCGGCCGTGTGGTTCGCCGAACGTCCTCTCGGTCGCGCCTATCATGGCATTCCGTTCGAGGCAATCAGCATCAGCACGGCGGAAGATCTCGCCGGGCGCGGCATTCCGCGCGCGTCGGTCGAAGTGATTTATCCCGGCATCGACACGGTGGCCTATACGCCGAACGCGGCGGAGCGGTCGCTGACGCCGGTGTTCTCTTATTTAGGCCGTCTAAAGAAGTACAAGGGCGTCCATTTCGTGATCCGCGCGTTCGCGGAAATGAAGGTGGCCAACGCCGTGTTGGAGATCGCGGGCGCCGGCGACTATCGAAAGGAGCTCGAAGCGCTGGCGCATTCGCTTGACCTCGGCGACCGTGTGCGGTTTCTTGGGCGCATCTCGGAAGCGGAGAAGCTCTCGTTGCTGCGACGCTCGTGGGCGCTCGTGTTCGCATCGCCCAAAGAAGGGTGGGGAATCACCAATCTCGAGGCGGCCGCATGCGGCACGCCGGTTGTTGCATCCAACTCGCCGGGCATTCGCGAGTCGGTGCGTGACGGCGTGACGGGTTTTCTCGTCCCGCACGGCGACACGACCGCGATGGCCGCCGCGATGCGCCGCGTCGCCGAGTCGCGTGATCTCGTCGCGTCGTTGGGTGTCGAAGCGCGAGTCTTCGCCGAAGGGTTCACGTGGGAGAACGCCGCGGACGAGACCGAACGCCATATCGCTCGCATCGCCTCGGGAGTGCCGACCGGATGACCACCACCCCGCTCACGGTCGGAAAGCTGCTCGATCGCACGCATGACATGCTACAGCTCGAGCACATCGAAGGCACGGATGGTCTGGAACGCCGCGTTGAAAATCCGGACGTGTCGAGTCCAGGGCTGGCCATCGCCGGGTACGTCAAGCGATTTCCTGCCCAACGGCTCCAGGTGCTCGGCGAAACGGAAATTACATATCTCCAATCGCTCGACTCGGAAGTTCGGCGGCGGCATCTGACGACTTTTTTTTCCTTCCCCATCCCCTGCGTCTTCATCACGAAGGGGCAGCATCCCACGGCGGATCTCGTCGAGCTGGCCGCGGCCGCCGGCATCGGGCTCATCCGGTCGCATCTCAAGACCAACGAGTTCTACACACGGATCAAGCCGTGGTTGGAGGAAGAGTTCGCTCCAACAATGAATTTGCACGGGTCGCTGTCCGACATCTTTGGCGTCGGCCTGTTGTTCGTAGGACGAAGCGGGATCGGAAAATCGGAATGCGTGTTGGATCTGGTGGAGCGCGGACATCGCCTGGTGGCGGACGATCTCGTCGTCGCGCGTCGTCGCGGGACTGACGTGCTCATCGGCCGCGGGCTCGAGCGACAGCGGCACCACATGGAGATTCGCGGCGTTGGTTTGGTCGACATCCCCTCCATCTTTGGTGTACGCGCCGTGCGCCAACAGAAGCGAATCGAAGTCGTGGTGCAACTCGAGGAATGGAACCAGGGCGAGGCCGTCGACCGAACCGGGCTGGACACGGAGACAACCACAATTCTCGACGTCGAGCTGCCCAAGGTTCGCGTGCCGCTCAACCCGGGTAAGAACATCACAGTGATCGCGGAAGTCATCGCACTGAATCATCTTCTCAAGTACAGCGGCGTGAATACGGCGGAGCAGTTCAATGAGCGATTGATGCGACAGATGCGCGCGCCGAAAGACGTGATGCGATATCTCCAGGATGACAATGAGTAGCGAACTCTCAACGCCTTCAACGGCGGCAACGGCGTCAACAGCGTCGGAACCCTCAGCGCCTCCAACGCCCCGCGCGATCGTCGCCGGTCACGCGGACTTTGCGGCGGGACTCGTCGCGGCGGTGCAGCAGATCACGGGTCGTGGATCGCAACTCGTGCCGCTGTCGGTCACCACGCTCAGCGTGGAGGACATCGAGCATTTGTTTCGCGAGCGAATGCTCGAGACGGGCGTGCGCGTGATCTTCACCGATCTGCAGGCGGGCAGTTGCACGATGGCGTCGCGTCGCATTCTTCGCGGAATGGAGGACGCGGTGCTCATTGCCGGAACCAATCTTCCCATGCTGCTCGACTTTGTCTTTGCCGACGGAAAACCTGCGCCTGAGGCCGCGAGACACGCGGCGGAACGCGGTCGCGCGGCGG
>Ga0193753_10000343_pt1 | contig 46417 bp, 30 predicted proteins | sample H1c2metaG_FD_144925 | JGI IMG/M metagenome (GOLD analysis project Ga0193753, IMG submission 144925) | Soil microbial communities from a riparian zone of the East river system, Colorado, United States - H1c2 | ecosystem: Environmental > Terrestrial > Soil > Riparian zone | place: USA: East...
GGAGCCGCCGGCGTTCTGGATGCCGACGACGACGGTCTCGCCCTCGCGGACGGGGACGTTGGTGACGAGTCCGTCAAAGGGGGCGCGGCTGATGGTCTTGTCCAGGGCGTCGTAGTTGGAGCGCTGGCTGGCAACGGCCTGGTTGACGTGGGCGCGCTGGGATTCGGTCTGGGCGAGCGCCTGAGTGAGAGCGGCCAGACGCTGGGAGAGGGTGGCGGCGGACATGTCGTAGGCGGCCTGCTTGGCGTCGAAGTCCTGCTTGGCGATGAGCTTTTCGTTGTAGAGCGACTTGGCGCGGTTGAAGTCGAGCTTCTTCTGCTCGAGGTCAGCCTTACCCTGCTCAATGTTGGCCTCGGCTGTCTTTTCGGCGGCGGCGAAGCTGTTGACGTCGGTGCGGGAGGAGGCGATGCTGGCCTGCTGGGCGGCGACGGTGGCCTGGGGCTGGACGTTCTCCACGGTGGCGAGGGTCTGGTTAAGCTTGACGTGGTCGCCCTCTTTTACGTAGAGGTGCGTGATGCGCCCGAAGGCCGTGGCGCCCACGTTAACGTAGGTCAATGGCTTGATCTGCCCGGTTCCGTTAACGATGGAGGTGAGGTCCTGCCGCACAGTCTTGCCTGTCGCAACCTTGGTTACGCTGGACTGCCCGTGAAGGATGGTGCCTACGACGATACCTACCAGAACCAAGGCGACAACAACGATTAAAACAATCTTTTTTGCGCTCATTACTGCTTTCTTCTCGCAGTCCATCGGGGCCGGACAATGCGCTCTCGGGAAGTTGATAGCTATCTTAGATAAATTGATACGAAAAAGAGCTATTCGAGGTTCCGTTACGTCTTTCTATTAACGGAACATCGTGTTGCTGGGCCTGGTTCGGGCAAAAATGGCAGATGGCGGCTGACTATCTGCCGGCGTGTCCGGGTAGTCTAGTGCCAGCACACGCGATGATAACAATGTTATAACCGACGTTACCCTCTTGTAACAACGATATAACCGCTCTACAATGTAAGTTGGTTAACAGGAGTACCACCCTCATCATGATCACGTCGCGTCGTTTGGTCTCAGGCTCAACTTTACTGTTTCTGGCGATGATGGGGGTACGTGCGCTGCCCGCGCAGAGTTCGAACGACGGAAGCCAGCCGGACGGCGTCACCCGGGGGCCAGTGACCGCCGAGAAGCCCGACCCGCTGAAGCGCCCGCTGAGCGATAAAGAACGGATTGCCCAGCAGAAGGCGCTGCGTGGCGAGCTGCACGGCGTCTACAAGAAGTGGGTCGACGAGGATGTGCGCTGGATCATCACCGACCAGGAGATGCAGGCGTTTAAGAGCCTGGGGAACGACGAAGAGCGGGACCAGTTCATCGAACAGTTCTGGCTGAGACGGAACCCGAATCCCGACTCGCCGGAGAATGAGTACCGCGAGCAGCACTACCAGCGCATCGCGTATTCCAACGAGCACTTCGCTGCGGGCAAGCCAGGCTGGAGAACGGACCGCGGCCACATCTATATCGCGTATGGCAAGCCGGACAGCATCGACTCGCACCCAAGCGGGGGCAGCTATGAGCGGCCGATGGAAGAGGGCGGCGGCAATACCTCTACTTTTCCATTTGAGACCTGGCACTATCGCTATCTCGACGGCATCGGCGACAACATTGACATCGAGTTTGTCGACAGCTGCATGTGCGGCGACTATCACATGACGATCGACCGCTCGGAGAAAGATGCGCTGAAGCATGTTCCGGGAGCGGGACAGACGCTCTCTGAGCAGCAGGGACAGTCGACCAAGGCGGACCGTTTTTCGGGCGGCGGTTTGGAGCAGCTGGGCGCGGGGCCGATGTCGCAGCAGAACCAGAGCAAGCAGTTTGACCGGCTGGATCGATTTGCCAAGCTGATGGCACCTCCTGTGATCAAGTTCAAGGACCTGGAGTCGTTTATGGCGACCTCTAAGATCCTGACTGGGCCGCCATTTCTCTTCGACGTTCGCACCGACTATGTGAAGGTGACCAACGACACGGTTCTGGTGCCACTGACCCTGCAGATCAGGAACAAGGACATCACGTTCAGCAACAAGGACGGGGTTGCGATGGGCACGGTGAATATTCTGGGCCGCGTATCCAACCTGAACCACAAACCGATCCAGACGTTCGAGGACACCGTGAATGTGCAGGTTCCGAGCGAGTTGCTGGCGCGGACGCAGAACAACGTCTCGGTGTACTGGAAGTCGCTGCCGCTGCGGCCCGGTCTATACAAGGTCGATATCGTGATCAAGGATGTGAATAATCCTGACCACATCGGCCGATGGCAGCGCAGTGTGAATGTTCCTAAGTACGATGACGACCGTCTCGCCTCTTCTTCGCTCATTCTGGCGGACCAGATGGAGCGCGTTCCATCCAAGGACATCGGGGCAGGGAACTTTGTGATTGGAAATACCAGGATTCGTCCGCGTGTGCCGAGTGGGGTTGCCGTTCCGGTTACCTTCCATCGGGCGCAGAGTCTGAACTTCTGGATGCAGGTGTATAACCTCGGTATCGATGAGAAGAGCAAACAAAATGGCGCCACGATCGACTACCAAATCATGGACATGGCAACGAACAAGGCTGTGTTGCAATCGCAGGAGTTGACATCGAAGACGAACCCGAATGCGGACCAGGTCACGCTGGAGAAGAGTATGCCTCTGGCAAGTCTTCAGCCTGGGAAATATCAGGTGTCGATCAAGGTCAATGATGGAGTTTCTAAGCAGCAGATCGCAGAATCTGCGCCGTTCATAGTAGATTAGGCAGCTGCGCCTTCCAACGGCGACGCGGTTACGCGAATGCAGGCAAGCGATAACCGGTAGTTGGGCAGACTGTTCGGCGGCACCCTACTTTTTTGGGTGTGGCAACATGGCAGAACTTTGGAGAAGCCATCGACGCGCAGGACGGCATTACTGTGCAACGATCCCAGGTGAAGATCGTGTTACTGGCTCTGATGCTGCTGACAGCATCTGTGAGCGGCTCTGCGGGGCAGGGGGCTGTGGTCTCCGGCGTCGTGCGCGATTCGCAGGGCGTGGTGCAGATGGGGGCGCTGGTTCAGGTTCTTGCAGGCGACTCCTCGATCATGCGTACGGCCTTCACTGACCTGCACGGTCGTTATTTGATCGCGAATGTACTCCCTGGAAAATATCAGGTGCGGGCCAGCGCGGCGCTCTTTGTACCGGCGCTACGAGGCAATCTGCAGCTTCGACCCGGAGCGCAGGCGATCGTCAATCTCACCTTGAATACGCTCTTCGATACCGCTGCGTGGCTTCCGGCGGAGCGCCGAAAGGCAGACGAACCCAGCGACGACTGGAAGTGGACGCTGCGGTCTACGGCGAATCGCCCTATTTTGAGACTGGTCGACGATGAGAACAATATGGTGGTGATCTCGTCGAGCCTGGCGGAATCGACGGCCGCCAAACCGTCGGAGCGGGTGAGAGGAGCGGTTACGACCGGAGATGGCGGCTTCGGCGGGAGTGGCGTACATAACGTCCTGACCCTGGACCGCGTACTGGATGACGGAGCCGGTATGACCTTGCGCGCGGAGCTCGGTTCGACGCATGGGCCGTTGACGGGCGGACCTTCGACGGAGATTGCGACAGGCTATGAAAGGCGGACCGCTTTGGGTGGCGCGTCGCGTGCAGTGGTCAGCTATCAGTCGCACCCGGAGATTGTCGGCTCGGGTGGAACGCCGGGGCTGGAGACGGTTCAACTGGCGAGCGCACAAAAGATGCAGTTTGGCGACTCCGTGGATGTCGAGCTTGGGAGCACGGTCTATGTGGTACGGGCGGCGGGCTTCACCGCTGCCTCGCAGCCGTTCTTCAAGGTGACGGCGCATCCGTCCTCGGAGTGGACGGTGGGCTATCGCATGGCCACATCGCGTAATCTGCAGTCGTTCGCCGGGCTGGACACTGTGCAGATGGAGCTGCCGGTAGCGGTGATGTCCAAGGGGCATATGCAGACCGAGCGCGGACGGCACCATGAGTTTAGCGTGGGGCGTAAGGTTGGGCCGGGCGTGATCCAGTTGGGATACTACCTCGACTCTCTTGATCGGGTGCTGGTGGCTGGTGGCGGTGGGCTGGGGCAGGCGGACATCCAGCAGGCGGCTGCGCCGGATGCGAATGGGATTGTTGCCGATGCGATGACCGGGAGTTTCCGCCTTCTCAACGCGGGATACAGCACCAGAGGCGTGAATGTAATGTTGACCGAGCCGCTGACTCCGAATCTGTGGGTGGCGCTCGAGTACAGCACGGGTGCAGCTCTGGCGGCGAAAGAGGGCAATGCTATGGCGCTGAGCTCTGTGGCGACGGATCTGACGCCGCAGACGGCCCAGTCCGCCACGGTTGCGGTGAAGGGACGCGTTGTCCACACCGGAACGAGGGTCAGGGCTGCGTACCGTTGGCAGCCGACGCGGCTGGTAACGGCGGTCGACCCGTATGCGGCGTTCAGCGACCAGGCGTACTTCAGCTGTTATCTGCGGCAGGCGATACGACTGGGGAGCCTGCTGCCGCATGGGCTGGAGGCAACGGTGGATGTCACGAACCTGCTGGCGCAGGGATATCGCCCCATCTTGTCGGCGGATGGACGGACGCTGTTTCTCGCGCAGTCGCCGCGGACCGTCCAGGCAGGGCTAGCTTTTACCTTCTAGAGCAATTTCCTGTTACTGTGAAGCGGAAGATTCTGAAGAGCGCCGTTTTTCCTGGCAAAACGGCCATGAGATCCATGTCTCGCTATACACCTACAGGAAATTTGCTCTAGAACCAGCGAGTCATAAGGACCTTCTGTTCCGTGTAAAAGTAGACGGCGTCCTTGCCGTGCGCGTGAAGGTCGCCGAAGAAAGAGTTCTTCCAGCCGGCGAAGGGGAAGAAGGCCATTGGCGCGGAGACGGCCATGTTGACGCCCACCATGCCAACCTCGACGCGGGCCTGGTACTCACGCGCCGACTTGCCGCTCTGGGTGTAGATGGTGGTCGTGTTTCCGAAGTCGGAGGAGTTGACCAGCTCGATGGCCTCATCGAGTGTCTGGGTACGGATGACCGACAACACCGGGCCGAAGATCTCTTCCTGGGCGATGGTCATTCCCGGCTTGACGTGGTCAAAGATCGTCGGACCTACGAAGGAGCCGTCCGGATGCGCTCCGGATACGGTGCGGCCATCGCAAAGGGGGACCGCTCCTTCGGAGACACCTTTTTCGATGTAGCCAAGAATCTTTTTTCGGTGTTCCGCGCCTATCACAGGGCCGACATCGACCTTGGAATCGAGGCCGTCGCCGAGGCGCAGGGCGTTCGTCTGTTCGACGAGGAGGTTGAGAAGCGGTCCTGCGACGTCGCCTACAGGGACGAGGACGCTGCCTGCCAGGCAACGCTCGCCGGCCGCGCCGAAGGCCGAGCTGATGATGGCGTCGACGGTCTTGGGTATGTCGGCATCGGGCATGACGACCAGATGGTTCTTCGCTCCACCCAGCGCCTGCACTCGCTTGCCGTGCGCCGCGCCCTCTGTGTAAATGGACTTGGCAACGGGTGACGAGCCTACGAAGGAGATCGCTTTGATGAGCGGATGGCACAGCAATGCTTCCACTGTCTCCTGTCCGCCGTGGATGAGTTGGAAGACTCCTTCGGGGATGCCGGCTTCGAGGAGTAGCTCGGCGGTACGAGTCGGCGTCATGGGGACCTTCTCGGAGGGCTTCAGCAAGAACGTATTGCCTGCCGCGATGGCAAAGGGGAACATCCACATGGGAACCATCGCTGGGAAGTTGAAGGGAGTAATGCCGGCGCAGACGCCGATGGGCTGACGGATGGTATGGCAATCGATTCCCCTGGCGACGTCGTTCAGCGAATCGCCCATCATTAAGGATGGCATCCCGCAGGCAACCTCCACCATCTGGATGGCGCGCTTGACCTCGGTGACGGCGTCGGGAAAGACCTTTCCGTTTTCGAGCGTCAGTATTCTCGCGATCTCCTCGGTGTGCTTTTCCAGCAGCGCCTTGTACTTGTAGAGAGGCTGGACGCGATCAACGACAGGGACCTCGCGCCATGCCAGGAAGGCTTTGTGGGCGGCCTTTGCGGCGCGGTCGACGTCGGCAGCGGTCGAGTGGCTTACGCTGCCGAGCGCTTCACCATTGGCGGGATTGACAATCGGTTGTACCCTGCCGGAGGGACTGGCCCAGCTTCCATCGATGTAGGACTTTACTTCGAGGACTTCAGTGGCGATTGTGCTCATACTTCTTCTCCTTCAATACTTCCAAAGACGGTTTGCGCAGCTTCGATGGGTCGAACAGCTTTGCGCATAAGAGCGATGTACACGAGGGCGGCCAAGCCGAAGCCGACGAACCAGGCATAGTCGTAGAGCCAGCGGAGGGATGGGACGAAGAGGCCGATGAGCGCGATAAGAACACCGCTGGCGAGCGCGGCGATGGCGCGTGGATTGATCCCTTGCGTGTACTCGTAGGGGCCGCCGCGATGATAGAGCGAGGCGACGTCGAGCCGGGTGCCGCGGATGAAGAAGTAGTCCGCGACCATGATGCCGGCAACGGGGCCAAGCAGGCCGGAGTAGCCGACAAGCCAGCCGAAGATGTAGTTGTTGAAGCTGGAGAGGAGCTTCCACGGCATCATCGCGAGGCCGAGGAAGCCTGTGATGAGGCCGCCGGTGCGGAAGGAGATGAGGCGTGGATTGAGATTGGAGAAGTCATTGGAGGGCGAGACGACGTTGGCCCCGATATTGACGTTGAGCGTGGCTACGAGCAATGCGATGAGCGCGAGGGACGCGACGAATGGCTGGTGGAAGCGCCCGAGGAGGTCGATGGGGTTCCAGACGGGTTCGCCGAATAGGACGACCGAGGCTGAGGTGACGGCGATGCCGATGAAGGAATAGAGGGTCATCGCGACCGGCAGGCCGAAGCCCTGGCCGATGATCTGCGAGTCCTGCGATTTGGCGTAGCGGGTGAAGTCCGGGATGTTCAGCGAGAGCGTGGCCCAGTAGCCGACCATCGCCGTGAGGGAAGGGAAGAAGAAGTGGAGGAAGCTGCCGGTGGTGTGAAACTTGCTGGGGGCTGACAGCATGGGGCCGAAGCCACCGGCTTTGTGGAGCATCCAGAAGAGCAACGTGAGGGACATGATGAGCATAAAGGGCGCGGAGAAGCTTTGCAGAAATCGGATCGATTCTACGCCACGCCAGACGACGACCATATTGAGCAGCCAGAAGCCGAGAAAGCATGCCCAAAGCACCCAGGGCTGGTTGGCTGTCGAAGGCCACAGGACATGCAGCATGGCCGCGATGGCCTGGCCGCCGATCCAGGATTGAATTCCGAACCATCCGCAGGCCACGAAGGCGCGCAGGAGGGCCGGAAGGTTGGCGCCACGCAGACCGAACGAGGCGCGGACGAAGACGGGGAAGGGGATGCCGTATTTGGCGCCGGCGTGTGCGTTGAGGACCATCGGAATGAGGACGATGAGGTTGCCGAGAAGGATGGTGCCGACAGCCTGCTTCCAGTTCATGCCGCCGGCGATCAGCGATGCGGCGAGCATGTAGGTCGAGACCTCCATCGACATGGAGAACCACAGGGCAATGTAGTTGTATGTGCCCCAGGTGCGTTGCGCTGGAGTGGTGGGGGCGAGATCGGAATTGGTAAGCGATGCGTCGTATGTCGACAAGAACCTCAACCTCACTTGGATGAACTTGACTGTACCGCTTCACTGCGGCGCGGCTGCGCTACTTCCATGCTCCACCGCGTGCCTCGCGTTTCAGATAGCTTCCTCGGCCTACGGTGCCGATGAACCTTCCGTTCTCGACGATGAGTTCGCCGGAGGAGAAGACCTGTCGTGCGTTGCCCTTTACCTGGAAGCCCTCGAACATGGAGAAGTCGCAGCGCATGTTATGGGTCGCGGCGCTGATGGTGTGCGCGGCGGTGGGGTCCCACACGATGATATCCGCATCGCTGCCCGGCGCGAGGGTTCCTTTTCTGGGGTACATTCCGAAGATACGCGCGGGCGCTGTGGACGTAATTTCAACGAAGCGATTCAGGGTAAGCTTGCCGGAGTTGACGCCGTGGTGGTGAATCAACTGCATCCGGTTTTCTATGCCTGGGCCACCGTTGGGAATCTTCGTGAAGTCGTCGATGCCGAGTATCTTCTGGTCGGCAAAGCAGAACGGACAATGATCGGTGGAGACTACCTGAAGGTGGTCATGCTTCAGTCCGTCCCATAACTTGGCCTGGTTCTTTTTTTCGCGCAGCGGGGGAGTGAAGACGTACTTCGCGTCTTCGAAGGATTCATTCTTCATGTTGTCTTCGATGGACAGAAGAAGGTACTGCGGGCAGGTCTCTGCAAATGCCGGAACGCCGCGATCGCGGGCCTCACGTACCTGGTTGAGGGCGTCTTCCGAGGAGAGGTGAACGATGTAGACCGGCGCGCCTGCAATCTCCGCCATTGCGACGGCTCGCTGCACTGCCTCCGCTTCGGCCAGCGTCGGGCGCGTGAGGGCGTGATAGATGGGCGCGGTCTTTCCCTCTGCCAGCGCCTGTTGCACGATGACATCGATCACGCTGCCGTTCTCCGCGTGCATGCAAATCAGGGCGCCGTTTTTTGCTGTCTGGCGGAGCGACTTGAAGATGGTCGCGTCATCCGCCATCAGCACGTTGGGATAGGCCATGAAGAGTTTGAAGCTGGCCACGCCCTCGCGCACGAGGTCGTCCATGTCGTCGAGGCCGGTCTTGCCTGCATCGCTGCCCAGGTCTGTCACGATCATGTGAAGGCCGTAGTCGATACATGCCTTGCCGTCGGCCTTCTTCCACCAGGTATCGAGCGCGTCGCGCATCCTCGTGCCCTTCGCCTGGATAGCGAAGTCGACGATGGTCGTCGTTCCGCCGATGGCAGCGGCGCGGGTGCCTGTCTCGAAGTCGTCGCTCGATGTGGTTCCGCCGAAGGGCATGTCGAGATGCGTATGCGCATCGATGCCGCCCGGCAACAGCAGCATGTTCGTGGCGTCGATGAGAGTGTGTTGCTCGGTGGGAATTCCTGACCGCACCTCTTTGATGATCTTGTCTTCGACTAACACGTCGGCGGCGAAGGTTGCCTCTGCCGTAACTACGGTGCCGTTGCGAATCAGAAGTCCCATTAGCAGCTCTTTCCTGTAAGGCTGTTCGCGGATCGTTCTTCCCATGTCTCCGGCGATAGCCCCGTATCTACTTCGACCATTGTGATGCAGTCTTCGACGGGGCAGACCAGCGCGCACAGGTTGCACCCGACGCACTCTGTCTCGTCTACCCGGGGGATACGTGCGAGCGGTGTTGTGAAGGGGCCGTCTGTCTTGCTGCGCGTAGCATCAAGCTTTGGAATTGGGGTTACTGTGATGCTGTTTCGATTCGAGGCTTCTACTTCCGCTGGTGTCGCGTGTAGCTCGACGTGGCCGTTGACGGGCCTGCTGACTCGATCCAGATGAATGCACTGGTGCGCGCCGTCCCAGCATGCGGTGTAGCAGAGGTCGCATCCAATGCATTTGGATTCATCGATGTGCGCGACGATCTTGTAGTTGAGGTTTAGATGTTTCCACTCCGTGACCTTGGGGAGGCTCAGGCCGCGGAAGTCCTCGATGGTGGCGAAGCCTTTTTCGCTCATCCAGTTCGTGAGGCCATCGATCATATCTTCGACGATGCGGTAGCCGTAGTGCATGGCCGCAGTGCAGACCTGGACGGTGCCAGCGCCCAAGAGGATGAACTCGGCGGCATCCTTCCACGTCGCTACACCCCCGATGCCTGAGATCGGCAGCATCGCATCAGGATCGCTCATCACTTGTTGCACCATGTTGAGCGCGATGGGCTTCACCGCAGGTCCGCAGTAGCCGCCGTGCGAGGATCTGCCATCCACGTTGGGACGTGGAATCAGAGTGTCGAGGTCGATGCCCGTGATGGAGTTGAGGGTGTTGATCGCAGAGAGGGCGTCGGCCCCGCCACGTTTGGCCGCTCGCGCTACTGTGCGGATGTCGGAGATGTTCGGCGTCAGCTTGACGATGACCGGAGTCGTCGACTTCTCCTTGACCCAGGCGGTGATCATGTCGGCGTACTCGGGCACCTGGCCAACCGCCGATCCCATGCCGCGCTCGCTCATGCCATGTGGGCAGCCGAAGTTCAGCTCGAGGCCGTCCGCGCCCGCATCCTCCGACTGCTGCACGATGGTGTGCCAGGCCTCGCGCGTCGATTCCACCATTAGCGATGCGATGACCGCATGCTTCGGATACCTCTTTTTCACCTCAGTAATTTCGCGCAGGTTGACTTCGAGCGGGCGGTCGCTGATCAACTCAATATTGTTGAGGCCCATCATCCGCTGCCCATTCCAATCGATGGAAGAGTAGCGTGAGGAGACGTTCGTGATCTGAGCTCCAATCGTCTTCCACACCGCGCCGCCCCAGCCTGCATCGAACGCACGCATGATCTGCTCTCCGCAGTTTGTCGGAGGCGCTGATGCAAGCCAGAAAGGATTGATCGATTTGATGCCGGCAAAGTCAGCAGAGAGGTTGGGTTTCATTCGCTTGTTAGACATGGTCCACCTCCAGTAGATGTGCGATGGCGACCGCAGCACGCTTGCCGTCGGCCACGGCGTCCACTACTTCCCGTCCACCGTTAACGCAGTCGCCGCCGGCGAAGTATTTTGGGTTGGTGGTCTGCCCGGTTGCGCGATTGATGGAGACTTGGCCGTGATCCAGGCGCACGTCGCGGCATAGCTCAAGGAGGCTTAGCAGGGGAGACTGGCCGATCGCGGGAATCATGAGATCACAATCGATCGAGAAGTTAGAGTTCGCAAGTGGCTGGATCGTTCCGTCTGGGGCGATCTGCATCTTTGCGCATTCAACGGAGGTGAGTTGGTTGCCGGAGGCGTGAATGGCTATGGGCTGCGTCAGCCATTCAAAACGAACGCCTTCCTGCTTCGCATGTTCGTATTCGAAGCTGAACGCAGAGATGTGGTCCTGGGTTCTGCGATAAAGAATGGAGACAGGGTTCGCGCCGAGGCGTTTGGCTGCAATGGCAGCGTCGATGGCTGTATTGCCTGCTCCGATCACGACTGCACTTCCCTCTACTTTCGTGGTGTTCCCGGTCTTGTACGCCTCAATAAATTGGAGCGCGTCAATCACTCCCGGATAAGTGCTTCCTTGAATATCCAGCCGATGCATCGCGCCGAGACCGACGCCGAGGAAGATGAAGTCGAACTCGCGCTCAAGAGCTTCGAGGGAGAGTTCGGTCTCGACGTCTACACCCATGCGGAACTCGACACCGAGGTCTCGAATCAGTTCGATCTCCCGAAGGCTGGCTGCTAACGGCAGCTTGTACTCGGCTACCCCGTAAGTGTTCAAGCCGCCTGGCAGGGAGCGCTTGTCGAAGACCGTAACCTGAAAGCCACGCTGCTTCAACTCTGCCGCTGCGGCGAGAGAGGCGGGGCCTGCGCCGAGACAGGCGATCTTTTCGGGTCGGTCCTCTTCGGATTTTCTGGGTAGTCTTTCGCCATTCGCGTGGAATGCGTCCATGGAAAAGCGCTGGAGGCGGCCAATTTCGATGGGCTTCGTATGGTGGTGATGCATCACACAGGCTCCCTCGCAGAGCACCTGTACAGGACACACGCGCGAACAGCTTGCCGCGAGAACGTTTGCGTCGAGGATGCCGAGCGCCGAACCGCGCAGGTTGCCGCTCGCAATTTTTTTGATGAACCTGGGCACATCGATATGGGTGGGACAGGCACTCGTGCAGGGCGCGTCGAAGCAGTTGAGGCAGCGGTTCGCCTCAAGGACCGCAGCCTGTGGCTCGAATGGCGGATGCAGGTCCTCGAATAGGGCTGCTATCTCCGCGCGCTGCTGTCGCAACTCCTGCATTTGCTCTTACCTCTCTATGTAACGGCGACTGTCAAATAAGACAGAGGAGCTTTATAGGTCCAACTCCTATAGGAGAAGTTATGGCTTGACTAAGTCTCCATACATATCTGGCCGCCGATCGCGATAGAACTGCCATGTCTTGCGAACTTCGGCAATCTGGTCCAAGTCCAGGTCTGCGGTAAGTACTTCGTCGCGGTCGCGAGAGGCCTGGGTGAATATCTGGCCACGCGGGTCGCAGAAGTAACTCTGCCCGTAAAATTCACCGATATTCCAAGGCGCTTCAGTTCCTACTCGATTAATCGCCCCAATAAAATATCCGTTCGCCGCGGCGTGGGCAGGCTGCTCCAGCTTCCAGAGATACTCACTTAGTCCGGCGACGGTCGCGGAGGGGTTGAAGACGATATCAGCACCATTCAAACCTAGTGCGCGTGCGCCTTCGGGGAAGTGTCGGTCATAGCAGATATAGACGCCGATCTTACAGAATCCAAGGTCGAAGACAGGGAAGCCAAGGTTGCCGGGCCGGAAATAAAACTTCTCCCAGAAGCCAGGCGCCACCTGCGGGATATGTGTCTTGCGATATTTGCCTAGATAGTTTCCCTCGCTATCGATTACCGCCGCCGTGTTGTAGTACAGCCCCTCTCCATCTACCTCGTAGATAGGCAAAACGATGGCAATGTGTAACTCCTTCGCGAGCGTCTGCATCAGCTTTGTAGTTGGGCCAGAGGGTATGGGTTCGGCGGAGTCGTACCATCGAGTCGTCTGCTCCGCGCAAAAGTACGGGCCATAGAAGATCTCCTGCAGGCAGACGATCTGTGCCCCTGCCGCTGCTGCCTGCCTGATCAGGGGGAGATGTTTGTCGATCATGGCCTGTTTGATCTCAGGCAGCGATTTTCCGGCCTGATCGATACTCGTGGCCTGAATCAGAGAACAGCGGATGATGCGTGACATGCAGGAAACTCCTCGGTTGACTACATTCTATGGCTGAACCCTAAACAGGAAGAAGAGCCATGTCAACAACGGTTTGGCGCGCAAAGGCTAGAGGCAGCGAATTGTCTTTGACGGTAAGACGGTTGCTCAAATGCCGATTTATTTGGCTGCGCGAAGAGGTATAGTTTCTGCAGGAAGGTCTCGGTATGCCTATCGCCAGTAGTCAGTTGCGCGTCAGCAACATCTCGCCGCTCATCATTCAATCGGAGATTCGCTCGATGTCGGTCGAGTGTGATCGTGTTGGCGGCATCAATCTTGCCCAGGGGGTGTGTGACACCGACCTCCCCGCGTGCGTCGCCGAGGCAGCCGTCGCGGCCATCGCTGCGGGGCACAACATCTACACGCGGCTGGATGGGATCGAGATGCTGCGCCAAGCGATCTCTTCCAAGTTGGATCGCTACAACGGCATCTCGGCCGATCCGGACTCGGAGATTCTGGTGACCTCCGGCGCAACGGGTGCTTTGTACGCGGCCAGCCTCGCTTTGCTCAATCCTGGAGACGAGGTTATCCTCTTCGAGCCGTTCTACGGCTATCACGTCAATACGCTGCTATCGCTGGGGATGAAACCGGTGGCGATCCCGCTCACGGCACCGGACTGGCGCCTCGACCACGACCTGCTGCGGCAGGCGATCACGCCGCGTACCCGCGCCCTGATAGTCAACTCGCCGTCCAATCCTTCGGGGAAGGTCTTCAGCCTCCAGGACCTTCAGGCTATAGCGAGCCTTGCGATACAGTACGATCTTTTTGTCTTCACGGACGAGATCTACGAGTACTTCCTCTTTGGCGGCGCTCGTCATACCAGTCTTGCCACGCTGCCGGGAATGGCCGAGCGCACCATCACCATCTCGGGTCTTTCCAAGACCTTCAGCATCACCGGGTGGCGCATCGGCTATCTTGCAGCGAGCAGGCAATGGATTCCGAGCATCGGGTACTTCCACGATCTTACCTATGTCTGCAGCCCGGCACCCTTGCAGCACGGCGCGGCGGCGGGGCTGCTGGCTCTGCCGGACTCCTTCTATCGAGAGCTCTCCACCGAATATGAGTCGAAGCGCGACCAACTCTGCGCTGCGCTGGCGGATGCCGGTCTTACGCCTTCCATTCCGGATGGAGCGTACTACGTGCTCGCAGATGCAAGTCGAATCGACGGTGAGACGGCCGCAAAGAAGGCGCGGAATCTGCTGGCTGCCACTGGCGTAGCCGCGGTAGCAGGATCGGCGTTCTTCATGCAGGGCCGTGGCGAGAACATGCTTCGCTTCTGCTTCGGGAAGAAGCCCGAGGCCCTCGACCGGGCCTGTGCGGCGTTGCGAAAGCTATAGCGAAAAGGGGCGTTTCCCGCGTCGCTTGAGAGCATCGAAAAAGCCTGGTCCGGCACAACACTAGGGTTTCCCCAGTTCTCGCAGGTGCTCTGAATTCGCTCTCCGACCCCGACCCGACCCGACCCTGCCCTGGCCGCGTCGGTTGCGGCGGTCCTTGCCGTGGTCATCCTTACATCTTCGGTCCGAAGCATCCCGCTGCGGAGTTGCAGGAGCAGCACCGCACGCACTCTGCCTGCGCCTCGCGCTTCAGCCGAACCGTCGCTCCCGTGCGGCGATACGAGGCACTCGAAACGATGTTCTCGCACCTGATCGGTATCCTTCTCGCCCTCGTGGTGATGTCGTTTGTCTTCGATCAGCTCTGGCCCGTCCGCACCGTCACCTCCATGCGTAGCGCGCTGGCGACCGTGCTGCGCAGCGAGGCGAAGTTTCTGCGGCTCACAGAGTCGACGGGGGCCGCTTCGACGAGCTTCAAATCATCGTCTCCCGTCTCCGAACTCAGGCGTAGAACGCATTTCGAGGCGCACGATCCGAAGCGGATTGGCTTGACAGGGAAGATGCCTTTAAGTTCATATCAGCCAAGTTTTGAAAGCTTCCAATAAACAATCGGATATTTATACTTCGAGGCTACGCGTGAAACTACTCTGTACGATCTCCGTTTTAGCCTGCAGCTTCCTTGGGTTCTCGTTGGCCGTGCAGGCACAGGAAACGCCTGCCGTGCCTACCTCTGCTTCGCAGGAAAAAGTCATCATCGATACAGATATCGGCGACGATATCGACGATGCGTTTGCGGCGGTGCTGGCGCTGCGGAGCCCGGAGTTGCGGGTGTTGGGTTTTACGACGACTTTTGGCGATACGCAGCTTCGAGCGAAGCTGCTGGACCGCCTGCTGATCGAGACCGGGCATGCCGATGTTCCGGTTGCCGTGGGTTCGCCCACCTCGAAGACTCAGACGTTTTCGCAGCAACGGTATGCGCTGGCGCACCCGGATGCGAAGCGACACGAAGATGCTGTCGACTTTATTCTGGAGCAGATTCGCAAGTCGCCGGATCAGATCACACTGGTTGCGATTGGGCCGCTGATGAATGTGGGTGCATTGATCGATAAGGATCTGCCCACCTTTCGAAGGCTCAAGCGCGTGGTCATTATGGGAGGGTCGATCGATCGTGGCTACGGGGATCTGGAGTATGGTCCCATCCACGCCGCTGAGCCGGAGTGGAATATTCTCAACGATCCCGGATCGGCGCAGAAGCTCCTGGACTCTGGTGTGCCGCTGTATCTGTTGCCCCTGGATTCGACCCAATTGAAGCTGGATGAGGTGAAGCGGTCACTCTTGTTCAAGCAGGGCAATGCCTATACCGACGCGCTTGCGGTGCTGTACCACCAGTGGGGGCAGCAGACGCCGACGCTATACGACCCTATGACAATCGCATGGCTCCTGCGGCCATCGCTATGTGCGATGCGGCCCATACGGATTCGTGTGGATGCGAAGGGCTCTACGCGAAGGGAGCTCGGTGCGCCGAACGCCCATGTGTGCTTGAGCTCAAACTCCGAGGAGTTTTTCCGTTTCTACATCCCGCGTCTTATGTCGCCGGGTCCAGATGTTTCACACTGATGCGGGGACTGATGAGCGCAACGGACGCGAAGGGAATATGTGTAGTCGGTAGTATCAATCAGGATTTGGTTGCGTCGGTTCCTCATATCCCGATGCCCGGGGAGACTCTTTTAGGCACCGGGTTTGCAGGGTTTTCGGGTGGCAAGGGAGCCAATCAGGCATACGCCGCGGCAAAGCTAGGGGCGCGGACAGCGATGATCGGAGCGGTGGGCGACGATGCTTACGGAAGCGCGCTCATCGCAAATTTGTCTTCTGTTGGGGTGGACGTGAGCGGCGTGCGGCAGGAGGAGGGGTCGAGCGGCCTGGCATTGATCGCACATGCGCCGGGAGGCGAGAACTCGATCGTCGTGATCCCTGGTGCGAACGGTAAAGTATCCCCGGCACAGCTGGACACACAGATGTCTCAGATTCGCCGGGCGGGAATGGTTCTGGCGCAGCTTGAGATCCCGATGGAGACGATCGAGCATTTGGCTCAAATGACGATGGTGGCTGGGGTGTCGTTCATGCTGGACCCTGCACCGGCGCAACGCCTGAGCGAGGATCTGATGCGGGCAATAACCTGGCTGACCCCAAATGAGACGGAACAGCGAATCCTGCTTGACGTGGATCGGACGGAGCCGGAGAAGGCTGCGCGGCGGCTATTGGAGACGGGTGTTCGCAACGTGGCGCTGAAGCTGGGAGCGAGAGGGATTTACCTTGCCGGTGCAGACTGCAAGACAGGTTATGTGCCGGGGTTTGCAGTGGAGGCAGTCGACACGACGGCAGCGGGGGATGTATTCAACGCTGCGTTTGCCGTAGCGCTCGGTCGAGGGATGACGGCGGTTGAGGCGGCACGCTTTGGAACGGCAGCGGCTGCGATCTCGGTGACGCGAAGAGGGGCGCAAAGCTCCGCTCCCACGCTTGCCGAAGTGGAGAGTTTATTGAGAGAGTAGTGTATGCGGCGAAAGGTGATCCAATCTGGACTGCGCAGCCATATCTAGATTGGGGGAAGGCCGTTGACCACCGTTACTCCGGCTGGTGGTGAAAAGACGAACTCTTCGTTCTTCACCGGCACATTCTCTTCCATCCCGGAGAAGGTGAACTCGGTCACCGCGCCATCGACCTCTTCCAGCTTCATCCGTTGAATCTCCCCGCTTGCCGTTACCCACAGCGACAGTAGCTTCACCCGCTGCTCCATCCCCTTCGGGATCCCGGCGATCCGAAAGCCCGAGCCCTCCGGCACCACGGCCAGGTTGTCCAACTCCTTCTTCAACTGGGTATGCCCCAACAGAAATCGCAGAGGCGATCGTAGGTCATCCAACTGCTTTGCCGGAACCCGTGTCGCTTGATTGTCTCCCGGCGTGTAGAACCACGCGAACTTCCCATCCAGCACGAAGACTTTACCGACCGGTTCGGCATAACTCCACTTCATGCGCCCCGGCTTCTTCAACAGCAGCATCCCCGACTCGGTACGATCCATCCCCATGCCGGCATAGTGCTCCGTGTAGTGAGCGCGCAGGGAGTTCAAGTGGTTATAGTGGTCGTCGACCTTGCGCACAAGCGCATCGTTGCTCTGCGCGAAAAGCTGCGGAGCACAGCACACAGAGGCTAACAAAACGGCTCGAATGAGTTTGCAAGATATCACTGAATAGGCAGCGTGCAGTTCGTTCCGCCGGTCGGGTCCTTGCGGATGGTGTTGTTCTCGTCAGCGCAGTAGCCGTTATCGCCCGACTTGCCGACCGACTGGGGGACAGCCGTAATCTCATACGACGTATACATGTCCTGGTTGTTGACCGTCACCTTCGTGCAGTTGGTGATCGCGAACGTATAGCCTGCCTTCTGTCCGGCAGCCAGGCCAGGCTCAACCAGTTGCGCCGCCTGCGGAGTTGGCGCTCCCGACTTCGGGTCGCCTCCAAGCGTCGCCAGGGAGCAGGAGAAGCCGTTCGCCGGATACGCAGAGTTGTACTGTAGCTCTGCCTGCCCGATGGTGCGCACAGACTGGACCGCCGAGGTCTCGTTCGCCTGCTTCCGCAGCTTCAAGAGCTGGGGTACGGCCAGGGTCATCAGGATCAGCATTACGGACATCACAATCAACAGCTCGATCAGCGTGAATCCCTCTTCGTTCGGTCGTTCTGCGCGTAGCCTGTCCAGAGCAGTCATCGTCTTCATCATTCCTCAGAAATTCAGTTTCCAGTACCGAACAAACTCTATCAGCAGAGCGGCTTAGCAGGCCAAATCTTCACGTTCGATCTTCATTTTCCCGAGATTTCCCAGAAGCGTCAAAGCCATCGCCCCAGGCTGGAAGAGCCGCTGAGCCAGCGCCTGCACATCCGCCGTGGTCACAGCTTCAATCTCTTCCATGATCTCGTCCACGCCGAAGAACCGCCCAAAGTACATCTGTTGACGAGCTAAATTCGCCATCCGGCTCCCGGAGCTTTCCAACCCAATCACCATATTGCTCTTCAGCTGGTCCTTGGCTCGCTTCAACTCCACATCGCTGACTGTCTCTTCCTTGAGACGCCGCAACTCCTGCAGGGTGAGCCGCAGCACCTTCTCCGTCTTGTCCACCGAGGTCCCCGCGTACACGCAGAGCGAGCCGGTATCGCGGAACGGGCTCATCTCCGAGTAGATCGAATAGGCCAACCCCTGGTCCTCGCGAATGGTCTGGAACAGCCGTGAGCTCATCCCGCCGCCCAGCATCGTGTTCAGCAGATAGACCCCATAGCGACAAGGGTCATTCACAGGCGGGGCCGGAACCCCCAGACAAAACTGCACCTGCTCCAGCGACTTCTTCCGCTTCAACGTAATGTGCGGCGTGACCTTTGGAGCTTCCACCGGCGGCGCGACCACCTCCGTACTGGCCGAAAGCGAGCTGAAGTGCCGCTCCACCTTCGCGACAAAATCGTCGTGCTGCAGATTTCCCGCGGCGGAAAAGACCATGTTCCGGGGGGTAAAGCGCTCCGTATGAAAATCGAAGACAACCTGCTGATTGAAGCTTTTAACCGTCTTGGTAGTTCCCAAAATCGGACGGCCCAGCGCATCGCCCTTCCAGAAGTTCTGGGTGAAGATCTCATTGACCAGATAGTCGGGATTGTCCTCGTCCATCTTGATCTCTTCCAGAATCACGCCCTGCTCGCGCGTCAGTTCCTCGGGGGTAAACGTTGGGTGCAGCACCAGATCGGCCAGTACGTCCAGCGCAGGCGGCACATTCTCATCCAGCACTTTGATGTTGAAGCAGACCATCTCCTTGCCTGTAAACGCGTCCAGATTCCCGCCGATCGTATCGACCTCACGCGCAATCTGCTGCGCGGAGCGCGACGTCGTCCCCTTGAACACCATGTGTTCCACAAAATGCGAGATCCCGTTGATCTCGGGAGCTTCGTCCCGCGAGCCAGTCCCTATCCAGGCCCCCATCGCCACCGAGCGCACATGGGGCATGCTCTCCGTCAGTACCAGGAGCCCGTTCGGTAGAACGGTCTTGCGAATATTACGAGTGGCGTTTTTCGTTACAGAGATATCTTCGATCAGCGTTGCGGACATGCGTCTCCTTCAACCTCTATTGTTTCACAGCAGGGCGGGGAATCAGCCCGGCTGGCCACGGCGCACCGACTCAGGAGTAGACTGAGATCAGTCCGTAAAAACGGGCTCCCAACCTCTATGTTGAAGGAAACAAAAGTCACGAACGAGAATCTCCCCGCGCCCAGGCCCCTCTTCGGCACGCCTCCAGTGGAGCTGACGCAGCTCATGGAGTATATGGGCCAGCCTGCCTACCGAGCCGCCCAGCTTGGGGAAGCCCTCTATCGCCAGCGCACCCCTGCGCTCGACCTGATTACTACCCTGCCGCTTGCCCTGCGCCAGTCCCTGCAGGCCGAGGGGTACACCGTGGGCCTTCCCGAGATCGTCCAGACGGCCCGCTCCATTGACGGCACCGAGCGCTACCTGATGCGCATGGCCGATGGCGAAACTGTCGAAACCGTCTGGATGCCAGGCGGCGACGGTGGTGAGCGCGGCGACGGCACCCAGGCCGCAGAGGAAGAGGAGCATCCAACCCACGACGATGATGACTACAAGCGCGCTACCATCTGCATCTCCAGCCAGGTTGGCTGCGCCGTCAACTGCCAGTTCTGCCTCACCGCCAAGCTGGGTATCCGCCGCAACCTCACCCCTGGCGAGATAGCGGGCCAGGTAGCCGCCGTGCTCAACCGGCAAAACGTGGAGGTCGGGCGCGACCGTATCAATCTCGTCTTCATGGGGATGGGCGAACCCTTCCTCAACTACGCCGCCTTCATGGGAGCCGTCCATCTCCTCACCGCCGCCATGCGCATCCCGGAGTCTCGCATGACCGTCAGTACCTCCGGCATTCTCCCGGGCATCCTGGACTTCGCCCACGAGACCGTTCGGCCCAAGCTGGCTGTCAGCCTCAACGCTTCCAACGATACCGTCCGCGAATCCATCATGCCCATCACGCGCAAATGGAATATCGCCGCCCTGCTCGATGCCATCGCCGAGGTCCCCCTTCGCCCCCGCGAGCGGGTCACGTTCGAGTACGTCATGCTGGGCGGAGTCAACGATCAGAGAGAGCACGCGGAAGAGCTGATCGCCCTGCTCAAAAACCTGCGAGCCAAGATCAACCTGATCGTCTGGAACTCCGGCCCCGACATGCCGTTCCGCGAACCGCTGCCGCAGGATGTGGCCGCCTTCCAGAAGCGGCTGCGTGACGCGGGCATCCCTGCCTTCATCCGACGCCCGCGCGGCCGGGATATCTACGCTGCCTGCGGTCAGCTCAAGCGGACGGTGGAGCTGCCGCCCGCACCCGCGCCTCTAGTAGAGATCGTACCTGCGGCCACTCTTCCCGGATAATCGAAAACCAGACGCTGTGGCGCGTCGATCCGTCCGGCATCACATAGTGATTGCGGAACGTTCCCTCTTCCTTCGCGCCAATCTTTCGCATCGCGGCCTGGGACTGCAGATTGTCATGGTGCGTCTTGAGGGCCACCCGCCTCAGCCCAAGCTCTTCGAACCCATACCGCAGCTGCAGCAGCTTCACTTCGGCGTTCAATCCAGCGCCATGAAACGCAGGAGCCAGCCACGTAGACCCAAGCTCCGTAGTCTTGTGCGCCGCATCGAAGTCCATGAACCTCGTACACCCGATCACGCGATTGTCAGCCTTCAAAATCGTCACCCAGGGCATTACGGTCCCCTCGGCCTCCAGGCGCAGCGCACTCTCCAACCACTCTCGCAGGTCATCCCGCGTCTTCACCCAGGTCATCATGTAGCGCCAGATCCTGTCATCGAACGCGACCGCTTCCAAACCCGCCAGATGCTCCAGCGTCATCGGCTCCAGCCTCACCCTCACCCCGTCAAGCACTGGCATCGTTGTGCGCGAACCCATCGATCGCCCCCCTATTCGCCTTATTAATGAATTATTTATGGCTGAAACTTGATGTTTCGACTGATGTTGCTACACGAGTGCCGGAGCTGGATGCTTGAGCCCAAGTGCAAGCAGACTCTCCGCCACGCGATCATAGTCATGCCTTAGAACATCGCCTTCGTGCACAAAATTTCCCGTCACCGGCTCTACCCCGAGTGCGCGAATCCGCTCCAGGTCAACCTCGATCGGCTGCTGTCCCTCTCGCGCATACTTCTCGAGCGCAGCCGGCGAGATGGGCGCTGTATTAATCAGAGCGTAGTCGAAGATCTGTGCGTTCCCCGCATGCTGCATGATCTTTTCGATATGCTGCGAAGCCGTCAGGCCCAGCGATTCATTCGCCTGCGTCATCAGGTTGCACACGAACACCCGCGTGGCCCCGGAGGCCGCCAGAGCCTCGGGAATTCCGCGTACCAGCAGGTTCGTAATCAGCGAGGTGTAAAGGGAGCCCGGTCCCAGCGAGATCAGGTCCGCATTGGCGATCGCCTCTATCGTCTCCGGCAGAGGTCCGGCTGTCTCCGGCTCCAGCATCAACTCCACAATGGTCTTTTTGCTCGCCGTAATGTTCGTCTCGCCGCGCACCAGCGACCCATCGTCCATACGTGCCGCGAGTGTGACATCTGTATTCGTTGCAGGAAAGATCCTGCCGCGCGTCGCCAGAATCTGCGATGACATCTGTACTGCCTGCGCAAAGTCTCCCGTGATGTGCGAGAGTGCCGCGACAAAGAGGTTGCCAAAGCTGTGTCCTTCGAGCTCTCCCTGTTCGAAGCGAAACTGAAACAGCTTCGACAGCAGATGCTCATCTTCGGACAGCGCTACCATGCAGTTTCGAATATCGCCTGGCGGCAGCATTTTAAAGTCTTCCCGCAGTCGTCCAGACGAGCCGCCATCATCGGTCACCGTCACCACCACGGACAGGTCTCGAATCACACATCCTGTCCTGGCCGCTGGCGTCGGGCGGGATGCTTCGATGTTCGGCTGCCGTTCGACCCGCACTCCCTTGCGCCGGTCAGGTGCTGTGACATACTGCTTCAATCCACGCAGCAGCGTCGACAAGCCGGTACCGCCGCCCATCGCGACGACACGCAACGTCCTATCGCTAGGTCCGGCTGGATGCAGCACCGACATTCACACCTCTTCTCAAGAGCAACTTTGTATTCATGGTAGTGGATGCGGCCTTCCCCGGCACGGTTTGTCTTCATGTTCGACAAAAGGCCCGGTAAAATCCCGAGCCTTTTGTCGAATCGCGATGGGGTTGGCTTCTTCGTTAGCTCTCGGGGTAGAGCAGTTCGGTAAAGCGCGGATCGTCCGCCATATCCTGGAAGTCCGAGTCGGCTCTGGCCTGGATGCGATTCCGGGGATTCTGCCGGATCGCCTCGGTCAAATGCTCCAGGCAGGTGTGGGAGTCGCCTGTCATGCTGGCCAGCACCGCCAGCCCATAGAACGCGTAGTCCGCCTTGCTGTCCGTCTTCAGGATCGTCTTGAACTGCTCGCGGGCATCTTCGTAGTTGCCGTCGTTGAGCAGCGAGATGGCGTAGTCATACTGCTCTTCGTTGCTCGTGAAGCTGGTCTTGCCCTTCGAGACCTGCTGCAGGCAGGCGTTGATGTACATGCGGATGCGATCCCCAAGATCGCCCGGGTCAGCGGCGAGCATCTTGTCGAAGGCCACATGCGCCTTCTCGTACTTGCCTTCCTGCATCAGCCGCAGAGCAGCTTCATAGTGGGTAAGCATCTGTGCTCGCCCGTTGTCCACGGTTGCAGGGACGGTTCCAGCCAGCGTCCGGGGAGAACGCTTCGTAGCAGGTGCGGTTGCAGTTTTTGTCTGAGCCATGATTGTTCCTGTCGCCTGAGGCGCTCCTGAGCTGCGGCTTACGGTAGCTGAATATTTCTGTTTGTTCTCGTCTCGGTTTTATACGCAGACCTGACTATAAGGTCAACTGGCAGTCCGGAGCCATCTGACCTAAACGGTGTTGCTTCGACCATAGACGGCGGGATTCAACTCCGGATCGTTGTACATCTTCATCTGCCGGTAGAGTTTAAACCGCCGTCTCCCTTCCAGAACCTCGGTCCACAGTGTATCGAGGCATCCTGCCAAATCTCCTCGCTGCTCCTCCAGTAACTCCAGTCGAGCTGCATTCTTTCTTCTGTGCTCCTCCGTGGCAGAGGCTCGATGGACCTCCTCGCACGTGTGATAGATCTTCAACGCCAGAATCGAAAGCCGGTCGATCATCAGCCCGGGAGTCTCCGAGTGCAAAGGAGCGTCGTCATTACACTTCAGGCCCTCCAGCAGCCAACTATCGATCTTCTCCACCAGGTCGTTCCGGCGCTGGTTCACGGCGTCGATCGCCCGTTTCACGTCTGCAATATCGTGATCGGAAGCTCCAGGATCGCGCGCCTTGTCCTCCTCGTGCCAGAGATCGAAGTTCGCCCTATGCTGCGCCGTGGCAATGGCAAGCAGGCCATCCGCAAATGCTCCGGCCTCTACAGCGCTGGCGTCTTCGTGCCAGGCTGCCGTCATCTCGTCCTGCATCCGGGTTATCAAAAGAGCATCGAGCATACGCACTATTCTCAATGCAGAACTTTATCAGTTTCGTCCGCTCAAGGTTGCCCTAAGCCCCCGAACCAAGCAGACTAGAGACCATAGACATGACGACTTCCATCAAACGGGTTCTTATCTACCGCCTCGGCAGCCTGGGCGATACGCTCATCGCCCTCCCCGCGCTGCATCTGGTTGCCCGGGCCTTCCCCCATGCGGAGCGGCGGATGCTGACGAACTTTCCCGTCAACGTTAAAGCTCCGCCTGCCGCGGCGATTCTCGAGAACAGCGGCCTGGTCGACGAATACATTCCGTACGCAGTCGGGACCCGCAACCCAGTCGAACTCCTTTCCCTGTGGTGGACGCTCTTTCGCTGGCGACCCGAAGTCCTGGTTTATCTGGGGTCGACACGCGGAGTCGAATCAGCCCGGCGCGACGCTGCTTTTTTCCGCCTCTGCGGAATCAAGCGGCTTGTTGGAGTTTCTGTCACCGAAGACATGCAGCGGCCTCGATGGGAGGAGTCGACCCAGGCGCTTGAGCCGGAGGGCGCCCGTCTCGCACGCAATATAGCGGAACTGGGCGATGCCCACCTTGATGCGCCTGCGAGCTGGGATCTTCATTTGACCCCTGGCGAGCATGCCCGGGCGGCGGCGGCGCTTGCGCAGGTTGCCGGTCACCCGCTTATCGCCGTGAGCGTGGGGACCAAGGTGCAGTCCAAGGATTGGGGGCGAGAGAACTGGCGAGCGCTGTTGGGGCGGCTGGCTGCGCTCTATCCTGGCCATGCGCTCGCCCTGAGCGGGGCGCCGGAGGAGAGCGAGTCCAGTGAGTTTGCCGCGGAGGGCTGGCGGCAGAGCGCGGGTGGGCCAGTAGTGAATTTATGTGGGCTGCTGACGCCGCGGCAGAGTGCGGCCGCATTTGCGAAAGCCCGCGTCTTTATTGGTCATGACAGTGGACCGATGCACCTGGCAGCGGCGGTTCAGACGCCTTGTGTGGCTATCTTCGCGGCGCGCAACAAGCCTCGGGTCTGGTTTCCGTATGGCAGGCAGCATCGGGTGGTCTACCACCAGACGGAGTGCTGGGGGTGCGGGCTTGAGACCTGCATTGTGGAGCGGAAGCGGTGTATTACCTCGATTACGGTAGAGGAGGTCGCAACCGAGGTTCGCGCCATTCTCGGCTGATTCGGGGCTTATTTCCCCGTTTTTTTGGGTGTGCCGGAAGGGGTATTTTTGCTGTTTTTAGGGTGTTTTTGAAAGTTGACATGGTTTTTTCGTGGTTGAACCATGGTGAAATGCATGGTGAAGCTGGACAGGAAAAGGGCTTAATTCAGAGGCTGAAACTCCGCCAAATTTTTCAAATATTCTTGCAGGGGCCCCGGAAGCGGTTGCAGGACAGCGGGTTGACGATTTGCCGGTCCGCTGGAAGATGCGATGATGGATCCAGGAGATATTTCGCACATGCTGCCGGAACTTCATTCGATCCTGAACCTGCTCGAGGGTGGGTTCAATCAGCTCAAAGTGTTGGTAATAGGCGACATCATGCTCGACCGGTACATCCACGGCGAGGTCGATCGCATCTCTCCGGAGGCTCCGGTCCCGGTCCTTCGCCATGCGCAGCGCTATGAGCGGGCCGGGGGCGCGGCCAACGTCGCGATGAACCTGGCCGGGCTGGGCTGCCAGACCTATCTCGCGGGCTTCTGGGGAAACGACTCGGAGCAGGCCGAGCTGCTGGCCATCCTGGATCGGGCCGGGATTGATACCGTTGGGGTCGTGTCCAGCTCGCTGCCCACGATTTCGAAGACGCGGATTGTGGGACGGATGCAGCAGCTGCTGCGGCTCGATATCGAGAGCCGCGATGCGCCGCCTGCTGCAGAGGCCCAGAGGCTGCTGGAGCGTGTCACGGAGCTGGTGGCGAAGGTTCATGCCGTCATCCTCTCCGACTACGCCAAGGGGGCGCTCTCAGACGCTCTTTGCGTAGCTGTGATCCGCGCCGCCCGGACGGCGGGTATCCCCGTCCTGGCCGATCCAAAGACACCCGATTTCAGCAAATACTCCGGTGCCACCACCGTCTGCCCGAACCTCGGTGAGCTTTCGCTGGCGACGGGGGTTCCCGCGCACCAGACTGAAGCGCTTCTCGCCGCGGCCCAGGCGCTGGTCGCCGAACACGACTTCCAGTTTCTTACCGTAACCCGGAGCGAGAAGGGAATCAGCGTGCTGCACCGCGACCGGGTATATCACTCGCCAGCGCGTGCCCGCGAGGTCTTCGACGTCTCGGGCGCGGGCGACACGGTGATTGCGACGCTGGCCGCCAGCCTTGCCGGTGGCCTCCAGATCGAGACTGCCGTCGAGCTCGCCAACATCGCTGCCGGGATCGTGGTGGGCAAGGTGGGCACGGTGCCCATCGCGCAGCACGAGCTGATCGCCGCGCTGACGCCCAGCTCGGGGTTGACCGCCGGGGAGAAGATCCTCGACCTGGAACGCATCCAGAAGCGTGTCGCGGAGTGGCGTGCCTCGGGGGAGACGATCGTCTTCACCAACGGCTGCTTCGACATTCTGCACGTCGGCCATATCACGCTGCTCGAAGAGTGCCGCCGCTTCGGCTCGAAGCTGGTGCTCGGGCTTAACGCGGATGCCTCGATCTGCCGTCTGAAGGGTCCCAGCCGCCCCATCGTGGGGGAGCGGGAGCGGGCTCGCGTGATGGCCGCGCTGGCCGCTGTCGATGGCGTCGTGCTGTTTGAAGAAGACACGCCGCTGGAGCTGATTCGGGCGCTGAAGCCGAATGTGCTGGTGAAGGGCGGAGACTATACGATTGAAACTGTGATCGGTCACGAAGACGTGATCGCCGCTGGCGGACGGGTCGAGATCATCCCGACCGTAGAAGGATTTTCCACGACCAACATTGTGAAGAAGCTCGCCGGGAATCCCGCGCAGAGCCAGGAGGGAAACAAGTGATTATCGTTACCGGCGGAGCAGGCTTCATTGGAAGCAACCTCATCCAGCAACTGAACAGCGCGGGCGAGCGCAACATCCTGCTGGTGGATAACTTTGCCCCCGCGCCGAATCTCTCCGGCCCGAAGTTTCTGAACCTTGCCGGAGCCGAGTACGCCGACTACATGGACAAGCGCGAGTTCCGCGCAGCCCTGAAGGCGGGCCACTTCGAGAACGCGAAGATTCGCGCCATTCTGCACCAGGGGGCCTGCTCGAATACGCTCGAAGACGATGGCCGCTACATGATGGACAACAACTTCACCTACTCGAAGGAGCTGTTGCACTTCGCGCTGGAGCACAAGATTCCGCTGGTCTACGCCTCCACCGCCGCGGTCTACGGGGCGAGCACCGAGTTCACGGAGTTTCCGGCCAACGAGCGTCCGCTGAATGTGTACGGCTACTCCAAGCTGGCGTTCGACAACTATGTCCGCCGGCTGATTCCGGATATGAAGAGCACCGTCGTGGGGCTGCGCTACTTCAACGTCTACGGCCCGCGCGAGCAGCACAAGGGCCGCATGGCCAGCGTGATCCACCACTTTACGCGACAGCTCAAGGACACAGGGACCATCCGGATGTTCGAGGGCTCCGGCGGCTATGAGAACGGGGAGCAGCGCCGGGACTTCGTCTTCGTCAAAGACCTTGCGCGCATCAACATGTTCTTCGCCTGCCTGCTGCCCAGCGGACCCAAGAAGGCCGTCCAGGCGATCGTGAATGCGGGCACCGGCGAGGCTCGGACCTTCAAGGCGGTGGCCGAAGCGCTGATGCAGGTCCACGGCCCAGGCAAGATCGAATACATTCCGTTCCCCGGCGACCTGAAGAATCGCTATCAGCACTTCACCCAGGCGGACGTCGCCGGCCTGCGCGCGGCGGGTTACAGCGCACCGTTCACCTCGCTCGAAGATGGAGTGAAGCAGACGTTTGCGGAGGAGCCTGCGCTGTAAGGCCAGCCAGCAGGGGTTGAAAGCGCGTATCGAATGAGGTCGGGCCATAGTGACCGCACATAATTCGCTGCACTTCTATTGGCTTTCAGTCTGGTCGGAGTGCTTTCCACCAAGCTGGTGCAGGACTCCATCCGGCCAGGTGGTTTGCAGCAAATTGATTGGCCGTTCTGAGAAGGAGTAAATGCTTGCCCTTTACCACGATATCTCCGTCGATCACACAGCCGATGTTCTGGTAGTCGCGCGTATATTCACTCCCAATCATGATAGCTTGCAAATTTCCATCGCAACTCGAGCTCAGTGAGCGTTCTTTTAGAGCAGTCTCCGTACTGATCGGAGGAGTATCCCTCAACGGCTTGAGCTGTACGCATCGTGATCTTGGCGCTGGCGGGCAGCTTCCACTGATCGGCGGTGTGGCTCATGAAGAAGAGTAGCAACGCATAGACGCCGTTCACCAGGTCACGTCTTTTGCTTCGCCCGCAGTTTTTGCTGAGAGCTGAGGATGGCGATAGGTGTCGGTGGGTGTAAGCTTCATCGCTCTCATCAGTATGCGGTTCCCAGTCTCAATTACTGATCAGTTTCATCCACCATGCAAGAGATTCCACAGTGTCGAGTGCCCATCTGGGGCATGCCGTGGGAATCATTGTGCGTATGAATACCGACTTGGGCAGTAAGGGCGTTGAACTTTGTTCCATCGATCGTGACGGTGCTGTTCGAGGGCTGTGCCATGGTCAACATCATAAAGTCGGTTGCAGGGGTGGGCAACTTCCCCCCTCTGTGCGTTGGCCCAACCACGATGCCAGAAGGAGCCTGGGAGAGTAGATTCTTGACTGTTGGAAGAGGCGTCGATATGGTCCTCTCTGGTCCCGGGAGCTTTGATCCCAGGAGCTGTGATTCCAAAGGGTCGTCATTCCAAGGGGTCGTGATTCCAGGATTTGTGATTTCAGGATTTGTGATTCCAGGAGCCAGCGTGACCGACCAGCAACGGAAGCCGACGATCCTCTGCATCAGCACCTACGAAAAAGGGCAGGCCTTTTTGCGCGAGATCGCCCGCCTGGGCTGCGACGCCGTCCTGCTTACCGTCGACAGGCTGGAACACGCTGACTGGCCGCGCGAGTCGCTGGCCCGGCTGATCACCATGCCGAAAGACCTTACGCCGCAGCAGGTTCTCAACACAGTCAGCTATCTTGCGCGCGAGCAGAGGATCGACCGCATCGTCGCGCTGGACGAGTTCGACCTCGAGGTCGCCGCGCTGCTTCGCGAGCATATGCGCCTGCCGGGGATGGGGGAGTCGCTCACCCGCCACTTCCGCGACAAGCTGGCGATGCGGATTCGCGCTCAACAGGGTGGCGTGCCGGTCCCCGAGTTTACCGGCGTCTTTCACTGTGATGACCTCCGCAGCTTTATGCGCGCCGTGCCGGGTCCGTGGCTGTTGAAGCCGCGCACCAACGCCTCGGCGATCGGGATCAAGACGATTCGCGTGGCGGACGAGCTTTGGCCGATCCTCGACCAGCTCGGCGACCTGCAATCGCACTATCTGCTGGAGCGATTCGTTCCGGGCGAGATCTTCCACGTCGAGGGAGTGACGTGGAAGGGCCGGACCTTGTTTGGTGCTCCGTTCAAGTATGGCCAGCCTCCGATGCAGACGATGCACCAGGGCGGCGTCTTCAGTACGCGTGCGGTGCCACGGGAGTCGAGCGACGCTTGCAGCCTGGACACAATCCACCGGCAGCTGATCGAGGCGCTGGGGTTGGTCTACGGCGTGACACATAGCGAGTTCATCAAGTCGCATGCCGATGGCACTTTTTACTTTCTGGAGACCGCGGCCCGGGTGGGCGGGGCATATATCGCCGAGGTCGTCGAGTTCGCCACCGGCCTGAATCCGTGGGTGGAGTGGGCGCGGCTTGAGGCTGCAGCCCTGTTCGAGATGGAGTATGCCCTGCCTCCGATGCAAGAGGGATATGCCGGCAGCGTGATCTGCCTGGCGCGTCAGGAGCAGCCCGACACGAGCTCGTTTGACGATCCGGAGGTGGTTCGCCGCCTCCATAAGCACCATCATGCGGGGCTAATTCTGCGCTCCGGTTCCCCGGAACGGGTCGAGGCGCTGGTGCAGCAGTACAGCGAGAGGTTTCTGAAGGAGTTTTGTGCCGTGGAACCGCCGCCGGACAAGCCTACGGCATAAGCCTGTAGCCGACCGCGCAGGCATGGGGAGGGGCTTCTGAGGGTACGTTTGATGAGGAGTTTATGGTGAGAGCGCTGGGGCTCGAACCCAGGACCAACGCCTTAAAAGGGCGATGCTCTACCAACTGAGCTACGCTCTCGAACCACAGTTACAAAGTTAGCACATTTAGGTGCCATTCCTTGACGCTACGGCGGTTGCAGCTGTTTCGCAAAGGCTGGCACCCTTTGTACCGCGGAGTTTCGTTGTGCCGAAGCCGGACTGTCATTGCCCGTTACACTTAAGTCGCATAACCGTTTCATTGACTTGAGATAGCGGCCACAGTAGCTTTAGGACTATTGCATAGGAATAAGTGCAACGTTCTGGGCGAAACTGGCGAAAATATACTAGTCAGCCGATGTAGAACGCTGGTGCCAGATGGTACAGGATGAGGAACTCAGGCGGCTACCGACTATGGATTCTCACGGCAAAGACAGGCATGGCAAAGACAGGACCGATGAGGTGGCAGCGGCCGAGACCCCGGAAGATGTGGCGGTCCTCTACTCGTGGGCGAATCTGCATGGCGCAAAGTATCGGGACTTTTCAGCCTCGCGCCGCGAATATCGAGCGCAGTTGAGACATCGCGCTGCAGAGCAGGTGCGCGAACAAGCTCTGCTGGCCCAGGCCGAGGCCGAGGCTGCCGCCAGTGCCGCCGAGACGGAGGCCCTTCAGGCCGCCGAGGCTGCCCAAAATCGTCGCGCCGAGGATTCTGACTCTTCCGCGCAGCGGTCGCTCCGTCAGGCAGAAGTTGCAGCCCGCACTGCGGCGTCGGAGCGCGTCGAAGCCGCTCGCCGGGCCGAGGTAGCCGCCGTTGCCGAGGCCGCCGCACGGCGCGAGGAGCGCGAGATCGCCGAGGCCCATGCCTCCGCGCAGAGGCAGGCCGCCCGCTATGCGGACTCAGAGATTCGCCGCCGTGCAAATGCAGGCGCGGGGACTGCCCAGCCTGACGCGAGTTACCCGATGCCGACCGCTCCATCGGAAGAGCTGCATGCGAGCGGCGATTCTCCCTCGGGCGAAGAGACCGCGCCGACGCCGCAGCATAGCGGCCCACGCCGTCCCCAGGGCTATCGGCCCGATCAGGCCTCGGGTGTCCGGCAGATATATCGTGGCCCGGATTCCGACGCTCCCCTGGCTGGCTTGCGCGCAACGGCGGCCTTCGAAGGCGAGCCTCCGGCGATGGGCCAAAGGCGTACCGATCCGCAGCAGCAGGAGGATGGGGCGAAGCCGGTGTTGCACGATCCTGACGTCATCGTGAGATCCTTCGCTTCGCTGCCCTCGGATCTGACGAGGCCTGTGTCTCCGTTCTCGCAGGCGCTTATCCCGTCCGATTCGACCCGCGGCCGACGTGCCCAGGATGACTTCGACTACAAGCAGTCGCAGCGCTTCTCCGAGTCTCCGCGGCGTGCATCCGGGCCCTTATCCGAAGCTGCGACGCAGCGCTTTCCTTACGTCCCCGACTCGGCAGGCCCCGCATGGCTGTACGCGCCGCCTGTGCCGCCCGCAGTGCACAAGCCCCCGGCCTCTCAGCCTCCTCCGCAGTCCTCCGTGGCCGATACGTTGCAGCACTCGCGCGAACGCGTGGCGGCTCGCTGGTTTGCGCTCAAGGGAGTCTTTGAGCAGCCTGGCCAGGATCAGGCCGAGGTGGTGCCGGTTCGCCAGAAGGAGACCCGCACCCCCGTGCTTGCTGTCTTCTCACTCGCCGGCGGCGTCGGCAAGACCAGCCTCGTCGCGACGGTGGGCCGCGCGCTCTCGTCACTGGGTGAGAAGGTTCTGCTGACGGACACGACCTCGCACGGCTTGCTGCCGTTCTACTTCGGCGCGAGCGAGCTTCGCCACGGTACAGTACGCACCTTCTCGCCGCCCAGTGGCAGCACCGACGCCCCCATCTACCTCGTCAGCTACGACGTGGACCAGAAGGCAAGCGACGAAGCCGCGCAGGAGCACCTCACCGAGGAGATCGTCAGCAGCAGCCGGGGCACGCATCGTATTCTGCTCGACCTCACCGTCAACACAGCCTGGATCGTCCGTCGTATGTCCCGTCTCCATCCGACCATCCTCGTTCCCGTCGCGCCGGACATGAACTCTGTCATCAGCCTGCAGTCGATCGAGAAGTTCTTCCATGGGGTCGTCGACGGCGATGGCCGTCCGCTGCAGCCGTTCTATGTGCTCAACCAGTTCGACACGTCGCTGCCCTTGCATCTCGACGTCCGCGAGGTGTTGCGCCGACAGCTCGGCGACCGTCTGCTACCCTTCGTCATTCGCCGCGCTCCGGCAGTCAGCGAGGCTCTGGCCGAGGGCATGACGGTCGTGGACTATGCGCCCGACGCTCCTGTAGCCGAAGACTATCTCAACGTCGCGACCTGGCTCCGCACCATTGCCGCCCCAGCCACCGCCGGCTTCCGCAACGTTCGCTGGAGTGAGCGTTGATTGGATCTTCTGCCTGGAAGAAGTTCGAATCCGGTGATGGTGCCTTCCTTAAGTTTCTTCTTCTCGTCCTCCTGGCCGGCGGAGTCGCCCTGCTCGGCCTCACCGGCATCCTGGAGCTGACGTGGCCTCAGCAAACCGTGCTCGGAATCGTCACTGTCTCCTTCGTTCTCTGGATGGATCGCAGCTCGAACTCCCACCTGATTACGCTGACCCTGATGCTGCTCTCCGTCTTCACAACCTTTCGTTACGGGTTCTGGAGACTCTCCACCACGGCAAAGTTTTTCCTCGACCCCGGTTCGACGTGGAGCCGGCTCGACGCCTTCTTCGTCTGTCTGCTGATATTCGCTGAGGCGTACGCCTGTATCGTTCTTTCTCTCGGCTACCTCCAGACGCTCTGGCCGCTGCGCCGCACGCCGATGCCGCTGCCCGAAGACCTCGCTCAATGGCCCTCGGTTGACCTGCTCATCCCCACCTATGACGAGCCGCTGAGCGTCGTGAAGTACACCGCGCTGGCCGCAAGAAACATTGACTGGCCCATCGACAGGCTCAACATCTACATCCTCGACGACGGCAGGCGTGAGGAGTTCCGCAGCTTCGCCGAGGCGGCGGGCATCGGCTACATGACGCGCGACGGCAACGCGCACGGCAGGGCAGGCAACATCAACTCCGCCCTCAAGCGCCTCGATGCCCCTTACGTCGCCATCTTCAACTGCGACCACGTCCCCACCCGCAGCTTCCTGCAGATCACCCTCGGCTGGTTCCTTCGCGATAGCAGACTGGCGATGCTGCAGACGCCGAATCGCTTCTATTCGCCTTACCTCTTCGGGGGCAGCCTCAGCCAGCTCCGCGCGATTCCAGACGAGGGCGAGCGCCACTACGAAATCGTGCAGGACGGGAACGACTTCTGGAATGCGACTTTCTTCTGCGGCTCCTGCGCGGTCCTTCGACGCCGCGCGCTGGACGAGATCGGCGGCATCGCCGTCGAGACCGTCACCGAAGATGCACACACCTCGCTGCGCATCCAGGGCAAGGGCTGGAACACGGCGTACATCGACATTCCCCAGGCGGCGGGGCTGTCCATGGAACGCCTCGGCGGCCACGTGCAACAGCGCATCCGCTGGGCTCGCGGCATGGTCCAGATCATGCGCGCCGACAATCCGCTCTTCTCCGGCGGCCTCAGCCTGGCGCAGCGGCTTTGCTGCTTCAACGCGATGTCGCACGTCCTCTATGCGTTGCCCCGGCTCATCTTCCTCATCGCACCGTTGATCTATCTCGTCTTTGGCCGCGTCAACATTCCCGGATACTGGGCGGCCATCCTGGCCTACGCGGTGCCCCATCTCATTCTCTCGAGCGTCGCCACTTCGCGCATTCAGGGACAGCATCGCCACTCTTTCTGGAATGAGATCTACGAGACCGTGCTTGCTCCCTTCGTTTTTTTTCCCACCGTGCTCGCCCTGATCAGCCCAAAGTCAGGCCGTCTCGACTCCGCCGACCAGGGGAGCGAGGCCAGCAGGAGACTTCCGGACAACCGCATCGTCCGGCCATTTCTCTTTATGCTCGGCCTGAACGCCTTCGGCATCCTCTGTGCCATTCCACGAGCCTGGCAGCTTCCCGGCGCAGGCCTGGCGTGGCCCTTGAATCGGATTGCAGCGATGCATGACGGCCATCATCCCGGAACCATCCTGCTGAACCTCATCTGGGCCGGCTTCAACATGGTCATTCTCGGCGTCGCTGCCGCGGTTGCGCGCGAGAGCCAGCAGCGCCGCCAGACCGTCCGGGTCCCCATGTCCGTGCCCGCCGCTGTACTGCTGCCGAACGGAACCTCCATCCAGGGCATCACCACCGACCTTTCGAGCGGCGGCCTCATGGTCCGCATGGAGCGCGACTTCATCGCCGCAGCCGGCGACTCGCTCAGGCTCACCCTGCCTGTCCTGGATGGCGACGCCACCTTTCCTGCCACGGTCGTCGAGGTACAGGGCAATCTTCTCCGCGCGCGGTTCGACACCCTCACTCTTCACGAGGAGGAGGATCTGGCGATGGTGCTCTACTCCCGTGCCGATACCTGGCTGGGCTGGGGCGAATCACGCGAGCCAGACCCGCCGTTCAAAAGCTTCGCTGGCATCCTCCGGCTCGCCGCTCACGGCATGTTCTCGACAAAAGAGTCCGTACCCAAGGAGAAGTTTGCGTCGCTTTTCTCGTCGGTCCTGCTGCTGGCAATTCTGTTCGGGGCGGGCACCCTGTCCGCGCAGGCTCCAACCCCACCCAGCCCCGAGCCTCATCTGAGTCCTGCAAAGCCTACGGCACCGGAGGCCACTCCACCCCAGGGCACTGTTCCGATCAGGAGCCGGATCGCGGCATCGGGCAGCGCTACGCTGTCGCGACCGGTCTCCCCCGACGCCTTCGACCACACCCTCTCGTTCGCAGACATCGGCGAGCCAGACAACCTCGTGCTGCGCGGTGTCGATGCATATCGCACCGTCCATCTCTCGCAGCCGCAGACGCAGCATGTCAAGGCCGCGACGTTGAAGCTCCAGTATCATTTTTCGCCTGGCCTCCTTCCTGCCCTCAGCCATCTCAAGGTCAGCCTCAATGGCAAACTCGTCGCCGTGCTCGCCGTCGCTGCTCCGCCTGCCGGCCCCAATCCGCACGAAATCGCCGCAGACAATAAGACAGACAAAACGACAGACAAAAAAACGGTGAATGGCGAGACCGTGATCGCCACGCCCAGCGGAGACAACGCGCTCCTGCAAGCGACGCTGGCTCTGCCGGCAGAGCTGTTCACGCATGATAATCAGCTCACCTTCGAGTTTGTCGGGCACTACGCCCCGGACTGCGAAGACCCCTCACACTCCACTCTCTGGAGCCAGATTGACTCGACCTCTACCCTCCAGCTTGCCGGGACGCTGCAGCCTCTCCGTAACGACCTCAAGCAGCTCCCGTTGCCGTTCTTCGACTCCGCCGTCAACCTGCGCCCGATCATCCCCATCGTCTTCCTCACTCAACCTTCTCCCAAGGCGCTGCAGGCTGCGGGCATCGTCGCCTCATGGTTCGGCATCTTCGCCGACACGCGGCCCATCCGCTTTCCCGTCTCCTTGGGAGCCATCCCAACAGGTAACGTGATCATCATCGGCGAGAGCGCCTCCGCCCTTCCACCCGCGCTCCAGCCGCACTCCAGCTCCGGCCCTACCATCGCCATCAGGGCCAACCCATCGGACCCCTACTCCAAAGCTCTCGTCCTTACCGGCGAAAACGCGGACGAGCTGCTGACCGCGGCGATGGCCCTCACCCTGCAACATGACCTTCTCGAAGGCGACCAGGTCCGCATCCCGTCGCTCAGGATGCCGGCCCCCCGCGAGCCGGACGATGCGCCGCGCTGGCTCAGCACCGAGAGGATCACCCGTGTCGACGATCTCGCCCCAACCAGCCAGTTACAGGGAGATGGCTCCGCGCCTCTCGCCGTCTCCCTGCGCCTTCCCCCCGACCTCTACTACGGCACTCGGCCGAACCTCGGCTTCCATCTGGGCTACCTCTATAACAGCGTCCCGCTCTCGAACGAGAGCACGCTGCAGGTCTATGCGAACGATGCCTATGTCGGCTCCACTCCAATGCCGCACGCCGACAAGGCTTCGACCCAGCTTGAGACCGTCATCCCCGTGTCCGTCGCTGACATGCGGCCGTTCTCGAACTCCATGACGATGAAGTTCCTCTTCCTGCTGGCGAAGAAAGAGAAGTGCCAGGACTCCGCGCCGTCCTCTCTCAAAGCCGCCATCCTCAAAGACTCCTATCTCGACATTCACGACATCCCCCACTGGGCTGTTCTCCCGAACCTCGAGCTCTTCGCCAACGCGGGCTTTCCCTTCACGCGCCGGGCAGACCTTGCCGATACCGCGGTCGTCATGCCTGATACCGCAGGCTTAGACGAGATCGAGATGTTCCTCACCCTGATGGGCCACTTCGGCGCGCAGACCGGATACCCGGTGCTCAACGTCAGCGTCACCAACGCAGACGGTATGAAGAGCGATGGAGGCAAGGACTACCTCGTCCTGGGCACGGTCGACGACCAGCCCGCCCTCAGGCACCTCAACCCTTCGCTTCCCGTGATGATCGACGGCAGCGGCCTTCACATTCAGGACACCCAGGGCTTCTTCGCCCAGCTCCGGCACGCCTGGTGGAAGGTGCGCAGCTCCGACCGCATCCAGTCCGGCCAGCTTGAGACAGCCGGAACCTTGCCCGATGCACTGGTGCAGGGAATCGAGTGGCCCAGCGGATCGAAGCGTTCCGCAGTCGTGATCTCCCTGCGCGACCGCACCGTCATCCCCGACTTCCTGACGGCGTTTTTGAACTCATCGCAGACCTCCGATATCTCCCGTTCGATCAGTGTGCTGCACGGTTCACACTTCGTCTCGTACCGTATCGGCAACGAGGTCTACGGAGTAGGCTCGCTATCGCTATGGATCCGCCTGAACATGCTCTTCGCGGAGTACCAGTGGCTGATGGCCCTTTGCATTATCGTCTTCTGCCTGTTCCTGGCGACGATCCTTCGCGCCATGCTTCGGCGACACGCCCGCGCCCGCCTGCAGGGAGACGACTAAAGGAATATCCAACCCGCGACCCTAAAAACCATCACCCATCCGTTGTGTATCGCCTGCGTATATTTTTCTTGATCTACGGCTCCCGGCGACGTATAAATTTGTGACGCATATCCAGAACATTCAAGGTTCTCTGCTAGCAATTCGGCCCAGGCAGAGGGAAGCCTACGTATAAGGGGCCCTGAAATGAAAGACTGTACTTCTCTGTTAAAAAGAGCCCAGAAGCCTCTTTTAAGCTTTACTGCCCTGGTTCTTCTCACCGCCGCCGCCATACCAGCGTCAGCTGCGAAGGACAGCGTTCCCGACTGGGTCCGCGCTGCTGCTGCGCAGAAACTTCCTGACTACCCCGCCGAGACTGACGCCGTCGTTCTCCTCGAGGAGACAACCTATTCTGTCGGGCTCGACGGCCGTGCCACCGAGCACTACCGGCGTGTTTTGAAGATCCTTCGGCCCCAGGGGAGGGACGATGCCATCGTTGCCGTCCCTTTCGACAAGGACACGAAGATCCTGTCGCTCCATGTCTGGAGCATAGGCCCCGATGGCCATGAGTACATCGTCAAAGACAGCGAGATTGCTGAGTTCGGTTATCCCGGTCAGGGCAACTTCTTCGCGGACTACCGGGTCAAGGCAGTGCGTGCTCCAGGCAGGGACCCGGGCGGCATCGTTGCCTATGAGTACGAGCAGCGCAGCCTTCCCTATCTTACCGAGAAGACCTGGTTCTTCCAGGACGAGATACCGCACCTCAGCCAGACCTTTATCCTTGAGCTTCCTCCTGGCTTTAGCTACGGTACCGTCTGGGCCAACCATGAACAATCCAAAGCTGCAGATCTGGAACATCAACACTGGCGCTGGGAGATGAAGGACACCCCCGCCATCGACCTCGACCATGTTCTGATGCATCCCTCCGGGCTTGCTCTGGCTGGCCGCATGACCGTGCACTACGCCGGCCCCGGCCTCACCGCACCCACCGAAGGCACCTGGAAGAGCATTGGCGAGTGGTACCAGACGCTCTCGAAGGATCGCATCGTCGCTACCCCGGAGATAGCAGCCAAGGCCCGGGAACTCGCAGCCGATAAGACCGACTTCTATGACAAGGTGGAGCCTATCGCCGAGTTCGTCCAGAAGCAGGTCCGCTATTTCGTGATCGAGATGGGCATTGGCGGCTATCAGCCCCACTTCGCCGGCGACATCTTCCACAACCGCTATGGCGACTGCAAGGACAAGGCCACCCTGCTCTCCGCCATGCTCTCTACCGTCGGCATCCACTCTGCACTCGTGATGGTCGATCACCGCCGCGGCGTAGTCGACCCCGGCGCCCCCTCCATCGTGGGCGACCACATGATCGCCGCCATCGAGATCCCCAAAGGCTACAGCTCTCCCAAACTCAGAAGTGTCATCACTGCGAACAATGGCCGCCAGTACCTGATCTTCGACCCCACCTGGGAGAAGACCGCCTTCGGACAGCTTGAGCATAACCTGCAGGGTGGTTACGGCATCCTCATGGAAGGCCCTGACAGCCAGGTCGTCAAGTTTCCCCTTCTCTCCCCGGACCTGAACACCATCCGCCGCACCGCCAGCTTCCAGCTCCAGCCCGACGGTTCCCTTAAGGGCACCGTCACTGAAAAACGCTTCGGAGACGTCTCCGAAAACCGCCGCAAAGTCTACACCATGGACGATGCCAGACAGCAGAGCGACTACCTCGACCGCATCCTCAAGGAAGACTTCGCCACCTTTACCGTCTCCGGCTTCAAGGTGGAAAACGCCGAAGCCCTCAATAAAGACCTCACCACCTCATACTCACTCAGCGCAGACCGCTTCGGCAAAACGATGGGCCCATTGATCATGATTCGCCCACGTGTCCTGGGCAACGAAGGCCTCTATGCCGACCACAAGGTGCGTCACGTCCCAATCGACCTCTCCGAGACCATGCAGGCGAAAGACGACTACGAAATAGAACTGCCCCCCGGTTACGCCGTCGACGAGATCCCCGATCCAGTCAAGCTGGACCTGGGCTTCGCCTCGTACGAGAGCTCCAGCAACGTCAAAGGCAACATTCTCCACTACACGCGTACCTATACCGTTCGAGAAGTCACCCTGTCCGCGGCACGCTACGGCGACGTCCAGAAGCTGGCCGGAGTCATAGCCGCCGACGAGCAGAACCACGCCGTTCTAAAAAAACAGTAGTTGTCATGCAGTATCGCGCCCATGGAAGTCAACAAAAGGAACTACGCCAAATGAACCGCACGTCAGGCCATCGTTTGCTTCGCGCCTCGCTCTTCGCCGCCCTGCTTGTCTCGCCCCTCGCGCATGCAGACCAATGGATTGTGCCCTCAAAGGAAGAGCTCTCCATGACCTCTCAAGTTCAGGTCCCCGGAGCCGCCGCCGTCTATCTCAACCGTGAGGAGACCAGCGAAGACGATCTCCACATGTTCGGCGTCTACGTTCGTCTCAAAGTGCTCAGTGAAAGCGGCAAAGATCAGGCGAACATCGAAATCCAGTACGGCAACCAGGGCAGCGGTGGTTTTAACGTAGATAGCATCGAAGGCCGCACCATCCACTCCGACGGGACCATCATCCCGTTCACCGGCAAGCCTTACGAGAAGCTTATCGAGAAGACCCGAGGCGCAAAGTATATGGCCAAGGTCTTCAGCATGCCCGACGTTCAGGTCGGGAGCATTCTCGAATATCGATACAAAATCCGCTACAGCGATTACTCCTACTGGGCACCCAGCTGGTTTATTCAGTCCAAGTTGTTCACCCGCAAAGCGCACTATCTCTGGAAGCCCACCAACTTAAGGCTCTCGAACGATCGCGGCTCCATCAACACCATCTCCTGGCTTCCCATTCTGCCCGCCGGCGCAGAGGTAAAGAAAACCGAAATGGCCGGTTCTACAATCAACGGCAACCAGCGCAGCTTTGAAGTTAGTGTCAATGATGTTCCACCCGCTCCCGAAGAGGAGTTCATGCCACCTATCGGAAGCTTTACCTATCGCGTCCTCTTCTACTACAGCACCTATCGCATGGGCGACGATTTCTGGAAAAACGAAGGTAAAGTCTGGTCCAAGTCTCGTGACAAATTCATCGGACCTGGCCGCAGTGTCGTCGCCGCCGTTCACGATCTCACCCTTCCAGCCGACACTCAGGACCAGAAGCTCCGTAAGCTCTACGCCGCCGTCATGAACCTCGAAAACACCGACTTCACCCGCCAGCACACCAGCGCCGAGGAGAAGGCGCAGGGGCTCAAAGAGGTTCGCACGACAGACGATATCTGGGACCACAAACGCGGCAGCAGCGACGAGATCGCGCAGCTCTTCGTCGCGATGGCCCGCGCCTCCGGCATGAAGGCCTATCTCCTGGCTGTCACCAACCGCGACCGCAGCATCTTTCTCCGCCCTTATCCCAGCCTTGGTCAGCTCGATGACTACCTCGCCATCGTCAATGTCGACGGCAAAGAGCAGATCTTCGACCCGGGCTCGCGCTTCTGCCCCTACCAGCATCTCGCCTGGAAGCACTCCATGGCAGGTGGCCTCCGCCAGATTGATGGCGGTACGGACATTGCCGTCACGCCAAGCACCAGTTACAAGGAGTCCCACCTCCAGAGAGTTGCCATGCTCACCATGGACGAGCACGGCATGGCTACAGGCACCATCAAGCTAACTTATATGGGCGCTCCGGCCCTGCGCTTGCGTCAGCATTCGCTCACCGGCGACGCTACCAGTCTGGAGCGAGAGGTCCGAGAAAGCACGGAGCAGCTCCTGCCCCACGGCATGGAGATTAAAGTCTCCTCTATCAAACATCTCGCAGATTACGAGCAGCCCCTCGTTATCGATCTCTTGGTCAATGGCGAGTTGGGCTCTTCCACCGGCAAGCGCATTCTCCTCCCGGGCGATGTCTTCCAGGCGAACTCCAAGGCCACTTTTACTCAAGAAAAACGCGAGATTCCGGTCTACTTTGATTTCCCCTTCATGGATCAGGACGCGGTCCGCATCACCTTCCCCGCCAGCCTTAAAGTGGAATCGCTTCCCGCCAACGACGCGACACAATTCCAGACCTTCGCCGTGTACGATATGACGTCGGAGTCTACCCCGACCAGCGTCACCATCCGTCGCAACTACTCTCTCGGAGAGATCATCTTCATGCCCAAGGAGTATGCCGACCTTCGCAGCTTCTATTCCAAGATTGAAGCAAAGGATCAGGAAAGCGTAGTCCTCACCGCATCCAAACCAAACGCAAACGGTAACTGAGCCTTGAGTCTGATCTGCATCCGTCGCTCATCGCGGCAGTCGGCAGACCTTTACCATCACGTTCGCGAAGTCGCACGCAAATCCGGTGACTGCGCCGCGATCCAGCACGACCCAGGTCACCCCCAGCGGCTTCAATGCTGCGATCCGTTGTGCATCCGGCTGCAGGCTCAGCCCCGTCTGCACAGCCTGTCCCACAGCCCACGCCGCAGTCAGCGCTGGCGTTATCGCTGCTTCACCGCCGTCCTTTGAGAAATCCGGCAACGCACTCCGCTCTGCGATGGCGCGGAAACCCTGCGCATCCTCACCCGGCTCTGTAATGTAATGGGCGTCCAGCGCAAACAACGCGTCTTTCGGCGTGTTCTGGCTGATCCACACAAACGCTTGTTGCCATCCGCCCAGAGGAACGGTGGATGTGTACGCACGGGGCAGTTCGATATGCGTCGACCCTGGAAACGTCTGACGCTCCACGAGTACCATCATGCCTCCCAGTGTCGCCATCGCAACGATACATCGCGCCGGTCGCCGCCGCAGAACCTTCTCTCCCAACGTCGCCCCTACCATCAAAATCATCACGATATAAACCGGCTGAAAGACCCGCAAGGGCTGCAACCGTGCTACCAAATACGTCGCAGAGCCTGTCCGAGCAAACAGCAGCGCCACCGCCACGCATACCAATCCCACCACAACGGCCATCCTCGCCAGAGCTATCCTCGCTGCATCCTCGTTGCCTCTCCGCTCAAACGTTGGTCGTCCAAAGCCTCGCCCTCCCAATCCCACCACCGTTAGAATCACCAGCGGGGCTATCAGGCCGACACACTCATACCAATGCCATTCGGTCAAAAACCAGTAGTACCGCGTCAGCGCGACCTGCCGGTATGCCAGACTCTCAGGCGGGGCCAACAGATAAACCACCGTCGCCACCATCAACGCCGTCGCACCAAGTCCCACCGTCCCCCACACCCGCATCTGCCTGCTGCCGGACACAACCGAACCCAGCGCCAGGACACACCCCAATCCGTACGCCGCCATCAACGGATGCATCAGCGCGGCAATCGCCAGAGCGCCACAGCAAAGCGCCAGCCCATGCCCGGTCCTCGCCCGCAGCGCATGGCCGGGAAGCAGGAATTCCAGCGTGCCCACCAGGGCCAGCAGCACACAGGGCGTCGAGATGCTCCGTGCCGTCACGTAGGGGTCCATCAGCATCAGCGAAGTGCCCGCAATCGGCAGTGTCATCCACGCGGCCAGCAGCGACACCGCGCCAACCCTGGCCTCCCGTCCGGCAAAACATCTCGCTGCCAGCAGCCACGCCGCAAACAGCGTCACCCAGAACGTGGCGAGATGTACCAGCAGCAGCACCATCTCCACGCTCAAGCCCGAACCCCGCGCCAGCTCCGCCACCAACGGCGCAAACATCGAGAAGCGCAGATGCCCCATCACAAACTCGGTCACATGCGGATACATCCCGGGATCGAGCAAATGCTTGACCCCAGCCATGTAAAGGCCGCCATCCTCCGCATACGGGTGGTATCCATGCACCGCCACCGCCAGCATCGTCAGCACTGTCACCAGCCCTGTCGCGAACTTCAGCTCATGCCGTTCTTCGTAGCCCTGCGCTGTCTCCGAAAATGCAGGTGACGTTAATACTGTGGCCAAATGCCCATCGCTCCTGCCGCGATACTGCCGCGGCTGTCTTTTCAGTGCTTACCTGATTAGACTCGTCCAACCCGGGCAAGTTTACAAAGTCGCTCAAGGTTCCATGAAAAATCGAAGTATAGTGTTATCAATCCGGGGAGGGCCTTCGATTCCGATGAGCAACAGCGAGATCCGCAACAAAATCAACGACAAGCAGAAGCAATTCATCTACCCCGCCATCTCCAACTACTTCGCCGACCCCCTCCCCCTCGACCGCGGAGAGATGCAGCATGTCTGGGATGTGGAAGGGAAGCGCTACCTCGACTTCTTCGGCGGCATCGTCACCGTCGGCGTCGGCCACTCGAACCCCCGCATCACCGGCCCCATGAAGGCCCAGATCGACAAGCTCCAGCACACCTCCACCCTCTATCCTCATCAAGCCATGGTGGAACTCGCCGAAAAGATCGCCCTGATCACCCCCGGCCGCCTCGAAAAAAGCTTCTTCACCTCCAGCGGCAGCGAGGCCAACGAGACCGCCATCGACTCCGCCCGCCAGCACACCGGCAACCTCGAAATCATCGCCCTCCGCCACGCCTACAGCGGTCGCTCCGCGCTCACCCGTTCGCTCACCGGCATCAGCGCCTGGCGCAAGACGTCGTATCAGATCGGCATCGTCCATGCCATGAACCCGTACTGCTATCGCTGTCCGCTGGGCAAGACCTACCCAAGCTGCGAGGTCGCCTGCGCCCAGGACATCGAGGCAGTCATCCAGTCCAGCACCAGTGGGGCCATCGCCGGCATGATCGCCGAGCCCATCCAGGGCGTGGGCGGCTTCATCACGCCGCCGAAGGAGTACTTCAAAATCGCCTTCGACATCGTCAAGCAATATGGCGGAGACTTCATCGCCGACGAGGTCCAGACCGGCTGGGGCCGCACCGGCAAAAAGTGGTTCGGCATCGAGCATTGGGAGGTCACCCCCGACATCCTCACCAGCGCCAAGAGCCTCGGCAACGGCCACCCCATCGCCCTCACCATCGCGACCCCCGAGGTCGCCAACGCTTACAAGGGACCCACCATCGCGACATTCGGCGGCAACCCCGTCTCCTGCGTCGCCGCCAAAGCCGTCATCGATCTCATCGAAGAAGACGACCTCCGCACCAACTGCGATGTCGTCGGTGCCTACCTGCGCGATCGCCTCCTCGAACTCCAGCAGCGCTACCCCATCATCGGCGACGTCCGCGGCATGGGCCTCATGCAGGCGATGGAGTTGGTCAAAGATCCCAAGACCAAAGATCCCGCCCCCGAGGTCGCCAACGCTCTGCTCGAAGCCACCCGCGAAAACGGCCTCCTCATCGGCAAGGGCGGCATGTACAACAACGTCCTCCGCCTCTCTCCGCCGATGAACATCGCGAAGGCCGATGTCGATGAAGCCTTCCGCCTCCTGGACCTGAGCTTCGCCACCGTAACTGCCTCCGTGCTCACTACCGCCTGAGACTGGGCTGTCTCAACATATTTACTGCTGGGGAAGTACATGGCCTGACGGCCGGTCCCACTGCGCGTGGGGCGGTCACTTCGTGACGTGTATATCTCCTTCGGGTCAAAGCTCCCGTTGGTCGCAGAAAAGAATCTTCATGCCGACCATCGGGAGGCAGTAGGCGAAGCCGGTATACCCCCCACGAAGTGGGCGCCGCCCGCGTAGGGCGCCTCTCCGACGTCTACAATAGACATACCCATGCGCTTCCTCCCCTCCTCCCCCAACCCGGCCCGAGTCCCCGCATGACCAAACCCGCCAACAGCCGCAACCTTCTGAAGACGCTCCCCGGCCTTCTCATCAGCGCCTTCTTCCTCTGGTACACCTTTAAGGGCATCTCCTTCGCGCAGATCCGCGCCCTGCGCCTCGCGCACCCGCTTTGGATCCTCGGCGTCCTCGCCTTCACCCTCGCCAGCTACACCCTCCGCTGCGTCCGCTGGACCCGCATGATGCGCAGCACCGGAGCCAGCTTCGTCGTCTGCGCCCGCGTTCTCATGACCTCACTCGCCGCCAACAACATCCTTCCCCTGCGCATCGGCGACATCATGCGCGTCTTCACCTACGCCGGCGACCTCGGCGCCGCCCCATCCGTCATCCTCAGCACCGTCATCCTCGAAAAGCTTCTCGACATCTTCATCCTCGTCCTCCTCTTCGTCGCCTTCATGGGCCCCGGCGTCAATCCCCACTCGCGCGCCCTCGCCGAAACCATGCTCGGCATCTCCTCCGTCGGTCTCCTCGTCATCCTTCTCGGAGCCCGCACCCTCCAACCGGTCCTCCGCAAGCTCTTCACGCGCCTCCCGCAGAGTCCCATGCTCGAAAAAGTCGAGTGCGAGGAGGAGCCAGCACTCGACTGCATCCGCCAGATCGGCATCCTCGGCTCGCTCCTCCTCCTCGTTCAGACTGTCGTCATCTGGGCCTGCGAGGGCATGATCTTCGTCTCCGCCGCGCATCTCATCGGCCTCGTCTCCAACCCCATCGGCCCCTGGCAGGCCGTCTCGGTCGCCAACCTCTCCTACCTCATCCCCAGCTCTCCCGGAGCCATCGGCACCTTCGAGTGGGCCGTCAAAACCTCCCTCGTCAGCCACGGCGCCGCCGAGCCGCAGTCCGCCCTCTTCGGCCTCGCTCTCCACGCCTGGCTTCTGCTCTCCGTCACCGGCGCAGGCGGTCTCATCTTCCTCCTCCACCGCATCAGGATGCACAACCACAAGCCTCTCCTCGAAGAGATCGAAACCCTCCCCGCCGAGCTGCCCTAGCCCCTATCCGTAGTCGTTGCCCGTACCCGTAGGCCATTCGCGCAGCCCACTCACGTAAACTCATATCCAGCCCCACAACTCTTCCTCAAGCGGTGAATCGCAAGCATGTATCGCACAATTCAGCAGTCCCTGTTGGCCCGCATCCAGGCCATCCTCCTCGCCAAATACGACGTCACCCTCGCGCAGCTCGCCGTCGAGCTGCCCCCCAGCATCGCCCTCGGCGAGCTCGCCCTGCCCGTCGCCTTCGAGCTTGCCAAGCGCCTTCGCAAAGCCCCCCGCGCCATCGCGACCGAACTCGCCGCTGAGCTTACCGCCGCCCTGCCCGAGCTCGAAGGCGTCGCCAGCGTGGAAGTCGCCGGAGCCGGCTACCTTAACATCCGCCTCGACCGCGCCGCCACCGTCCGCCGCATCGCCGCCGACCAGCACGCCGACATCGGCGGCCCCGGCTTCCGCCTCGTCGAGCACACCAGCATCAACCCCAACAAGGCCGCCCACATCGGCCACCTCCGCAACGCCATTCTCGGCGACACCTTCCAGCGCCTCCTCCGCCCCGACACCTACAAGAGCGGCTACGAGGTCGGCGTCCAGAACTACATCGACAACACCGGCGTCCAGGTAGCCGACGTCGTCGTCGGCCTCGTCCACCTCGAAGGCAAGACCCTCGACAGCACCCGCGAGCTCCTCACCGAACTCATGGAGACCAACCAGCGTATCGACTTCTACTGTTGGGACCTCTACGCCCGCGTCTCCCAGTGGTACACCGCAGACCCGTCACAGCTCGCCGCCCGCAAGCAACTCCGCCTCGACACCCTCCATGCCCTCGAAACCGGTGGCAACGACACCGCCGCCATCGCCGACCTCATCGCCACCGGTTTCGAGGGCA
>Ga0193753_10000344_pt1 | contig 46392 bp, 39 predicted proteins | sample H1c2metaG_FD_144925 | JGI IMG/M metagenome (GOLD analysis project Ga0193753, IMG submission 144925) | Soil microbial communities from a riparian zone of the East river system, Colorado, United States - H1c2 | ecosystem: Environmental > Terrestrial > Soil > Riparian zone | place: USA: East...
CGCGATCCCGACGGCCTGTTCCTGGCCATGGAGTACGTCGACGGCCCGGACCTGGCCGCTGCGATCCACGGCGCGCGCGAGCACGGCGTGGCGCTCGATCCGCTGCTGGCCGCGCACATCGCGTCGGAGGTGGCCGCCGGGCTCGATCACGCCCACCGGCTTCGCGACGAGCGCGGCGCGCTGCTCGGCGTGGTCCACCGCGACGTCACCCCTCGCAACATCCTCCTGTCGCTCGACGGCGAGGTGAAGGTGACCGACTTCGGCGTGGCGGTGCTGCACGGCGAAGTCGGTCACCTTCACCTCGCCGTCGAGCGACAGGAGGATGTTGCGCAGGCCCGCGGCGAGCCGGTCGACGCGCGCGCGGATCTGTTCTCGCTCGGCCTGGTCCTCCACGAGCTCCTGAGCGGGAGCCGCGCCTACCCCGGCCCGGAACGGGACGACATGCTGGCCCAGGCCAGGGCCGGCCAGGTGCCCGCGCTCGACGGCGACGTCCCCGCCGAGCTCGCCCGCATGGTGGCGCGCGCGACCGCGGTCGATCCCGACGCGCGCTTCGCCGGCGTCCGCGAGCTGCAGCGCGAGCTGGCCGGCTGGGCGGTCGGCGAGCGCGGCCGGCGCGGCCAGACCGATCCGCTCGAGCACGCCCTGGCCAGCTTTCTGGCCCGGGCGGTCCCCGGCTGGGCCGATCGCTCCGACCAGGCCACCGACGGGCGCAGCGCCGGGGTGGCCGGCACCGCCACGCTCCAGTCGGTGGCCGAGACGGTCGGAGACGAGCGCTCGCCCGCGCCGCCCGAGCCGCCCGAGCCGGTCGAGGAGACCGAGTCGATCGCGCGGCGAAGGCGCCCGGCCCTGCTGCTGGCCGGCGCCGCGCTGGCCGCGATCGCCGCGGCGGCGCTGTTCGCGACCACGCGCGGCGACGCCGAGCCGGCCACGCCCACGACCACGCCCCCGCCGGGCCCGCCGTCGTCCCTCTCACCCGCCGTGGTCGATCCACCGCCGGCGGACCAGACGCCCGCCGCGCGGCTCGACCCCTCCGTCGAGCCGGCACCATCGATAGCGGCGGCACCGGCGCCGACACCGTCGCCATCGCTGGCGCCACCGTCGCTCGCGCCAGCGCGCTCGCCCGACCGCGCCCGGGTCCCGACCGCGGCCAGCCCGCATGCATCGACCGCGCGCCGGACCCCGCGCGACCTCACCGCCCCGCGCGCCCCGGTCACCGGCCCCGCCCCCGCGGTCGCCGGCACCGGTACCCTCGACTTCAACGCGGTCCCCTGGGCCTATGTCTCGATCGACGGACGCCCCGAGGAAGAGACTCCGATCCGCGCCCGCACCCTGACCGTCGGGCGCCACCGGGTGCGGGTCCGCAACCCGGTGCTCGAGCGACAGCGCGAGGTCGAGATCGAGATCGCGCCCGGCGAGACCACGCGCTACGTGGTCGACCTCCGCCAGTAGCGCGGGCTACACTCGTCCGCCGCGAAGGGAGCCCAGACCACCGTGCGCGAACAGCCCCGCGACCAGGCCGACACCGCCTCCGCGCTGACCGGCATGGAGGCGCTCCCCGGGCAGTCCCTGTTCCTGGTCGTGTACGGCGGCGATCGCTCTCGCGTGCTCGACCTGCCGGTCGGCTCCGACGTCACCGTCGGCCGCTCGCGCGGCGCCACCCTCTCGTTCCCCGAGGACGAGCGCCTCTCGCGGGTCCACGTCCTGCTCCGCCGCGATGGGGACGAGGTGGTGGTCGAGGACCAGAGCTCGCGCAACGGCACCCGCATCAACGGTCTCGCGGTGACCGGCAGCGGGCGCGCCTCTCCCGGCGACGCGGTCGAGGCCGGCGCGCTCACCCTCCTCATCGCGCGCCGCGCGCCGCGCCGCACCGCGGTGGTCGAGCCGGAGACCGCGCTCGACGAGTGCCTGCAGGCGGAGGTCTTCCGCGCGACGCGGTACAGCCGGCCGCTGTCCCTCCTGATGCTGCGGCTCGACGGGCCGCCCGAGGCGATCGACGAGGCGCTCGACCGCATCGCGTCCGACATCCGCCCGATGGATCTGCTCGCCTCGTACAGCGAGCACGAGGTGGCGCTGGTCCTGCCCGAGACCGGCGGGCCGGGCGCGCGCGCCATCGCCGAGCGCGCGCTCGAGGTGGCCCGCTCCACCCCCGGGGTGAGCGCGCAGGCCGGCCTCGCCTCGCTGCTGGAGAGCGGGCGCAGCCCCGGCGCGCTGGTCGACGCCGCTCGCACCGCGCTTCGCCTCGCCCGCCGGGGCGATCCGATCGGCGGCTTCGCCATCGCGCCTCGCCTGGCCCGCCCGCTCGACGCGGTCGCGCCCGAGGATCCGTCCGAGCCCCACCTGAGCGGCGATCCGCGCTCCCAGCAGACCTTCCAGCTCGCCCGCAAGGTGGCCGCCACGCCGATCACCGTGCTCCTGCTCGGCGAGACCGGCTCCGGCAAGGAGGTGGTGGCGGCGCTCATCCACCGCTCGAGCCCGCGGGCCAGCCGCCCGTTCGTGCGCCTCGACTGCGCGTCGCTGCCGGCCACCCTGCTCGAGAGCGAGCTGTTCGGCCACGAGCGCGGCGCCTTCACCGGCGCCGACCGGCGCAAGATAGGCTACTTCGAGGCGGCGGAGGGCGGGACGATCCTGCTCGACGAGATCGGCGAGCTCCCCTCCGGGCTGCAGGCCAAGCTCCTGACCGCGCTCGAGCGCCGCGTGGTCTGCCGGCTCGGCTCGACCGACGAGATCGCAATCGACGTCCGCGTCATCGCGGCGACCAACCGCGATCTCGAGGAAGAGGTGAAGCAGGGCCGGTTCCGCGAGGACCTGTACTACCGGCTGGCCGTGTTCACCATCTTCGTCCCGCCACTCCGCGACCGGCCCGGCGACATCGCGCCGCTCGCCGCGCGCTTCGCCCGCCAGTTCGCCACCGAGCTGGGCCAGCCGGTCCCTGCCATCAACGACGAGGCCCACGCCGCGCTCGCGAGCTACGCCTGGCCGGGCAACGTGCGCGAGCTGCGCAACGCGGTCGAGCGCGCGGTGGTGCTGACCCCGGAGGGCACGATCGGGATCGACGCCCTGCCGGAGCCGGTCCGGGCGCGGGCCGCCCGGGCGGGCGGTGACCCGGGCGCCCCGGTCCGGGTCGACCTCGACGGCCACGTGCCGGCCCAGCTCCAGCAGATCGAGCGCGCCGCCGTGGTCGCTGCGCTGGAGGCGTGCGGCGGCAACCAGACCCAGGCCGCCCGGCGGCTCGGCATGTCGCGCCGCTCGCTCATCTACAAGATGGAGCGATTCGGACTGAAGTCGCCGCCCAGGGGACGCTGACTGTCCGCGTTTCTCCTCGAGGTGTTCCAGCCTTGCACATCTGCACACTCCAGCTGTCGAGAAGTCCCCGCGCGGACGCGAGGGCCGGGACGGCAGCGAGTGGTCCCGGGCTTGCACCTTCACGGACCTGGATGCGCCGCGCCATCACCGTCGGGATCGTGAGCGCGGCGCTGGCCGCGCCGCCGACGCTGATCGGCTGCGGCGATGGGGGCGGTCCCGCGACGGAGACCGACGGCGGGCCGCCCGGAACCGACGGGGGCGGCATGGACGACGATGGCGGGCCGGTCGATCCGGGCATGACCGTCCACTTCCTCTACCTCGACGCCGACGGCGACCCGGTCCCGGCCGACCAGCCCATCGAGCTGGGCGGCTTCAGCATCCAGTCGCTGACCATGGAGCTCCACGACGCCCAGCTGACCGGCGACTCGGTGCTCGGCGGCGATCTGGTCACTCGCACCAGCGTGCTCGAGCTGCCGTGGACCGAGGCCCCGAGCATCGGCTTTCCGACCGCGCCGCCCGGCCTCTACTCGCGGCTCGACTACCGGGTCGAGCGGACCTACTCGGACGAGGATCCTCCCGAGGGGTTCGAGGGCGAGCGCCTCTCCATCCGCGTGCTCGGCGAGGCGTACGTCGACCAGGGTGCGGTGCCCTTCGAGTACGTGGAGGACCACAAGATCGACATCCACCTCCGCTTCGAGGAGGAGGTCCAGCTGGACGCGCCCGGCGCGGTCGCCATCGAGCTCGACCTGGCCGGCTGGTTCTCGATGGTCGACTGGCAATGGCTGGCCGACGATCAGGACGGCAACGAGGGGCCGGGCGGCGATGGCGACAGCGGCCCCGGCGGCGGTGACGACGATGACAGCGGCCCCGGCGGCGGCGGCGACAGCAGCGGCCCGGGCGGCCCCGACGACGGCGGCCCCGACGACGGCGTGATCGGCATTGGTCGGGGCGGCGACCAGCGGGTCGCCGACGAGCTGCGACACCGCCTCGAGAGCTCCTTCCGGGTCGGGCCGGATCCCGGCCTGGACTGAGCGACCAGCCGGCGGACCCACCCGACCGCGCCCGGCGGGCCCGCATTGTGGCGGGCACGCGGTGTCGTACAATCCGGCTCATGTCCCCCGCCGTCACCGGGCCGTTCTCGCCGGGCCTGGATCCGACCGTCGCGGCGACCCTCTCCCAGCTGGCGCAGGCACCGGCCCGGGCCGAGCGGCGCATGTGCCCGGCTCATCGCGACCGCGAGGAGCGCGGCCCCCGCTCGTCGGTGCCGCTGCCCAGCGACGTGGTCGAAGGGGCCAGCCAGCGTCTCTCCTACGCCATGCTGGTGGTCGCGGCGGTGGACCTGGTCTACGTGCTGCTCTACCTCACCGTCTGGTCCGAGTACGCCGACGGGGTCGGCGGGATCGTGGGCGGCGGCTCGCTGATCCTGTCGCTGGGGGCGGCCTGGGGCCTGCGCCGCTGCCCGCACAGCCAGCGCGAGATCCTCATCGCCGGCGCGCTCTACGAGCTCTGCCTCACCTTCGGCTACTCGCTGGTCGAGTTCTGGCACCTGCCCCAGTTCACCAACGTCAGCAACCTCATCAGCTGGACGTGCGTGCTCATCGTGATCTTCCCGGTCCTGGTCCCCGGACCGACCCGGCAGATCGCCATCGCCTCGTTCTCGGCCGCGGCGGCCAACACGCTCGCGTTCATGGTCGCGTTCCCGCTGCGCGGCGAGCCGATCCCGCCGTTCGACACCACCGCGTCGCTGCTCATCCCGGCCTACCTCGCCGCGGCGCTGTCGCTCCTGCCCGCGCGCGTCTTCCACCGCCTGGGCCAGAAGGTCAGCCAGGCCCGCCAGCTCGGCAGCTATCAGCTGGTCGAGCGGCTCGGCGCCGGCGGCATGGGCGAGGTGTGGCGGGCCGAGCACGAGCTCCTCGCCCGCCCGGCCGCGGTCAAGCTGATCCGGACCGACTCGATGGACGTCGGCGACGCCGGCGCGCGCGCGCGGCTGATCGAGCGGTTCGAGCGCGAGGCCCAGGCCACCGCCGCCCTCGAGTCGCCGCACACCGTCGAGCTGTACGACTTCGGCGTCTCCGACGAGGGCGTCCTCTACTACGTCATGGAGCTCCTGCGCGGCATCGATCTCGAGAGCCTGGTCCACCGGTTCGGGCCGCAGCCGCCCGAGCGCGTGGCCCACATCCTCATCCAGGCCTGTCAGTCGCTCGAGGACGCCCACCAGCGCGGCCTGGTCCACCGCGACGTCAAGCCGGCCAACCTGTTCCTGACCAGCCGGGCCCAGGAGGTCGACTTCGTGAAGGTGCTCGACTTCGGGCTGGTCAAGGTGACCGCCCCCGGCGACAGCGACGTCAAGCTGTCCCGCGTCGGCGAGATCCACGGCACCCCGGCCTACATGGCGCCCGAGGAGGCCACCGGAGACGGCGAGGCCGAGCCGCGCAGCGACCTCTACTCGCTCGGCTGCGTCGGCTACTGGCTGCTCACCGGCAAGCTGGTGTTCGACGAGCCGAGCTCGATGAAGATGACCATCGCGCACGCCACTCGCGACGCGATCGCGCCGTCGCGGGTCGCGGACCAGGAGATCCCGCCGGCGCTCGATCAGCTCATCCTCCGCTGCCTGGCCAAGGCGCCGGGCGAGCGCCCGGCCTCGGCCGCCGCGATGATGGCCGAGCTCGGCGCGACCGGGCTGGCCGCTGGCTGGAGCCCCGAGCAGGCCCGCCGCTGGTGGCGAGAGAACCTGGCCGATCACCTCCAGCTCAGGCGCGCGCGCACGGTGGTGCCGAGGGCGCAGAGCCTGTCGGCGCGGATCGCGGCCCGCTGACCGCCCGATCTGTTCACATTTCGAACGATCGCGGCCGCTGACCGCGATTGCGACAAGGCGCCCCGGGCTAACGCGGCAATAACCGTGTTCGCCGACTGGCACCCGGCTTGCTCGATTCGGGTCCTGGTGCGCGACGGCGAGGTGCTGCTGAACTACATGGGCGGGGCATGGATCCCGGCCGCCTCCGCGCGCTCCGTCGAGGTCGAGAACCCGGCCACCGGTGACGTCCTGTGCCGGGTTCCCTTGTCGGGGCAGGAGGACGTCGACCGCGCGGTGACCGTCGCCGCGCAGGCCTGGGCCACCTGGCGGCGAGTCCCGCCGGTGCTTCGCGCCCGCGCCCTGTTCCGCTTCAAGAACCTGCTCGAGCGCAACTTCGAGGAGCTGGCCCGCACCATCACCCTCGAGCACGGCAAGACGCTCGACGAGGCGCGCGCCAGCGTGCGGCGCGGGATCGAGAACGTCGAGCACGCCTGTGCGGTGCCGACCCTCATGATGGGCGAGACGCTCGAGGACGTCGCCGCCGGCATCGACTGCGAGACGTTCCGCCAGCCGATCGGCGTGTTCGCCGCCATCACGCCCTTCAACTTCCCGGCCATGGTGCCGCTCTGGTTCTGGCCGTACGCGGTCGCGACCGGCAACACCTTCATCGTGAAGCCGTCCGAGCTGGTCCCGCTGTCGCAGCAGCTCCTGTTCGAGATGGCGCACGAGGCCGGCTTTCCGGCCGGGGTGGTCAACCTGGTCCACGGCGACGCCGAGGCGGCCCAGGCGCTGATCGAGCACCCGGGCGTGGCCGGGGTGTCGTTCGTCGGATCGAGCCCGGTCGCGCGCGAGGTCTACCGGGCGGCGGCCGCGCAGGGCAAGCGGGTCCAGGCGTTCGGCGGGGCCAGGAACCACGTGGTGGTGATGCCGGACGCCGACCTCGGCCGCACCGTCGAGACCGCGGTGGAGAGCTGCTTCGGCTGCGCCGGTCAGCGCTGCCTGGCCGGCAGCGTCATCGTGGCGGTCGGCGACGTGTACGACGATCTGGCCGGCCGTCTGGTCGACGCGGCGCGCCGCATCAGCGTCGGCAGCGGCCTCGAGCCGGGCGTCACCATGGGGCCGCTCGCGTCCGGTCGCCACCTCGATCGGGTCTGCTCGCTCATCCAGCAGGGCGTCGACGACGGCGCCGAGCTCCTGCTCGACGGGCGCGGCGCCGCGGTCAAGGGCCTCCCGCGCGGGCACTGGCTGGGCCCGACCATCCTGGCCGACGACGGCTCGTCGATCGCGCTCGCCCGCGAGGAGGTGTTCGGCCCGGTGATGGTGCTGCGCCGCGCCGACGACCTCGACGACGCCTGCGCGATGGTGCGCGAGAGCCCCTACGCCAACGCCACGTCCGTCTTCACCCAGAACGGCAGAATCGCGCGCGAATTCCGCCACGAGGTCGGCGTCAGCATGATCGGGGTGAACGTGGGGGTCGCCGCGCCGATGGCGTTCTTCCCATTTGGCGGCGCCAAAGGTAGTTTCTACGGCGATCTGAAGGCGCACGGGAAGGACGCGATCCGGTTCTTCACCGACGCCCGGGTCGTCATGTCGCGCTGGTTCTAGCGCCGTATCCAGCCGTTTAGCGAAGGAGACCGAGGTCAACATGGCACGCAACGTCGTCGGCGGGCTCATCCAGATGTCCAACCCGCTCAATGATCCCGACGCGCCGGTCTCGAAGGTGGCCGACGCGATGCTCGAGAAGCACCTGCCCATGATCGAGGAGGCCGGCAAGAAGGGCGTCCAGATCCTCTGCCTGCAGGAGGTCTTCAACGGCCCGTACTTCTGCCCCAGCCAGGACGCGCGCTGGTGCGACATCGCCGAGACCATCCCGGGCCCGACGGTGGAGCGCATGCAGAAGATCGCCGCCCGCCACAAGATGGCGATGATCGTGCCGATCTACGAGCGCGAGATGGCCGGCGTCTACTACAACACTGCCGCCGTCATCGACGCCGACGGTACCTACCTCGGCAAGTACCGCAAGAACCACATCCCGCAGACCAACGGCTTCTGGGAGAAGTTCTTCTTCAAGCCGGGCAACCTGGGCTACCCGGTGTTCAAGACCCGCTACGCCACCGTCGGGGTCTACATCTGCTACGACCGCCACTTCCCCGAGGGCGCCCGCCTGCTCGGCCTGCACGGCGCCGAGATCGTGTTCAACCCGTCGGCGACCGTGGCCGGCCTGTCGCAGTATCTGTGGAAGCTGGAGCAGCCGGCCCACGCGGTCGCCAACGGCTACTTCATGGGCTGCTCCAACCGGGTCGGCACCGAGGGGCCGTGGAACATCGGCAAGTTCTACGGGACCAGCTACTTCGTCGATCCGCGCGGCAACTTCCTGTCCACCGCCAGCGAGGACAAGGACGAGCTGGTCGTCGCCGAGATGAACCTCGACATCATCGAGGAGGTCCGGCGAACCTGGCAGTTCTACCGCGACCGCCGGCCGGACACCTACGAGGACATGGTCAAGCAGCTGCCCTGACCCGGGCCGATCAAGGAGGCGATCATGACCACGACGCTCATCAAGAACGGCACCGTCGTCACCGCGACCGACTCGTGGCGCGGCGACGTCTTCATCGACGACGAGATCATCACCCAGCTCGGCACCGCCATCGATCGGCCGGCCGACCGGGTCATCGACGCGAGCGGGCGGCTGGTCATCCCGGGCGGCATCGACGTCCACACCCACATGGACATGCCGTTCGGTGGGACCACGTCGTCCGACGATTTCGGGACCGGCACCATCGCGGCGGCCCACGGCGGCACCACGACGATCGTCGACTTCGCGATCCAGGAGCGCGGCTCCTCGATGCGGCAGGCGTGGGAGACGTGGATGGCCAAGGCCGAGGGCAAGGCCGCCATCGACTACGGCTTCCACATGATCATGCGCGAGTTCACCCCCGAGCTCGGCCGCGAGATGAAGGACCTGGTCGGCGAGGGGGTCACCTCGTTCAAGCTGTTCATGGCCTACCCGGGCGTCTTCATGATGGACGACGGCGGCATCTTCCAGGCCATGCAGCGGTCCGGCGAGGTCGGCGCCACCATCTGCATGCACGCCGAGAACGGCGGCGTCATCGACGTCCTGGTCCGCCAGGCGCTCGAGCGCGGCCAGGGCCATCCGAAGTACCACGCGATCACCCGCCCGGCCCGCGCCGAGGCGGAGGCGACCCACCGCGCCATCGCGATGGCTGAAATCGCCGACGTGCCGGTCTACATCGTCCACCTGTCGGCGGCCGAGGCGCTGCAGATGGTCACCGAGGCGCGCGACCGCGGAGTCCAGGCCTACGCCGAGACCTGCCCGCAGTACCTGTTCCTCGACTTCACCAACTACGAGGAGCCGGGCTTCGCCGGGGCCAAGTACGTCATGTCGCCGCCGCTCCGCGCGCGCGACAAGCAGGACCAGCTGTGGCGCGGCCTGGCCGGCAACGACCTCCAGGTGGTGTCGACCGACCACTGCCCGTTCTGCATGAAGGAGAAGGAGCTCGGCGAGGGCGACTTCTCGAAGATCCCGAACGGCGCGCCCGGGGTCGAGACCCGCATGTCGCTCATGTACGACGGCGGCGTCCGCACCGGCCGCATCTCGGCCAACCGCTGGGTCGAGATCTGCTCGACCGCGCCGGCCAAGATGTTCGGCATGTTCCCGAAGAAGGGCACCATCGCGCCCGGGTCGGACGCCGACATCGTGGTCTGGGATCCGGACAAGAAGCTGACCCTGTCGGCCAAGACCCTGCACATGCGCTGCGACTACAACCCGTACGAGGGGCGCAAGGTGGTCGGCGCGGCCGAGCTGGTGCTGTCGCGCGGGCGCGTGGTGGTGGACAAGGGCGCCTTCACCGGCGCCGCGGGCAGCGGGCGGTACCTCCGCCGCGCGCCCAGGACGAAGTGAGGGGGATCCGCGACATGTCGAAAGCAAGCGATGTGAGGGCCAGGCAGGCCGAGTTCCTGTTCCCCTGCGTGGCCAACTACTACAAGGAGCCGGTGGTCATCACCAGCGGCCAGGGCAGCCGCGTCACCGACATCGAGGGGCAGGAGTACCTCGACTTCTTCGGCGGCATCCTCACCGTCTCGATCGGCCACTCCAACCCGGACGTGACCGAGGCGGTGTCGCAGCAGATGCGCACGCTCGGCCACACCTCGACCCTGTACCCGACCGAGGGGCAGGTCCGCGTGGCCGAGAAGCTGGCCCGGCTCAGCCCCGGCAAGCTCAAGAAGAGCTTCTTCACCAACAGCGGCAGCGAGGCGGACGAGACCGCGGTGGTGCTGGCCAAGATCTTCACCGGCCGGCAGGAGATCATCGCGCTGCGCCACGGCTATCACGGCCGCACCCACCTGGCGATGGCGCTGACCGCGAACGTCAACTACCGGCTCATCCCCAACCAGCTGGCCGGCATCGTCCACGCGGCGGCGCCGTACTGCTACCGCTGCCCGTTCGGGGCCACGCCGCAGAGCTGCGGCCTGGAGTGCGCCAAGGACATCGAGACGACCATCCAGACCCAGACCACAGGCAAGCCGGCCGCGTTCATCGCCGAGCCGATCCTGGGCGTGGGCGGGTTCATCACGCCGCCGCCCGAGTACTTCCAGGTCGCGGTCGGCATCGTCCGCAAGTACGGCGGCGTCTTCATCTGCGACGAGGTGCAGACCGGCTTCGGCCGCACCGGCGGCAAGTGGTTCGGCATCGAGCACTGGGGGGTCGAGCCGGAAATCATGACCATGGCCAAGGGGATCGCGAACGGCTGGCCGGTCGGCGCGACCATCGCGACCGACGAGGTCGCCAACGCCTGGACCGGCGCCACCATCTCCACCTTCGGCGGCAACTCGGTGTCGATGGCGGCGGCCGACGCCACCCTGACCGTCATGGAGAAAGAGAACGCGCCGAAGCGGGCCGAGGAGCGCGGCCGCGAGCTGCGCGCGCGGCTCGAGCAGTACAAGGAGATGTACCCCTGGGTCGGCGACGTGCGCGGCATGGGGCTCATGCAGGCGCTCGAGCTGGTCGACGACCGCAAGACCAAGGCGCCCAGCCCGACCAAGACCAACGCGCTCATGGAGGCGGCCAAGAAGCACGGGCTCCTGCTCGGCAAGGGCGGCCTGCACGGCAACACCATCCGCATCGCGCCCGGGCTGCTCATCAGCAAGGACGAGATGGATGACGGCCTGGCCCGGTTCGACAGGGCGATGGCCGAGGTGAAATGAGCGGGGCCGGCGCAGGGCAGGGCGGTGAGCCGGCCGTGGTCGGCGCCGATCGCTCGCTTTTCAACGCCGACCTGGCCCCGACCAGGCCCGAGCAGCGCACCTGGAACGCGTGGCACATCGCCGCGCTCTGGGTCGGGATGGCGGTCTGCATCCCGACCTACACCCTGGGCAGCGGCCTGGTCGACCAGGGCTGGTCGCTGAGGCTCGCCATGCTGTCGGTCATCATCGGCAACGTGGTCGTGCTGGTCCCGCTGGTCCTGAACGCGCACCCCGGCACTCGCTACGGCATCCCGTTTCCGGTGCTCCTGCGCGCGCCGTTCGGCGTGTTCGGGGCCAACGTCCCGGCCATGATGCGCGCGCTGGTCGCGTGCGGCTGGTTCGGCATCCAGACCTGGATCGGCGGCTCGGCCATCTTCGTGCTGTGGACCGCGATGGTCCCGTCGTCGTGGGCGCTGCCGCAGATCTTCCCGGTCTGGTTCGGCATCGGCACCGGTCAGTTCATCGCCTTTGTCCTGTTCTGGCTGGTCAACGTCTACTTCATCGTGGCCGGCATGGACGCCATCAAGTGGATGGAGAGCGCGGCGGCGCCGTTCCTCCTCATCCTCGGGCTGGCCCTGCTCGGCTGGGCGTGGATCAAGGTCGGCAGCCTGGGCAAGATGCTGTCGGACCCGGTGCCGCCGACCAAGAGCGGGTTCGGTGCGCTCGGCATCGGCATCACCGGGGCGGTGTCCTTCTGGGGCACGCTCGCGCTCAACATCCCGGACTTCGCCCGCTTCGCGCGCACCCAGCGCGATCAGGTGGTGGGCCAGGCGATCGGGCTGCCGCCGACCATGGCGCTGTTCAGCTTCATCGGCGCCGCGGTCACCAACGCGTCCTTCTTCATCTTTGGCGAGCGCATCGCCGACCCGGCCGCGCTGTCGGCGCGGATCGGCGGGCCGGCCCTGACCGTGGTCGCGCTGCTCGGCCTGGCCGTCGCCACCCTGTCGACCAACGTGGCCGCCAACATCGTCTCGCCGGCCAACGACCTCAGCAACCTGGCGCCGAGCAAGATCAGCTTCCGGCGCGGCGCGCTCATCGCCTCGGTGATCGGCTTCGTCATCCTGCCGTGGAAGCTGATCCAGAGCGCCGGGGCCTACCTGTTCGTCTGGCTGAGCGGGTACGGCGCGATGCTCGGCGCGGTCGGCGGCATCATGATCGCCGACTACTACATCCTCCGTCGCCGCCAGCTGAACGTCGACGACCTCTACCGCCGCGGCGGCGAGTACGAGTACCGGGGCGGCTGGAACCCGATCGCGATCGCGGCGCTGGTGCTGGGCATCGCGCCCAACGTGCCCGGCTTCCTGGGCGCGGTCGGCCTGATGAGCGCCGGCCCGATCTTCACCGGCATCTACAACTGGGCGTGGTTCGTGTCCTTCTTCCTGGCCGGGGGCATCTACCTGGCCGGGATGAAGCTGAGGAAATAGCCCCCGCAGGGGTTCCGCTCGATCCGCTTCGCTCTGATTCTGCAGGATAGAAAGTCGAGGCAGCCATGGCAGTGGACCTTTCGATCGAAGTCAACGGCATCCTGTTCGAGAACCCGTTCCTGCTCGCCTCGGGCCCCCCGGGGACCAACGCCAAGGTGATCGCGAAGTCGTTCGACCTCGGCTGGGGCGGCGTCGTCTGCAAGACGATCAGCCTCGACTCCAGCAAGGTGGTCAACACCGCGCCGCGCTACGGCAAGTACAAGAGCCGCGACAGCGGGGAGGTGGTCGGGTTCGAGAACATCGAGCTCATCTCCGACCGGCCGTTCGACGTGTGGCTCGACGAGCTGCGGAAGCTGAAGAAGGAGTACCCGAACAAGGTGCTCGTCGCGTCGATCATGGAGGAGGGCCGGCGCGAGGCGTGGCACGAGATCGTGCGGCGCACCCAGGAGACCGGGGTCGACGCCTTCGAGATGAACCTCAGCTGTCCGCACGGCCTGCCCGAGCGACGCATGGGCATGGCGATGGGCGAGGACCCGGCGCGCGTGCGCGAGGTGGTCGGCTGGGTGAAGGAGGTCTCGACCATCCCGGTGTGGGCCAAGATGACGCCCAACGTGGGCGACCCGACCGCGCCGGCCCGCGCGGCGGCCGAGTCCGGGGCCGACGGGCTGTCGGCGATCAACACGATCCTGTCGGTGGTCGGCATCGATCCGAAGACGCTGCGCCCGCAGCCGACCGTGGAGGGCTACAGCGTGCCGGGCGGCTACTCCGGCCAGGCGGTGCGCCCGATCGCGCTGCGCCAGGTCATGGAGATCGCGCGCGCCTGTCCGGGCAAGACGGTGAGCGGCATGGGCGGCATCGAGACCGGCTGGGACGCGGCCCAGTTCGTCCTGCTCGGCGCGCACACGGTTCAGGTCTGCACCGGGGCGATGCTGCGCGGCTACGACATGGTGACCGAGCTGGCCGCCGGGTTCGAGAAGTTCATGGTCGACCACAAGTTCGCCGCGGTGAAGGAGTTCCTCGGCGCCAGCCTGCCGTACTTCTCGACCCACGCCGATCTGGTCGAGCGCCAGCGCCAGGCCAAGGTGGACAAGGCCGGCCGCTCCAGCCGCGACAACGAGTGGAAGGGCGAGATTGCGCGCGAGACCGAGGCGCTGACCAGCAACTGAGAACCGGCTTGCGCGGCGCGCGGCTGGCGATCACAGTAGGTCGACCCGTCGGACGATGCCCGCGACCGAAGAGCTGAGGCGCCTCGCGCTGGAGTGGAACCGGGCCTGGAACAGCCGCGACCCGTCGCGGCTGGCCCGCTTCTTCGCCCCCGGCAGCACGTTCTCCGAGCCGAGCCTGGCCGGTCCGATGGACGGGGCCGAGGGCGTGGCGGCCAGCGCGACCAAGACCTGGAGCGAGTGGCCTCGCGCCGTGTTCGAGTCGGTCAGCGTCACCGTCGAGGGGGCGCGCGTGGTCATCGAGTGGCGGACCAGCGCGACCCACAAGACCGGCCTCGAGCACGTCCTCGAGGGGGTCGACGTCCTCGAGGTCAGCCAGGGCCTGGTGACGTCGTGCCGCAGCTACTACGACACCCGCACGCACACGCCGGATCCGGCCCGGCGGCGGCGCGCCCCCCGCTGAGCTACCGGATGATCGGCTCGACGCAGAGGCTGGCCCGCACCGGCAGGTGGTCGGACGGGTACAGGTCGCCGCCGGCGTAGCGGAAGCGGCGGTCGATCACCTGGTAGGTCAGCGGCCGCAGCGCCGGCGAGACGAAGATGTGGTCGATGTGGTGGTGCGGCGCGCCGAGCCTGGTCCACGCGGTCACGCTGGTGCCGCTGGCCGGGCCCTCGACCGACGGCGCGGTGGCGGCGTCGCGCAGCACCCGGGCCAGCATCCGGTAGGGACGGCTGCCGCGCCGCGCGTTGAGGTCGCCCAGCACGATGGTGTCGTCGGCCGGATGGCTGACCGCGAAGTCGACCAGCATGCGGGCGCTCTCTCGCCGCGCCATCTCGCTGTAGTGATCGAAGTGGGTGTTGACCGCCAGGACCCGTCGCCCGGTCGAGTGGTCGCGGAGGAGCACCCAGGTGGCGATCCGGTTCTGCCACGAGCCCCACGGCTTGAACTCCCACCGCCCGCGCGGCCGCTCCGGGGTCGGCGACAGCCAGAACGTGCCGCCATCCTCGCGGGTGAAGCGCGCGTCCGAGTAGTAGAGCGGCTCGAACTGACCGCCGCGCACGCCGTCGTCGCGACCGACGCCCTCGTGCGCGTAGCCGGGCAGCATCGGCCCGAGGTCGTCGAGCTGGTTGGCCTCGACCTCCTGCAGCCCGACCAGATCGGCGCCGAGCGAGCGGATCTGTTCGCCGACCCGCTCGCGGCGTGCCTTCCAGTTGTGCTTGTGGTCGGCTGGCGTGTCGAAGCGGACGTTGTAGGTGACGACCACCAGCGCCGGGCCACGGCACGGTCCACCCGGCACCCGCGCGCGAGGCGCGGCGGCCGGCGCGGTGGAGGACGCGCTGGAAGAGCGCGCGACGGGCACCACCACACAGGCGGAACCGGCGCCGATCACCCACAGCCAGACCAGGACGGGTACGACGCCGCGCATCCCGGTACTGTACACACGAGCCGGGCGCAACACGCGCGGCGCCCGGTGAACAAAGGGACGTCGATCACGCGCCGGGCGACCTATAGTCGCGGCTGATGAGCGCCGCTTGCCCGCACGCCGATGCCCACGTGGGCCAGCGGGTGTGCCGCCACCTCATGAGCGGCGAGGCCGAGTCCTACTCCCAGCGGTTCAACGGCGAGGCGTTCGACTACGACCTGGTGTGCGCCGCGTGCGCCGAGCGCGGCCCGGCCTCGATCGCCGACCTGGTCACCGTGTGCGCCGAGTGCTTCGAGGCGGCCGCCGACCGGGCCAGCTGGACTCGCGGCCCCGGCGCGGTGCTCGACCGGCCGCAGGTGACCGAGCGCTCCACCCGGCTCGCCTTCAGCCACCAGATGGTCCGCCTGTCGGTCGCGCTGGGCGCCTCCCTGCTCGACCTGCAGCCGCGCCCGGGCCGGGTCGGCTCGCGCTGGCTGGCGGTGACCAGCGCCGGGCGGCTCATCGAGCTCGACCTCAGCGCGCGCGGCTGGGCGGTGGTGGCCGATCTCAGCGGCGCGCTCGACCTCGAGCGCGACATCGAGCTGCAGGTCTCCCCCGACGGGACCATGGCGGCGGTGGTCGAGGCCGAGGGGCGGAGCGGGGTGGTGGTCGACGTCAGCAGCGGCGAGATCACCATGCTGTTCGAGCGCGGCACCGATCTGGTCGAGGGCTCTCGCTTCCCGCTCGCCTTTGCGATGTCGGGCGACGAGCTGGTCCTGGTCCACGGCACCGACTGGAACCGGATCGACGCGTTCGACCCGCGCACCGGCACCCAGCTGGTGCGCCGCCCGGCCGGCGACGCGGCGCGCAGCCTCGACTACGTCTGCTCCGGCCTCAGCGCGTCGCCCGATGGCGAGTGGCTGGTCGACAATGGCTTCACCGCCGAGGGCGCCGGCATCCCGGCGGTGTTCCGGCTGCCCTCGTGGCTGTCCGGCAACCCGTTCGAGGCCGAGGACGGCGAGTCGCTGCGCTACCTGTGCCAGCGCTGGGACTTCTGGGACGGCCCGGTCTGCTGGATCGACGGCGGCACGCTCGCGGTGTGGGGCTACGGGCCGGACCGGCAGAACCTGATCCCCGCGGTGATCCTGTTCGACGCGGCCACCGGCGACGCGATGCGCTGGTTCCCGGGGCCGCGCGGCCAGCTGGTGTTCGACGAGCTGCTGTTCTCGCTCGGCGACGGCGACGGCGTGTCGGTGTGGGACGTGGCGACCGGCGAGCGGCTGCTTCACGACGCCGGCTTTCACCCGCTCCGCTACCACCCGGGCACGCGCCAGTTCCTGACCACCAACCCGGACGGCGAGCTGTTCGTGCTGAGCCGCCTGGTCGGCGACCCGGGCGAGCCGGACCGCGGGTAGCCCGGCTGTCTTTTTCTCAGCCCGGCGACGGCAGCGGGCTCAGCCACTCGCCGAGCCGCCAGCCGGTCGCCCCCGCGGCCGCACGCGACGACGGGCGCCGATCGACCGCGGCGCGCAGGCGCTGGCGGGCCTCGTGGATGCGCCACGCGACCGTGCCGGGCGAGCAGGCCTGGACCACGGCGGCCTCGGCCTGGCTGAGGCCCTGCAGCACCACCAGCACCACCGAGGTGCGCATGTCGGGCGGCAGGCGATCGAGCGCGGCGACCAGCAGGGTGTAAACCTGGCGCAGCTCGGCGGCGCGGGCCGGGTCACCGCCGGCGTCGACCGTCACCGCGATGGCCACGCGCGGGTCGTCCATGGTGGTCTCGCGCCGCCGGTTGCGATCGCGCCGCGCGTTGAGCGAGCGATTGACCGCCATGCGATACACCCAGGTGAAGAACTCGCTCCGGCCCTCGAAGGTGTCGAGCTTGCGGTAGGCCTTGAAGAAGACCTCCTGCGCGATGTCCTCCGCCTCGCTCTCGCTGCCGCACAGCTGGAGGGCCAGGGCCAGGATGCGCGGGCGGTAGCGGCGGACCAGCTCGCCGAACGCCGACTGGCTGCCGGCCTGGGCGCGAGCGACCAGCTCGGCCGCCTGGGCCCCCTCGTGGGCCGCGGACGTGGCGGGAGCGGCCGGCGGGCTCATCGCTCCATTAGACGCCGGGGAGCGGGGCGGTTTGGGGAAAAGCCACCACAAAAAGTGCGAGCGGGGCGGCGGGCCACCCGGCTCCCTCCTCGTGCCTTGCCATCGGGGCGCCTCGACGGTCCGGACCGGGCCGCTTCTCAGTGGCGAGGTACTGCGCTGGAATGACCGTGTTTGGCGCGCGGGGTCCGGCCGGCTATGCTTGTCGGATGTTCCTCGCCGCGATCGTGGTCGGACTCCTCGTCGCCTACTACTTCGGCGTTCGCCCGGGGATGATCGCGGCCGGGGGCGCCGTGGCGCTGTTCCTGGTCGCCGTGGTCGTGCCGGTGGCCGCGATGTACGTCTACGCGCTCGTGTGCGTCGGCGTGGCCGGGGTGGTGGTGCTCGGGCCCAAGCTGAAGCGGCCGGACGCGCTGGCCTCGGGGATGGGCGGGCTCCGCGGCGGAGCGCTGCGCGCGATCGGCATGGCCCGGCGCGCCGTGCGAACCGTGCAGGGCAAGGACGTCGGCAAGGGCAAGGGCAACGGGGCCCCCCGCCGGCGCGGCGGCTGGTAGCAGCGCGGCGGCGGGTAGCACCGCGGCGATCGTCGCGTCGATCGTCGCCTCGTGGGCTCGCGGCCCTCAGGCGACGTACTTGAGGCCGCTGCCGGTCACGAACAGGACCACGCGATCGCCGGGCCGCACCGTGCCGCGCTCGGCCAGCGCGTGCAGCGCGGCGGCGGTGGCCGCCCCCTCCGGTGCGGCGAACACGCCGGTGGTCCGGCCGACCAGGTCGGTCGCCTCCGCCATCGCCGCGTCGCTGACCGCCTCGGCCGCGCCGCCCGACGCGCGCACCGCGCGCAGGATCAGGAAGTCGGCGATCGCGCGCGGCACCCGCAGCCCCGACGCGTAGGTGTGGGCGTCGGGCCACGGCTCGGCGCGCTCGAGCCCGCGCTGCCACGCCTGCACGATCGGCGCGCAACCGTCGGCCTGGACCGACACCATGCGGGGGCGCTCGGCGCCGATCCAGCCCAGCGCCTCCATCTCGTCGAACGCCTTCCACATGCCGACCAGCCCGGTGCCGCCCCCGGTCGGGTAGACGATGACGTCGGGCAGCTGGCCGTCCATCTGCTCGACCAGCTCGTAGCCCATCGTCTTCTTGCCCTCGACCCGGTACGGCTCCTTCAGCGTCGACAGGTCGAACCAGCCGTGGGCGGCGACGCCCTCCTGGACCCGGCGCGCGCAGTCGGTGATGAGGCCGGGGTAGAGCTCGACGTCGGCGCCGAGCGCGCGGCACTCGACCACGATCGGGTTCGGGGTGTCGGGCGGCATCACCACGTGGCACGGGATGCCGGCGGCGGCGGCGTAGGCGGCGGCGGCGCTGGCCGCGTTGCCGGCCGAGGGCAGCGCGACCGCGCGCGCGCCCAGCTCGACCGCGCGCGACACGGCCACGCAAAGGCCGCGCGCCTTGAAGCTGGCAGTGGGGTTTTGCCCCTCATCCTTCAAGTAAAGCTTCAAGTCGAGCCCGAGGGCCGCGGCCAGGCGCGGGGCCGGGATGAGCGGGGTCATGCCCTCGCCCAGGCGGATCGCGGCGGCGGGCGAGCGGGCCGGCAGCACCTCGGCGTAGCGCCACAGGTCGGCCGGTCGCGCGGCCACCGCCTCGGGGGTGAAGCGGCCGCGCAGCGCGGCGAGGTCGTAGCGGGCGTAGAGCGGCGCACCGGCGCGCGAGATGGTCTGCAGCTGCTCGGCCTCGTATCGCTCGCCGGTCGCGGTGCACTCGAGGTGAGTGCAGCCGGTGAAGCTGGCGGCGGGGGCGGCCTTCACGGCTGCACCGGGCGGGCGACGGGGACGGGTTCGATGGCCGCCAGAGCGGCGCGAGCGGCGCGAGCGATCGGCATGAGTCCTCGGTGATGGCGAGAAGCCGGCGACGCTAGCACGGGCTCGCGGCTGCTCGCTGGCGAGGGGATGTGTGTCACGAGCGCACGTCGAGGCGGAGCCGCGCGCGGGTCTGGCGTCGGGCCGGGCGATCGCGCACGGTCGGCCCTCCGAAGCGGCCCCAATCGCGTGAGCCGGTGAAGGCGCGACTGGCATCCCTCCTGCAGCCAAGGGGCCGGAAGGAGACGATCGATGGCCAATGTCGTGACAGCTTCGTACGAGACCCGCGAGGAGGCCGAGCACGCCACCGAGCGCCTGATCGCCGCCGGCCTCCTGCGCCAGGAGATCAGCATGCTGGCCCCGGAGGAGAACGGCGGCAGCTTCGCGTTCTCGCTCGAGCCGCGCAAGCGGATCATGGCCGGCGTCGGCGGCGGCGCGCTGCTCGGCCTCGTCATCGGCGCGATCTGCGGCGCGGTGCTCGCGCTGGTGCCGCTCGACATCCCGCAGCTCGCCGAGCTGCCGTTCGATCCGGTGGCCATGGGGCCGATCCTGTCCGCGCTGATCGGCGCCGGCGCCGGTGCCGCGGTCGGCGGATTCCTCGGCGCGCTGGTCGGCCTGGGCCGGACCGGGCACGAGGCGGTGGTCCGCGCGGTCGAGGACGTGCCGGGCGGCGGCTACGTGCTGGTCGGCGTCTCGGTGCCGCGCGAGATGATGCGGAGCGCGGTCCACGTGCTCGCCACCGCCGGCGCGCACAAGATCAAGCGCAGCTGAGTCGCCGGCGCCGCGGAGTCGCAGCCGCGCCCGCCGCCGATCATCCGCCGCGCCCGCGCCCGCCGCCGATCAGCCGGTGGATCGGCGCGGGCCGGTGCGCAGGGCGTAGCGCCGCTCCGCGTAGGCCGCGTCGTCGCGCCACAGGCGATGCGCGGCGCGCTCGATGAGCGGGCGCAGCAGCCGCGACGAGCGCCGGGCCAGCCAGAAGCCGGTCCGGTCCGACGCGGCCAGGGTGGCCTCGATGATGGCGGTGCGGCCCGGACCGAGCGGGGTCGCGTGGGTCTCCACCACCGAGCCGATCCCCTCGCCGTCGACGATGGTCATGGCGATGGTGCGGCGGTCGGGGCAGTCGAAGCGCGCGTCCACCTCGATGCCGACCCGACCGAGCACGCGGTAGACCACCCGCACCGTGATCGCGTCGTCGTCCTGGTGGACCACGCGCAGGCGGCCGAACGAGTACGGGTGGAAGTGCACCCCGTGCCACGGGTCGAGCCGGTTGGCGAGCACGTCCTCGGGCGCGCAGGTGGCCTCGACCCGGATGCAGGCGTCGACCGCGGCGGGCGGGCGCGCGGTGGTGATCGGCGCCGGCTGCGGATCCTCGTCGCCGCCCTCGTCGCGCGACAGGCGGACCCAGGCCAGGACGCCGTCGTCGACCGCGGGGAGCGGGCGCCAGCGGCCGTGCGGGCGATCGCCGAGCGCGAGCCCGTGCCACGGGCAGACCACGCAGCCGGCCCGGTCGACCCGGCCCTGCGACAGCGACGCGCCCATGTGCGGGCACTCGTCGGGGCCGACCCGCAGCTCGCCGCCGTCGGTGCGCCAGGCGACCAGGGTGCGCCCGGCCAGCTGGAAGGTGCGCGGCGCGGCGCCGATCGCGCGGGCGCCGTCGAGGACGAACCAGCCGCCGGCCGGGCGCTCGAGCGCGCGGGCGAGGGCGCGGTCGATCCAGCCGGGCCGGCACTGCGCCCAGTCCGGCGCGCCGTCGTCGGGTGGGAGCGGCGCGGCCGGCGGGCGGCCGAAGGTCCACAGCGAGCGGGTCACGCGCGCTGCTCCGCCCGCGCCCGCCGGCGCCCTCGCCGCGCGAACAGGCCGCGTGCCGACAGCGACTCGATCGGCTCCGGCTCGCTCCAGGTGCCGGACAGAAGCACGTTGGCCGCCATCATCCCGGAGGTGGCGGCCCGCTCCATGAGCGCGCTCGGCACCGGCAGCCGGGTGAAGTCGCCGGCCAGCGCGAGCCCGCGGTGCGGGGTCGCCACGCCGACCCGCGCGGCGTGAGCGCCGGGCGGGAAGCCGGCGCAGTCCTGCTTCCACAGGAAGCGCTGGTCGAGGACGCGCGCGGCGCGGGTCTCGGGGTAGAGCGCGTGCAGACCGGCCAGGAGCTCGGCGCGCAGCTCGTCCTGATCCGCCCCGGCGTCGACCGCGTAGGCGTGGAGCTCGATCACCGAGCCACCCCGCGCGCGTGCCCACGCGCCGCTCTGGTCCTGGAAGTGATCGTAGACCGAGATGTTGTCGAGCCGGCCGAACCCGGTGGTGCCGGCAAAGGCCGCGCGACCGGGCTCGACCGCGCGGTCGAGCCACAGCCGCCACACCGCGAACGGACGGGTCACCGGTAGCGCGGCGACCGCGTCGGTCCAGCCCGGGTCGCGGGCGAGGTCGGGCGAGTCGGCCACCAGGCGCTGCAGCGCCGACACCGTGACGGCCAGGACGACCGCGTCGCCGGTGACCGCGCCGGTGGCCGCGCCGCCGCCGTCCAGCTCGACTCGCCAGCCGTCCGGGTCGGCGTGCACCGCGGCGGCGGCGGTCTCCAGCCTGACGTCGACCCCGAGCCGGGCCAGGTGCTGGCCGAGCGGGCCCCAGAACGCGGTCGACATCGGCCGGCTCGCCACGTCGAAGACGAGCCCCTCGCGGTTGGCCACGAAGTACCAGTGAAACATCATGAGCAGCTCGGCCGCGGACAGCTCCTCCTCCGCGCTGAAGAAGGAGTGGGCGAACACGTCGAACAGCATCCGGCGGGCGCGGGTCGGAAAGCCGAGCGAGTCGAGGTAGTCGCGCGCGCTGGTCCCGTCCCAGCGGGCGTAGGTCGCCTCCGGGTCGAACGACAGCATGGCCAGGGCCGGGCCCGGGCGGATGCCGAGGAGATCGCGCGCGCGGATGGTGGGCGTGCGCAGCGCCAGCGCGGCCAGGTTCCACGGCGCGCGGCGCGGCAGCCCGGTGAACGACTCGACCTGCCCGTCGGGGCCGAGGATCGGGTAGTCGCCGGCCGGGGCGAGCTGCGACAGCGCCGGGTCGACCCGGCGGAGCAGCCGGCGCAGGTTGTAGTACTGGCGGAAGAAGCCGTGGAAGCCGCGCTCCATCTCGAAGGGCTCGCCGGTGGCGAGCTGGTCGCTCCACGATCCGGCCCGCCCACCCAGGAAGCCCTCGCGCTCGACCAGGCACACCTTGACGCCGCGCTCGGCCAGCACGGTCGCCGCCGCCAGCCCGGCGATGCCGCCGCCGACCACCACCGCGCGCCGCGGCCCGCTCACCGGCTCCTCCGCGCCACGAACGAGTGCACGATGCCGCGCTGCCATCCGTCCATGCGGTGGGTCGACACCTGCTCGAAGCCGGCCCGGCGCAGGCGGTCCTCGAACGCCGCCACCCCGTCGAACTCGACCACGCTGCGGCGCAGGTAGCGGAACAAGTCGGCCGTGCCGGTCGCGGCGATCCCGAGCGGGACGATGACGGTGGCGGCGACCGCGTTCCACACCGCGCGCGCCGCCCGCGAATCGGCCACCGAGTACTCGTGGAAGCAGGCGACCCCGCCGGGGACCACGAGGTCGCGCAGGCGGGCCAGGCACGCGTCCGGGTCGGGCACGTTGCGGATGCCGTATGCCATCAGCACGCCGTCGAACGGGCCGGCGGCGCCGGCGGCGGCCGGATCCATCGCGTCGCCGACCCGGAAGTCGACCGCGGCCAGATCCGACTTCTGGCGGGCGACCGCGATCATCTCGCTCGAGGCGTCGACCCCGACCACGCGGGCGTCCGGGTAGGCGCGGACCAGCGCGCGAGTCGACAGACCGGTGCCGCAGCAGAGGTCGAGCGCGCGCGCCCCGCGCGGCAGCGCCATGCGGCGCGCGCTCCACGCCAGGTGCTTGGCGTAGCCCGGGTTGAGCGCGCAGAGCAGGTCGTAGCGGCGCGCGACGCGGTCGAAGTGGCTCGGCACGCGCTGCTTGTCGTGGGAGAGCGAATCGCTGGCGGACACGGGGAGCTCCTCGCGGGGGTGCGACGCGGCGTCACCGCCGCGGTCGCCGTCTCACGGGTAGGTGATCTGGATCGGGGCGCGCAGGGCCTGGCCGGCGCGCAGCGCGAGGCGCGCGCTGTCGAACCTGGGGGGGCCGAAGCGGCCGCGCGCGTCGCGCGACGCGCCGTACCCCTCCCTGGGAATGCCGAACACGCCGGTCTTCATCCGGTGGTCGCGGTCCTCATCGTGGAGCACGGCCACCGCGTAGGTGCCGGCCGCCAGGCCGCGGAACACGGCGCGCGCCTTGCCAGCCTTGATCACCGACTCGAGCCGGCGGGCGGCGCGCTCCGGGTGGTCGGGAAACCCGGCCGACGAGGTGAACAGCGCCACCGCGGCGACGCCCTTGTCGTTGCGGAACCCGGCCATGTCGACGGCGATCTCACCGGACTGGGCCTGGGCCTGGGCCTGGGCCTGCCCCCTGGCCGGAGCGGCCGCGGGAGCCGGCCCGGCCGCGGCGCGCCCGACGGCGGCGGCGCACACGACCAGGACGAGGAGCAGGCTTCGCATCAGGGGAGGCATAACACGTCGGGGCCGAAGTGGACGTGGCGGTCCGGGATGCGCGCGCCGGCCGGCCAGGCGGCCCGGGCCGGCAGCTCGCGGACCGCGGCGGCGGCGGCGCGCCCGACCAGGACCAGCTTGGTCGCGCCCGGCACCACCGCGCGCCCGGCGCCGACGTCGAAGCCGCGCGCCGCGATGCGATGGCCGATCGCCGCGTAGACCAGCCGGGCGGTGCGGATCGCGAGCGAGGCGCGCCAGGGCAGGGCGGCCATGCCGAGATCGGCCGACCGATAGTAGCGATCGGCCAGCGCGAGCAGCTGCTCGACGGCGATCGACGCCGGGCCGAGCGCGCCGGCCGGCAGCCGCACCGAGCCGAGCTCGCTGGCCAGATTTCTGGCCCCGGCCGGATCCAGCAGCTCGGCCGGCAGGTAGAGCCGCCCGAGCCGCCAGTCCTCCTCCACGTCGCGGCAGATGTTGGTCAGCTGCATCGCCAGCCCGAGGTGGACCGCCGGCACCAGGGCGCGCTGGTCGCGCAGCCCGAGCACGTGGCACATCATGAGCCCGACCGTGCCAGCCACCCGGTAGCCGTAGTGGAGGAGCTGCTCGACCGTGTCGTAGCGCTGCCCGGTCGCGTCCATCTCCATCCCGGCGAGCAGCTCGGCCGGGTAGCGCTCGGGGATGCGGCAGGCGCGCGCCACCTCGGCGAAGCCGTCGAGCACGACGTTGCCGGACGCCTCGCCGGCGTACAGGCGGGCGAGCTCGCCGCGCAGCCGCGCGACCGCGCCGGCCCGGTCGACCGGGCCGGCCTGATCGACCGCGTCGTCGGCCCGCCGGCAGTAGGCGTAGACCACCGCGGCGCGGTCGCGCTGCCCGGCAGGGAGCAGGCGTCCAGCCAGCGCGAAGCTCTTCGAGCCGGCGGCCAGGATCGCGCGGGCGGCGCGGGTGGCGGCGTCGCTCGGGGCCGGGGCGCCGCCCGTCGGTGGCGTGGCCCTCATCCCGGCCAGGACAGGCGCGCGTCGGCGGCGAAGTCGGCCGCGATCACGCTCGCGGTCGCCTTGGCCGAGTTGACCACGCCGGGCACGCCCGCGCCCGGGTGAGTGCCGGCGCCGACCAGGTACAGCCCCGGGATGCGCGGATCGCGGTTGTGCGGCCGGAAGAACGCGCTCTGGCCCAGGCGCGGCGCGCACGAGAACGCCGAGCCGAGGTAGGAGCGCAGCTCGCCGCGGAAGTCGACCGGGGTGAAGTGGCGGCGCACGACCACGTGGCGGCGCAGGTCGGGCAGGACCAGCTCGAGCGCGGCCAGGATGCGGTCGCCATACGGCCCGGCGATCTTCTCCCAGTCGAGCGGCGCGTGGCCCAGGTGGGGCACCGGCGAGAGCACGTAGAAGCTGCCGCACCCGGGCGGCGCCATCGACGGGTCGGTCACCGTCGGGGCGTGCAGGTAGAGGCTGAAGTCGTCGGGCAGGCGCGAGCCGCCGAAGATGTCGCGCAGCAGGCCCTCGTAGCGCGGCCCGAACACCACCGTGTGATGCGCGACCTGGTCCGAGTAGGACCGGTCGGTGCCGAAGTACAGCACGAACAGCGACATCGACCAGTCCATGCGCTCGAGCCGGCGCTGCATCGGCCGCGCGTCCGGTTCGCGCCGGTAGATCGACGCGTAGGTGTGGTGGAGGTCGGCGTTGGACACGACCAGGTCGAACGGCTCGCTGGCCCGCGCCGGGCTGGTCACCCGGTGCACCGCGCGCGCGCCGCTGCGGTCGACGTCGACTCGCTCGACCGGGCAGGACAGGCGCACCTCGCCGCCCAGCTCCTCGAACAGGCGGACCAGGCCGGCGATGAGCGCGCCGGTGCCGCCGCGCGGGAAGTACACGCCCCAGCGCCGCTCGAGGTAGTGGATGAGCGTGTAGATCGAGCTGGTGTCGAGCGGGTTGCCGCCGACCAGGAGCGAGTGGAACGACAGCGCCTGGCGGGTGCGCTCGTCCTCGACGAACCGGCTCACCGTCGAGAAGACCGATCGATCGGCGCGCAGCCGGATGAGCTCGGGCGCGACCCGCACCATGTCGGCGAAGCGAAGGAACGGCGTCGCGGCCAGCTCGGTGTAGCCGGTCTCGAACACGCGCTTGCTGTAGTCGACGAAGCGGCGGTAGCCGTCGGCGTCGGCCGGGTTGCGCCGGGCGATCTCGGCGACCATGCGGTCCTGGTCGCCGACGTAGTCGAAGCGATCGCCGTCGGGCCAGACCAGGCGGTAGAACGGCTCGACCGGGAGCAGCTCGGCGTAGTCGGCCAGCCGCCGCCCGGCCGCCGCGGCCACCTCCTCGAGACAGTCCGGCGCGGTGATGACGGTGGGCCCGGCGTCGAAGGTGAAGCCACCCTCGCGGTAGACGTACGCGCGCCCGCCTGGGAGGTCGCGGGCCTCGAAGATCGTCGTGCGAAACCCGGCCGCCTGCAGCCGGATGGCGACCGCGATCCCGCCGAAGCCGCTGCCGATGACCGCGGCGCGCGGCCCCGCCGCCGACGCGCGGCGGCTCGTGCGCGCGGCGTTCGCGTCCGGGTTCGCGCCAGCGCTCGGGTCGGCGCTGGCCAGGCCGGCGTCAGCCATAGCTCTGCTCGACCTGCTCGAGGTCGGCGGCCACCTGATCGCGCGCGCGAGAGGCCGGGAATCGATCGACCAGCTGGGCCCACGCCCGGCGCAGGCCGGCCTGGGCTCGCTCGCGCCCGATCGTCCCGACCGCGCCGGCCAGGCGCTTCCGCAGCGGCTCGACGTCCTCGCCGGCAGCGACCTGCCTGGCCGCGGCGCGCAGCTGATCGTACTCCGGCTCGCTGCGGGCCTCGGCCGCCCACGCCCACGCCCAGGTCGGCCGGTTCTGGCGCAGGTCCTCGTAGCCCTTGGCGCGCCGCTCGCGCGCGATCAGCCCGCCGAGGTCGTCCAGCATCTGTAGCCCGCGGCCCAGCTCGCGGCCGAGGTCGGCCAGCGCGGCCAGCACCGCCGGGTCCGCGCCGGCCGCGAGCCCGCCCAGCACCGCCGACAGCTCGGTCAAGCTGGCGGTGCGGAGCAGCGTGCTCATCGCCACCACCGGGCCGATCTCGCCGTGGCCGAGCTCGCCGACCGGCAGGAGGTCGAGCGCCTGTCCCTGGTGACAGCTGACCAGCGTCGCGGCCACTCGCTCGTGCGCCGCGCGCGCGCTGGCCTCGGGCAGATCGATCTGCCCGAGCAGGTGGAGCGGAAGCAGCACCATCCAGTTGCCGGTGTTGAGCGCGACCGCGGTGCCGCGGGTGCGGTGGAGGGCAGGGGCGCCGCGCCGCTCCTCGGACCCGTCCTGGATGTCGTCGATGATGAGCGAGCCGGCGTGGAGGAGCTCGACCAGGGCGGGCAGCTCGGGCGGAGGGCCGTCGGGGCCGCCGCCGGCCAGCGCCCAGCCGGACTCGACCAGTCGCCCGCGCAGCCCCTTGCCCGGCCGGACCAGGAACTCGCGCGCCGGATCGAGCAGCGCGCGCTCCCACAGCCCCGGCGGCAGGACCGGACCCCCGTGGACCGCGGCGCCGTTCGCACCCGCGCCCGCGGCGTCGGCCGCGCCATTCGCGCCATTCGCGCCGTTCGCGCCGTCGAGCCCGGGATGCTCGCGAAAGCGCCGCGCGATGAGGTCGACCAGCTTCACGCCGCCTCCTCGGGGTCAGCCAGCCCGCTTCCGTGGGCCAGCCGGGCCCGCAGCGACAGCCCGCGCGGCGGTCGGCCGACCAGGATCCGCGCCCGGTCCATGTTGCCCATCTCCATCGCGTAAAACCGCCGGATGGTCGGCTCGGGCAGCTGGTAGAACCGCGCCAGCACCTGCCAGCGTGCCTCCGGCGCGAACCAGCGGAACAGGAGCCGGTTGAGCTGGCAGAAGAAGCGACCCTGGCGGCGCAGCGCGGCGGCCAGCTCGGCCAGCTCGCGCCCGAACAGACGATCGGCCGGCAGCTCGCCGACCAGCGCGGCCAGCTTCACCGCCGCCGGCAGCGAGTAGCCGGTCGCGGGGTGGAACCAGCCGCCCTGGTAGCCGGCGATGAGCGGGCCACCGGGGCGCGGGCGCGGCTCGCCGCTCACCCGCCACGGCATCGGCAGGACACCCGCCTCCTCGCGCACCGTCGCGGCCGGCTCGAGCCCCTGGGCGCGCGCGTAGTCGAGCGCCCGCTCGCGCACCGCCGCGCGGTCGAGTACCGGCGAGTCGGAGAAGTAGGTGTCCTCGATGAGCGCGCGGGTCGGGCCGATCGGCAGCACGTAGACGAAGCGGTAGCCGTCGAGCTGCGTCACGGTCGCGTCCATCAGCACCGGCTCCTCCAGCCGGTGCGGGCGGGCCAGCTCGACCTCGATGCCGACGAACTTCTGGAAGCCGGCCGAATCGGGCAGCGTGCTGGCCGGGTCGGGGCCGCGCGCATCGATGACGACGTGCGCCGAGATCGCCTCGCCGCCGTCGATCTCGACCCGGTCGGCCGACACCGCGCGCGCCTCCCGGGCCAGGAACAGCTTCCAGCCGGCCAGCGGGCCGTCGAACCGCTGCCTCAGCACCTCGGCGAGGCGGCTCGAGGGAATCGCCGCGTACTCGCCACCGAGGCGCCGGCGGAGCGTGGGGAAGCGCACCTCGTAGCCCGGCCAGCGGTGGGCGACCAGCGGCGCCACCACCGCTCGCATCCCGGCCGGCACGTCGTCCTCGTGGAAGCACCAGGTGTGGTTGCCGCCCAGCTCGGCGCCCCGCTCGATCAGCGCCACTCGCGGCGGGCGCTCGCGGGCGGCCAGAGCCAGCGCGATGAGGGCGTTCTGCAGTCCGCCCCCGACCAGGACGTAGTCGAACTCGCGCTCAAGCATGCCGAGAGCCAGCGATACCATGGACCCAGCCGCTTCCGGAGCCCCACTGACACCCAGCGGGTCTCCCCCGTCCCGGCCCGGCGATTTCGGCCCGCGCGCCCGGCCAATCGAGCCCGAAACGCGCGCCGCAGCGCGGGAAACCCGGACCACGACCGGGCGCGTCGCTGATGCAAATTCATGTGGCGCGGATCCCGCGAGATCCCGTCGGTGGCGGCGTGTGCCCGCTGCTCCGCGGGTCGGGCGCCTCGCCTGGCGTTTGCGCACCTCGCCACGGCCTTCAAACCGCTCGATGTTCTAGCCTTGGGCCGATGGTCGAGCCCGCCCCGCACGCCGCCTACCGGATCGAGACGGCTCGCATGGTCCTCCGCTGCTGGTCACCGGTGGACGCGGCCGCGCTCAAGACATCGATCGACGGCTGCCTGGTCTCGCTGCAGCGGTGGTTGCCGTGGGCCGCGCGCCACCCGCTGCCGCTCGACGAGGTGATGAGCGATCTGCGCGCGATGCGCCGCCGCTTCGACGCCGACGAGGACTTCGCCTACGGCGCCTTCGATCCGGCAGAGGCCGAGGTGGTGGGCGGCGGCGGTCTGCACATGCGCGCCGGCCCCGACGCGCGCGAGCTCGGCTACTGGATCCACGCCGAGCGCGCCGGCACCGGCCTGGCCACCGAGCTCGGCGCCGCGCTGTGCCGGGTCGCGTTCGAGATCGATCGCGTGCAGCGGATCGACCTGCGCTGCCACACCGACAACGGCGCCAGCGCCCGGGTCGCCGAGAAGCTCGGCTTCGTCCACGAGGGCGTCCAGCGCCGCCGGTTGAAGTCGCGCACCGGCGAGCTGCGCGACGGGATGCTGTGGACCATGCTGCGCGACGAGTTCAGCGCCAGCCCGGCCGCCTCCCTGGCCGCCGGGATCCGCGCCCACGACGCCGCCGACCGCCGCATCCTCTGAGCGGGAGGATCCGCCCCTCGACCGCGCCGCTCGAGGACGCTCGAGGACGCTCTCAGCCGTGCCCGATCCAGCGTGGCCGCCGCGCGGCCGCCGGACCCGGCGCCGCGGCGCTCGTCTCGTCTCTCGTCTCGTCTCTCGTCTCGTCTCTCGTCTCGTCTCTCGTCTCGTCTCTCGTCCCGGCTCTGGTCTCGTCTCTCGTCCCGGCTCTGGTCTGTGTCCGCGGCCCGGCTCCGATCGCGCCCCGCGCCGCGATCCCGGCCGCGACCGTCGCCGCCACCGCCGCGATCGCCGCCTGGATCGCCCCGCGCCGGGTCGGACCGGCGCCCGCGTCCCCGTCGGTGCGGTCTCGCTTCATTCCGGAAACCCGTCGGCCAGCTCGGCCAGCCCGAGGTCGTGGCGGAAGTCCTGCTCGGCCAGCTCGCTCGCGTCGACGAAGCTCTCGCCCGATTCATCGTCGATGTCGCCGAGCACGTCGCTGGGCTTGACCTTCGCCTCGGCCGCGGAGAAGGCGCCGACCCCGACGTTGGCCAGCACGTCGGACTCCTGCAGCTTCTGGTTCACGAACTGGACAAAGGCGATCGCGTTGTAGTGATAGACCACGCCGTCGCGCGGCAGGCGCGCGTGCCGCGCCACCTCGTCGGTCCACCACAGAGTGGGCGTGATCTGCTCCTCGACCAGCTGCTCGATCTCCGGCCGGGTCATCCCGGCGAAGTCGGCCGACTGCGCCAGCGCGTCGGCCCAGCTCGGGCTCGCGGTCCACTCCGAGACGTGCAGCGTGGCGTAGTAGCGGGCCAGGTTGCGGTCGCCCGAGGTGTGGAAGAAATCGGTCAGCTCGCGCCGGCTGATCTTGCCATCGCGCGGCTCCACGTCGATCGCGTCGAGCAGGGTCCGGTCGGTCAGAAACCGCCCGCCGCTGGTCCCGTCGATCACCTGGAACACGCCCGGCTGCACCTGGGCCATGATCTCGTCGGCGGAGAACACCTCGACGTGCACCTGGGCCGCGCGAAGGTCGTCCGGCCCGGCGATCCCGACCCGCCCGATGACGTCGCCGGCCTCGACTGCCTCGTCGAGCAGGGTCACCCGCCCGGGCGCCGCCCCGCGCCGCCAGTCCGGGCTGGCCAGCCAGCGCGGCGCGTCCTTGGCCCCCTCGCGCCCGCGCTCGTCGGACAGGTGGAAGTAGAGCGAGTAGAAGCGGAGCGGCTTCGGCCCCAGGCTCATGTCGTGGCGCAGGAGCACGAAGTTGGTGCTGCCGACCGCCGACACCCCTCCCATCCGCGCCGCCATCACACGACCGGCGAAGGGCGCGTGCACCGGCGTGCCGGCCGGCGCGGGCAGGTGCACACCGCCGTGCCACAGCCGGGTCTCGCCGCTGGGGCCGAGCGGGAAGAAGCCGGCCTCGCCCTCGACCTCGTTCTTGCGGAACAGCTGGTCGCTGTCGGCGCGCAGCTCGTCGCCGTCGTCCGGCACGTCGGCGACGTCCCCGCGCACCGCGATCGGAAATGACATCCGCCCGCGGATCGACAGGCAGAACTTCTTGAAGTCGAACGGACCCGGATCCCACTTGCGCGTGGTGGTGTGGTAGTGGCCGAGCAGCCCGGCGTAGCCGCGAACCCCGGGCAGGACCGCCCACGACTGGTAGCCGGGCGACTCCTGCGGGTACTCGACAGGCAGGTTGGGCAGGGCGCGAGAGAGGCCGCGAGCCAGCGCCTTCAGCGCCTCGTACTGCAGCGGCGTGTAGTCGAACGCCAGGTAGGTGTGGCCGTGGATGCGGCAGGTGGTGACGTCGCGCTTCTGGCCGCGCTGGCGGTAGAAGTCGGGCCACTGCTTGGCGTCGCCGCGGTTGCACATCTCGACGCCGATCGAGTTGGCGTTGAACCCGGCCGCGTGGAACGCCATGAACGCCAGGTCGACCGTCTGGTAGATCGTCCCGTCGTTGTCGAGCAGGAAGTGAACCGAGAGCCCGCGCTCGTTGTGGAGCACGTTGAAGCAGGACGCCGCGGTCGGGCAGCCGTCGTGATGGAGCACGAACTGCCGGATCACCGCCTGGGCCGCGCTGAGGGTCGGGTTGTCGCGCTGGCTGCGCAGGGAAGGGCGGGTGGCGATGCGCACCGACCGGTTCGAGGTGAACTTGGGGGAGAACGGCCGCACGCCCCCGGCGCACGGCTGGCTGGGCGCGAGGCAGCGCGGCTGGTGGCCGTCGAAGCGCGGCCCCTCGTCCCAGCGCACCACCCGGGCCTCCACGTCGAACCCGGTCCCCGCGATCCAGATCTTTCCCATCTATCTGCCTGTCATTGGCTCAGGTACCGGAGGTCCGAGCCCCCGATCCGGATCAGGTTGCCATGCTGGAGCCTCGCCTCCGTGATACGGACGCCGTTGACGAACGTCCCCGTGGCTGAACCGCGGTCGACCACCGCGAATCCACCCACCCCGTCGGCGACGAAGATGGCGTGGTGCGGCGAGACGCGCGGGTCGCCGGGCACCAGGAAGTCGCAACCCCGCGCGCTTCCGACCAGAAACCCGTGCCGCAGCGGCATCCGCTGCCCCTGGTAGGGGCCGGCCACGACCTGGAGCGATCCGGTCGACGGCACCGCGCTCGCCGCCGAGCCGGGCGGGCCCGCCTGGCCCGGCCGGCTGCCCGGGACCGCCTGGCCGCCCGGGACCGCCTGGCCCGGCTGGCTCGAGATCGGCCCGGGCTGGCCACCCAGCTGACCGGGCCCGGCAAACGGCGCCCCGCCGCGCCGCCCGCGCGCGACCAGCGCGCCGACCAGGCCGACCAGGAGCACGAACCCGACCAGGCCGCCCGCGCCCCACAGGATCCAGCGCCACACCCCGCCGCCGCCGCCGTCGCCGCGCGCCGCGCACGCGTGGCGCAGGCAGAACTGCTCGTCGTCGCAGGTCTGCCCGCCGCAGTCGAGCTTCTTGATCAGGAGCTCGTTCGACTCGAGCTCGCGGTAGCGCACCCCGATCTTCTTGCCCACCACCTGGGCGGCCGGCAGGAAGTAGGTCAACACGTACTGCTGATCGATCTCGGCGATGAGCGTGTCGACCTGCGAGCGGAACCCCTCGCGCGCCCGCACCCACCGGAACGTGCCGCCGGAGCGCTTGCTGAGCTCGCCGAGCCCGAGCAGCGGGCCGCGGTCATCGACCGGGCTGTACGCGATCGAGTGGACCCGGATGTCCTGCCGCCCGGCCTTCTCGCCGACCGATCGATAGCCCGACGGATCCGGATCGGCGTCCTTTCCATCCGACACCACGATCACCATGCGGCGGAGCGGGATCCCGGGACCGCCCGGCGCGCGCGCCCGCGCCAGGGTGGTGGCGGCGCGCTCGACCGCGCCGAGCAGCTGCGGCTCGGCCGGCGCCGCGTCCGCCTCGAGCGCCTGCGCGCGCTGCCCGGCGGCGGTGCGCGCCGCGCTGACCCGGTGTCCGCCGTCGACCGACTCGCCGTACGACATCACCGCAACCAGCGCGTCGTCGGGCAGCCCGCCGATCAGGTGCTCGACCGCGTCGCGGATCGCGTCCATGTCGTCGCGCATCTCCCACCCGGTGTGCACCACGACCACCACCGCGGTCACCGCGCCGCTGCCCGCGTAGCGCCCGACCAGGTACGGCTCGCGCCGGCGCGCGCCGTTCACGGTCAAGACGAACGGATCCGCGCCACCGACCGGGATGAGCGCGCCCTCGAGCTGGATGGCGGTGACGTGCAGGCGCAGGCGAGCCAGCCCGCTGAACCAGCTCGGCTCCAGCTCGGCGCGGTCGAGCAGCAGGCGCGGTCCGGCCGCGCGCGCGACGCGCGGCGCCGCGGCGAGTGACACCGCAGCCAGGAGCAGCAGACCGACTCCGAGCCGTGCCGACCACCTCACGCGTCGGCAGTAGCCTATCCGAGCCGGCCGGAGCGGACCAGTCGGCCAGCTCCCGACTGCTGTCACCGGTGACGCAACAGCTGTCACAGGGGCCGGGATTGACAGCCAGACGCGCGCGGCAGTATCACGGGGCCGACTTCAGCGGGAGTTCCATCCATGAAGAGAATGGCGATGAGTGGTGCCAGGCAGCTGGTTTCGGTGGTGCTGTTCGGGCTGGCGGCGTGCGGCGGATCGAAGGGCGCGCCGGCACCGGAGCCGGCCAGCGGCGGTGGCGCGACTCCACCGGCCGCGGGCGGCCAGGCGGCGGCGCCGGCCCCGCAGACCGGCGTCTTCGTCGCCGACATCGAGCGCAAGGCCGACGCCTGCACCGACTTCTTCGAGTTCGCCAACGGGGCGTGGCGGGCGCAGAACCCGATCCCACCGTCGATGCCGCGGTGGAGCCGCCGCTGGCAGTCGGGCGAGCTGGCCAAGGACCAGCTGAAGGGCATCCTCGAGGAGGTTTCGGCCCGCAAGGACTGGCCGGCCGCCAGCGTCGAGCAGCTCACCGGCGACTTCTACATCTCGTGCATGGACGAGGCGCGCGTCGACCAGGAGGGCATCGAGCCGCTGAAGCCGTTCCTGGCCGAGATCGCCGCCCTCCGCGACCGCGGCCAGGTGCAGAAGATGATCCTGCGCCTGCACCAGGCCGGCGTGGCGGTGCCGTTCGGGGTCGCGTCGGGCTCCGACTACCACTCGCCCAACGATGTCATCGCCCAGCTGTTCGCCGGCGGCATCGGCCTGCCCGACCGCGACTACTACGTGAAGAGCGAGAAGCGCTTCGTCGAGGCGCGCGACAAGTACCGCGCCCACGTGACCGCGATCTTCAAGCTGGCCGGCCACGACGCCAGGAGCGCGGCCGCGGCGGCGCGCCTGGTGATGGCGATGGAGACCCGGCTGGCCAGGGCGTCGCTCGACAACGTCGCCCTGCGCGACCCGAAGAACACCGACCACAAGATGGCGGTGCCGGATCTCAAGAAGCTCTCGCCCCACTTCGACTGGGCGGTCTACTTCGACAGCGCCAAGATGCCGTCGGCCCAGCTCAACGTGAGCGAGCCGGCCTTCATCAAGGCGTTCGACCGCGAGATCGCGAAGACGTCGGTCGCCGACTGGCGCACCTACCTCGAGTGGCACCTCCTGCGCCGGAGCGCGCCGTGGCTGTCCCGCCCGTTCGTCGAGGAGGACTTCGCCTTCAACGAGCGCTACCTGCAAGGCTCGCAGGAGCTCAAGCCGCGCTGGAAGCGCTGCGTCGAGCTGACCGATCAGCTGCTCGGCGAGGCGCTCGGCCAGAAGTACACCGAGAAGTACTTCCCGCCGGCGGCCAAGGCGCGCATGCAGGATCTGGTCAAGAACCTGCTCGCCGCCATGCACGACACCATCGAGCAGCTCGACTGGATGAGCCCCGAGACCAAGAAGCGCGCGCTGGAGAAGCTGGCCACCTTCAACCCGAAGATCGGCTACCCGGACAAGTGGAAGGACTACAGCAGCATCAAGATCCAGCGGGACACCTTCCTGGCCAACGTGGAGGGCGGGGCGCGCTGGAACGTCGATGACGACTGGTCGACCATCGGCAAGCCGGTCGACCGCGGCCGCTGGGGCATGACGCCGCCCACCTCCAACGCGTACTACAACCCGCTCTTGAACGAGATCGTCTTCCCGGCCGGCATCCTGCAGCCGCCCGCGTTCAGCATGGACTTCGTCGACGCGGTCAACTACGGCGCGATCGGCGTGGTGATCGGCCACGAGATCAGCCACGGCTTCGACGACTCCGGCGCCCAGTTCGACGCCGAGGGCAAGCTCAACAACTGGTGGACGGCGGAGGACCTCAAGCACTTCACCGAGCGCGGCCAGTGCGTGGTCGACCAGTTCGAGCAGTACTTCGTCGAGCCGGGCATCCACCACAACGGCAAGCTGGTCCTCGGCGAGAGCATCGGCGACCTGGCTGGCGCGCAGATCGCCTACCGCGCGTACCAGAAGGCGCAGGAGACCAACCCGGCCGCCACCATCGACGGGTTCACGCCCGACCAGCAGTTCTTCATCGCCTGGGGTCAGTTCCGCGGCGACGCGATCCGGCCGGAGACGCAGCGGCTGATGGTCCAGTCGGATCCGCACCCGATCGGCAAGTACCGGGTCATCGGTCCGCTGTCGAACATGCCCGAGTTCCAGAAGGCGTTCGGCTGCAAGCCGGACGCGGCGATGGTGCGCCCGGAGGCGAAGCGCTGCGACGTGTGGTAGCGGGCCCGCGCTACCGGCGCGACGGGTAGCGGAACCGGTGGGTGACCGGCACGAACCCGAGCAGGTCCATCTCGCTGGCCTGGAAGCCGTCGGTCCAGCTGTTGATGACCATCGGCAGCCCGCTCGGCGCGCGCCGATCCGACACGATGCCGATGTGATCGGGCCCGGGCCGGCCGGGGAACGTGTCGAGCAGGACCACGTCGCCCGGCCGCAGCGGGTCGGCGGCGTCGTCGAGCGCGGCGCGGCGCCGGTCCCAGCGCCGCTCGAAGTAGGGCAGGAGGGTCTTCACCCGCCGGTGGTCGATGTTGGCGTTGGCGCGCCTCACCATCGGGAAAGCGCCGGGCGCGGCGCGGATCTCGCGCTGCAGCGCCGACTGAAGGTCGATGCCGGCGTTGCGCGCGGCCCGCACGATGACGTCGCTGCACACGCCCATGGTGCGCGGCACGTCGCCGCCCGGGTAGTCGATGGTCATGTAGCCGCCGCCGTAAGGCGCCGCGTTGAGGCTGTTCTTGTAGCCGCCGAGGAGGACGTCGAGCGGGTCCGGGATGCCGTCGCCGTCGTCGTCGCCGGGCGGCGCGCCCTGGCCCCGCGCGAGCTCGCGCACCCGGCTCGCCTCGAGCAGCGGGGCCAGCTCGGCGCGATCACCCGCGCGCAGCGCCAGGCGGTGGTCGCCGATCGCGAGGCTGGCCGGCCCGCCCAGCGGGTAGACCTTGACCGGCCAGTCTCCCCCGCCCTCGACGCGCGGGTCGCGGCCGTAGAGGACCAGGAGCGAGTGCGCGCGGTCGACCACCGCGCTGACGGCGCTGCGGGTCAGCCCGGCCGGCAGGTGAATCTGCACCGAGCGGTCGAGGTCGGAGAAGATGCCGCGATCGACCACACCGAGCGCGGCCTCGGCCGGCGCGGCCTCGGCGGCGGGCGACCCGGCCGGCGCGGTCGCGACGGGGCCCAAGTCGCCTCCGGTCGATGACTCTCCCGCCGCTGGCGCGGTCCCGCGGTCGGCGCGCTCGGGCAGGGCCTCCGGGTGCGCCCCGCGACACCCCCCGCAGGCTGACAGCGCGCCCACGAACAGGATCGGCCACGCGAATCGGGAACCGAGGGCCGCCCCCGTTGTCCAAGGTCCGGATGGCATCCGTGCTATCGTAACGAGCGCTGCGCGCCGCGGATCTATTCCACGGGGCGAGCCTCACCTCGGGAGGCAGCCAGGCATCATGCAACAGTTCCAGGATTTCTCGTCGTGGCAGCCTGAGCAAGAGCGCCAGTTCGTGGTGTTCGAGCAGCGCACCGTGGAGGCCTCCAAGCGGGCCTGGGCGATCGGGCTGGTCGCCGGCGTCGCCTTCGGAATCGCCGTGATATGCGTCGCCGTGGCCTTCAAGCCGACCGAGAGCCGGTCGGAGGCCGCCGCGTCGGAGAACCCGGACCTGTCGTCCGAGCGCATCTCCGGCGGCGCGACCACCGCCGCGCCGACCCCCGTGGCTCCGGCCGCGCCGGCCGCCGCGCCGGCGGCGACCCCGACCGACCCGGCCGCTGGCGCACCGTCGGATCCCGCCGCCGCCCAGCCTTCGGGCGCCGCGGCACCCACCTCGCCCTCCACCGACCCGGCCGCGGCTCCGGCGGGGGGCGCGGCCCCGACCGACCGCGCGGCTCCCGCGGGCGCGGCCCAGCCGGCCGGCGAGTCGAGCGGTGGCGCGGCGATGACGCCGCCCCCGCCGCCGCCCGGCGCGACCAAGGCGCCGCCGACGGCGCTGGTCAAGGACAAGAACAAGTAGCGGTCGGCGACGGCCTCCGTCGCGCCGCGACAGAGCGGGTGGTTGAGGGGCCGACGCACCAGGATGAGCGCGCTCGCCGCGCTCGGCGCGCTCGCTGCGCAGGGCGCGTGCCTCCCGCCGCCGGCCGACCGCGAGGCGCCGGCCTCGACGACGGCGCGCATCGTCACCACCGAGCGCGGCCCGCGCGGCGGCCGCCTGGTCCTGGTCGACGAGGACGGGGCGCGCCTGGCCGATCTCACCCCGATCGAGCCCAAGGCGACCATCGACACCAACCCGGCCTGGTCGGCCGACGGTCGCTGGATCGCGTTCGCCTCCAGCCGCGGGCGCAGCGCGCTCGATCAGACCAGCCTGTGGCTGGTCGGCGCGCGGCGCGGCTCGTCGATGGAGCGGCTCACCCGCGAGCCCTCGGTCGACCGCGACCCGCGCTGGTCGCCGGACGGTCGCGTGGTGGTGTACGCGTCCTCGCGCGGGGTCACCTTCGACCTGTGGACGGTCACCCTGCGCCCGTCCGACCGCGGGCCGCCGCGCCCCGGCCGCCCGCACCGGCTGACCGCGACCGACCACCTCGACGAGCTGGCCCCCAGCGTCTCACCCGACGGCCGCACCGTGGTCTACATGGGCCTCGACCGCACCACCCAGCGCTCGCGGCTCTACACCATCCCGCTCGCCGGCGGGCGCGGCCGCCCGCTCACCGACGGGCCGGCCGACCTCACGCCGAGCTTCTCGCCCGACGGCCGCACCATCGCGTTCGCCGCCCCGGTGAAGGGCCGCGGCGACATCGACCTGTGGACGGTCGACGCCGCCGGCCATCACCGCCGTCTGGTCGTGGGCGAGCCGCTGTCCGACGAGACCGGCCCGGTCTGGTCGTCCGACGGCCGCTTCCTGTTCGCGACCTCGGTGCTTCGCTCGGTCGCGAGCGGCCTGCCGATCCTGTCGTCGCTCGCGTTCGTCGATCTGTCGGAGCGGCCGATCGTCCTGCGCGCGCTGCACGACCCGGCCCAGGTGGTGCCGCGGCTCGGCGCCGCGCTCGCCCCTGCCGCGCTCGACGCCACGCGCCTGCGCCGCCAGCCGCCCTATGCCGCCGCGGTCCGGCGCGCCATCCTCGAGGCGCACGAGCGCGCGACCGAGGGGCGACCGGACCGCGACCGCTCCGACGGAGGCGCGCGGTGACCGGCGCAGCCCCGGTGGGTGGTGCATGATCGATCTGTCCCTGGCCCGCGACCTGCGGCGCTCGATCACCGCCGGCCACCCGTGGGTCTACGACCGCTCGCTGCGCGGCGGCGTCGCGCTCGGCGCCGGTCAGGTGGTCCGCCTGCGCGACCGCGAGGGGCCGCTCGCGATCGGCTTCGCCGATCCGTCGTCGCCGATCCGGGTGCGCGTGCTGAGTCCGGACCCGGGCGCCGAGCCGGACCGCGACTGGGCGGCGGGCCGGGCCGCGCGCGCCGCGGCGCTCCGCCGCGCCGACCCGCGCCTGGCCGACACCAGCGCGCTGCGCCTGGTCCACGGCGAGGGCGACTTCATGCCCGGCCTGGTGGTCGACCTCTATGCCTCCACCGCGGTGGTCGTGCTCGATGGCGCCGGCGCGACCGGGTTCTGGACCCCGCGGCTGGACGCGGTGATCGGCGGCCTGCGCGCCGGTGGCTTCGCGATCGATCGGGTGTGGCAGCGCCAGCGCGGCGTGTCGGGCCGCGGCCGCGCGCTGGCCGGCGGTGAGCCGCCCGCCGCCATCCGGGTCGACGAGGCCGGCGCCGCCTACGAGGTGGACGTTCGCCATGGCCAGAAAACTGGCCTGTTCCTCGACCAGCGCGACAACCGCCGCTACGTCGGCGAGCTGGCCGCCGGGCGCGACGTCCTCAACCTGTTTGGCTACACCGGAGGCTTCTCGCTCCACGCCGGCCTGGGCGGGGCGCGCCGGGTGGTCACGGTGGACTCGGCGGCCGGCGCGATCGCCGCCGCGGCGCGCAACCTCGAGCTGTCCGGCCTCGACCGCTCGCGCCACGATCTGGTCGTGGCCGACGCGTTCGACTACCTGGCCGCGGCGGGGGCGGCCGGGCGCCGCTTCGACATCGTCGTGTGCGACCCGCCCAGCTTCGCGCCGCGCGCCGACGCGCTGCCGGCCGCGCGCGCCGCCTACCGCCGGCTGAACGGGCTGGCCCTGGCCGTGGTCGCGCCGGGCGGCCTGCTGCTGACCGCGTCCTGCTCCAGCCACTTCGGCCGCGCCGATCTCGCCGCCGCGGTGGCAGAGGCGGCGCAGGATCACGGGCGCGCCGTCCTGGTCCGCGCGGTGCGCGGGGCGGCGGGCGACCACCCGGTCCTGCCCGCCTTCCCCGAAGGGGACTACCTCGAGTTCCTGGACGTCGCGGTCGACTGAAGCGCCCGCTCCGGCGAGCTCACTCCGGGGCGCCGGTCTTGAACTCGGAGAGCTTCCAGCCCTGGCCGAGCGAGTTGCGGGCCACCACCACGCCCGTGTCCTGCTCGAAGTACATCGCCACGTCGAGCTGCGGCATGTTGAACGGCTTGTCCGGCGTGGTGTCGAGGGTGGCGCGGCCGGTCATGTTGATGGTCAGGCGCGACACCGCCTTGTGGGTCTTGATGCCGCTCTCGATGGTCTCGCGCGCGCCGTTCACCACCATCTTGCGCTCGATCTCGAGCTTGGCCGGCACCAGCACGGCGCCCGATCCCTCGCTGGGCACGCGGGTTGCGGTCGTCTTCAGCTCCTCGAACGCCTCGCCCTTCAGCCCGCCGCCGGCGAACACGTTGGTCTCCGACTTGCGCTCGATCTTGCCCAGCGTCATCTGCAGGCCACCGCCCGGCTGGCCGGCGAAGAAGAAGCTCTCGGGCGGGATGGTGAGGCCCTTCTTGTCGCACTCGATCTGGGTCTTCACCACGACCTTGCGGTAGCTCTCCTCGAGCGAGACGAGCGTCTTGTCGCCGCTCTTCTCGATCTTCACCACCTTGATGGTCACCGACGGCGGCTCCTGGATGCGCACGCCCGGCGGCAGCTGCACGCCCTCCGGCACGAAATACTGGTACGTCCACTGGACGCCCTCCGCCATCGGCAGCATCCGCATGCCGCACGCCGGCTTCAGCTTCGGCTTCTTCTTCTGGGCCTCGGCGGAGGTGGGGGCGGCGGCCAGAGCGGCGACCAGGGCGAGGAGGGCGAACCGGGAGGGGGCGGAGAGCATGCAGCCCGTTGATACGGCAGCTTGCGTCCGGCTGCAAGAGATAGATCTGACCGGCCAGAAGCGGTCAGAAGTTCTTCACCAGGTCGCGGAAACGAGGGTCGTCGCGCAGCTCGAAGAAGTCGGGATCGAGCCGGCCGCGGTAGTCCTTGCGCCCGAGCAGGCGATCCAGCTTCTCCTCGACGCGGGGCGCCAGGCTGGGCAGCTTGCGCATCGGCACCAGCCGGGCCAGGAGGTTGACCGCGCACTGGGCGCGGCCGATCCGCGCGTACGCCGCGGCCAGGTTGTACGTGGCGTTGACGTTGTACGGGTCGGCCAGGAGCGCGGTGATGAAGCGGTGCACCGCCTGCTCGAGCAGGTGCTCGTTCTGGGCGTGGTCCTCGGCCGGCGCCGACTGCTGGAGCAGGTCCGATCCCTGGTTGGCCAGGTTCTCCGCCTCCTCGACGCTGCGCTCCTCGTAGGTGAGCGGCGACGGGCCGTCGCTCGGGACCACCGGCTCGCAGTCGCTGCGCTCGTCGATCGTCTGCACTTGCACCGCGCGGGGCGCGGGTCGCAGCGGAGGCGGCGCCGCCTTGACGGCACCCCCACCGCAGCCGGCGACCAGCGCGATCCCGGCCAGCGCGCGGGGGGACAGGCGCGCCCTCATCACTGACCCATGGCGGTGCGGGCTTCCTTGCTGAACGGCTCGAACGCCGGGTCGCGCGCGGCGCGCTGGATCGTCCGCGACGCCTCCTTCTCGACGTCCGGCATGGTCGCGAGCCCCTTCAGCCGCTCGAGCAGCGCGAGCGAGCACGACTTCCTCCCGAGGAGGGCGTAGGCAACCGCGAGCTTGTAGGTCGGCTCCGGGCCGTACGGGTCCTTGCCGAGCGCGTTGGACAGCGTGCCCATCGCCTCGACCACCAGCTGCTGGCGCGCCGGCCCGAACTGACGCTCGGCGGCGAGCAGGCTGGAGTCGGCCTGCATCGCCATGGTGCGCGCCTCCTTGACCCGGCGCGGTCCCTTCTTCGGCTCCGCGAAGAAGTTGGTGCGGCACTGCTCGTCGGAGATCGCCGCGGGCTTGCCGGTCTTGCCGCCACCCTCGGCCACCTCGCTCGGCGCGACCTTGTCATCCGGGCGCTTCTTGGCCCGTGGCTTCTTCAGTCGCTCCGGCTTGCCGGTGTAGGGGCCGGAGCCGCATCCCGTCGCGGCCGACATCGAAGCGGCGCCGAACGCCGCCAGCACGAGCAGAATCGCAAGTCGATTCATACCGTTCGCAGGGTAGCGCCGACCGCTTCACCGGTCAAACGCCGCTCAGGCCGACTGCGCGCTCTCGTCGCACCGTGTCACGTCATGGTCGTCTTGCGTCGATATGGGCTTTCGTTACAAGCTGGAAACAATGTCGGGCACCTTCTCACTCGAACCACACGGCATTCAGGTCGCCAACGTGCTGCGCAACGCGGCTCCCTCCGTGCTCTACGAGATGGCGCTGCGCCACGAGCGCGGTTCGGCGATCACCTCCACCGGCGCGCTGGTCGCCCTGTCCGGCGCCAAGACCGGCCGCAGCCCGCTCGACAAGCGCATCGTCGACGAGCCCAACACCAACGGCGACATCTGGTGGGGCGACGTCAACATCAAGCTCGACCGCCATACCTTCCACATCAACCGCGAGCGCGCGGTCGACTATCTCAACACCCGGCCGCACCTCTACTGCGTCGACGGGTTCGCCGGCTGGGATCCCGAGCACCGCATCAGGGTGCGCGTGGTCTGCGCCCGCGCCTATCACGCGCTGTTCATGTGGAACATGCTCATCCGCCCGAACCAGGAGGAGCTCGACTCGTTCGGGACGCCCGACTACCTCATCATCAACGCGGGCGGGTTCCCGGCCAACCGCTACACGACCGGCATGACGTCGACCACCAGCGTCGACATCAGCTTCGAGGAGCGCGAGTTCGTCATCCTCGGCACCGAGTACGCCGGCGAGATGAAGAAGGGCATCTTCACGGTCATGAACTACCTCATGCCGAAGCGGGGCATCCTGTCGATGCACTGCTCGGCCACCGAGGACAAGACCAGCCACGAGACGTCGATCCTGTTCGGGCTGTCCGGCACCGGCAAGACCACGCTGTCGGCCGATCCCAAGCGCCTGCTCATCGGCGACGACGAGCACTGCTGGAGTGACCGCGGCATCTTCAACATCGAGGGCGGCTGCTACGCCAAGGTCATCCACCTGTCGGAGAAGGCGGAGCCGGACATCTTCCGCGCGCTCCGGTTCGGCGCGGTGCTCGAGAACGTCGTCTACGACCCGGGCACCCGGGTGGTGAACTACGAGGACATCTCGGTCACCGAGAACACGCGCGGCTCGTACCCGATCGAGTACATCGATGGGGCCAAGCTCCCGTGCGTGGGCGGGCACCCGCGCCACGTCATCTTCCTGACCGCCGACGCGTTCGGCATCCTGCCCCCGGTCAGCCGGCTGACCCCGGCCCAGGCCATGTACCACTTCATGAGCGGCTACACCGCCAAGGTGGCTGGCACCGAGGTCGGCGTCAGCGAGCCGAAGGCGACCTTCTCGCCCTGCTTCGGCGGGCCGTTCATGGTGTGGCATCCGGCCAAGTACGCCGAGCTCCTCGCCGCCAAGCTGCGCCAGCACCGGGCTCAGCCGTGGCTGGTCAACACCGGCTGGTCGGGCGGGCCGTACGGGATCGGCTCGCGCATGAAGCTCGCCTACACCCGCGCGATCATCGACGCGATCCACTCGGGCGCCCTCGACGACGCGCCGGTGGCCGAGGACGCGCTGTTCGGGCTGGCGGTGCCGAGCCGGGTTCCGGGGGTTCCGCCGGAGATCCTGGTCCCGCGCAACACCTGGAAACAGCCGACCGAGTACGACCAGGGGGCGCGGAAGCTCGCGTTCCTGTTCCAGGAGAACTTCAAGAAGTACGAGTCGGGCGCCGACGCCGAGGTGCGCGGCGCCGGCCCGCGAATCTGACCCTGACCCGAGGCGGGGGTGCTTTTCGCGCTGTGGCGACGGTGGGTGCCCCCGCTATACTAGAAGGATGGGACGTTTGACCGGCGAACGGCGCGCCATTGCCGCCGCACTCCTGGTGTTCTACGCCTTCATCTACATGCTCGTGGCGCTGGCCCCGCCACCCGGTTGGGCCATGGCCTTCACCGCCATGGCGCTGGTCTACGGGGTCGGGTTCTTCGGGCTCGTAGCTGGATACTTCTGGGCCCGCTGGTACGCCATCGGGCTCGGGATGTCGGGGCTCATCACGGCGGTCTTCTCGATCGTGCAGATCGGGATGGAGCCGGTGCTCCTGTTCTACGGCGTGACCCACGCCGGCGTCTCGCTGTTCCTGTGGGGCGGTGGCATGTCCCTGGCGTTCGACGGCCGCAAGGAGTGGCGCGAGCGCTTCCACCTCGACGAGAACTCGACCCACAAGCTGGGCAAGTCGGTCATCCGGCTGGGAATCTCACTGCCGTACATCGTCCTTTACGCGCTGGCGCCCAAGGAGGGAGCCGGCGAGGCGCTGTTCGCCGCGCTGGCCGGCGGCCTGGTGCTGACCGGGATCGTCGCGCTGTTCCGCATGCGGACGTGGGGCGTGATCGCGCTGGCCGGCGGCTCGCTGGTGCTCGGCGGCTCGCTGGTGTCGGGCGCGTTCGGCCTGGCGCCGTTCGGAAACGGCTACGCGGTCAACTTGACCGCGGCGGGGGCGGCCGGGCTCATGCTCGTCGTCGCCGCGATGACGCCGTTCTTCCGGCCGATCACCCGCTACCTGCGGGCCTGAGCTGAGCTGCATCGAATCGGGCCGCATCCTCCGCCGGGGGATGCGGTCGCGATCAGTCGAGCGTGTCGGGGTCGGGCTGGCTCCGGCGCGCCGACGCCATCGCCACGAGCACCGCCTGCACGTGCTCGAGCGTGTCGAGGCGGCAGCAGAGCGAGTAGAACTCGTCCTCGCTGACGTCGGCCATGCCGTGGAGCACGCGCTCGACGTGGGGGCGGAGGAACGGCGGTGCCTGGAGCGACGCGTCCCAGTCGCCGATCACCTCGACGCCGTCCGCGTCGAGGTCGGCCTCGTCCATGTCGGCGTCCGGGTCGCGATCGGGATCGCTCTCGTCGCGGTCGAGCGACGAGCCGTCATCGGGGCCGCGGATGGCGGCCATCGCCATGGCGGCCGGGAAGAACCAGAGGCCCGAGGGGAGGACCAGGCGCCAGGTGCCAGGATCTCCCGATGGCAGGTGCCAGGAACCTCCGACGCGGCGGCGCACCACCTCGCCGAAGTAGGCCCCGGCGGTGGCCGCGAGCAGGTCGGCGGCGAGCACCTCGGGCTGCTCGGAGGCGCGAGACGGGGCGGCCATGGCGACCTGGCGCAGATAATGATCCAGGACCGGCAGGGTCTCGCTGTCATAAGCGAGCGAGACGCCGAGCGATCGGCGCACGTATTCGACCACCTGGGAGGCGTATTCCATCACCTGGGCCGGACCGGCGTCGGTGCTCTCGGCGGCCATCTGTTCCTCGTCCGCGCCGAACGGCGTGCTGCTGGATCGCGGCATGCGAGGCGGCATCCGCGCAGTTTGACCTCCGTCGGTAAGCCGGTCAAGACGGCGCCCTTTCACCGATCGAGCGGGCCGTGGTAACTCCAGCGGGGTGAGCTTCGGCACCATCCCCACGGGCATCGATGAGCGCTACCGCGGACCGCTCGGCGCGACCCGGCGCGAGCGCGTGCACTGGTCGTGTCAGTGCGGAGCCAAGCACTCGGTCGAGGTCGTGGTGGGGATCGACAGCGCCGCCGACCCGGCGCTGGCCCGCCAGCTGCGCGAAGGCGACCCAATCTTCAACGAGACCGTCTGCCCGATGACCGGAATGCGAGCCTGGGTGGAGGTGCCGGTCCTCTATCACGACCCGGTCGCCCTGCTCTTCATCCTCGTTCTCCCCGGCGGAGCGCGAGCGCGAGAGCTACACGAGCGCGCCGCGCTCCTCCTGCGCCTGGCCGACGACACCGCCCACTCCCTGCCCGAGTACGTGGTCGCCTTTGCAGCCGTCCACGGGCCCGACGGCCTGCGCCGACACCTCAAACGCCATGCCCACGGCGCGCGCGCGACAACCGCGATCCGCGGCGGCGACGAGCATCGCCTCCCGGCTGCCGAGGAGGCGGCGACCGCCCCGCTCGCCGCCATCGAACACGAGGCGGAAGCGGCGCGCGAGACGATCGGCGAGGCAACGCAGGACACCGCTGCGGCGGTCGGAGGGACGGCGGACGAGGCGAGCCAGGCGAACCAGGCGAACCAGGCCGCGAGGGTTCGCCAAGGCAACAAGGGCAATGCGCGGACCCGGGCGGCTGACCTCGACCGCAGAGCCGCGAGAGGGGAGGGGAACTCGGCCGGAGTCCAGCGCGCCGCCGCGACCGTCGACGACCAGTCGAAGAGCCGCCGCGATCGCGACGCGCGGGCCGATGCGGTGAATGAAGCCGTCCACGGGGTGGATGAGACCAGCGACAACGGCTTCGGCGCGATGCTCCGCCCGGGCGCCGACCTCGGTCGCGAGACGCCGCCGGCTGATGCGACCGCGATCGGGAAGCGAGGCAACGCGGCGGGCGCGGCGGATGCGGCGCGCGAGGTGGATGCGGCGGGCAAGGTGGATGCGGCGGGCGAGGTGGATGCGGCGGGCGAGGTGGATGCGGCGGGCGAGGTGGATACGGCGGGCG
>Ga0193753_10000345_pt1 | contig 46352 bp, 37 predicted proteins | sample H1c2metaG_FD_144925 | JGI IMG/M metagenome (GOLD analysis project Ga0193753, IMG submission 144925) | Soil microbial communities from a riparian zone of the East river system, Colorado, United States - H1c2 | ecosystem: Environmental > Terrestrial > Soil > Riparian zone | place: USA: East...
AAGGCCGGCTACCGAAGAGATGAAGAGGATGGTGCCGCCTTTCTGCTTGATCATGTGCGGGACGGCATGGCGAGAGAAGAGAAAGCCGGAACGCATGTTCGTGTTCATTAGAGCGTCATAGTCCTCGACGGAGGTGTCGACGAGATTCTTGTAATTCCCTGCCCCGGCGTTGTTGATGAGGATGTCGAGATGGCCAAACGTGTCGATGGCCAGAGTGATGGCTTGCTGCGCTGTTGACTCTTCCGCTGCATCTCCTACGTGATAGACCGCCTTGGCGCCAATGGATTTGATCTCGTCGCACAACTGGCGAAGACGCTCTTCGCGGCGAGCGGTAACGATGAGATTAGCTCCGTGATGGGCGAGAGCGACGGCGGTGGCATGACCTATGCCGGAGCTAGCTCCGGTGATGAGGGCGGTTTTACCAGCGAGGGTTACAGCGGATTCGATCGGCAATATCTACTCCTGATTCTGGATGGTAGCATCCCGCTATGGGGATGGATTTGCTGGTGCAAGCGCGAGGGCTGGTGAAGGAGTATGGCGTGGGTGCGCGTGTTGTCGATGACGTATCGTTTGAGATTCGGCGTGGAGAGACGATGGGGCTGGTGGGTGAGTCAGGTTCCGGCAAGAGCACGGTGGCGCGGATGCTGTTGCGACTGATTGAGCCTACTGCGGGAGAGGTCCGGTATGGAGGGACGGATCTGCTAGCTGCCGGTTCGAGCAAGATGAGAGAGATGCGTCGGAAGATGCAGATCGTTTTTCAGGATCCGTTTGCGGCCCTGAATCCGAGGATGCGGGTGAGGGAGATTCTGGCGGAGCCGTTTGCGATTCATGGAGAACGGCCGCAGGAAGGTTTACCGGCCCGGCTATCGGAGATGCTGCGAACGGTGGGTTTGGATGAGTCGTCACTTGAGCGGTATCCGCATGAGTTTAGTGGAGGGCAGAGGCAGCGAATCAATATTGCTCGAGCCCTAGCGCTGCGGCCGGAGTTTCTAGTGTTGGATGAGCCGGTGAGCGCGCTGGATGTTAGTGTCGGTGCGCAGGTGGTGAATCTGTTGCGTGATTTGCAACGGCAGTATGGGCTGACTTATCTGTTTATCTCACACTCGATGCCGCTGGTTCGATATCTGTGCGATCGGGTGGCGGTGATGAAGCGGGGACGACTAGTGGAACTCGGTGAGTGTGAACAGGTTTGTGATGCTCCTGTGCATGAGTACACGCGGAAATTGATCGCGGCTACTCCGAAGATGCCGGTTTAGATCTGACGACCGCGGATTTCACGGATAAGAACGAATTAAGAACAAGAGCCAATTGGAGTTCCTGGAACTCCCCCGTTTATTCCGTTCTGGTATTTAATCCGTGATGATCCGCGGAATCCGCGGTCGCCGTATCGGAGTCGATACAATGGAAGATGGATGATCTCAGGGTTTAGCTCGCATTTGCACTATGTCTGGCTGGTTGCCGCTTCGTTGATTGCAGGCGTAATGAATGCGATGGCTGGAGGCGGGTCGTTTATCTCGTTTCCTGCGATGCTGGCCGTGGGGGTGTTGCCGATTCAGGCAAATGCGACCAATACCGTGGCTTTGTGGCCGGGGCAGCTGACTTCGGTGGCGGCGCTGCGGGGGGACCTTCGCCGCGATCTGCTGCCGGTAATCTGCAGCGCCTCGATTCTGGGCGGAGTGAGCGGAGCGATTGTGCTGCTCAATACGCGCCAGATTACGTTTCTGCATCTGGTGCCCTGGTTGCTGCTTGGGGCTTCGTTGTTGTTCGGGATTAGCGGGCCGGTATCGCGATGGCTGCGGAGACGTTCGGCTGAGCCACATTTGCCAAGGACTCCGGCGCTGGTGCCGCTGTTTTTTGTATTGCTGCCGGTTTGCTTCTATATCGGATATTTTGGAGCAGGCGCTGGCTTTTTGATTATGAGTGCGCTGGCTTTGTTTGGCGTGGAAGAGATGCATACGCTGAACTCGCTGAAGGTTCTGGCGGCCTGTCTATCGAATCTGTGTGCTGTGATTACGTTTGTGTTCAGCGGCGCGGTGATCTGGCGCTACTGTTTGATCTCGATGGTCTTTGCCGGTTTTGGTGGCTATGTAGGAGCACAGTATGCACGGCGAATGAATGCAAATGTGCTGCGCACGATCGTGGTAGTGACTGGATGTATTACGGCTGCATACTTCTTCTGGAGGAACGGATGGTAGGGCAGGACACGATCAACTTTATTGGCTACGTGCACGACAGTCGCTTTGCTGATGCAGTTGGCGAGGCGATGAAGGAGGTTACACAGATATGAGTCATGAAGGAATCAGGATCGTAAGCGCGGAACAGGCGCATCGCGAGTCGGCAGAGGAAGAGCGGCTGCCGGCGGATGCGGTGACTCCGAAGAAGGTTCGGGTGATGAAGACTGAGGGGACGGGCGTTGAGATCGACTGGAAGGATGGACATCACAGCGCGTGGAATTTTGCGTGGCTGCGGAATGCGTGTCCGTGCGCGACGTGCCATGAGGAACGGGATAAAACAGGCAGGCCGGTGGGTGTAGCTAAGCCTAAGCCCCAGACACTACTGGTGATGTATGAAGCACCGGTGCGGCCGCTAGAGGTGATTCCGGTGGGCAAGTACGCGCTGAAGTTCAAGTGGACAGATGGGCATGAGAGCGGGATCTATTCGTGGGAGTATCTGCGGCGGGTCTGCCAGTGTGATGTCTGTGTCGCGAAGACGGAGAAGGTATGACAGGAACGAAACAGAGTGAAGAGTTGCAGGGGTTGTCGGAGAGATTGCGTCCGCTGTACGAGAGGCTGGCGGAACATCGGCTGTACGGGGCGATGGAGACGATTGGCGATCTCCATGTTTTTATGGAGTCGCATGTATTTGCGGTGTGGGACTTTATGTCACTGCTCAAAGTGCTTCAAAGAGGAGTTACATGCACCAGTGTGCCGTGGACGCCAAGTAAATTCCCCGAGAGCCGCCGACTCGTGAACGAGATCGTTCTAGGCGAAGAGAGCGACTTGTACCGGGGACGAGCGATGAGCCATTTTGAGCTGTATCGGCTGGCGATGCAGGAATGTGGAGCAGATACATTTGCAATCGATAACCTGGTAAGGGGCATCGAGGATGGGAAGGATTGGGAGAGTGCGCTTAGCCGAAGCGGCGCACCGGCGGCGGCACAGCAATTTGTGCGAAGTACCTTCGAGTGCATTGAACGAGGGAGACTGCATGAGATCGCGGCTGCGTTTACCTTCGGACGCGAAGATCTGATTCCAGATATGTTTCGCGGGTTTATTCGCGATCAGGATGAGAGGCTGTCGGGGCGTCTGCAGACGATGCGGTGGTATCTAGAGCGGCATATCGAGGTGGATGGCGACGAGCATGGACCAATGGCACTAAAGATGATCAGCGAACTTTGCGGAGAAGATGCTGCGAAGTGGAAGGAAGCCTCTGAGGCGGCGGAGACTGCACTGCTGGCGCGACTGAACCTTTGGGATGGGATCACGCAGAGCCTGCAACAAACAGTATTAATTACGTAGGCCAAAGCCTGGGTACAGGGTACCTGTCAGGCGCAAAGTTGCGCGAGCGCTTCTTCGACAGTGTCTGCTACAAGCAGTATCTCGCGGTTTCTGGGTTTGAGCATGCCTTCGGTGACACAGTGATCGAGGAAGGTTAGCAGCGGATCGTAAAAGCCGTTGATGTTGAGTAGAAGGATGGGTTTTTGGTGGAGCTTGAGAGTCTGCCATGCGAGGACTTCGAACATCTCCTCGAAGGTTCCGAAACCACCGGGAAGGACTAGAAAGGCGTCGGATTTTTCGCCCATGAGGGCCTTGCGGGTGTGCATGGTGTCAGTGATGTGGAGTTCGGTGATGCCATGGTGGGCGACCTCGAGATCGACGAGGACCTCTGGGATGACACCAACGACGCGACCTCCGGCGGCGAGGCATGACTCGGCTACGGCAGACATGAGACCAACGGTGGCTCCGCCGTAAATAAGACCGATGTTTCTTTCGGCGAGGATGCGACCGAGCTGTTCGGCGGCTTCGCGGTAGATGGGGTTGGTTCCGTTGGCTGAGGCGCAGAAGACAGCTATATTCTGGATCATCTGTGACGAGGATACCAAGACGCCGTTACAGCTTGTAAAGGCGCCCTGGTATCACCAATTAGATGGCCACGCGTACGGAATAGAGGCCGAGGTCAGGGAGGGTTACTTCAGAGTGACGACGGAACCGCTCAGTTCTTTCGAGACCTGGGCGATGAGCGTTCCAGCCTTGACGGTGGAGGTGTCGGTATTGGCGATGATGCGGGTCCCGATTGGCACGTTTAGATTGACTGCCTGACCGGCAGTCAACGTCATGACTTCTTCACCGACTTTTACTTCGATAGAAGAGGCAGAGCCGTTTTTCAGGCTGAGCTTAACTGTCTTTTCTTTCGCGAACATCGCATTGACTGGAGCATGAAGATTTACAGGGGAAGCATAGACGATATGCGGTGTGATCATGGCGACAACTGCGGCAGTGATGACAAGATTGCGAGATTTCATGACAGCTCCTGAGGTTTTGTTGCGACCGAAGATACCGGCCGATAATTGATGTAGCGGCCGAGGGAAGTTAGTATGCCGATGCGCTCTGGAGTGAGCGATCGCATAATGGGTTATTTGACGTGGACGATGGCCCCATCCAAAGAGTTCGTGACTTCCGCGATAACGGAGCCAGACTGATGGAGTGGCGTTGTGCTGCTGCAGAGAACGCGAGCGCCTACAGGTAAATTGACGCTGAGAGATTTGCCAGCATCGAGTTTGACGACATCATCGCCGACTTTAAGTTCCATGGTGGAACTGGAGTCATTGAGGAGCTTGAAATGAATAGTCTTGGTCTTCGCGAACATTGCGTTTACGGGTACGTGAATGCTGGCGGGTGCAGCGAAAGCAGCCGACGGCGCAAGCAGAGAGATGGCAACGACGGTGGCAGAGAGCGAGTTGAGACGTTTCATGGATAACTCCCGACGTTCGAGATTCAACGGGGGGTTCTCTGCCATGGTTCAGAGAGCTCAACGTTGAGAGATAGTACGAGGCTTAGACGAAGAAGGTTCCGTAGAAACGTTGATGTTGTGTGAAATGCTTTTGTCAATGTGACGGAGGGAATAAAGATGGGACGAGATGTTGAAGATCTGGGACGAGAGCTTGTGCGATTAGGAACCTCACAGGATCGACGCTTAAGATAGTGAATGGAGTGTGTATCGAGTTGAGTCAACTTTTAGAAAATATGAATCCGCCGCAGCAGGACGGCATCACGTCGGTTGACGGGCCGGTGCTTCTGCTTGCAGGGGCGGGCAGTGGCAAGACACGAGTGATTACGCATCGGATCGCTTACCTGATACAGGAGCGTGGCGTTCCTGCGGATTCGATTCTTGCGGTGACGTTTACGAATAAGGCGGCCAAGGAGATGGCCGAGCGCGTCGATAAGATTCTTGGTCATGGGTCACTGGCGAAACCCATGTTGTCTACGTTTCATAGCTTTTGCGTGCGCGTGCTACGACGGGACATCGAGGCTCTGCGCGCCAATGGAGTGGGACTGACAAAGACGTTTGCTATTTATGACGAGACAGATCAGCAGGCTGTGGTGAAGGCTGCGTTGAAGCGACTGGCGATTGATGACAAGAGCATGAAGCCGAGGGTAGCGCTGGGGCGAATCTCGTGGGCGAAGAATCACATGATCGATCCGCAGGAGTATTTTCTTGCTTCGACCAATCCGATGGAAGAGAAGATCGCGCACATCTTCGAGATCTATAAGAAGGAGCTGTTCAAGGCGAACGCGTTGGACTTCGACGATCTATTGCTGGAGACGGTGCGGCTGTTGAAGTCGAGCAGCGAGGTGAGAGAAAGATACAACCGTCGTTACAGATACGTAATGATCGACGAGTACCAGGACACGAACCGTCCGCAGTATGAGTTGATGAAGCTGTTGGCCGGATCGCATAAAAATATCTGTGTGGTGGGCGATGAAGACCAGTCGATCTATAGCTGGCGCGGCGCGGACATCAAGAACATTCTCGACTTTGAGAAAGACTTTCCAAATGTGAAGACGATTCGCCTGGAACAGAACTATCGATCGACGCAGGTGATTCTTGAGGGAGCTGGCGCTGTTGTTGCACAGAATACCCAGCGCAAGGGTAAGAATCTTTGGACGGCGCGTGAGGGCGGGAGTCTGATTGGATACTATGAGGCTCCCGATGGCGAGAATGAGGCGCTGTTTGTGGCGGACCGGATACAGAAGTATCTGCGCGAGGCTGGTGCACAGGAGGACACGCCGCGATGCGCTGTCCTGTATAGGACGAACTCTCAGTCGCGACTGGTGGAAGAGTCGCTGCGACGCTATGGAATCCAGTACCACATGGTGGGAGGCTTCAGCTTCTATGACCGGGCTGAGGTGAAAGACATTCTGAGCTATCTGAAGCTGGTGCAGAATCTGCATGACTCGATTGCGCTGAACCGGGTGGTCAATTCGCCGCCGCGTGGAATTGGAAAGACCACGATGGAGACACTGGAGCGGATGGCGCTTGCTTCGGGGATGAGTACATGGGATGCGATCGGCAGAGCAATTGAGGATAAGCTGCTGCCTCCGAGGGCATTGTCTGCGCTGGGAAACTTCCGGCGGTTGATTGAGGATGCGCGAGCGATGCTGGGGCCTGAGTTTGCAGAGAAATTGAGCGCGGATGTTGCGGAGAGGTCTGCGGACCTGGATACGTCGTTCGATGTTGTAACGCTTTACGATGATTCGCCTGAGGAGGCGGATACATCGTTCGATACGAGCTTTAATTTTGGATTTGATTTTGGGCCGAGTGAGGAGATTTCGACGATTGCGGCGGAGAACTCCACGGACTCGGATGCTTTGCATGGTATCGATGCGGCGAGCTTCAATCCGTTTGCTCCGGTGGTGCTGAAGAAGTCTGCGAGAACAACGATGGAGCGGGCGGCGGAGATCAAGATGCAGGACGAGAAGCCGGCGTTTCGCAAGCCAGGTGATCCAGCGACGCTGCCGGAGTTGATCAAGTTTCTGAATGATCGGAGTGGGTATATCCGATCGCTAGAGGAAGAAGCTACGCCGGAGAGTTTTTCGCGGATTGAGAATTTGAAGGAACTGGCCAACGCGGCGCAGGACGCACAAGAGCGTGGAGAGACGCTGCATGAGTTTCTCGACCACGCTGCGCTGGTGAGCGATGCGGATAGCTATAGCGAAGAGGCTCGGGTGACGCTGATGACGTTGCATGCGGCGAAGGGCCTGGAGTTTCCGCTGGTGTTTCTGACGGGGATGGAGGAGGGACTGTTTCCAAGTGCGCGGACGATGATGGATCCGGCAGGGCTGGAAGAGGAACGGCGACTCTGCTACGTGGGGATGACGCGGGCGATGGATACGCTGGTTATGACCAGAGCACGATATCGGCGACGGTATGGAAACGATATGCCGGAGCAAAGCATCGCTTCGCGGTTCCTGGAGGAGGTCCCCAGCCGGTTGGTAGAAGACCTGGGGAGTCCGGCGCCTCGACCGCAGTTTTCCGGTTCGGGCTACGGAGGAGCTTATTCAACACCTTATCCGCGCGGTAACCGATTTGGCGGCGGGACAAACGCTGAGGCTGGCGAGCGGCACTACAGCTACGAGGATGAGGACCAGAGTGCATCGCGTGGCGGCGACTCGCGTGGAACGAGCATCGGAGGGAAGTTTGGAGGAAAGGGGGGCAGTGGGAGTGGGACTGGCAGTGGATCAATCGACAATATTGCGAGCTTCTTTGCGGGGCGTGGACAAAAGGCGGGGGGACAGAAGGTTTCGCGGCCAAGGCTGGATATTCCGGAGCCCACGGGTAAGACCGGGCTGAAGCAGGGGGCACGGGTCAGGCACCCGAAGTATGGGGAAGGAATCGTGTTTCGTCGCGAAGGTGATGGGGATGACGCGAAGATTACAGTACAATTTCAACAGCATGGCGTGAAGAAGCTGGTGGAGAAGTTCGCCCAGTTGGAGCGCCTCTAAGTTTTGAAAATCGCAGATTAAGAAAGATTGGCAAAGTAAATGGCAAATACAAAGAGCATTGCAGATAAAGACGAGCGCAAGAAGGTAAAGCGGGCGGCCCGCAAAAAAGCAGCTCCCAAGGCACCGCGTACGGGCGCTCGCGGCGAGAACAAGGCGAAGGTCAAGAAGGCTTCGCGCGGTACAAGCAAGCGGTAACCGGTAAGGCACGACGCTATCAGAGCGGGGTGGAGTTTCAATGCGGCTCCCGCTGCATTGACGCTCCAAAAGGCCCCGCTCTGGTAGTAAGCTCCTCCTATCTAGATTTCAATCTCAAGATGTATTGTGAAGCGGGATACCGCACCAATTCTGTTTGAGGAGCGTACGCGCTGGCCAGGCAAATCTTTGCAACAAAGTCGATAGACAAGCTGATCTCTGAATCGGAGCAGCCGGAGCACGCGTTGAAGAAGACGCTGGGGCCGGTATCGCTTACGGCGCTGGGTGTAGGCGCGGTCATTGGATCGGGGATTTTTACGGTCATTGGCGTGGCTATCGGGGGGAATCCCGCTGCAACAGCTACGTGGGCGGATTCGCCTGTTGTTGATTTGCTGCTGCGCCTCATCCATCATTCGGGAGCGGCTGTTGGAGGGCGGCCTGGCGCCGGGCCTGCGCTGGCGATTTCTCTGGTGCTGGTGGCGATTGTGTGTGCGCTAACGGGGCTTTGCTATGCGGAGCTGGCGAGCATGATCCCGATTGCGGGGTCGGCTTATACCTATACGTACGCAACGCTGGGCGAGCTGGTGGCGTGGGTGATTGGGTGGGACCTGATCCTTGAATATGCGTTCAGCAATATGAGCGTGAGTGTAGGATTTGCGGCGCATGTGGTGGATTTGCTGGACTGGCTGGGCCTGCGACTGTCGCCCAAGTGGCTTTCTCCCGCATATCTGCCGCTGGGATTGCAGGACCTTCAGGGGCGCGACATCTACGGGACAGGCTGGCACGCGGGCTTCAATATTCCGGCGTTCCTGGTGGTGCTGCTGCTGACGGTTGTGCTGGTGCGAGGGATTCGCGAGTCGGCCCGGACAAATAACATTATGGTGCTGGTGAAGATTGCGGCGATCCTGGTCTTCATCTTCTTTGGGATCAGCTTTATCCATCCAGGCAATTATGTTCCGTTCTCACCGAATGGATGGAGCGGCGTGCTGGCTGGCGGCTCCATCATCTTCTTTACTTATATCGGGTTTGATTCTGTTTCGACGGCGAGCGAAGAATGCAGGAATCCGCAGAAGGATGTGCCAACGGGGATTCTGGCGACGCTGGTGGTCTGCACGATTCTCTACATCGGTGTCGCGGTGGTGCTGACCGGAATTGTGCCGTGGCGGAGCGTCGTGGGCGATGCTGCACCTGTGGTGAATGCGTTGAAGCGGGTTTCGCTGACACCGGGAGGACATAGTCTGCATTGGGTTCGGCTGGCTGTGCTGCTGGGAGCGATTGTAGGAATGATCTCGTCGATCATGGTGTTTCAACTGGGGCAGGCGAGGGTGTGGTTTGCAATGTCGCGCGATCGTCTGTTGCCTTCAGCATTCAGCCGGGTGCATCCGAAGTTCAGGACGCCGGCATTTGCGACCTGGGTGGCTGGTGTGTTGGTCGCTATCCCGGCGGGATTGTTTGACGTCGGTACGTTTGCGGAGATGTCGAACATCGGGACGTTGTTTGCATTTGTGCTGGTGTCGATTGGCGTGGTGGTGCTGCGGTACAAGGACCCGGCGCGGCATCGCGGATTCCGTGTGCCGTTTGGACCGGTAATTCCGGTGCTTTCGGTTCTGTTCTGTGTGTTGCTGATGGCGGGTTTGCCGGCTAAGACGTGGTTGCGATTCTTTGTATGGCTCGTGATCGGCCTGGTGATCTATGTGTTTTACAGCCGGAAGCGAAGTGAGTTTTACGCGCCGGAGGCCTAGGATAGATAGGATGGCTCGAAGGCAGGAAAAACGGGAAGACATTGATGTTGTGGAGTGGCTGCGTGGACTGCCCAAGGCGGAGCTGCACCTTCATCTTGAGGGGACGATCCAGCCTGAGACGCTGGTTGAGTTGAGCAGACTGCATGATAAAGAACCGCTGACGCTAAAGGGGGCTCTGTCTCTTTATCAGTATGAAAACTTTCCTGGTTTCCTGATGTCGTTCAAGGCCGTGACAGAGCGGCTGAAGGGGCCCGACGACTACGAGCTGATTACATACAACATGATCAAAGAACTGGCGGCGCAGGGGGTGGTGCACGCTGAGGTGTATATCTCTTTCGGGATCATTTATTTCTGGAAGAAGACCGAGGTAGAACCCTACGTCGAAGCGATTGAGCGGGGACGGATTCGGGGCGAGAAAGAGTTTGGGACAACGGTTCTGTGGATCATCGATGCGGTGCGCCACTTTGGTGTGGAGGAAGCCGCGAGGGTGTTTCGCAAGGCCGCCGAGTTGAGGACGAAGTATCCGAGCATCGTCGGGATTGGGATTGGCGGAGACGAGGCACGGGGCGCGGCCGATCTGTTTCGCGAGCTGTACGCAGAGGCAAAGGCTGCGGGTCTGCGACTGACAGCCCATGCGGGGGAGTCATGCGGGCCTGAGAGCGTGTGGTCAGCAATCAACATCGGAGCGGAGCGCATTGGGCATGCGCTTTCGGCCCAAAACGATACAGAGCTGCTGGATGTGCTGGCAGTGAAGCAGATTCCGTTGGAGCTGAACGTGACGAGCAACCTAAAGACAGGGTGTTGCAAGGGGCTGGATGAGCATCCGGTAAAGATGTATTTTGAGTCGGGATTGATGGTCACGATCAACTCAGACGACCCGCCGATGTTTGGCAGCGACCTGCTGGGCGAGTACGTGTTGGTGCAGGATCGGTTTGAGTTCTCGCTGGAGCAGATGCGAGAGATCGCAGCGAATTCGGTAGAGGCAAGCTTTTTGCCTCCGGAGCGGAAGCTGGCACTGCTGCAGCGGGTGGAACAGTACTAGAGAGCTGCGAACATCAAGCGATGAGCTTTCAAACCGCTGCTATTTGCCTTCGGGAGCTGGAACCATGACGGCGTTGGGATCAACCTTTGGGATACCGAAGTGACCGCTTAGGTGAATTAGATCGAGAGGACGAAGCGCTCCCGAGACCTGGATGAGGTTCATGTCGCGAGGGGCGCGGACGAGGACGGTGACGTCGTCGATCTCGGTTCCATTGAAGTGCAGCCAGAGATCAGTGATTGCGTTGTGGGGCTGCGCGCTCGAGGCCGGTGTGGCGTTGGCGTTGACAAGATGCTTCCATCCCGCGGCATGATAGGTTGCGATGATGGAGCTCATGGCCTCGGGCGTGTAGAAGGCAGGCCGCTGGTAGCGGTAGGTGTCGACGGTGATGCTATTTAATGCAGCGGCGGCTCGTTTGACGTCGACGTTGCCATTGTCGATGAAGCTGGTGGCATAGCTGAGCATGGACCGGTCGAAGGTGAAGGAGACATGCGTGGCGGGCTGATCGGCAAGGTCGTTCAGCGTCTGAGTGATGCCGGCGGGTTGCTGCGCCGATGCAAGTGGAACAACAATGGCGAAGGCAACAGCGAGGAGAGAGGAGCGGATCATTACAAAAATGCCTCTGTTTCTTAGACACAGATTCGCTCGGATAGTTACTCGGCTATTGCATGGGGAAAAGAAAAATCCCACCGGTATGTTTAGGTGGGATTTTTCCAACTTCTAAATTTGGCTGGTTTTACTGCGGTGGACGGGGTGCGAAGTAACCTTTCTGAGCCCGGACGTGGTAGCGCTCGTCGAGCGCATGCAGATAGATGGTGCGGAAGGCTCCATCCTGCTTCAAGTCTGCTGGCCGGTAGACGAGGAGATACTGGCTGCGAAGTTCCTCTTCGATATTGCGGAAGCCGGTAGCGACGTCCTCAATACGAGTTGGGTAGAAGGCCTGACCGCCGGTGGCTTCGGAGATGGCGCGAAGCACTTCGTCACCTTTGTCCCTGCTGGGGCTGACGTTGGTGCTGATGGTGTAGACGATGGTCTCGGCGCGCTGACACATCTTGATGGCGTCAGACTCCTGGGCACGGCTGTAGTTGTCATCGCCGTCAGAGACGAGGATGAGAGCGCGGCGTACAGCCCCCTCTTCCTTGAGGGTCAACATCTGATCGCGGCAGGTTTTGTAAAGCGCGTCGAACAGTGCGGTACCGCCGCCTGGACGCAGCTTACGGATTCCCTGATTGAGAAGATCGATGTTGTTGGTGAAGTCCTGTTCGACGTCAGTCTGGATGTCGAAGCCTTCGACAAAGGCACGGTCGTTGCGGTGGAGAACCTGCAGAAGGAACTCGATGGCGGAGTCCTGCTCGAATTGGAAGCGCTGGCGAATGGAGCTTGAAGTATCGAGCATGATGCCGACACGCAGAGGCAGATTCGTCTGCTGGGTGAAACGGAGGACGGCGACGGGAGGACGCTGATCATCGAGGAGACCGAAGTTTTCGCGCTTGAGGCCGGTGACGAAGCGGCCCTTTTTATCGGTTACAGTGAAGACGAGATTGACCTCATTGACCTGAACCTTGATGGTCGTGATGGGCTCATCCTGTGAGGGCGTGGCCTGATTTGTGGCAGGTAACGGCGGCGGTGTCGCTGCGGGCGTATTCTGGGCAGCTGGCTGAGACACGGCTGACGCACTTTGCGGCGTCTGCTGAGGGGTCGCTGGCGTAGTCTGCTGAGCCGTCGTTTGAGGCGTGGTTGGCGGAGGCTGGGTCGCTGTTTGTCCGTGTAGCGGCGAGGCGAACACCAGGGCGAGTGGGAGAAGAGCCAAAGGGTACAGACGGGGCATACGGTTCGTTCGCTTAATTGCAGTCACTTTTATAATTCTACTCAAATTGGGCGCTAATCGGCGCGGATTACTTCGAGAAACGCTTTAAGCCCTGGAGGCAGAGGAGCATCGATGTCCATTGCCTTACTGGTTTTGGGATGGGCAAAGGAAAGATGGGCAGCGTGAAGAAAGTTTCTGTCCAGATTGAGTTCAGGGGCGAGACCGGGAATAACGTGGGGAGCTCCGTAGAGGGTATCGCCGACGACGGGGTGGCCAAGGGACTGCATGTGGACGCGAATTTGATGGGTGCGGCCGGTTTCGATGCGGACCTCGATGAGCGTGAAGACTCCGTAGGAAGACTGAATGCGCTCGAGTACCTTGACGTGTGAGGTTGCGGAACGTCCGTCGGAACGGCGGGTGGTCATGCGGGTGCGCCGGATGAGGTCGCGGGCAATGGGGAGGGTGACGGTGGTATTGTCTTTGGCTACATTTCCGTGGACGAGGGCGATGTACGTTTTGGCGACCTGGCGGCGGGAGAACATGTCGCCGAGTTTGCGGTGAGTGCTGTCATCCTTGGCCACGAGGATGATGCCGCTGGTTTGCTTGTCGAGGCGATGGACGATGCCAGGGCGGAGGTCGCCGCCGACGTCGGAGAGATGATTGAAGTGGTGGAGAAGAGCGTTGACGAGGGTGCCGCGATTGCGTGCGTCGTCGGTGGCACCTGAGCCGGCGTGGACCATCATGCCGGCGGGCTTGTTGATAACGGCTAGATGATCGTCTTCATAGAGAATGTCGAGGGGTATGTCTTCGGCCTCGGCGTGGAGCGGAGGCGGATGCGGCGCGCCTTCGATCTCGATGGATTCGCCGCCGTGAAGCTTCTGCTTAGGCTTTGCGGTTTGGCCTTCGACGCGGACCTGGCCGCTCTCGATGAGGAGTTGGACGCGGGCGCGGCTGATATCCGGAATCGCCTGGGCAAGATACTGGTCGAGGCGCAGGTTGGCGGCGGCGGGATCGGCGGTGAAGGTGTGAATATGATCCTCGGCGTCATCGTCGAAGTCTACGTCGAGCACGGGGATGGGTGGCGGGGTCGCTTCTTCGACGCCGCGGGTGGCGCGGTATTCGTGCTTTACCGTGCGACGGCGCTGCCCCTTTGGGAGCATATTTTTAGACGGCATGAGAGACCAGCTTTCGGGATGGCAGGGAGATGAGGCCGGCAGTGACGATCATGCCAAGGGAAATCCACTGGATCGGATCGAGGACATTTCCAAAGGGAACGGGGTAGGGGTTGGGCTGGCGCAGGAAAGTGATGAGGAACTGGGTTACGCCCGACGCAGCAAGGGCAAGGGCGAATGTCTCACCAGAGATGCGTTTAGGTGAGAGGTATCGGAGCAGACCTGCGGTGATGAGTAAAGCGGCGAAGGCGGCGTAGAGCGGGACGGGATGAAGGCGGGGAGCGTTATCCGGAGGAATGGCCATCCCCCAGGGAAGCGACGTGGGGAGCCCAGGGTCGGTGCCTTCGGCGAAGTGGCCTAGCGCAAGAAAGGCCCATGTGAGCGTGGCGCAAGGTGCCCAGGCGTCCAGGGTGCGCAGAAGAGGCAGATTGCGAAGACGGAGATAGATCAGGGTCACGATGGCCGTCAGGAGGAGACCCATGACTGTAAGAGAGGGCACGGTGAGCAGGAGGACAGGGTAAGCTCGGAATGTCTGCAGGTTTGTGAGAACCAAAAGCAGGCGAGAAAGCGCAAAAGCCGAGAGGATTGCGAAGAGTCCGGCGTTCCAGAGTTTATCTGGGCTGAGCCCTACCGTTGCAGCGGTGCGAAGGCTTAAGAAAAGCGCGGCCATGAGACCCCCCGCGGCGAGGACGCCGAAGGTAGGAAGGAAGACGCTGCCGAAGTGGAGAATATAAGGATGCAAGGAAGAGAACGATCTAAACAAACTGAAACGAAAGCAAGAAAACCGACCCGCCGGGGCCGTACGACGAAGCGCTGGTGAACCCGTCCTAAGACGGCGGGACCCTGCCGTGGTTCTTTAGGCATTCCGGACTGGCGGACACTGCACACCGAACCATGTATACGAGCCAGGCCCCTGTTCAATGAATGTTGGTTCAACCAGCGTGGATCGCGTACCTGCTTAGCAGGCCGGTCTCTTGAGATGGATGCTACCTGTGCGGGAGTGTGATTGCAAGTTGGGCAGGAAAGGTGGGTTAGCTGCGCGATCGATCGACCAGGAGTTTCATTGCCAGGCTCTCGTCGGTATCGAGGCGTTCAAGGCCGTCGGAGACTCCGATTCGATCACGATCGGAACGGTTCTGGCTGACTTTCCACTTGCCTTCGAGGCGGCCAATGGAGAACTCGAGGCCGATGATGCCTTTGATTTGGGACTCGATGTAGTCGTGGGGTGCGTCGCTCACTTGCCAAGGTGTTGGAGAGGCAGCTTCGTGGATGCCGGTAAGGGTCTGGAGATGTTGGAGGAGCCAAGTTGTGTCCTCGATGATCTTGAGATTGCCGTAGGCATGGACTACAGCGTAGTTCCAGGTGGGAACGACCTTACCTGTGTCCTGCTTTTCCGGATACCAGTTGGGGGTGATGTAGTGCTGCGGGCCGGAGAAGATTGCGAGAGCTTCGATCTCTGGGGAAAGCTCCCGCCACTGCCGGTTTGCGCGGGAGAGGTGACCTCTCAGAATGCCGTTGGTTCCGGCCTGGCGATCCAGCACCATGGGGAGATGGGAGGCAAAGAGGCCGGAGGATCCCATGGTAATGAGCGAGGCAAATGGTTGTGCTTCGATGAGATCGTGGAGGACCGGCAGACGGTTCTCTTCAAAGGCTTTGGGGATGTACATGTAACTTCCTTCCGGTCAGGGAGCTATGCTCTCTTTCAGAATTCTATGGGAAGCGTGGTTAGTTGCCGACTACGATCGGTAGGGCGGTGGCACCGGCGGCTTTGGCCTTGGCAACGAGTTTCTTGAGCTTTCCCTCGACGTCGGAACCTGAACCCATCATCTCGGCGGTGAGGACACCGTCGGAATCGATGGTGAAGTAGTGAGGGATAGCCTCTACGCCGAAGTTTTTGCTGAGGGAGTGGTCTGCATCGAGGTACTGGACCCAGGTCATTTCGTTCCTGGCGATAAAGTTCTTCCATTTAGCGGCGTCTGAGTCCCAACTCACGCTGATGATAACGAGAGGCTGCCCGGCGAACTCCTTTGCAATCTTCTTCATGTGCGGGAGTTCGGCGTTGCAGGGACCGCACCAGGTAGCCCAGAAATCGATGAGGACGACGCGGCCCCCCATCTCATCGAGGTTGAACCTTGAACCGTCAAGGGCTGTGACTGTGAAGGCTGGGGCCATTTTTGCGAGCGACAGCGCAGGATTTTCCGCGAAGTGTTTGGCTCTGACGTAAGCAGGATCTTTCGGGCTGACACAGCTGACGCAAGCTTTGAAGTCATCGCGGGCTTCGTCCATCTTGCCTAACTTGGCCAGCGCGTGGCCATCGAGGTAGAGAGCGTTGGCGTTCTTCGGATTGTCTACCAGAGCAGCTTGGAAGGCGGTGTGAGCGGCGTTCAACAACTCCGGTTTACCCTTGTCGCCTGCCTGTAGATAGAGGGCTTGGCCGCGATTGAACTTTGCGAGGGACTTGTCAGCGGGCGTGGTGGCAAGGGTTTCCAGCGCAGTTGCTGTGGCCACAGCATCCTTGTAACTGCCCATACTCATTTGCAGACTTAATATCTGGGAGAGGCAGTCGGCGCACTGGCCGCCGGCGACCTTGTTTGCTTTTTTGTAGGAGTCGATTGCGAAGATATATTGGCGACGAGTGACCAGCGTTTTGGCTTCGGACATTGCCGATATAAATTTGGGATCGGTATGAAAGGCCTGTGTTTGCTGGGCGTTTGCGATTCGCAGGCAGAAGGGAAAGAAGAGACAGAGGGAGGCAGAGATGATCTGGCGGCGCATGGTCAAACCTCAGAGAGGATGGCTGCTGAGTGACCATCATCTCTGGGGTGGGATGGAAGTTCAAGAAAAAACTGGGCTAACCGACTTTGCGGTCTTCGAGGACCTCGTCGAGCATGTGGGCGAGGTTGCCGGCACGGGAGCGGATGGTGGTCTGCGAGGTCTGAATGGAGCCTGCAAGCTGCTCATAACGCTGGCGTGAGGCGTAGAGCTCGTCGGCGATGTTGAGGGAGGCGAGGACGGCGACGCGGAGCGAATCGACGGTGTTGCCGTGAGCGGAGACGGCGCGCATCTTGGCGTCTACGATCTGGGCGAGGCGCTCGATGTAGGCGTAATCGGTGCCGCGGAGATGGTAGACCTGGTCGTAAATTTCTACGGCGATGGACTGGGGTTCGGCCGGTGCTTCAAGGGTCTGTTCCATGTGCCTCCTATCTATTGAATTTAGAGGAGATCGTCCATCTGCTGGAGCATCTTTTCGACGCGCTGGCGGACACCGTCGCGCTCTTTGTTGAGGGTGGTGATGGAGGCCTGGGCTTCGGTGGCGAGGAGGGTCTGGAACTCGAGCTGTTCGTGGAGATTGGCGATTTCGGCTTCGGCTTTGGCGCGAGCTTCGCGCTCCTGCTTGACGATTTCTACTGCACGAAGGACTTTTTGCTCAAGAGCCTGGAACTCGTCGACGCTGATGGTGGATGTACTCATATCTTTTGAAGTATAGACGCGAACGAAGTGGATTTTTATGGGGGAGGAACCTGGCTTGGTGCGGATTTGTTTGCGATTTTTTCTGGCGTGGTGAAATGAGGGGGTTTTGCGAAAAATGGGCTGTTCTTCGTGGTTTTTTTGTTACAAGACGTGGTGAATGGTGTGGCAAACGTGGTTTGTTGGCGGGTACTTTTTGGGTGCCGGAAATTATGCAGATTTCTGAGATTTATTTTTTGGGTCGGGTCGCTTCGCTCAGAATGACAGGCAAAGACAAAAGCAACGGCAACTACGAAAGCTGGCCAGGAAGAGAATTACATTCCCATCCATCGCGATAGAACGGCGATGGATGGGGCACCCTGGCTGTCTTGGTCTGGATGATTGGAACAGACAGCAAGGTCCCCTTCGGGGATGACAAGGAAGAGAGGGAATGGCTTAGGCGCGCTGGGTTCCGCCGAGATTGGTGAGGGTTTGGACGATTTGGGTGGACCAGGTGGTGAGGTCTTCGTCGCGGAGGGTGCGGTCGTGTGACTGGAAGATGGTGCGGAGCAGGAGGGAGTAGTGGCCGGGGGCAATGGCCTTGCCCTTCGGGTCGCGGAAGATCTCCTCGGGGGTCAAGCGGAGGAGTTCGGGGATGCTGAGAGCGTGGATGGCGGCGGAGATGGTGTGCCACAGGATGGCGTCGGGGAAGACGAAGGAGAAGTCGCGCTCGACGGCCTGATAGCGGGAGATGTCGTGGGCTGTGACCTTCTTCAGAGGAAGATCGTAGAGGGCGGCGAGATTGAGCTCGGCGAGGTAGACGGGCTGGCGGAGTTTGCGGTGCTGGGCCTGGGTTTGAGTCAGTTCGCCGAAGTGGGCGATGGGCTGATTGTTGAGCAGAGCTGTAGCGGAGCGGCCGGATTGGAGCCAGGAAGGAGCTTCGGGCGTGAAGGTGAGGGCGGCTGGGCCTCCGACGGGGGTGAAGAGGGAGAGGAGAGACTCGATAACTCCCTTGAGCTCGAAGAAGGGGGCGTCCTGGGCGGTGTGGAGCGGGGTCGATTGCGGGGTCGCGGTGGTGAGGCCGAGGGAGAGGGATGGGGTCTCGTGGACGTCGGCGATGTAAGAGGCGTCGGCGGGGATGGTGCCGGTGAAGGTCTGGCCTTGTTCGAAGAGGCGTACCTCTTTGACGTCTCGATTGAGGTTGTGGCTGAGCATGGTGACCATGCCGGGGACCAGCGAGGGACGAAGGAGGGACGCTTCCTCGGAGAGGGGGTTTTCCATGGGGACTGGAGTGTTCTTCGCGGCGTTGGAAGAAAGCGGATCGCTGTCGCGATTGCCCACACATGGCGATGAGACCGCCATGTATGGGGCACCCGGGTTATTGGGGGCAACCGGGGTATTCAAGGCGCCCGGTGTGTTGGTGGTGAAGAGGTTGGAGTCCTGCTGGCTGGCGAAGGTGCTGGAGATGGACTCGCTGAAGCCGAGGGCGAGGAGGCGGGTGCGGATAGCAGCCTCTTTGGCGGCGATGGGGTTGGCGATGACGGGGAGCGCCGTGGGGATGGTATTGGCGAAGCCGTTGTAGCCGTAGACGCGGGCTACTTCTTCGACGAGGTCGATCTCGCGTTCGAGGTCGAGGCGCCAGGAGGGGAGCTTCGTGAGGTATATGTCGAGTCCGTGGAGGATGAGCTCGCAACCGAGGGAGGAGAGGTAGCGGGCGACGATTTCGCCAGTGATGCCCTGGGGGTCCACGGTCTTGCCAAGGTGGCGCTGGACTTGTTTTACGGAGAGCTCGATTGTAGGACGGTTGGCGGTCTTTGCGGCCACTTCGGGGTCGATGACGTCGATAAGCTCGCCCTCAATCTTGCCGCCGGCTTGCAGGATGAGTTGAGAGACAAGTGCGTTGGCGGCAGGGGCGGCGTTGAAGTCGGCGCCGCGCTCGAAGCGGTGAGAGGCATCGGTGTGGAGGAGGTGGCGGCGGGAGCTGCGGCGGATGCTGGCGGGATCGAACCAGGCTGCCTCGATGAGGATGTTCTTGGTGTCGGGGGTGATCATGGAGTCCCAACCGCCCATGACTCCGGCTAGTGCGAGGGCCTTCTTTTCGTCGGCTACGACGAGGTCGTCTGCTTCGAGGGTGCGCTCGGTTCCGTCGAGGAGCTTGAGTTTTTCGCCCTTGCGGGCGAGGCGGACTACGATGCCGCCTTCGATCTTGTCGAGGTCGAAGGCGTGGGTGGGGTGGCCCATGCCGAGGAGGACGAAGTTGCTGGCGTCGACGGCGTTGGAAATTTGCTTCTGGCCGAGGAGGGTGAAGTATTCGGCGATGGGGTCGTTGCTGGGAGCGATGGTGACGCCGCGGAGGACTTGGGCGGTGAAGCGGCCGCAGAGACCTTTGGCGTCGGGGGCGATGCGGACGGGGAAGGGCGCGTCGACGAGGGTGCCGACGGGGAGCTTGGTGTTGAGGGGAGTGAGCGGGAGGTTGTAGATGGTGGCGGCTTCGCGGGCGATGCCGTAGTGGTTCATCGCGTCGACGCGGTTGGTGGTGATGTCCATCTCGAAGAGGTGGCCGTTGTTTTCACCTAGTGGGTGCACACCTTCAACGGCTATTCCGCGGAGGGTGAGATCGTCGGCTAGTTGCCGGTCGGTGACGGGGAGGGAGGGAAGGTAGTGGCGGAGCCACGCGGTAAGGATCTTCATGATGGACGGTTATTAGTCTAAATGTTGCGGTCCGCCCGGTGACCAGAAGATCCAAAAGTGCTGTATTCACTTTCCTGCGGATTCGTACATTGTGTAGACGGGTACTTGATTTGCATAGATCGTCACGTGTTGAATGTCCTTTTTCTCAATAGTGCGTGGCGCTGAATCAATGGGTTGGAGCACATACCGGATGACGACGGGGCAGGTTCGAGTACCACCATATTGATTGGCGCGTAAACCTTGCACATAGGCCGTTGCTGAGCCTCGCAAAAGTTGATGACCGCTGAGCACTTCGATATTTTGGACTTCGCCGCTCAGTTTGAAGGCGACCATGAGGATGACAATACCTTCTACATGAGCTGCCCGCGCGATGGGTGGATAAAGCAATGGTGTCGTATCCGTCATCGAGCGGAGACCGCAAGGCTCTTCAGCAAAACATGATGCGGACAAGATGAGAAGCGTTAGAAGAATCTTCATAGTGAATGATAATAAGGTTCGCGTTATGAAACGGGCTCTTCGACGAACATGCCGGTGGGGTAGCCGTCGATGCTGTGGGTGTTCTTTTTGAGGCGGTAGTCTTCGAGAGCGGCTTCGACTTTGGCTTCGGCCCAGCGGTCGAGTTGGTCGCGCTCGCTGACGTAGTCGAAGAAAGGGACGCTCATGCCACAGGAGGTTTGGACGAGGTCGACATGGAGCATGAGCATCTGGCGGGCGCCGGGAAACTCGGTGTTGTCGAAGTGAGCGGCGAGGAGAGTGTCGTATTCGGGCCTGTGGCGGGGAATGATGCGGGCGTGGCCGTAGAGGCGAAGGATCATGGGGGAGCCTTCGAAGGCGCAGAACATCATGGTGAGGCGGTCGTTGAGGAGGAGGTGGGCGGCGGTCTCGTTGCCGCTGCCGGTGCGGTCGAGATAGATGACGGTGTTGGGATCGAGGATGCGGAGGGCGGCGACGTCGCGGGGTGAGACGTTGACGCGGCCTGAGGGAGCGGCGGAGGCGTTGAAGAAGATGTGCTGACGCTCGATGAAGTCGCGGTGAGTGGGTTCGATGCGCTCGAATTGCTTGCCCATTGTTGTGCGTTCTCCTGAACTCAGTTTAATGCCTGCGAACATTTTGATGGGTGGCTGCGTATTACGGAGGGTTATGACTTTCAGGCGAGGTGATATTCGATGAAGAATTTTTCTGCGTTGATGATGGCGGCAGTTTTGGTAGGTGGATTGATGAAGGCGGAGGCTCAAGCGGTTCCGGCGCTCGATGCGATTAAGACGGATGCAGAGCTTACGAGTGCGATTACGGCGCTGGATACGCAGCTGTTCGATGCTTACAACACCTGCGATATCGATAAGCTGGGCTCGATGGTGTCGGACGATCTGGAGTTTTATCACGATAAGACGGGGCTTGCGGTGGGGAAGAAGAATTTTACGGATGCGATTAAAAACAATATCTGCGGGAAGGTAACGCGGGAGCTGGTGAAGGGATCGCTGGAGGTGTATCCGCTGAAGGGATATGGGGCGGTGGAGATTGGCGTGCATCGGTTTCATCATCCGGGGGCGCAGGACCATGGGGTGGTGGGAGAGGCGAAGTTTGTTCAACTGTGGCAGTACAAGGATGGGGCGTGGAAGGTCACGCGAGTGATCAGCTACGACCACGAGCTGGCGAAGTAGTTTGTGGCCTGAAGAAGAAAAATGCGTGGGCCGGGGTGAGGATCGGGTATGCTCGTGTGGCGGAAGCGCTGAGTGCGATCCGGGTGTTCAATTGTCGGCTGAAAGGGACTGGCTATGGTTCGTCTGTTTCTGCACTGGATTTTGAATGCTGTGGCCCTGCTGTTGATTTCGCGTGTCGTGGATGGCTTTGTGGTCAGCGGCTTGGTGTCGGCCTTGATTGCGGTGATTGTGATCGGGCTGTTCAATGCGACGTTCGGACTTTTTCTCAAGATCATTACGCTGCCGTTGGGGATTCTTACGTTCGGGATCTTCTTCCTGTTTATCAATGCAGTGATTCTGATGTTCGCGAGTAAATTTGTGCCGGGCTTTGCCGTGACGACGTGGAAGGCGGCATTTCTTGGGGCGCTGGCGCTGGCTTTGCTGCATCTGCTGTTTGGGTTTTTGGATAAGCCGAAGAAGATCGCTTAGGTGAAATCACGAGGGCGGAGGAAAGTGTCTTTTGAAGGACGCTGCTTCTCTTGCTGTCGCTTCTTGATGCAGAGTGCTGCTTTCCCGTCTTTCGGATTTGGGCATGGAAAGGGTCGTTGGGTGGAGGTCTGATGAAATATCCGTTTCTGATTTTGGTGATCGCCTTTTTCCTGCTCTGGCTGGCTGCCTGGGTGGGCGGTCGCCTGAACAAGCGGGCAGATGCTATGCCTGAGGATGAGCGTGCGGATTTCGGTGTGGTTCAGGGAGCCACCCTGACGCTGCTTGGCCTGATTATCGGATTCAGCTTCTCGATGGCGATTGGAAGATACGACCAACGCAAGACGTATGAAGAAGCTGAGGCTAACGCCATTGGAACCGAGTATGCCCGCGCGGATCTTTTACCACCAGCGGAGGCGGCCCGGGTACGCGAGCTTCTGCGGAAATATACCGACCTGCGCATCGAGTTTTACGTGACGCGCGATCCGGATGATTTAGGGAAGATCAATGCGGAGACAGCCGGGATACAGAACGAGCTTTGGGCTGCGGCTTCCCGGCCGGCGATGGCGCAGCCGTCTCCTGTGATTGCCTTGGCCGTTGGTGGCATGAACGATGTGCTGAACTCACAGGGATACACCCAGGCTGCGTGGTTGAACAGAATTCCTGGCGCTGCATGGATCCTGATGTTCGCGATTGCGATCTTCTGCAATGGGTTGCTGGGCTACGGATCGCGGAAGTTTGCGATGAAGCTGCTTGTGATTCTGCCGCTGGTGGTTGCGGTTTCGTTTTTCCTGATTGCGGATATCGACAGCCCGCGCAGGGGCATCATTCGGGTGCATCCGCAGAACCTGGATAGCTTACGCAGCAGCTTTCAATAGTTCGCTGATGGATTGCCTCTAGTGCGGTGGCTTCAGGCGAATTGCTCGAGGAAGCGCATGTCTCCGGAGTAGAAGTGGCCTATGTCGGAGATGCCGTGCTGAATCATGGCTATGCGCTCGACGCCCATGCCGAAGGCGAAGCCGGTGATGCGGTCGGGATTGTAGGCGTCGTCATCGAAGCCTAGCTTGCGGCGTTCTTCGGTGACGGCGGCGAAGACGGCGGGGTCGACCATGCCGCAGCCGAGGAGCTCGATCCAACCGGAGTGCTTGCACTTGCGGCAGCCTTTGCCTCCGCAGAAGATGCAGGAGATCTGGACGTCGGCGCTGGGCTCTGTGAAGGGAAAGAAGCTGGGGAAGAAGCGGGTTTTGACGTCGCTGCCGAAGAGGGCCTTCATGGCGTGGTCGAGCGTGCCCTTGAGGTCGGAGAAGGTGATGTTGGTGTCGACGCAGAGGCCTTCGACCTGATGGAAGATGGGAGAGTGGGTGGCGTCGGCGGCGTCGTTGCGGTGGACTTTGCCGGGGATGACGATGCGGATGGGTGGGGCCTGAGAGACCATGGTGCGGATCTGCACGGGGCTGGTGTGGGTGCGCATTAACAGGCGGTCGCGGGATGGCTTGGCGGACTGGTGGGCGATCTGGAGGGTGTCCTGGGTGTCGCGCGCGGGGTGGTTGGGGGGGAAGTTGAGGGCTTCGAAGTTGTAGAAGTCGGTTTCGACCTGGGGGCCGAGGTTGGTGCTGTAGCCGAGGTGGTGGAAGACCTGGACGATCTCGTGCATGGTCTTGAGAAGAGGATGGGGGATGCCGGGGGCGCGGACGGTGCCGGGGAGGGTGATGTCAATTCCCTGCGCGTTCGCTGCCGCCTCGGCTTTCGCCGAAGTCGGCGCATCCAGGGCCTGCTCGATCTGCTGCTTGAGCTGGTTGAAGCGGATGCCGAGGGGTTTGCGGGCTTCGGGTGGGGCGGACTTGAGCCAGGCTTCGCTGATGAGTTTGAGGCGGCCCTGTTTGCGCCCTAGCCAGTGGAGGCGAAAGGCCTCGGGGTCGGAGGTGGCCGTCTCAGAGGCGGTGGTGCGGACTTCTTCGCTGAGGGTGGCGAAGGCAGCTTCGAGAGCGGGCTCGTCGTAGGACGTGAGGTGCGGGATGGTGATGTTCATTGTCGGCTAGATCAGGATAAATGACCGGAGAGAAAGGCGGTTCGCGCGTGGCGCGAATACCCACCCTTCGTAAAGACGCGACGGATGGGGCATCGGCACTCGGTGTTCAGCCAGTGTTTGTGGGTGGTTTGAGGAGAACAAGCAACTGCAACTGCTGGGGAGAGTTCTACTTTCCCACTCATCGCGATGAGACTGCGATGAATGGGGCACCCGATCGTTTGTGTTGACATTAAAACTGCAACAGCAAAAGCGAGATGCGGGGGTTCTTCGCTGCGCTCAGAATGACAAGCGTAGTAGGGGCAAGAGCGTTAAAGGGCGGAGAGGACTACAGCTATGACGAGGAGACCGAGAAAGAGGCTGCGGCGGTCGGTGATGGCGTAGACGACGGGATCTTCGTCGAGCTCGCCCCGGGAGGCCTGGAGCCAGAGGCGGCTTAGCCATAGAAGAACGATGGGGACCAGAAGCCAGAGACGGTTGATATGGCGATAGAGGAGTGCGGCGTCGGCGTTGAGGTTGGAGATGTAGAGGGTGAGGACGACGACGGAGGCGTATCCGCTGGCCGAGCCGAAGCTGGGGAGCTGCTCGATGTCGGAGACGTGGTAGCCGCGGCCTTTGGCGGAGGCGCCGCCACGCTCGCGCAGGTTTTCAAGTTCGGCGAAGCGTTTGACGAAGGCGAGGGAGAGGAAGAAGAAGATGCTGAAGCTGCCGAGCCAGGTGGAGAGGGGGATGCCGGCGGCAGCTGCTCCGGCGATGATGCGGACGGTGTAGAGGCCGGAGAGGACGATGACGTCGACGAGGACGGCGCGTTTGAGACGGAGCGAGTAGGCCAGGGTGGTGACGCAATAGATGCCAAGCCAGATGAGGAATTGGTAGGGACGACGAAGTGCCGGGCCATGGGAGATGCGCGTCACAATGTGAGGCAACAGGACAGCGATGATGAGAGAGGCGAGAAGGAAAAGGACAACGACGGCGATCCCCGAGATGGCGGAGAGATCTCCGGAGGCAAAGGGGCGGCGACGTTTGCGCGGATGCAGACGGTCGGCTTCGAGGTCGAGAAGGTCGTTGACGATGTAGGTGGCGGAGGCGCAGAGGCCGAAGCTGAAGAAGGCAAGGAGGGTGCCGATGACGTGGCTGGCGGCCCAGGCGTGGGCCAGAAGCATGGGAACGAAGATGAGAGTGTTTTTGGCCCACTGGTGGAGGCGGATGGCTTTGGGCCACGCTTTGAGTGGGGAAACCTGTTCGGTAAAGGTGCGGACCGGGGTAATTTTGGCTCGGCGGAGGGCGGAGCGGAGGCCGGGAGTGGGGTTTGCGACCATGGGCTCCTTGCAGCTTTGGAGCAGACAAAGGTCGGGCGTGGCGTTGCCGATGTAAGAGAAGTCGTCGGCGAAGCGCTCGCGGAATGCGGCTAACTTATTCTTTCCGGCTAGGTTAGTGGTTCCATCGGAGCAGAGGACGCCGGCGAAGAGGCCGAGATGGTCCGCTATACGCTGGGCAGTAGCAGAGTCGGCGGCAGTGGCGAGATAGATGGGGCGGCCAGTGGCGTGCTGCTGCTCAAGAAATTGCAATAATTCGCGGTTATAGGGTAGATGAACAACATCTAACTGAACAGCAGATGCGATGTGGCGTTTTAGGGAGGCTTTGCCCTGGAGAAGCCAACCGGGAAGATTAAGAAGGGCCGAGGGATTGTAGCGGGCGAGGGCGAGTGTCGAGTCGACGAGAGTGTCTGATTTGACGAGGGTACCGTCAAGGTCGACACAGAGAGCCGGAAGCGTAGCGATCTCAGCTGAGGAGGCCGGAATGGGCAAAGGAGTATCCTTCCTATTGAGGCTGTAAGCCAAGGCTTGAGGTTTGTGCGCTTACCGAACACGGATTACGCTTCCGTCAGTGTAGTTGTCTCTTCAAAGACAAGTTTATGGCTGATTTCCTGCGATCCTACCCCTAGTTTTATACCGCAGGTCAATGAATGGAAACCTTCAAGGGCCTTTAAACGTCATTATCATTTATTCTCAGATATCCAAACTATCTGATTTTTTCAACAAGAAGTAACCGATTCTAATCATGAAACGAATGGTGATCGCGTAATGTCGTCTGCCTCGATAAAGGAACAAGAGCCCCCTATAGCGCTTCCCTCTGCGGAGCCGGTGAAGGCATTGCCTGCGCCTGAATCGCCGAAGGGTGGAGCGGTGCGGAAGCTGATTGTAGTCCTCGTGATTCTGCTGGCAGTGGGAGCAGCGGTGTGGAAGATCCGCAAGAACACGCAGGAGCAGGCATTGCAAAGCCAGAAGCTGCAGGCGGCAGCGGACCGGCCGATTCCGGTGCAGACCGCCCTGGTGCAGCAGAAGACGATGCCGATTTACCTGACACAGCTGGGGACGGTGACGGCCTATAACACCGTGACGATCAAGTCGCGGGTGGATGGCCAGTTGATGTCGGTCAATGTTCAAGAGGGGCAGCGGGTGAGAAAGGGCGAGCTGCTGGTGGAGATCGATCCAAAGCCTTACCAGGCCGCGCTGGAGCAGGCCCAGGGGCAGTTGGTGAAGGACGAGGCCAATGCGGTGAATGCGCATGCCGAGGCTGCTCGATATACGGCGTTGCTTCAGGCGGGAGTGGTTTCGAAGGAGAGCCAGCAGGCCCAGATATCGACCGCAGGCCAGGCGCAGGGAACGATCGATGCGGACAAGGCTGCGATTGAGGCGGCCAAAGTAAACCTGGGATACACGAGGATTACGTCGCCGATCGATGGCGTGGTGGGTTTGCGGCAGGTGGATGCCGGAAACATCGTCCATGCGTCGGATACGACCGGACTGCTAGTCGTCACGCAGTTGCAGCCGATTTCGGTGATCTTCACGATCCCGGAAGATCGCCTGCCGGAGGTGTTGAAGCTGACTCAAGGTGGACACAAGCTGGCAGTGGAGGCATATGACCGCTCGGGTGCGACGCATCTGGCGAGCGGCACCTTGTTGACGGTGGACAACCAGATCGACACGACGACGGGCACGGTAAAGGCGAAGGCGGTCTTTGACAACAAGGACGGCGCGCTGTTTCCGAACCAGTTTGTGAATATACGGCTGATTCTGCAGCAGAGGCCAAATGCGATTGTGATTCCCGCAGCTGCGCTGCAGACCGGATCCCAGGGAACGTTTGTGTTTGTAGTGAAACCGGGAGACCCGCCAGCGAACCTGCAGGATAACGGCAGCACCGGAGTGACGCCGCCACGGCGCGCAGGTAAGGGCGGCGCTGCAGCGAGCGGCGGTGGAACTGGACAAAACGCTCCTCACTATTACGTTGAAGCACGACAGGTGAACGTGGAGTTGACCGAAGGAACTCAAGTGATTTTGAACGGCGGAGTGAATCCGGGCGATCCTATTGTGGTCGATGGACAAGAGAAGCTGCGGAATGGAAGCAGGGTGATACCGCGACAGGCGACTTCAAACAAGCTTCGTGGCTCGGACACGGCCGCAGGTGGAAGTGCTGCGGCCAATCCTGATACGTCGCACGATACCTCCAACACCGGCCAGGCGGGACAAAGCGGCCAGCATGCACCGCAGGCCGGTGGTAATGGAGGTTCGCGTCCATGAGCCCATCAAGGCCATTTATTCTTCGGCCGGTGGCCACCTCGCTTTTGATGGTGGCCATTTTGCTTGCGGGGTGGGTCGCGTACCTGCAATTGCCGGTTTCGGCGCTGCCGCAGGTGGACTATCCGACGATCCAGGTGCAAACGTTTTATCCGGGCGCGAGTCCGGAGGTGATGGCATCGTCGGTAACCGCTCCACTGGAAAGGCAGTTTGGGCAGATACCGGGCCTGAGCCAGATGACGTCGACCAGCTCCGGCGGCGGCAGTGTGATTACGCTGCAGTTCCAACTTTCGGAGTCGATCGACGTAGCACAGCAGGATGTGCAGGCGGCGATTAATGCGGCATTCAGTTATCTGCCGAAGGACCTGCCGAATCCGCCGGTGTACAGCAAGGTGAACCCTGCCGATGCGCCGATCATGACGCTGGCGCTGACGAGCGACTCGCTTCCACTGACGAAGGTGGAAGACCTCGCGGATACCGTGCTGGCGCAGAAGATCTCGCAGCTTTCAGGCGTTGGGTTGGTATCGATTAACGGCGGACAGAAGCCTGCGGTACGAATTCAGGCGAACCCGACAGCTCTGGCCAACTATGGCATGAGCATGGAGGATCTGCGGACCGCGCTGGGCACGACAAACGTGGACCAGGCGAAGGGCAATTTGAATGGCCTGCATCAGGCTTTCACGATCGGCGCGAACGATCAGTTGCTCACGAGCAGGGACTACAGCCAGGTTATTGTCGCGTATCGCAATGGATCGCCGGTGCGGTTGTCGGATGTAGCGAATGCGATCGACAGTGCGGAGAATCTTTACCAAGCTGCATGGATGGGCATGGCTGCTCAACCTGCGGGGAAAGATGCTGACGGCAAGGAGCAGCCGGCGCGCGAGGCAGAGCTGAAGCCGGCGGTGATCGTGAACATCCAGCGGCAACCGGGTGCGAACATCATCGGCGTTGTGGATGAGGTGCAGCGGTTGCTGCCGCAGCTGCGATCGACACTGCCGGGAAGCGTGACGCTGAAGGTGTTGACGGACAGAACGAACACGATCCGGGCGTCGGTAAAGGACGTACAGTTCTCGCTGGTACTGACTATCGGACTTGTGGTGATGGTGATCTTCCTGTTCCTGCGGTCGATTGCGGCGACGATCATTCCGTCGGTCGCGGTGCCGCTGTCGATTGTGGGCACGTTCGGCGTGATGTATCTGCTGGGATACAGCCTCAACAACCTGAGCTTGATGGCGTTAACGATTTCGACTGGATTCGTGGTGGACGACGCGATCGTAATGATCGAGAACATCTCGCGTTATCTGGAAGAAGGCGACGATCCGCTGACGGCTGCGTTGAAGGGGTCCGAGCAGATCGGGTTCACGATTGTTTCGTTGACGGTCTCGCTGATCGCGGTGCTGATCCCACTGCTTTTCATGGGTGATATTGTGGGCCGGCTCTTCCGCGAGTTTGCGGTGACGCTGTCGGTGACGATCCTGGTTTCGGCTGTAGTGTCGTTGACGCTGACGCCGATGATGAGCGCGAAGCTGCTGAAGCACACGCCGGCGAGCGAACAGAACGCGTTCTACCGTAAGAGTGAAGAATTCTTCGAGTACGTGATTGCGAAGTACGCAGTGGGCGTGCGGTGGGTGTTGCGGCATCAGACGCTGACGCTGCTTGTGACACTGGCTACGTTTGTCTTGACGGTGTTTCTGTACATCATTGTTCCGAAGGGATTTTTTCCGGTACAGGATACGGGTGTGATCCTTGGAATCACAGAGGCCCCGCAGACGATTAGTTTTCCGTCGATGGCTGTACGGCAGCAGCAGTTGGCAAAGGTAATTCTTGAAGAGAAGGACGTTGAGAGCCTGTCGTCGTTCATTGGAATCGATGCTACGAACTCCACACTGAACAGCGGACGAATACAGATCAATCTGGTGGACCGTGAATTTCGATCGGACTCTGCAACAGATGTCATTCTGCGGCTTCAGAAGAGACTGGCACAGGTTGAAGGAATCCAAATCTACCTGCAGCCGCTGCAGGACCTGACGGTGGAAGACCGCGTGAGCCGGACGCAGTACCAGTATTCTGTGCAGTCGGCGAGTGCGGATGAATTGGCAATCTGGACGAATCGGCTGATCGATAAGCTGAAGCAGATTCCGATATTGACGGACGTAGCCAGCGATCAGCAGTTGAGCGGGCTTGAGGCGCATCTTGTGATCGACCGCGACACGGCGTCGCGGTTGGGCATAACGCCGCAGAACATCGACGATACGCTGGATGACTCGTTCGGTCAGCGGCAGGTATCGACGATCTTTACGCAGCAGAATCAATATCACGTGATTCTGGAAGTAGCTCCTAAGTTTCAATTGAATCCATCTTCGCTGGACAATATTTATGTGAAGAGCTCGAATGGGGCGCAGGTTCCGCTCTCGACGTTCACTCACATTGAAGAGAGACAAACCGCGCTGGCGATCAATCACCAGGACCAGTTCCCTGTTGTGACGATTTCGTTCAACCTGGCACCGGGCAAATCGATTGGCGATGCGGTGGATGCGGTGAACAAGGCCAAGAAGGAGTTGAACCTTCCGCCGAGCGTGAATACGGAGTTCCAAGGGTCGGCGAGGGCGTTTGAAGCTTCACTGGCGAACGAGCCGATCTTGATTCTGGCGGCGCTGATCGTCGTGTATATCGTGTTGGGAGTGCTGTACGAGAGCTACATCCATCCGATTACGATTCTTTCGACGCTGCCATCGGCGGGTGTTGGAGCGATCCTCGCGCTGCTGATCTTCCATATCAACCTGAGCGTGATTGCGCTGATCGGCATCATCCTGTTGATCGGCATTGTGAAGAAGAACGCAATCATGATGATCGACTTTGCGCTGGAAGCGGAGCGCGATCATGGGATGGAACCGGAAGAGGCGATTTATCAGGCGTGCCTGTTGCGCTTTCGGCCGATCATGATGACGACGATGGCAGCGCTGCTAGGCGGATTGCCGTTGGCAATGGGAACCGGAACAGGAAGCGAGTTGCGTCGGCCGCTGGGGATCTCGATTGTTGGCGGATTGATCGTGTCGCAGATACTGACCTTGTATACGACTCCGGTTGTTTATCTATTCTTTGACCGGATTGGACGCAAGTATCTGCATACCAAGGAAGCGGACGAAGAGCTCCGTGAGCACGAACATGCGGTGAGTGCGGACTGATGGCCTACGAAGAAAAAAATCGGGATTTAGCGGAGGCGCAACAGGAAGCCGAGAGGTTGCCGATGACGGGGGGCGTACATTTTTCCGCGCCGTTCATCAAGCGGCCGGTTGCCACGATGCTGATGTCGGTGGCGATTATTCTTGCCGGCTGGGTGGCTTATAAATTGCTGCCGGTGGCAAGTTTGCCGCAGGTGGAGTATCCGGTGATTTCGGTTGGCGCGGGACTGCCGGGAGCGGATCCGGAGACGATGGCATCGGCTGTAGCGACGCCGCTGGAAAGACAATTTGCGAAGATTGCCGGCATCAACGAAATGACGTCGTCGTCGGGACTTGGGACTACGTCGATTACGCTGCAGTTCGATCTGAACCGGGATGTAAACGGAGCTGCACGTGATGTACAGGCGGCGATCAATGCGGCGAGAAGCCAGCTTCCGTCGAACCTGCCCAGCAATCCTACTTATAGAAAGATTAATCCTTCAGACTCGCCGATTTTGATTCTGGCGCTGACTTCAGACACGTTGACTGTCCCGCAGATCTACGATGCGTGCGACAGCATTCTCGCGCAGAAGATCGCGCAGGTGGATGGCGTGGGGCAGACGTTCTGCGGAGGAAGCGCGAAGCCTGCGGTGCGGGTGGAGGCGAATCCGACGCAACTGGCGAACTATGGAATTGGGCTGGAAGCCTTGCGGGCTGCGATAGGGACGGTCAACGTCAATCAGCCGAAGGGCTACCTGCAGAATGACGAACGCCGATGGAGTGTGAGCGCATCCGATCAATTATTTGGATCGCCGGCGTATGCTCCGCTGATTATTGCCACGGACAAAGGACCGGTAAGCTCGGCGGCTGCGAACAGCGGATTGCCGGCTTCGGCTGCAAGCGCTGTCGATACTACGGCGTCACTTTCCGGTAATTCCGGGGCTGCCGCAACTACTGCGACGGCGGTTCCGGTGGGTCCGGCTGCAGCGCATGGCGTTGTGCGTATTCAGGACGTCGCCAGGGTTGTGGACAGTGTTGAAGATATTCATACGGCGGGCTTCTTCAATGGAAGACCGGCGATTCTTGTCATTGTCTTCAAGACGTCAACGGCGAATGTAATTCAGACGGTCGACAATGTACTGGCGCTATTGCCGATGCTGCAGGCATCGATACCTCCCGCAGTGCAGTTGCATGTGGCGTTGGACAGAACGACGACAATTCGGGCCTCTGTGAAGGATGTCACGCGAACGCTGATTATTTCGATCGTGCTGGTGATCCTGGTAGTTTTCGTGTTCCTGCGGGAGGTTCGGTCGACGCTGATACCAAGCGTGTCAGTACCGCTGAGCCTTCTGGGAACATTCGGCGTGATGTACCTGTTGGGATACACGCTCGACAACCTGAGCCTGATGGCGCTGACGATTTCGACAGGCTTTGTCGTGGACGATGCGATTGTCGTGATCGAGAACATCAGCCGACATCTGGAGAATGGCAAGTCGCCGTTTGATGCGGCGATGATTGGATCAAAGGAGATTGGATTCACTGTGCTCTCGATGAGCACATCGTTGATTGCAGTGTTCATCCCGATTCTGTTGATGGGTGGAATTGTAGGAAGACTGTTCCGTGAGTTTGCGGTGACGTTGTCGGCGGCGATCCTTGTGTCGCTGGTGGTGTCACTGACGACGACACCGATGTTGAGCGCCAAGTTTATTCAGCCGCATGGGACAAAGAAGCGCGGCAGGTTTTATCGTTGGGGCGAACAGGCACTGGCCTGGATGACGGCAGAATATGAGCGCGGATTGAGCTGGGTGCTAGACCACCAGGGGCTGGTACTTACGATCACGATCCTTACCTTTGTGCTGAATGTGTATCTGTACATTCTGGTTCCGAAGGGATTTTTCCCGCAGCAAGATACAGGACGCATCGGCGGACAAATTCGGGGGCAGATGGATGCCTCTTTCGACTCGATGAAGCCTAAGGTTAAGCAGATTGCAGCGATCGTGCAGGAGGATCCCGGCGTTCAGTCCGTTATGTCTTTTGTGGGTGGAGGCGGGCCAGGCGGTGGTGGAGGCAACTCGGGCAACATGTTTGTATCGTTGAAGCCCGATGCGGAACGCCAGAGAAACGGGGATGGGGCCGAGGAGATCATGAATCGCCTACGCCCAAAGACGGCAGGGATACCGGGGGCGCAACTTTACCTGCAGTCTTTTCAGGAGTTAAGGATCGGCGGTCGAAGTTCGGCGACCCAGTATCAGTATTCGCTGACGGCTGACAATCTGAATGACCTGAACGAGTGGGCTCCAAAGCTGATGGCTGCGATGCAAAAGCTGCCTGAACTCAAAGATGTAGCGACGGATCAGCAGGACCAAGGGCTTCGGGCACAACTGGTGATCGACCGCGATACGGCGAGCCGCCTTGGTGTCTCTCCGCTAACGATCGACAATACGCTGTCGGATGCGTTTGGACAGCGGCAGGTGTCGACGACCTATCGTCCACTGAATCAATATCACGTGGTGATGGAAGTCGATGAGCAGTATCAGCGCGATCCTGATGCTCTGAAGAATATCTATGTCAAGAGCACGACGGGCGCGATGGTCCCGCTAAGTGCGGTGACGCGTTTTGAATCGCAACGTATTCCGCTGGTGGTGAACCACCAGTCGCAGTCTCCGGCAGCGACACTGAGCTTTAACCTGACGCCGGGTGCATCGCTAAGCCAGGCGACGGAAGCGATTGAGCAAGCGCGAATTAATATCGGCATGCCATCGACAATCCACGGCGGTTTCGCGGGGACGGCGCAGGCCTTCCAGGCTTCGCTATCGAGTGAACCGATGCTGATCCTGCTAGCGCTGGTGGCGGTTTATATCGTATTGGGAATTCTGTATGAGAGCTTCATCCATCCGCTGACAATTCTGTCGACGCTGCCTTCAGCGGGAGTTGGCGCAATTGTGGCGCTGCTGCTTTTCAAGGTGGAGCTGAGCGTGATTGCGATGATCGGCATCATTCTGCTGATCGGCATTGTGAAGAAGAACGCGATCATGATGATCGACTTTGCACTGGTGGCAGAGCGCGAAGAAGGCAAGAGTCCACGCGAGGCGATCTATCAGGCGTGCCTGCTTCGGTTCCGTCCGATCATGATGACGACGATGGCTGCGCTGCTGGGTGGGTTACCGCTTGCTCTTGGCAGAGGCACCGGAAGCGAACTGAGGCGGCCGCTGGGTATCACGATCGTTGGCGGTTTGATCGTTTCACAGGCGCTTACGCTGTTCACTACGCCGGTGGTTTATCTGTTCTTCGATCGGCTGCGGGTGCGGTTTGCTAAGAAGAAGAAGCCGGCTGCTGCGCGGGCTGTACCGCAGACTGTGGCCGGGGATTAATCTGAGCTTCCCCCACTAAAGATCCAGCGTCGATTTACGCAGATGACACCGATCGAAAACAGGCAATGCGGATGACGGGCAAGAACCTCTGTCGCGGGCAGGGATCGGTATGGAACGAGAACAAGCAAAAGCAAATGGGGTCTTCGCCTCGCTTGGAATGACAAAGCTTTGTGGATGGCCTCGCTGTGGTGAGGCTATTTCGCGGCGACAAGTATGGGCTCGGGAACCTGAACGTCGGTGGAGCGACGGCGGGGTAAGCTGCCGGATGTCGCCGGTATGATCGGCCTTGGTGGATAGTAAGCATTGGCGAGGTATTGGCTCAGCATCCGGTGCGTATTGAAAAAGGTTCCGTTGATGCCGATGCAATGCTGCTGGATGTGCGCCCAGGCGCTGGGATTAGCGTAAAGGGGAGCAATCCGCTTTTCGAGTTTTTCGTAAAGGCTGTTGGCTTCGGCTTCCTCGTTTTCGCCGTCTTCGATGGCCCAGCCGGTGGTGTCTTCGGCGCAACCTTCGATCCACCAGCCGTCAAGAACCGAGAGTGAGGGGACGCCGTTGAGGGCGGCCTTCATGCCGGAGGTTCCTGAGGCTTCATAGGGACGTCGTGGAGTGTTTACCCAGACGTCGACTCCCTGGGTGAGAAGTGCGCCGAGTTCCCAGTCGTAGTTTTCGATGTAGTAGATCTTGAGCGCGGCGGAGTTGAGTTTGACTGCCGCCTCGTAGACCTCGCGAATGAGCCCTTTGCCAGCGGTGTCGGCCGGGTGGGCTTTGCCGGCGAAGAGAATCTGCAGGCCACCGATCTTCTGGGCGATGGAGACCAGTCGGGCGGGGTCGTGCAGGAGCAAGCTGGCCCGCTTGTAGGTTGCGACGCGGCGCGCGAAGCCAAGGGTGAGGACGTTGGGATTAAAAAAATGGCCGGTCCGTTTGGCCAGTGTGGCGAAGAGACGGTGCTTGTTTTTGACGTGACAGGCGGTGATGCGCGCCGGATCGATGCCATAGATGGAACGGAAATAGCGGTTATCCGTGCGCCAGTTTGCGATCTCCGCATCGAGTAATTCCTGGAAAGATTCGGAGAGCCAGGTGGCAGCGTGAACTCCGTTGGTGATTGAGTAGACCTTGTACTCGGGGAACATCTTCTGGGAGACCTTGCCGTGCTGCATCGCAACGCCGTTGACGTAGCGGGAGAAACGCAGGGCAAGATAAGTCATGTTCATGAGGCCGTTGTGAAGGGCGCCCGCGGCGTCTATGGCAGCGGCTCGGTCGTGGCCGAGAACCTGGTACATGTGGTCGAGGCCGAACTGATCGTGGCCTGCGGGAACCGGTGTATGCGTAGTGAAGACGCATTGCTGGCGCACGGCCTGAATGTCGGCTTCGGTTGCTTCGCGTAGTGGTTTACCGGCAAGACGCTCCTCCAGCAGAGCGATGGTCAAAAGCGCGGCGTGGCCCTCGTTCATGTGGTAAACGTCGGGCTTGCAGCCGAGGGAGTTCAGCAGAGCGATGCCGCCGAGGCCGAGGATGGCCTCCTGACAGAGGCGGTAGTAGGAGTCGCCGCCGTATAGATGGTCGGTAAGGTGACGATCCCACTCGTCGTTGCCTTCGACGTCGGTGTCGAGCAGGAAGACGGGGATGATGTGGCCGGTAACTCCTATGACGTCAAAACGCCACGCGCGTACGAGGAGTTGGCGACCCTGAACGATCAGGGAGAGGATCTGATTGGCGCTGGGAAGCGTTGTCTCGGGGGACCAGGGGACGTCGGATTCGGTCTGCTGGCCTAAGTCGTCGAGATACTGACGGAAGTAGCCGCGACGGTGCGCGAGAGAGACAGCGACCATGGGAGCAGCGGTGTCGGCGGCGGAACGCAGAGTATCCCCAGCGAGCATGCCTAGACCACCAGAGTAGGTGGGTAGGGCCGGGGAGAGGGCGATCTCCATGGAGAAGTACGCAATGCTGCGATGGGTGAGATCGGGTGCTTCGGGGGAGGGAGCGTCAGAGAGGCTCATGCGTGGATGCTTCCTTTTCTAACCGGGTCGGCGTCGCCTGCCTTATGCCGGCTGCGTGCTGAAGGTCTCTCCTGAAGCTGGAACCATGGGTTGCATGAGATCCGGTGCAAAGAGATTCGGGGCCCGTTACGCGTCAGTTTATCAAATCGCTTGAATAACGCTGTGGAACGACGGTTATTCACGGTGGTTCTGTTGGGGTATTGACAACGCGGCCTGATGGGTCGCGGATTCGAGTCGCTGCCAGATTTGATCGAGCCAGACGAGGTGTTCGGGCTTCATGAGAACGGAGCGAAGGCAGGTGACCGATTTGTTTTGTTCATCTTGCGGCCAGGTATGGGAAGGAAAGTACCGGACGGGCAGACTGGCGAGGGCGAGGTGGAGATCGAACCGGGCGGCCTCGTCGAAGATGCGTTGGGCCAGGGCAGACGAAGCGGCGGCGGTTGTGGATTTCGCGGCCCAAAAGACGATGTCGAGCTGGGGCGGGGCGATGGGGGTGACAAAGTGCGGGGACTGGGAGAGGCGGCGATTGAACTCGAGAGCGGCTTCGCGACCGGATTCGAGCCCTTGAGCGAAGTCGCCGCCGGGTGTGTAAGGGAGGAGACGCTGCGTGGACCAGAGTGCGACAGCCGAAGCACCTGCTCGAGAGCACTCGAGGGAGATTTCACCGAGATGAAGTTCTTTCGAAGAGAAGTAGGTGAAGGGAGAGTCGTGTTTGTAGAGGCGTCCAACTGAAGGATCGCGAAAGAGGACGGCACCGCAACCGTAAGGCTGGAGGCCATGTTTGTGTGGGTCGACGACGATGGAATCGGCCTGAGGGATAGAGTCGTAGGCGGCGCGGGCGGCAGGCGCGAGGTTGGAAGCCAGGGTGAAGTACCCGCCGTAGGCCGAGTCGACGTGGATACGGAAATGGTATTTCTGCTGAAGCTTGAGAATTTCGTCGAGCGGATCGACAGCGCCGACCGCAGTGGTGCCGAGAGTGGCGACTACGGTGCCGATATTGTGATCGACGAGTGCTCGCTCGAGTGCGGCGAGATCCATGCGTCCGGTAGCGTCGGATGGAATCTCTACGAAGGGCAGACCGAGGACTGAGCTGATGCGGCTGTGAGTGTAATGCGCCTGATCAGAGGAGGCGATGCCGCGGTCTGGAGAAAGTTGGCCGGAGACCCAGAGGGCTTCAAGGTTGGCGAAGGTGCCGCTGCTGGAGAGATGGCCCAGATGCTGAGGGAAGCCAAACATTTTTGCGAGGATTGCTACAGCCTCCAACTCCATGGCGGAGCTTGCACGGCCACCGTCGAGCGCGTGGTTGTTGGGGTTGATCGACATGGCAAGCATGTATGCGGCGCGCGCGATGGGGTGCGGCGGTTTGAGCATCTGGCCCGCATACAGTGGATGCGCGTAAGGATAGTTGTCGTGGAGGCGCGTAGCTGCTTCGTTGAGGATGTTCGCGACCTGATCATCCAGTGGCGCCTCGGAGACGGGTGGAAGATCGGAGAAGCCTTCGTCAAGGCGGTGCTGGGCGGCGGCGATGAGTTTGAAGATTTCGTTATTCGACATTGGCTGGAGTAGGCGGATTACCTTTTTACAAAGGTAATCTGGCAAGGTCAAAAGCCGCAATGTGAAGGTATGGCGAACTAAAGTTCGCGGGTGATGAAGCCGAGCTTCATTGCGTAAGCAGTGGCGACAGCAAGGATGAAGGCGATGACGGTCCATGTGGTATTGCAGAGGCGTTTGCGAATTGCCTGGGCGATGATGATCACGAGTAGGAGGCCAAGCGCTAAAAGGAGGCCGTCGGCTACGAAGGAGCGTGCGCCTGCGGCAGTAACGGTATTACCCCAGTGAAGATTGAATGGATGCAGGAAGGTGCCGGCCGCGAACACGACGAAGAAGAGAAAAAGCTGGAGGAGAGTGAAGAGGAATTTTTTCATGTAGGTGGACACTCGTGACGAGTTCGGTTGAGATGCTGGCTTAGATGGCGAACGGGGTCATGAAGTTGGAGCGGCTCAGTCGTGGTAGCGCTTTTCACCGGCCGGAATAGGAATGTTGAGACGATTCTGCTGGGGCGGCAGCGGGCAGGTGGCGAAGGCTGTGTAGACGCAAGGCGGGTTCTGGGTGCGGTTGAAATCGAGGACTATGGTGCCCGGTTTGTCGACACCATTACTAGGGAAAGACGTGTAGAGGAAGCGACCTGCCTGGTAGGTGGTGGTTTTGCTGGTGGTGTCACGGAAGATAAAGAAGAGGGTCTTGTCGGCGGGGTCTTCGATGACGGGCTCGAGGCGAACTGTCTGGCCGTTGATGGTGAACTCGGCAGTGCCGGGTGAAGGCTCATGGCTTATCTGGCCGAGGACGTTGGGGATGGTGAGGCTGTGGGGTGGGTTGCTGGGGATCCACTTTGCGGTTACGACATAGCGCGAATCGGAAGCGTACCAGTTGAGACCGTGGAAGTTGGTTCGGGTAGGGGCCTGCGCGTCTTTGACGCGTAGGTAGAGTCGATCGCCACGCTTGATCACAATCATCAGCAAGCCTCCGTTGCGGAGTTCTGAGGGATGGTTGTCGTCGTAGGAGAGCTTGGTGGAAGTGGCGGGTTTGCCATCGATGGTGGTGCCGGCGGGAAAGCCTCCAGTAGGTGGCACTAGAGTGACTGTGTCGTTGGCGAGGCGAAAGGTCGCGAGATGGGCAGGAGCATGGTCGAGTTGAAGCGTGTTTCCGAGGGCTGAGCCCACGGTAGTATCGCCGGGTTTGAGCCACTGGAGCGCTACCAGTGAAAGCCAGCCCTCGGGTGAAGAGAGGTTTTTTGCTCGCTGGGCACGGAATTGATGGATCTGCTCCGTGTATGCGGCGTTGCCGGGATTGGTTTGGCCGGTGGCGGAGAGAGCTACGAAGACGAGGCAGAGGAGCTTTTTCATGGGTGGCAGTCTCGTGATGAGTTTAGCGTGACGACTGGTGGAATCAGGCTTAAAAGAAGATGCCGCCTCACCGGTGTGGATGAGGCGGCATGAATTGTGCCGGAGTTAGAAGGTTGCAGTGCTTGCAGCGTCCTTTGTGACTTCGACTGAACCTTTTAGATCGAGAGAGGATGAGGAGTCGCCTACGAGGATGCCGAACTTGCCGGGGGCGATGTTCCACTTCTTTGCCTGGGCGTCGTAATAGGCAAAGGAGCGGCTATCGAGTTCGATGGAGACATGTTTGGTTTCGCCGGGTTGCAACGCAACTTTCTCGAAGCCCTTCAACTCTTTCGCAGGGCGTGCGATCTTTGCGTGGTCGTCGGAGACGTAGACCTGGGCGACGTCGGCTCCGGGGCGATCTCCTGTGTTGGTGATGTCAAAGGCGACGGTAGCGTGGGTTGCGTCGGGTGTAACCGAGAGGTTGGAGAACTTGAAGGTTGTGTAGGAGAGACCGTATCCGAAGGGATAGAGCGGTTTGATCTTGTTGTGTTCGTAGCCGCGGTAGCCAACAAAGATCCCCTCCTTGTAAATGACGCGATTCGAACCTTCTTCCGGATAGTAGTTGGCGTAGGTGGGATTGTCTTCGGCCTTGCGCTCGAAGGTGACGGGGAGATGTCCGGAGGGATTGACGTCACCGAAGAGGACTTCGGCTAATGCAGTTCCGCCCTCCTGGCCGCTGTACCAAGCTGCGATAAAAGCAGGGACACGATCGATCCACGCGGTTGAATCGACGTTGCCACCAGCGGTGACGGCGACGATCGTCTTCTTATTTGCAGCGGAGACCGCACGGATAAGTTCGTCCTGACCAAAAGGCAGGGCGAATGTACGGTCGCCGCCTTCGGACTCACTGTCTGCATCGAAGCCAGCGGTTACGAGGACAACGTCCGATTTGGCTGCGAGTTCTTTGGCTGTTGCGCTGACAACCTTGTTTTCATCGACGATGGCGAAGCGCAGACGGCCACCAACAGGAGAACGGCGCGAATCTTCAACGACGATCTTGTGAAGGCCTGCCGAAAGGGAGAGCGTGACGTGGGGCTGGAAGGCGCGAACGATCTTCCAGTTGTCGATGATGAGTTTGTCGTCCACGTAGACGCGGTTGCCGGTGTTCTCGCCAGCACCCTGCAGCGCGACGATGTACTTCCCTGCCTGATCGGCTTTGTAATAGCCGGACCAGCGGCGGGAGACCTCGTGGGATGCGTTGGATTCGAAGAGTGCAGCGGCAGCGGCGGGATCGTCCATGAAGCTTTCCCAATTGATGCCTGCGTAGTTAATGTGCGCGGCAACAGCAGTGTTAGCAGGAGTGCCGGAGAGTTGGCTATTTCGAAAGATCTCCAACTTAAGGCCAGGTTTGCCGTTCTGTTGTTCGGTGACGAAGTCGGTGGTGCGGGCTGCCTCTGAGATCGTCGGCACACCGCGTTCATAAAAGACATTAGCGCTTGAGCCGAGGTACGCGCCGATGCCCTCAAGCGTGCTGACAGTGTGGAAAGGGATAACGCGTGCGCTGCCTCCGCCTACGGGAACACCAGGAAAGGCATTCGGGCCAACGACAAGGATGGAATGGACCTGAGCTTTATTAAGCGGCAGAAGCTTGCTGTCGTTCTTGAGGAGAACGACGCTCTCGCGAGCTGTATCGAGCGCGACAGCTTGATTCTTAGCATTGAAGAAGGAGATAGAGGTATCGGTCTGATTGCGATCCAGCCAGCCGAAGCGAGCCGCTGTTCCAAGAATATTGCGAACCTTATCGTCGATAGTGGCCTCCTTAACCTGACCACTCTGCACGGCAGGAAGAAGGTTCTTGCGATTCATGAATCTGCCGGTAGGCATCTCGAGGTCGAGGCCGCCGTTGGCCGCGGCGACTGCATCGTAGGTCGCGACCCAGTCCGACATCATGACGCCATTGAAGCCCCATTCTTTGCGAACAACATCGATGTTGAGATAGCCGTTCTGCGTCATGTGCTGGCCGTTGGTCATGTTGTAGGAGTTCATGATGGATCCAACATGGGCTTTGCGAACCGCGGCTTCGAAGGTTGGCAGATAGATCTCGCGCATGGTGCGTTCGTCGATGATGGAATCGGAGTCATGGCGCAAGAACTCGGAGTTGTTGCCCATGTAGTGCTTGACGGTTGCACTGACACCCTGCGTCTGCATGCCGGTGATGTAGCCGACAGTCATGTTGGCTGCGAGAAAGGGATCTTCGCCGAAGTATTCGAAGTTTCGGCCGTTGCGCGGAGAGCGATAGATGTTAACTCCTGGGCCGAGCATGTAGTGGATACCACGAGCACGGGCATCGCGGCCAATTCCCTCACCCACGCGTGTGGCCAGGTCACGGTTCCATGTGGCGGCGAGACCGATGCCGGCGATGTAAGTTGTAGAAGGAAAGCCAGCGTTGCTGCGAACGCCGTAAGGACCGTCGGACATCTCGAATGCGGGCAGATTCAGACGGGGCATGGCCCGGACCGCAAAACCTGTGCCCCCGATGTAGTCGATCTTCTCTTCGAGAGTCATCTTCTGAACGATCGCATCGACCCTGGCGCGCAGAGCGTCGCTGTCAGGCTGTGGCGCCTGGGCGAAGACCGAAGCTGCGCTCAATAAAACCGCTGACAGCAGAGACGCGATGAACGCCTTCTGTGAACTTAATTTTTGCATGAACATTTACTCCTGTCGTTCTTGGCGATTTTTTGTGTAGGAAGATAATCGACTGCGGCTAGTTTCGCGGATTACGGATTGGCGGCCGGACCGGGAAGGACGTGGATGGTATGGAACCAGGTCTCGACGAGACGAGGCCAGTGGGTTACAGGGAGGTCGGTGGGACGCAAACCGTAACCGTGGCCTCCCTGTGCATAAAGATGAAGTTCAGCAGGGACCTTCGCTTCTTTGAGCGCCTGAAAATAAAGGAGCGCATTCTCTTCGTGGACGGGATCATCTTCGGCCTGAAGAAGAAATGTCGGCGGTGTGTTGGATGTAGGGTCGATGCCGTGCGATAGCTTGTTGAGGGCGGGGGCATCGCTAAGATAGCCGGGATAGATGACAACGACGAAGTTGGGGCGGGCATCGATTTCGTTGAGAACATCTCCCGGTCGCTTGTAGTCGGCGTGGTTGCCAAGGACGACAACAAGATGACCCCCAGCAGAGAAGCCCAGGACGCCGATGCGTTTGGGGTCGACATGCCACTCGGCTGCGTGAGCGCGGGTGAGGCGCATCGCCTGCTGAGCATCTTCGAGGTCCGCAGGATTGTCAGGATAGTGGTCACGGAAAGGTACGCGGTACTTCACGAGCACACAAGTAATGCCAATGGAATTAAGCCACGTGCAGACTTCGGTGCCTTCGAGATCGTAGGCGAGAATTCTGTAGCCTCCACCGGGGAAGACGAGGACGGCGGCTCCGGTATTTTTGTCATCGGCTGGCTTGTAAACCGCCAGGGTTGGGGTGCCGACGTTGGAGAGATGCATCAGCGGTTTACCCGCAATCAAAGGATCCGCAGGCTTGGTGATATCAGCTTCGGGCGGTCCCTGATAAGTTTCCGGTGCACCATTGGGCCAGAGCGGAAGAGTGAGTTGTTGGGCGTTAGCTATCGGCGCAATGAATAGTAGAGCAACGGCACAAAAGAGATAGTTTCGCACGCCAATCATAGTAATGCTTCGCCGATACGCTTGGGAAAAGTTTCCCTCTCGAAATTCGTTGGCGTACTGATCGCCCCGCCCAACTCGCGCTCAGTATTTAGAAACTACCCTCAAAAAGCTGATAGCGATGTTCTAGCTGCCATTGTTCGGCTGCCTTTTCGCTGGACTGAAGGAAGGCGAGACATCTGGCAGTTGGGTTGGCTCCGCCAAGTGATTGGGTGGAACAATCCGGGACAGTGTGCGTGAAATTGTCCGGTTGCTGCCAGAGGCTGGGCCCGGGAAGAAAGCTGTGCTCGAGCGAAGTGCGGGCCATCTTCTTCAGGTCGAGGTAGGAGAGGTTGAAATCGAGCGCAGCGCGGGTGTACTCGTGTGTGAGATTGATGCGGGAGACGCCTTCGTCATCGGTGGAGAGAGCCACCGGAACACCGGCGGCACGGTAGTTCGATAGCGGATGCCAAGTACCAGTGACATTGAGGATTACATCGTTGGAGGTGAGGTTGATCTCGGTCATGATATGGCGGGAGGCCATCTCTTTAAGCAAGGCATTAGGCTCGTTTTCGTACATGACGTCAACACCGTGGCCGATGCGTTCAGCGTGGCCGAGGTCGATGGCTTCGCGGATATGGAAGCGGAGGCCGTCAGGAGGAACGAGGCCGGGGGCGAGTTCTCCGGCGTGGAGAGCGATATGCACGTTGGGGTAGACGCTGTGCAGGTAATTGAGCATCAGCATCTGACGATGGTATTCAGACATGGCCATGTAGGCGTCTTCTGGCTGGACGAAGTTAATGCCGACGACGCGAGGATCCTGTGATGCGAGTTCGAAGCCAAGGAGTGTCTGAGCGAAGACCTGTTGCGGCGGGAAGGCACGGAGAACCTGATAGAGAAAACGGATCTTGACGGAGCAGGCGCGGGTAGCGCTGGCCTCACCACAGTGCTCGATCTGGTTGCGAGAAGCGAGAGCGTCATCCAACTCTTTGCGATCGATGGCGACTTCATCGCGCAAACCACCGGCAAGCAAAGCATCGCGGAGATGGCTGAGATCTTCGCGAGTGGTTCCGGTGGCATCGCCGGTGCGGTTCATGGCTGGGTCAGCGGGCGTGTTGGGCCAGGGGATGGAATAGCCAAGCTTGGCGACATCGGAAAAGATGGGGGTCTCCATGATTTCGAGATATTGCTCATTTTGATCAGCCGCACGAGAGGCTACTTCGTCGAGCCATTCGCCGGTGTGGGATTTGTCGATGCCGCTGAACCTGCCAAAGGTGGAGAAGAAGTGATTGTGTCCGCTGGTGCTAGCGCTGGGCACGAAGCTGCGCATGGAAAAGGAGTCGACGAGCGCGTCGTAAAGCTGCTGATCTTTGAAGGCATCGGACGCACGAGCGTTACCTTCGCCACAGACAGGCTGCGGGGGTATGCTGCGGGTTGTAGCGGATGGCTTGAAGAGGCTGTGATTGGAAGGATTAACACAGAGAATGTCAGCGGAGGCGTTCTTGATGAAGGTCTCGGCGTAGACAGCTCCAGTGAGATGCATGTGCAGGTCAGCACCCTTGGGCATGTTGACGAGGAAGGCGTTGAGTTGGAGAGGGTTTTGTTTTGCGGCGGCGAAAGCGCGGATCGCCCGCTGCTCCTGCGGGGTTGCGGTAGGGGTTGCGGCTGTCCTAAGAACAGGCGTCGCTTTAGTGGGAGCCTGTGCAGACGAGATAGTGGCGAAGCAGAGGAGTGCGGCAGATAGACTGGCAATGGGACGGAGCATGAGGCGTCCTTGTCGTTGTGGTATGAGAAAGAATATCGCGTGGCGGGTCAGTTGGCGTGAGAGGCATTGGATTGCTATACTTAGTTTGCGTTTGCGTTGCTGGTTCCCCACTGGCGACATGCTCCCCCGGAAGAGGTTGGGCGGTAGACGTGAATCGATGAAAATCGATGCGCACGGTGGTTCTTGGCGATCCCCGATAGGCGTTTTGAATAGCCAAGGCCAGATAGCTCAGTGGTAGAGCGCGGCCCTGAAAAGGCCGGCGTCGGCGGTTCGATCCCGTCTCTGGCCACCATTTAGAATCAATGATTAACGACGAATAAAATATAAGCCTCCCGTCCGGGAGGCTTCACGTGTTTTGGGTAAATACCATGTTTTGAATAACATGACACATTTGGGGTATGGTCGCGTATTGGTCGCGCGCTGCCTTGTTGATTTAAGGCGGCCTCTAACTCTTTTGGAACGCAAGAAATGCGAATGTCACAGAATGGGCGACGCCAGCCCTTTTCAAGGTCGCTCTACCGATGGTGTTCTGATACGAACTCCGCTCACGAAGATCTCAGCACGTAGACATGCCGTTCTGCGCGAGATCAGTGCTCAGTTCATGGGTCGTTCCATCAACCAAGTACTAGAATGTCATAGCGATTAGGCAAATCAGTTGGAGAGCGGTCCGGCCATCGCAGCCCAGGTTCGAGCTGCGATGGCTGTACTTGGCTCAAGGTCTTCTCACTTGTGGAATGAGACGAGTACTCAGTACGGAAGCCTTTTGTCTCCGGCCTTTGCCTTGAGGGTCTGCAACAAGACATTGTCACGCGCCGCTGCAATGTCGTTGGCCGTGTGTACCTTGAGAATCTCATTTATCCCAGCTTCGGCCTTCTCAGCCATTTGTGGAGTTACGTGCTCGATACGACCGAGATCTGCCCACCAAACTTCCATCGCTGGACCGAGATGCTCGAGGAGATGTTTGATTCCCGCGTCCCCACCGCCCAGATTCGCGTTCATGAACTGGCCGAGTATTGCCCATCGCAATCCGGGGCCATGTGCCATAGCAATGTCGATGTCGGCCAGACTGGCCGCATCTTGATCCAGCAAGTACAGCACCTCACGGAACACCGCGGCCTGAATGCGGTTCGCGATATGACCTTTCATTTCCTTCTTCATGCGAATCGGCTTCTTGCCGATCTGTGCATAGAATTTGACAGCACGTGTAACGTTCTCAGCGGATGTTAGCTTGCCCCCGACGACCTCGACCAGAGGGACGACGTGTGGTGGGTTGAAAGGATGCCCAAGTACGATACGCGCCGGGTTGGTCGCCTCTGTCTGGAAATCCGAAACAGGAATGCCCGACGAGCTGCTCGCAATGATGACGTCGTGGCCAATAGCGTCAGAAATGTCTTTGAAGAGCTTGAGCTTGAGATCTAACCGCTCTGGACCATTTTCCTGGACAAAGTCGACGCCTCTCAGAGACTCCTTCAGATCCGTGGAAAACGTCAGGTTGTTCTTATCGGCGCCTGGCTCAAGACCCATTTCCTCCAACAGCACCCATGCGTTATCGATATACGCGCGCAACTTCTTCTCGGCCTCTGCCACGGGATCGGTTGCGCGCACAGCAAATCCTTTCGCGAGATAGTAAGCCGCCCAGCTCATCCCGATCAGCCCGCAGCCCACGATACCGACTGTTCTTACGTTGA
>Ga0193753_10000346_pt1 | contig 46310 bp, 37 predicted proteins | sample H1c2metaG_FD_144925 | JGI IMG/M metagenome (GOLD analysis project Ga0193753, IMG submission 144925) | Soil microbial communities from a riparian zone of the East river system, Colorado, United States - H1c2 | ecosystem: Environmental > Terrestrial > Soil > Riparian zone | place: USA: East...
GCGCGGGGTTGCGCGGTTTGGTTTGCTCGCCGCTCGAAGTGGCGGGCCTGCGCCAATCGCTTCCGTCTCGAATGCAATTCGTCACGCCCGGGATTCGCACCGGCGATGACGCAGTCGGGGATCAAAAGCGAACGCTGAGCGCAAAGCAGGCGATCGAAGCAGGAGCCAGTTGGCTAGTAATTGGCCGCCCAATTTATGCCGCGCCGAATCCGCGGGAAGCCGCGGAAAAAATCCACGCTTCGCTGGCGTGAGCTACGCGAGGCCGCGCTGGCGAAGGGCACTGAGCGTCCAATCGTATTCCGCCACGAGTTGATCCACCACGCTGCGATTCTTCATTTCCGGCGGCATTACTTCCCACGTGTAGGTTTCCATTTCGATGTGGGAACAAAGCGTCGGTTCCGCCGCAAGTGCGTCCATGACTCCGTTCAGGTGATCGCGCGTCGTCCGAAACATCGCCGAAGACTCGAAGTGCAACGGCACGTGAAAATGAATGCGCCATTCTTCGGGAGAGTTGGGCGCGGTGGCCTGCGCGCTGAGCGCCACATCGAGATCGCGGTAACGAGTCAGCATGCCTTCCGCTGCGCGCGCAACTACCTGATGAAAATAAACCGGCTCGCAATACTCCCGCAGCGCCGCGCGCGTCGGCGCGTCCGCCGTCACCTTCAACGCTGAGCTGAAGTGGAGCTTGCTCACGCGGATGTCGTGCTCGCGAAAACGGCGCAGCACATCCGCCGGTTCCTCGAATTCCACTGCGAGATGGCAGGTGTCGTAGTTCACACCGAGATGTTCGCGCAGGCGTGAGTCTCCGGGATGTTCGTCGCGCATCTGTTCAAAAAACATTGCCGTTTCCGCGCTGGTTTCCAAATAACACAGCGGCTCCGGCTCGAGGCCCAGGTGGAGCTTCTTTCCGCTGCTCTCGCTCACGCGCGCGATGTGTTCCACGCACCGCCAGAGATTATTGCGCGTGGCCTGCACTTGATCGCCGCTGGTGATGAATTCCTTGAATGAGCACGGCACCGTACTCACGCTGCCCTCGATGCCGAACGGAACAATCTCCGCGAGCAGATTGAAAAGCAGGTTCGTGTAGGTCACCCGCTCGCTGGTCGTCCAGTCAGGCGCATACACGTGCTCCTTCACGCGCGTGCCGTGGAACTTGCCATAGGGAAATCCGTTGATGGTGAAGACGTAACAGTTTTCGCGATCCAGCCAGCGGCGGAACGTGCTCAGCGTTTCCGGTTCACTCAACTCGCGCGCCGCGTCCGCGCCCAAACGAAGGCCGATCGCGTAAGGCTTGTCTTTGGAAACCCGGTCCCGCACCGCCAGCGTGTATTTCTGGAGTGCGTCAAAAGTCTGCGCCCACGATTCGCCGCGATGAATGTTCGTGCAGTAGGCGAGGTGCAGGCCGTGATTCAATTGCATGGCGTCCAATTAACCACGGCGACGTAAAGCGACAGAGAAGATTCTTTGCCCGGCGTGTCCATGCCAATCGTTCCTTCGGCGACGATTCGCCGGCGCAAAAACCGCGGGGTTCTCGCCAATTCCGGTGGAGCGCTAATTTAGTGCGAGCGGCAAATGTTTTCCATGCAAGCACAAGATCTTTTGTTGCCGGAGCGATGCAAATAACGACGAGAATCGAGACTTCAGCACCGCTCACACCGGCACGCTGTCTGATGCGAAAGACGGCGAGCAGAAACTCTGGATGCGCCACGACTCGCATCGCGAGCACCGTTCCGTCGAAAACCGCGCCTACCGTTATTGGGGGATCAACGAGTGATCGCCGTTCGATTACGCAACAACATCCAAACCGCTGACGAATTATGAAAATCAAACTGCTCATGGCGCTCGCCGCGTTCGTCACCCTCGGAGGTTTCAGGCGGTGTTTGCGCAATCCAAACGCGAACGCGCCGCGAAAGAATTCATGCACGACAAACTGGAACTCTCGCAGCGCACGTTGGAGGGAATCGCCTTGGAAGACTACGACCTCATCATCTCAAAAGGCATCCGGCCCTGCTCTCTGGGGTGTGGTGAAGAGAGCAGTTCCGCTCCTTCAGAACGAAACGCAAAACATGAACACGCCAGACCCCCTCTCCTACGGATGTTCCACAAATGTTCGGTGGCCAATCAATAGAGTTATCGAGCCGATCAAATCGGCTTGTTTCATTAACTATCATATGCACAAACGTTCGCCTTCGGTTTGCTCGTTGGGTGATCAGAGTGTTGTCCATTGGCGGGCGACTTTGCGTCGTAGTCCCGCGCCAGACAGTCGTAGATGGCTGAAAAATCTTTGTCACCCTCTCCTGTCCGAATGGCGAAGCGATAGATTTCCTTGGCGACATTTGTGAGAGGCATGGGCACACCGCTTTCGTAGCCGCTCACCGAGGCGAGGTGCAGATCCTTTTGCAGCCAGCGCAAAGGGAAGTCTGCGTCCTCGAAAACTCCGCTTTCAATTCGCTCTCGCTTGGCGGCAAGGAACGGGGCGGCAACCGGCCCGCCCAGCAATGCCTCGAACAATACTTCGAGAGGCAAACCAAGAGACTTGCCCAGAACCAAACCTTCCGCAGAGGCGGCCATCACCGTGCCGAGCAATTGGTTCATCACCATTTTAAGCGAAGTCCCCAGGCCTTGAACGCCGCAGTGAACAATTCTGCTTCCCATGCATTCCAACAACGGCTGGCACGTTTTCAAGTCAGTGGCGGTGCCGCCTACCCAAAACACGAGTTGGCCGAGAGCGGCCTGGCTTTTGGAACCAGTGACGGGAGCGTCCAGGAAACGAATGTCCAGCGCTCGTGCTTGTTGCGCCATTTCTCTGGAGAACGATGGATTCACCGTGCTGCAATCCACCCATATCGCGCCGGGCGGAAGGTGCGCAAGGAATCCGTCCTCGCCTAAAGCGGCTTCCTGCACCGCTTCCGGATGAGCGAGCATGGTGAACAACACTTCCACCCGCCCGGCCAGTGCCGTCGGCGACGCGGCCCACTCTGCCCCGTTCGCCAGCAGGCGCTCTGCTTTGGCGCGTGTTCGGTTGAACACGACCAAAGAGTGGCCGTGCTTTTGCAGATTCGCGGCCATGCGGCTTCCCATGATGCCAAGGCCAATGAAACCAATTTTCATTTTTGTTTCCTTTCTCTTGTGGCGGGTCGGCGGACGATCAACGTCCATCAAGCCGTCTGGGCCAGCTTCGCCACTTTGTATTGTTCGGTTTCAATGTCCGCGATGTCCTGTTGCGTCAGACGAAAGTCCACGCCGGCGATGATTTCATCGACCTGGCGCGCGCTGCGCGCTCCCACAATCGCTCCCGTCACCGCCCGTTGACGCAAAGTCCAGGCTATCGCGACTTGTCCAGGCGAGCGACCGTGACGCTTGCCGACCGTGCGCAGCCTTTCAACCAGCGCGAGATTCCTTGAGAGCTTTGGGTCCTGGAATTCAGGGCTGCGGCTCCGCCAATCGCCGATCGGCAGGTTGGCGGCGCGTTCGTGCGTCATCGCGCCGGTCAACAATCCCGAAGCCATCGGCGAATAGACAATCACGCCGATTCCCTCCGAGCGGCAGTAAGGCAGAATCTCTTCCTCAACGTCGCGACGAATCAGGGAATAGGGCGGCTGAAGGGAAGTAACCGGAGCGATGCCTTGAGCAAGGCGCATCTGCGCGACATTAAAATTGGAAACGCCAATCCAGAGAACCTTGCCCTGGTCTTGGAGTTGTTCCATCGCCTGCCATCCTTCTTCCACTGCGCCCGGCTCCTCCGTTGGCCAATGGATTTGGTAGAGGTCAATCGTTTCGACGCGCAACCGCCGCAGACTGTCTTCGCACTCGCGCCGAATGGAGTCCGCCTTCAATACGTGGTCAACCTTCCCCTGTTCATCCCAGCGCAAAGCGCACTTGGTGAAAACATACGGCCGCTCGCCCGGCCAGGTCTTCAAGGCCTGCGCGACGACTTCTTCGGAGTGGCCCATGCCGTAAACCGCGGCGGTGTCGATCCAGTTGACGCCCAGTTCGAGCGCGCGATGGATGGCGGCGATGGACGCTTTGTCGTCTTGCTCGCCCCAGGCGAATTCCCAGCCTCCGCCGCCGATGGCCCAGGCGCCGAAGCCCACGGGCGTGATGAATAAGTCCGAGTTACCGAGTCGTTTTGTTGGTAGCTTTTGCATAAGTGTTTTCTTTCTTCATTTCGATGTGATGTGTGTTTTGTGTCTGGAGATCAGCGTGTTCCCATCCGCCGCCGAGGGCTTTCACCAGAGTGACTGCGGCGACGATTTGCTGGCCGCGCAGTTGCACCGTGGCGAACTCGACGTTCAACACGGTGTTCTGAGCAGTCGCCACTTCGAGGTACGTGATTAGCCCATTGCGGTAACGGTTGTTCGCGATTTCGAGTTGTTTGCGGGCGGCGACCAGGGCGCGGCTCTGAGCTTCGTATTGGCTGGCCAGAAGATTTTGCGCCGAGAGATTATCTTCAACTTCCGCGAAGGCGCTCAACACGCTCTGCCGGTAGTTGGCGATCACTTCCTCGTAAGTGGCTTTTGTCAGGCGTAGATCCGCGCGGAGTCTGCCGCCTTCGAAAATCGGCACGTTGAGCGAAGGACCCACGGCCCAAAATCCGCTGGCGGCATTGAAGAGAGTTCCAGCGTTGATACTCTCCAGGCCCGCCAGACCGTTCAGTGTGATCGAAGGAAAGAACGCCGCCTTCGCCACGCCGATGTTGGCGTTCGCTGCCGCCATGCGACGTTCGGCGGCGGAGATGTCCGGCCTTCGCTCCAGCAATTCCGAGGGCAGGCCCGACGGGATGAAGGGAGGCGTATTGGAAAGCGTGCGCTCCGGGATCCGGAACGTGGAGGCGGGCTGCCCGGTTAATACCGCCAGCGCGTGCTCGAATCGCGCGCGCTGCAGCGCGACGGCGGGCAGTTGGGCCTGCGTGGTTTCCAATATGGTCTGCGCCTGAGCGACGTCCAGATCGGTGGCAACGCCCCCAACCCGGCGGTTCACGGTCAATTCGAGTGATTTGTTGAAGACTTCGACATTGGATTGGAGAACCGACAACTGAGAGTCCAATGCTCTCAATGTGAAATAGTCCACGGCCACTTCGGCCTGAATCATCAGTTTGATCGCTTCAAGATCATCCGCGCTGGCCTGTGCCTGTGCCCTTGCGGATTCAACGCTGCGGCGCACGCGACCCCAGAGATCAACTTCGTAAGTGAGATCCAAAGGTACCGTAAAGGTATTGTAAGTGCTCGACTGGCCGGCGGCCTTGCCGGTCGTCGTCAATGGGGCATTGGCAGAGCTCTGCTGGCGCGTGTACGAACCTGAAAGTGAGAGAAATGGAAACAGTCCCGCGCGCGTGGCATCCATCGTGGCCCGCGCCTCCGCGAACCGCTGAACGGCCGCTTTGAGTTGCTGATTCGCGGCGGAGGATTGGGCTTCGAGTTCGTTGAGTTCCGCGTCGCCAAAGATTTCCCACCAGTTACCTTTTGGAAATTGTGCCTGCGGCTGAGCGACCTTCCAGCCGTTGGTCGCGCCAGCGAATGCGGTCGGCATAGTCGTCGCCGCAGGACGTTTGTAATCCGGGCCAACAAAGCATCCGGTGAGAAGCATCAGCGCGGCGAGCGGGAGGCCGAGCCTGAATGCCTTTCGGAAATTCCAGAAGAAGGAGAACCTGGGCAGAATGCGCGAAAAGCTGCCGGTTCTCCAATCCCAAAGGGATTGTGTCTTCCAGCCCAGGGTTGCGAGGAACGAGCTACCCTGGGTCTCGTGCCGAATCGTTTTCAACCCCAACGGGGTTGTGTCGTGTTTCCGCCGCCGAGCCGCAACCCCGTTGGGGTTGTCTGCCTCGGCCCGCGTTTCCCAAGGTAGCTCGTTCCTCGCAACCTTGGGCTTTGGGTCGGAATCCCTTTGGGATTCGTCGCGACCGAACTGTGGTCTGAAATAAATGCCGCTCGGATTCATAAAATCATTTTCCCGCCACGGCGATGGGAGCGGCTTGGATACGCACCTTAGCGCCATCAACGAGGGAGTCCGTTGGATTCACAATGACGCGGTCGGCCGCAGTCACACCGCTGATGAGTTCAATGCTTTGTCCGAGGTCACGACCGACTTGAACCGATCGCAATTCCACTGTGTCGTCCGGGCGAACAACGCCAACTTGCAAACCTTGCGCGCGAAAGAGCAGCGTGTTGGAAGGCAGAGTCAGCCGTGGAGTGGAATTGTTTTCCTTCAGAGCGACCTCGCCATAGCTGTAGGGCAGGATTTGATGCTGCGAGTTGTCCACCTCAAGTTGCGTCAGCAACGTCCGCGAAGTTGTTGAAATCGCCTCCGAAGTCGTGATGACTTTTGCGGCGAATGCCCGGCCAGGATTTGCCGGAGTGGTCACAGTTGCCACCTGACCGGCGGCGATGCCCAGCGCGTAGCGCTCCGGCACGCGCGCATAAACACGAAGTTTTTCACTCTGGGCTATGTGGAATAATTCTCTACCGCCGCTGCCCGCAACGATGAGATCACCAATGTCCACAGCTCGGATGGTAATTGTCCCGGCGAACGGGGTGACGACGCGCTGGAATCCCACCAGCTCTTGCAAGCGTCGCATATTGGCGCGGTCAGCCTCGACGCTGGCGGCCGCGGTTTCACGCGCAGCCGCCTTCTCGGCTGCTTCCTGCTCGGACACCGAGGCGGTTTTCAACAACTCCTGCCATCGCTTGTCGGTGATCTCGGCGAGGTGCAGGTTGGCCTGAGCAAGCACGAGTTGAGCTTTGGCCTGCTCGAGTTGTTGGTTCAAATCCGGCGTCTCGATCTCAGCGAGTAATTGGCCGGCCTCAACATGCGCTCCGATATCGGCGACCCAGTCTTTGAGATAGCCGTTGGCGCGAGCATAGATGGCGGCTTCCCGCCACGGCCGGATCTCCGCGGGCAACATAAGCGCGTCCCCAGCGTGTCCTGGGGTAAGCGAGACGACTGAAACAGTTGGGATCGCCAGTTGGCTGGTGTCCGCCTGAGCCACACCACGTTGACGCCAACGCGGAACGAAGCCGAGCACGAGACCGCCGGCAATAATCAACGCGATGACGATCGCGGCAATGACTCTGCGTTTGGCAGCAGATTTCGCCGCCGGTTGCCTCATCGTTCCGGCGTTCTCCGGTGATTCCATCGGGCTGTGTTGTTGAAGTTCAACTGTGTTCATAAAGTCACCGTTATGCGTTGGCTGGGACCGGCGTGATACCTTGCGGCGGCGAGTGCTGGCTCGATTCGCGATCTTGAGTGGCGGGCACCGTGCGATGCAAAACGCTGAAAACCACCGGCACGAAAAACAGCGTGGCGAACGTCGCCATCACCAGGCCGCCGATCACAGCGCGGCCCAAGGGCGCGTTCTGCTCGCCGCCTTCGCCTACCCCCAGCGCCATCGGCACCATTCCGATTATCATCGCCAGCGCCGTCATGAGCACCGGCCGCAAACGCCCGGTGCCCGCTTCCCAGGCTGCCTTCAGTGGCAGCATTCCTTCCTGGAGGTGCTGCCGCGCGAACGTGACGACGAGAACGGAATTGGCGGTGGCGACGCCAAGACACATGATGGCGCCCATCATGGCGGGAACGCTTAACGTGGTCCCGGTGAGGAACAGTCCCCAAGCGACGCCAGCCAGCGCGCCGGTCAAAGCCGTCAAAATGATGAACGGGTCAAGCCAGCTTTGAAAATTAACCACCAGCAACAAATAGATCAGCGCAATCGCCATCACCAAACCGACGCTCAGGCTCAGGAAGCTGGAGCGCATCGTCTCCGCCTGGCCGCGCAGCATGATCGAACTTCCCTGCGGCAATGTTTTTTGCGCCTCGGCGAGGATCGGTTTGATATCCGCAAGCACGCCGCCGAGGTCGCGACCGCTGACTCCCCCGAAGACATCCACCACCGGCAAAACATTGTAGTGCGAGTAAATCGGCTGGCTGTTGGTGCGCGCCACAGAAGCCAGGTTCGCCAGCAAGTGTTCGTTGCCGCTGCCCGGCGTGCCGGCGGTCACCGGCATGGAATTGAGATCGGACAGCGAGGTCATCCGATACTCCGGCACCCGGATATTCAGGAGGTATTGAACGCCGATATGAGAGTCGAGCCAGTAGCTGGGCTGGACCTGGGTGCTGCCGCTCAGGTTGAGCAGAACGGAACCGGCGATGTCGCGTTCGGAAAGGCTCAGTTCCGAAGCCTTGGTCCGGTCAATCGCAAACTCGAAGCGTGGCAGATCGGACGGCTGCTGAACGCGCACGTCCACGGCGCCGCGGACGCGGCGGATTTTGTCGGCAATCGCCGCCGCGACCTGTTGGTTGCCGGCCAGGTCACGCCCCAGCACCTGGACATCGAACGGAGCCGGCAGTCCGAAGCTAATCGTCTGGCTGACGATGTCGGCGGGAAGGAAGTAAAACGTCGTGCCGGGAAAATCGCGGTTGAGCGCGCGGCGCAGACTCCGGACATAATCAGGTGTCGGCCGGTGTCCGGGTTTCAATGCGACCAGGATGTCCGCGTCCGCCGGCCCGGTCGTGCCGCTGTCATTGTAGCTCAAATTGATCCCGGAAATCGGCAGGCCGATGTTGTCAAGGATGCCTTGGATTTCCGCCGCGGGAATTTCACGACGAATCGCGTTTTCGACGCGATCAACCAGAGCGGCGGTCTCCTCGATCCGCGTGCCGGTATGGGCGCGCACGTGCAGCCGGAAAATTCCGGCATCAACGCTCGGAAAAAAGTCCTGCCCCAGAAATGGGATCAGAAGCAACGAGGCCACGCAAAAGGCCAGAAATCCCCCACCGAACACCAGGCGATGGGCCAATATCAGTCCGAGCAGATTCCGGTACCGTTCGCGGAAACGATCAAAGGCGCGCTCAAATCCTTGTTGGAAACGGACCAAAGGCCGCAACCATCTGGATGATTTTTTGGTTTCGGGATTGAGAGTTGGAGAAGGCGACGCGTCGCCGTCGTGATGATGAACACTGCGTTCAAACCACATCACGAGGGTCGGCACGAGAGTGCGGGACAACGCGTAGGAGGCCAACACTGCGAATACCACCGCCTTCGCCAGCGGCGCGAACAGGAATCCGGCCACGCCGGTCAGAAACAACATGGGAACAAAAACGATGCAGATGCACAGGGTCGAGACCAGGGCCGGCAAGGCGATTTCACCTGCCCCAATCAGAATGCCGTTCTCCAGAGTTTCGCCAGCACGGAAGTGGCGTTCGACATTCTCGATGGTCACGGTCGCGTCATCCACCAGAATGCCGACCGCCAGAGCCAGGCCGCCGAGCGTCATCAGGTTGATCGTTTCTCCGATCGCGCTGAGAGCGGCCAGTGAAGCCAGCACGGAAAGCGGAATGGAAATGGCAATGATCAGCGTGCTCCTCCACGAACCGAGAAACAGGAGAATCATCAAAGCCGTCAACGCCGCCGCGATCACGCCTTCTCGCACAACGCCGCTGACCGCAGCGTTCACGAAAAGCGATTGATCGGCGAATTGCTTCACTTGCAGATTGTCCGTGACTGTTTTCAGCACGTCCGTCATGGCGGCTTTTACGCCGCTCGCGACCTGAAGAGTCGAAGCGCTGCCATTTTTGAAAACGCTCAAGAGAGTGCTGCGAACGCCATCCTCTCGGACGACATTCTGCTGAGGCATAAACCCGTCGCGAACCTGGGCGACATCATGGATGCGAAGAACCGCTCCATCCGAAGTGGTCTTAATCGGCACATCGTTCAACCGTTCCATCAAGCGGGGGCTGGTGTTGAGATCAATGGGATACTCGTTGGCGCCGATTTTGGCCGTGCCGCTGGGAAATACCAGATTCTGGGAAGTGAGCGCCGTGACCACGTCCTGTTGAGAAAGGTTTTGGGCTTTGAGCGCTTTGGGATCCAGGTCCACCGAGACCACCCGTTGCTTGCCGCCAAATGGAAAAGGAATTCCCACGCCAGGAACGCTGATCAGTCCCACGCGGATCGTATTCATGGCGACATCGAAGGTTTGCTGCTCGGAAAGAGTCGTACTGCTGATGCCATACTGCAAAATCGGAACGCTGGAGGCGTTGTACTGGATGACCAACGGCGGGGTCGTGCCGGGCGGAAGCTGTTTCAGGATCGTTTGCGATATGGCGGTGATCTGGGCCACGGCTCCGTCAGGAGAGGCGCCCGGTTGAAAGAATACTTTGATCACGCCCATGCTGTCGTACGAGGTGGATTCGATGTGCTGAATGTTATTCACCGTCGTCGTCAGCGCGCGTTCGTGGGTATAGACCATTCGTTGTTCGATGTCCTTTGCGCTCAGGCCGGTGTATTGCCAGATCACGCTGACCACGGGGATGTTGATGGCCGGAAAGATGTCGGTGGGCGTGCGCAACAACACAAACGGCGTCACCAACAACAGCAGCAGCGCCAAGACGACAAACGTGTAGGGCCGACGGAGAGCTAAGCGTACGATCCACATATCAATTTCCTGGGTTCGTTTCTCTCGCGACGGTGGACGGAATCTCCAAAGGCTTTTCCGAGGCCTCAACTTCCTGAGCGTCCCGCTGCAAAGCACGGCTCAGTCGCCAGATAAAAATTCCAATGTAAGCGAAAGCGCAGAGCACAATGCCCAAGCCCTCGAATTCGTGAAGCGGGAGCGGAAGGTCACCGATCTCAGACCGCAGGAAGTGAACGAGAACCGCGAGACCGGTGAGGAACATTACGAAAGCCAACGCCGGCAGCACTGAATGTTTTCTTCGCGTGATTTGCGTGAGTACCCTTCTTGGAGTTTCCGATGCCGCGCGCGAAATCTGAGGCGCATCAACGATCAGGTTCTCGTGACTTTCTGTCAGCGATTGTTCCAACGCATTCATCTCGTCTGCTGGTCTTGCAGGGGCGATGCCAATCCTGGCCGGCAATGACCGGCGCGTTCGCAACAGCCGCGTGGGCAGTGCGTTTGCGGTCCGAGCAATGAACTTGATGAGAAAATTCAATGCGCCGGTGCAATAGGCGACGGCGACGGGCGTTCGTCATCGCGACGAGAGGGCGTCGTGTGAATGCGGCGCCAGACGACTTGGCTTGCATTCGCCGAGTTGGTGAAAGCACTGAAACGCCAATCAGGCAGGCTCTTGCGAAGAAACTCAACTCACCGGATGCCGCCCTCGGTCGCTTGGCACTACCCTTGCAATCGTGACACCTGATGGAAATCAGTTTAACAATTGACGGTACGCCGAGAGAGTCGAAGCCCGACGAGCGTCTCATTGACCTCATCAATCGCATCGGTTCAAAAACTCCCCAGGTTTGCTATCATCCGCAGCTCGGCCCGATTCAAACCTGCGACACGTGCATGGTGGAGGTGGACGGCCAACTGGTCAGAGCTTGCGCCACGCATGTCGCGCCCGGGATGAACGTTGCCACGACTTCCGCAAGAGCGGTCGCCGCTCAGCGGGAAGCCTTCGACCGGATTCTGGGCAACCACATGCTCTACTGCACGGTGTGCGACAACAACAACGGCAATTGCACAGTCCATAACACCACGAGGCTCCTCGCCGTCGAACATCAGAAAATTCCCTTCAGAGAAAAACCTTACGAGGTGGATTCGACGAATCCGTTTTATCGCTACGATCCGGACCAATGCATCCTGTGCGGCCGCTGCGTCGAGGCCTGCCAGAATGTTCAGGTGAATGAGACGCTTTCGATTCGCTGGGAAGATGCGCATCCGCGCGTGTTGTGGGACGGAGGTTCGACGATTGGTGAGTCGAGCTGCGTTTCCTGCGGCCATTGCGTCACCGTCTGTCCCTGCAATGCGCTGATGGAAAAATCCATGCTCGGCCACGCTGGGTTTTTTACCAAGCTGCCGAAGCCTGCGTTGAACGACATGATCGATGTGGTGAAGGGCATCGAGCCGGATACCGGTTACGAGGCGATCCTGCAACTTTCCGAGACCGAAGCAGCCATGCGCGAATCGCGCATTCGCCGGACGAAGACTGTTTGCACTTACTGTGGGGTTGGTTGCAGCTTCGACATCTGGACCAAGGATCGGCACATCTTAAAAGTCGAGCCGGCGGAAGGCGCGGCCAACGGCATCTCCACTTGCATCAAGGGAAAGTTCGCGTGGGATTTTGTGAACAGCGCCGAGCGGCTGACGAAGCCGCTCATTCGCGAGGGAGACAAGTTTCGCGAGGCAAGCTGGGACGAAGCGCTGGATCTGATCGGTCGCCGATTCGCGGAAATCAAGGCCCGCAGCGGTCCTGACTCGCTCGCGTTCATTTCGTCATCCAAATGCACGAATGAAGAGAGCTATCTCATGCAGAAGCTGGCGCGCGCTGTGATCGGCACCAACAACATGGACAACTGTTCCCGTTACTGCCAATCACCGGCCACCATCGGCCTCTTCCGCACGGTGGGTTACGGCGGGGATTCCGGATCGATCAAGGACATTGAGAATGCGGGCCTCGTGCTCATTATCGGAAGCAACACTGCGGAAAGCCACCCGGTCCTGGCGACGCGAGTCAAACGCGCTCACAAATTGCGCGGCCAAAAGCTCATCGTCTCCGATTTGCGCGAGAACGAAATGGCCAAACGCGCCGATCTCTTCCTGCGTCCGAAACCCGGAACGGACCTCGTGTGGCTCTCAGCCGTCAGCCGTTACATTCTGGACAATGGCTTGGCGAAGACCTCGTTCCTCGATCAGTGGGTGAATGGTTTGGAGGAATATAAAAAGAGTCTCGAGCCTTTCACAATGGAGTTTGCCGCGGAGACGTGCGGCCTGCCGATTGAGACCTTGAAGCAGGTTGCGCACATGATCGTCGAGGCTTCGGGAGTGTGCGTGCTTTGGGCGATGGGCATCACCCAACACAGCATGGGTTCGGATAGCTCCACGGCCATTTCGAACCTGCTGCTGGTCACCGGAAATTACATGCGAACCGGAACGGGGGCGTATCCATTGCGCGGACACAACAACGTGCAAGGGGCCAGCGACCACGGGGCCATGCCCAACTTCCTGCCCGGCTATCAATCGGTGGATGATCCCGAAGTGCGAGCGCGTTTTGAAACAGGTTGGAAAACAAAGCTCCCCACCACGAAAGGGCTCGATAACCACGAAATGATCGAGGCGATTCATCAGGGCAAGCTCAAGGCGATGTATTTATTCGGCGAGGAAATCAGCCTCGTGGATTCAAATGCAAACTTTGTTAGCGACGGTCTGTCCAAGCTCGAATTTTTTGTCGCGCAGGATATTTTCTTCAGCAACACCTGCCGGTTCGCCGACGTCGTGCTGCCGGCCAGTCCGAGTCTTGAAAAAGAAGGAACCTTTACGAGCACCGAACGCCGCATGCAAAGGCTCTATCAGGTTTTTGAGCCTTTGCACGGAAGCCGGCCCGACTGGCAGATCATCCAGGACGTTGCCAATCATCTCGGCGCCAACTGGCATTGCCAGCATCCGTCCGAGATCTATCGGGAGATTGCCTCGCTTACCCCGATGTTTGCCGGCGTGACCTACGAGCGGCTGGAAGGATACAAAACTTTGCAGTGGCCAGTCGCCGCGGACGGAAGTGATCAGCCGCTGCTCTATACGAAAGGTTTCCACTTCCCGGACGGTAAAGCCCGGTTGTTCCCGCTCGCCTACTCGCAGCCAACGGACCAACCGAATGACGAATTCGATCTGCACTTGAACAACGGCCGTCTGCTCGAACACTTCCATGAAGGCAACATGACCTACCGCAGTGAGGGCATTCGCGAAAAAACGCCAGACACATTTGTCGAAGTCTCGCCTGAACTCGCCATCGACCGCCGGATTCAAAGTGGAACCTGGGTGCAGCTCATCTCGCGCTATGGACAGGTGCGGGTTCGCGCCCTCGTGACCGACCGCGTGCAAGGCAAAGAGATGTACATGCCCATGAACTCCTCCGAAAGTCCGGTGAACCGTCTCACCAGCAGCCACACGGATAAGATCACTCACACGCCGGCGTACAAGGAAACATCCGTCAAGCTCCGCGTGCTGGCTGAATCGGGCGAGAGTCCGCTGCCTCGAACCAATCACCGCTTCGGTCATCCGACACCGCAACGCGGAGTGGAAGTGGAGCGGAAATGGAAACGCCCCGATTATCGAATGCCCGGAAGCCAGCCGATTCGCCAGCCCCTCCGATTTCACGCGAGAAAAACAAAAGTCAATGGGACGGAGATCGTCCACGCGGGTCCATTGGTTCCAATACTCGACTCTCAAACCTGAACCCTTGAAACAATATGGCCCAACCGATCCCATTGAACTTGCCGGCACGCGATCCGCGCGCGGAGTTAAATGTTCGGCTGGAGAGGGCGCCTTTGGAACACGCCGAAGCATTACTGGCCGCCTATGAAGTGCTGCAAGAACTTCACGATCGCGGCGTGTTCGAAATGCTGCGAGGCGCTCTCGGCTCGAGTGACAAAGTGATCGAGATCGTCGTCAATGCCACGAAAACGCCGGAGGCAATTCGCGGGATTCGTAATGTCATCATCCTGACTAAAACTCTTGGAACCATTGAACCGGAGCTGGTCGAAGGGTTAGCGCGATCGCTACCTGAAGCCATCGCTCTCACGAAGGAAAATAAATCAAAGCCGCCAGGCTTCTGGGGAATCTTCAAGAAGTTCACGAACAAAAATTCCCGCCGCGCTTTGTTCCTCGTCAGCTCCATGCTCGAAGCCTTCGGAAAGAACCTGTTGCACAGAGAGATTGAGCCTGCAGCAAAACCACACGGTTTCGGAGTTCAGAGTACCCGTGGCTCAGATTGATTGCGTGATCACGAAACAAACCAAAAAGCAAAATATGAAAAGCATCTCGCGGTCCGATCCGAGATATACATGATGTTGGGCGGCACCGGCGCTTGTGAGCAGGTAAATCGTATGAACATGGCGGGCAACACGCGGCGTCCAAATTTGTGTCGCAAGAGGCACCGGGATGAAAAACAACATTCTGCGGCGGAGCGCGTTCACGCTGATCGAGTTACTGGTGGTCATTGCCATCATCGCCATCCTGGCGTCGCTGTTGCTGCCAGCGTTGGCGAAGGCCAAGGCGAGAGCGCAACGTACCGCCTGCCTGAACAACCAAAAGCAGATCGGCCTTTCCCTCATCATGTGGGCGGGTGATCACGGCGAGAGGTTTCCCTCGACCGTCGATGTCGCAGAGGGCGGGAGCAAGACGCGGTTGGAGACCTGGCAGCACTTCATCACCATGACCAACGAACTCGTCACGCCGAAAATCCTTCACTGCCCCAGTGACCCCGCGAAGCAAATCGCCAGTGATTTCTCTAGTGCTGCGAACGGGCTGCGCACATTGAGGAACACAGCCATCAGTTACGCGGTCGGGACGGGCGCCGTGCCGGAGAGACCGGCGGCGCACCTGGCCGGTGATCGCAATCTGCTCGGACGAGATGGACAGGGGTGCGGACCTGCGGCGATCTTCGGATTCATCACTCAGCTCAGAGTCACCGACAATCCGCGTTGGGACAGCACCATGCACGTCAACGCTGGCAATATGGTTTTGGCTGACGGAAGCGCCCACCAATTCACCCAGACTGATCTTGCCAAGCAGATGGCGAGCACCGACGACGATCCGAACTGTTCGCTGAAACCGAACTGATTCTGTGCCGCCTAAACCATGCGCAGCGAACCCGGCCATCGCGCTCCGGTTGCAATCCACGCCTCCCGCGGGCCGGGTTGCTGAGCTTAGGTCGTTCACACGAAGGATGGATCTTTTGAGATGGAGACGCTGCCGGTGGCCAACGGAAACTATTCCTTTTGTGTCACTACGTCATCCACCCACGAAAAAGCTTTCATCGTGGTGGGAAAGCCGAGCGTCGTCGTGCCCAACAAAACCACGTGATAAATTTCCTCCGCGGAGCACCCCGCTTCGAGGGCTCGCCGCGTATGGCTATGCACGGCACCCTCCATCTCGCTGCCGACTGCGATGGCCAATTTCACCAGGGCGCGCGTCTTGTCGGACAACGGGCCTGCCTCGGCCGTCGCGGCGCCGAGCGCATCGTAAGCCTGGAAAACTTTGGGATACCTTTTCTGAAACTGGAGATAGCGGGCCGGTAATTTGTTCAGGCCAGGAGTGTGAGATTGCGCGCGTTCAGCCATAAAATGCCTTTCCGCTGGTTTTTCCGACCGTAGCTGTTTCGTACTCAACTGCAACGCTTCTTCTCGCCAATTCGACAGCGAGCCGAACAGCATCGCGAAACCCACCGTACGCCCTTGACGATAAACGATGCAGTCATCAAACCTCACGGTGCCGGTTGTGGGCTGAACCCCGGATGTCCGGTGTGACCTTTTCTGTTCAGCCCGCCAGATGTACGCAGTATCGAGTCATGGCGGAAGTCGAGCCCATCGTATTTATTGTTGATGACGATCTGTCTGTTCGTCGTTCGACCGAGCGTTTGATTCGAGCAGCCGGATTGAAGGTCCAAACCTTTACTTCCGCGCGCGAATTTCTAAAGAACCCGCGACCTGAAGGACCAGCCTGCCTTGTGCTCGATGTTCGTATGCCAGGGTTGAGCGGAATGGATCTTCAACGCGAACTGACTCAATCTGGAATCAACATTCCGATCATTTTCATTACCGCACATGGCGATGTCCCGATGACGGTGCGCGCGATGAAAGCTGGCGCCGTGGAATTTCTCACCAAGCCTTTCCGCAGCCGCGCTCTGTTGGACGCTGTCCGTGCCGCTATCGAGCGGGACCGATCAGCGCACAAGCAGCGATCTGAAACGGAAGAATTGCGCCAACGTTATGAAGAGCTCACCCCGCGTGAGCGCGAAGTGATGCCTCTCGTGGCCGCTGGACTGCTTAATAAACAGGTCGCGGGCGAACTGGCCACGACCGAGCGAACGATCAAATTTCATCGCGCGCACATCATGAAAAAAATGTGCGCGGAATCACTAGCCGATCTTGTTCGAATGGTTGAGAAGCTTGAGCTCTCAAAGCCGCTTAAGCCGTAACCATTCAGTTGGAATTGACGCTCGCCCTCACCCCGGCCCTCTCCCCCAAGGAGAGGGGGAAACTTTTGTGAGCGTCAGAACGTTTCCCGACAGGTGACCTTTTCCAGCGCTGGAATAACTTCTCCCTCTCCCATCGGACGGGAGAGGGCCGGGGTGAGGGTCTTTTTCTCCCGCATAGTTGCGGCTTAAATAAGAATCCCCCTGTTCCAAAGGACAGCCATCGGTGCTGTCCCATGGTACAGTAGAATCCTTCCCGCGTACGCCCTTACTTTGAGCCATGAACAAAGTTTGGTTGGGGGACAGCAATGAATGCGGAGAATAAAATGCCGGGAGCGCCGCTCGTTTCCATCGTGGACGATGACGCCTCGGTGAGGCGGTCCACTCGGAGGCTCCTCCATTCCTCTGGTCTGCGGGCCGAGGCCTTCGCCACGGCCGACGAATTCCTGCTCTCGGGGTGGATGACAGAGACAGCCTGCCTTCTATTGGACGTGCGCATGCCGGAAATGGATGGCCTGGAGTTGCAGCGCCGTTTGAGGGAATCCCACCGACCGATTCCGATTATTTTCTTCAGCGCGCGTGCCAGTGAGGAGGAACAGCGCCGGGCATTGGAAGCGGGCGCCGTCAATTTCTTACGAAAACCTGTCAGCAAAGAAGTGTTGCTGCGGGCCATCCGTGCCGCGATCGAAAGCCCAACCAATGACCGGAAGGAGGATTTATGACTGCTACTTTGGATAAACTGAACGCTCCATCAGTGACGGAGATGGATTCTCGCGGAGAAGGAGCAACGATATTCGCGTGCGACCAGCTATGGTTGAAGGACGGCGACGGATACAAAGAACCACCGCCTGGAGCGTCGCTCGTTTCCATCGTGGACGATGATGTCTCAGTGAGGCGGTCAACTCGGCGGCTCCTTCACTCCTCTGGTCTGCGGGCCGAGGCCTTCGCCACGGCTGAGGAGTTCCTGCTCTCGGGGTGGATGGCTGACACAGCCTGCCTTCTACTGGACGTGCGCATGCCGGAAATGGATGGCCTGGAGTTGCAGCGCCGTTTGAGGGAATCCCACCGACCGATTCCGATTATTTTCTTCAGCGCCCGCGCCGGTGAGGAGGAGCAGCGCCGGGCATTGGAAGCGGGCGCCGTCAATTTCTTACGAAAACCTGTCAGCAAAAAAGTGTTACTGCGGGCCATCCGTGCCGTGATCGAAAGCCCAATCAATGACCAAAAGGAGGATTTATGACTGCTACTTTGAATGAATTGAACGCTCCGTCAGCGACGGAAATGGATTATCGCGGAGAAGGAGCAACGATGGTCGCCTGTGACGAGCGGGCTTCCAAGTCCAATGCTGGTGCATTCGAGGACCGGCGAGCAAATGCCGTGAGGCTCCCGCAATTGCTCTATGAATTGGCAGTGCGCATGCCGGTGCAACCCGATGTTCAAGCGTTGTGCGTGTGGCTTTACGAACCGGATCGGCAGGCTGTACGTCTGCACGTGTTGATGGCCGGGCTTAAAGGCGGCATGGATTTTCCGGTCGCGGACTCCATCGCGAGTTGGGTTTGGAAGCGCCAGCAACCGCTTACGATCGACACAGAAGCAGAGACGCGTTTCCCTGACTTCGCCCGCGCCCTGTTGGAGACAGGCATCAAGTCCTTTTGCGGTGTTCCTTTGATGATTGTCAACCGCCGCATCGGTGTATTGGGACTCGCCAGCACCAAGCCCGGCGCGTTCCGTGACTTCAAACTCCAGTTTGCGCAGCGCGGATCTTCGGCGAAAAGCGTCGATGGGAATCTTCGAAGCTTTCCAACTGCGAGCGCCGACGATGACGCGCGTGGCGAAGAAGCATTCGATCTCGAGGAGATTCAGTCCGAAGATAAGTTTGACAATATAATTGGCCGAAGCGCTTCGCTCCGGGCTGTGCTCGACGAAGTCCAAATCGTGGCGCCGACTGATTCCACCGTTCTCATCCTGGGTGAAACGGGAACAGGAAAGGAACTGATCGCCCACGCCATCCACAACCGAAGTGCGCGCCGCGAGAAGCCGTTTGTGAGAGTGAACTGCGCGGCGATTCCCTCGGGATTGATCGAAAGCGAATTGTTCGGCCATGAACGTGGCGCGTTCACCGGGGCGATCGCGCGAAAGATTGGACGTTTCGAACTCGCGAACGGGGGCACGATCTTCCTGGACGAGATCGGTGACCTTCCGTCCGACCTCCAGGCGAAACTCCTGCGTGTGCTCCAGGAACAGGAATTCGAGCGGCTCGGCAGTTCGCAAACTACACGCGTGAACGTGCGCGTTGTCGCCGCCACCAGTCGCGATCTGTCGCAGATGGTCGCGAACCGGGAGTTCCGAAGTGATCTCTATTATCGCCTGAACGTTTTCCCACTGCGTCTTCCGGCATTGCGGGAACGCACTGAGGACATCGCTCTGCTCGTGCGCCACTTTGTGGATCTCTGCGCCCGGCGCATGAGGAAGCACGTGGAGCGCGTTCCGAGCGAGGCAATGGAAGTTTTGCTCAGTCACTCGTGGCCAGGCAACGTGCGGGAGTTGCAGAATTTTATCGAGCGGGCCGTGATTCTTTCGCCGGGGAAAATCCTGCGCGCGCCTTTGGCGGAACTGAAGCAGTCTGCCGATTGCCCGGATGCCTCCGCTGAACGTGCTGTTCCCAAAGCCATGACCTTGAAGGAGGCCGAGCGCGAACAAATCATTCAGGCGCTGGCTGAAACCAACTGGGTCATCGGCGGCCCGAAAGGCGCAGCGGCGCGGCTCGGATTGCAACGCACGACGATGGTTTCGAAGATGCAACGGTTCGGAATTTCGCGCGCTCAAGCGTGAAGGCAACCAAGATCGTTTCGAGATGCGAAAACGGGGAGCAGGAATGAAGCAAATGTCTGCCTTGTTTCAACCGACCTGCTTTGGGACGATCCAGCAATTGTGGTGGCCTGATGCTCGCAAAAGTATGATGCAGGCGACACCAAATCATGACTACTGCATAGGTGAGTCTCATGCTGCATAACCAAAACCAAGAATTCCGGCGTGCAGTCGTTCAATGTGTGGCGGGCGGCATTGCTCTCGCGTTGCTGACCTTTGTGGGTGTTCGACTCAAGCTCGATCTCGCTACGACAGCGTTTCTGTACCTGATTGTTATCGTTCTGCTGTCTCTCCAAGGCAGGTTCTTTGTATCGGCCATTCTCTCGTTCGTCGCAGTGGGGTGTTTGGCGCACTACTTTGCGCCACCGATTTCCTCTTTCCGGGGCGACGATGCGCGCGACGCGGCCTTCGCCATCATTGCTTTTTTGATAAGCTCGGCAGTTATTACTCGCTTAGTGTCCAGAGCGCGCAAGTCCGCAGAAGCGCTGCGCGAGCAGGCCAACCTTCTCAATCTCACGCACGACACCATTTTCGTGCGTGACATGCATGACGTCGTCACGTTCTGGAACCGTGGCGCCGACGAAAGATACGGGTGGAAGGCAGAGCAAGTGGTCGGCAAGAAGACGACTCACCAACTGCTGCAGACGGTCTTCCCGGCGCCGATTGAGGAGATCAACGCGGAATTGCTTCGCACCGGCCGTTGGGAAGGCGAGCTTATGCACACTAGGGCAGATGGAACCCGGGTGACCGTCGCCAGCCGGTGGTCTTTGCAACGCGACAAGCGGCAGCAACCGCTTGCGATCCTGGAACTCAACAACGATATCACGGAACGCAAGCGGGCAGAAGCGAAGCTGCTACGCAACGAGGCCTATTTATCCGAAGCCCAAAGACTCAGCCGTACCGGCAGCTTCGGCTGGAGGGTTTCCACCGGCGAGATCCTCTGGTCAGAGGAAACCTTTCGAATCTTCCAATACGACCGAACGACGAAACCGACCGTGGAACTTGTTCTCCAACGGGTTCATCCGGAAAACGTGGCCTTCGTGAAACAAACCATCGAGCGCGCGTCGCAGGACGGGAAGGACTTTGATTTTGAACATCGATTGTTGATGCCGGATCGCTCCATCAAATATGTCCACGTCGTAGCTCATGTCCTCCGCGATGAATCAGGCAGCGTCGAGTTTGCTGGAGCGGTGATGGACGTGACCGAGAACAAGCAGGCGGAACAAGCGTTACGGCGAAGCGAGAGTAATCTGGCGGAAGCGCAGAGGCTCACGCATACGGGGAGTTGGGTTTGGCGAGTGGCCGGACGAGAAGCGGTGCATCTTTCCGAGGAGTGGTATCGCATATATGACTTTGATCCAGAAGAGGGCGTGCCGGCCTGGGAAGACCGGCTCCAGCGCGTTCATCCGGAGGATCGTGCCAAGTGGCAAGGGACAATCGATCGAGCAATCGCTGAAAAGTCAGATTACCAAGTGGAACTGTATTCGGCAAAATAGCCGCGTTAATCCGACTCAAATGGCATCCGCCATCGGCTTCAACCGCTCCATGTTGGCGCGTATCGCCGGAGAGAACAACGCGGGCATTCCGCTCTCTGGCCAATCGAAGCAGCGCCAGCATTTGACGCCCGCCAAGCTGGCCAGCCTCATCCACCACGATTACGGCCCTTTCCGGCAATTCCCCCTTGGTGAGAAAGCTGGCAACCGTAGCCGGCGAAGGAAAGCCCGCCTTCTCCATGTCCACGACCTGCTGGCGTTGCGGGGCAAGAACGGCAACCGGTCGCCCAGCCAAACGAAGTTGCCCGACAAGTTCATGGAGGACGAAGCTCTTTCCTGTTCCGGCGCCGCCGCGAAAAATCGAAACGAGATTTGTGGAAGCGAGCAACCGTTCGAGCGCCTTGCGTTGCTCGTCGTCGAGCTTCTGATTCACGGGCTGCGGATTTGCCACCAAAGGCCAGCAGTCTCCGACACCTTCCTTCGCGGTCTGAACGATTTCCCATTCCCGCATCAGCACGTCGCGTTTGGTCACTTCGCCTGGACGCTCCGTATCGCGGATGTAGCCACGTTGTTCCGTATGCTGCTTGAGTTCGGCAACGGAAAAATCCTCCCCACGCGCCCGGCCCAACGCCTCCTGCCACACATGGCATTCCAGCACAACGGAGTTCCGGTCAAATAGATGCTCCTCCGCCCACTGAACCGCTTCGGTGACCGAAACGGACGCGCGTTGCTTCTCATCATTACTAACGCTCTTCGCCAATCCGCGCAGAAGCTCCCGCTCAGCCTGGCTCAATTGCGCGTCCCACAGCAACCGCAGTTCGTCTCGGCTCAAATCCTTCTGCTTTCGAGTCCGCTTTTCAGTCGCGAGACGTGAGCGCAGGTCCGCGACGTTACCGCCAGCCAGTTCGGGCTTCTCCACCAGCAGCCTCGTCAGCGCCTTATCAATTTCGGCGTCCCGCTTAGAAAAACGGTCGCATAATTCGGTTGGGATTCCCTCAACGAGAAAATCACCGCGCGGCAGGTTGCGGATGCGGTAACCGAATCCGCGCAACTCGCGGGCGAGTTCGTGATAATAGGCATTCTCTGCAAACTTCCTCGCCCGCAATAGTTCATAGTTTTGCAGCGCCTTCCAACGGTTCTCTGCAGAATCGAACGTCGCGTTGAAGACGATACAGTGTGTGTGCAAGTGCGGATCGAGCGCGCGCGACGTGTCATGCGTGAACTTGGCAGCCGTAAGGTTTCCTGTTCGCCGGTCGTTCTGCGCTCCACCAGTGCGAATTCGAGTGGAAGCAAACGCCTCGAATTCGCGGAGTGCCATCTTCACCGCCCGCGCATGGGCCTCAAGAACGCGAACGTCCTCGCCAAGAAATCCCGCGAGCGAAACGGACTTCGGTGGCGAAAACGTGAAGTCGAAGAATATCCGGCGATTGGCCGCAGTCTCGCCGCCTTCAGATCGCGTGCTGTTCAATCGTTGCGTCAACGTCTCTCCCGTTACGGGATGCTGGTTCTCGCAGAGCCGCAAAAAGTCATCGGCACGCACCTTGCCCGCCAGACTGAGCCGAGCCGCGCCAATGCCCTGCCATTCCCCGGACACACGCTGGCCTTCGTCGTAGTAGTCGCCGACGCAGAGATGCTCTTCGAAGTATTCCTTCGCGTTCGCCAGGTTGTATTGCGTCTTGGCCGTGACCACAGACGACGCTACACCGAACTTCGGCTAACGCTGTGTATCACGCGCACCTTTGGCCCGAGCGATTTGAATCGGTAAATCCCATCGAGCTTGGTATTTTCTGCCTGCCGATATTGGCTGGCCGGCTCAGACATGTCTGATGAACTTTCACCAATCGAGATAATCGCACGGGGGCGTTGGGAGAACGCGCTGTTCACAACCTACGCCTTGAGCCTCACATTCTTCGAGACACACCTCCTCAAGAATTGCCTTGTCAAAACAGGCTGTCGCAACATCTGGGTCGTCGCCGATGTTGACGGGTATCAGCTGAGCCTCGCAGAAAGGCAATCGTCGCGCGTAGGCCAGGAATACCACCTCGTTCCCGTCGCTCTCTCCAAGGGTGTGTTTCACCCAAAGTGCAGTTACTTGTCCGGCCCTGACGGCGACCTTCTGATGGTGAGCAGCGGCAACCTGACGTTTGGCGGATTTGGGCGCAACGTCGAGGTGATGGAGATGTTTCATTCCAGCCAGACTCCAGGGGTGTTCAAACAGTTCGGGGAGTTCCTCCAAGCTTTGGACGCACGGCAAGATTTTCTCAATCCCGACCGGCGGTGGACAGCAACATTTGCTGACTTGGCCTTGAAGGCTGGAACAGCCAAGGCGGCCGTCAGTTCGGGAGAGCCACGACTGGTTCACTGCGCGAAGCAATCAGTCGTCGAACAGATTGAGTCGGTTTTCATCGGCAGCGGCGGGGCGGCTCGGCTGAAAGTGCTTTCGCCGTTCTTCGACCCGCAAGCAGCGGCAGTAAGAAAACTTGCAGGCATCGCGGAATGCCGCTGTGTAACCATTGGGCTACTTCCCGGACACGAGGATGCCAGCAGTTTTCCGTTCGGCGTAAAGCTGCCGGATGGGATCAAGGTTGACGCGGCTTTGGTTTCCGATCAACCAGATGGCCGTTCCCTGCACGCGAAATGGTTTGAAGCCGACCTGAACGACGGAAACCGCATGACTGTGACCGGTAGCGTCAATTCTACCGAGAAGTCCCTTTGCACGACTGACAACATCGAGGTGAGCGTACTTCGGGTCGAACCACAGAAAAGCAAACGCGCACTTTCGTGGAAGGCTGTTCCCTTGCCCAAGGCGCACCAAAAGTTGGAATTCAGAAAGGCAGGCATCGGAGAACGGATCGTGGTTCATGCTCGTATTGCCAAGCATGGAGAATTGGTCGGGAGCTTGATGAGCACTCGAAAGGTTGCAGGGCCTTGGCACGTCGCCGTCGTGCGCCCCGATGGAGAAATGGTGGAATTCAAAGTTGAAGTTGCTTCCGACGGAACATTCCGAGCAGGGATTCCGCACGCTGAACACTACGCAACGCAGACTGGTTTGCAGGTCATCTTCAAGCGTGATGGTGTTGAAGGGCGAGGGTGGGTTCAAAATGAGGAAATCCTGAAGCTGCCACGCCTGCCACACTTGGGCATCACCTCTCTCATTCGGCTCATCAACAACGAGCAGACCGAGGACGATGATGCGGCATTGTTGGAATATCTCGCCCTAAGCGCACAGCATCACCTTACGACCTTCAAGCTCGACACCAAGCGCATCAGCAAGATTGGCACGGCTCAAAAAGATAACGTGGAGGGCGTGGGCGCTATTGACCTTGAGCAGTTGAAGCCGTCTGATCATTCAGGCGAGCAGCTTGCCGGGACTGATTCGCCAGAGGCGGCGTTGGATGAAATCTTTGGAAAGCTACGACGACGATTGCTGAGTTCACTCGGCGCACGACGGCATACAGCCACCCTCGGTCCTTCAGCGGTCGAAGTAGAAACGGAAGACGAGGCGGAAGCAGAGACTCAGCCAAGGGACGTGTTGACCGGCTTGGAGCGTTTTGATGCTGCCATGAAGTCTCTGGTGGAGCGTGTTCAGGACCAAGGTCAACTGAGAGCAGCTTTCAACATGTGGCTCGAAGTTGAACTCGCGATGCTCACCGAACGCCTCAACGACGAGGAAGGGGCGGAGCAGTTCTGTCGGCGTTGGCATCACGAAGCGGCCTCGCGATGCCGCCGTGACGGAGCGATCACAACTTTCGACCATCATCTCTTCACAGTCTCTGCGACGGTAGCAGGAAACATTCTTTGCCAGAAGCACGATGACGCAGGCGAGCAGACTACGCGACTCGTTCATCTCCACGACGAACTGGAGCGCTATTGCGGCGGGCCTGTGGACACAACGCTGGCTTTCTCTGCACTCGTAACCGATCCGGGGCGCATCATCACCGAAAAGGTCAGGCTGCCGTCCGCACCCGAGCTGAAGGTGTCCCTCGAACGCGTGCTCTCAACGCGAACTTTTGGGGAAGAAGTTGAAATCATCCGGGCTTGTGCTCCTGAACGCAAAGAACCGCCGAGCGACCTTTCGATTTTCAGAACCGACGCGGGAAAGATGCTGTTGGAATCCTTGCGCAGGCAGCAACGTGTGGACCTCATTGAATGGACGAATGGGCGCAACGCTTGCCCGAAATGTCACTTGGTACTGAGCGAATCGCTCAAGCGTGACCTTCAAACGCAGCGGGTTGCCCGATGCTGCCACTGCCAGCGATTTCTTATCAACCGGACAGGTGTATGAGCTTTAACGTCCAAGAATTGCCGAAAGGTCCGCACTTGTTGCCGGAGTTTGATCCGGGTCGCGGTGGTGTGGACTTTTTGGGGCTGCGTCAGGTCAATTTGGACTTGATGGCCGAATGCCTGCCCGGAATCAACAACGTCACTTACTACATCCGTCCTTACAGCGTGCTCAGTTGGATTTACTGGAAATTCTACGAGAACATGAAGGCAGACGCGGAAGACAAGCCGACAGCGAAGGAACTCATTCGCTTCAAGGAAAAGGTCGAGAGCCTGTTCCTGTGGGGACATCAACTCAACAGTGTGACGGGTGTTCCGGGATTGCGTTCCAAGCCGAAAGAATTTGAGAAGGGCAAAGCCAGCCTCACTTTTAAGGCATGGCGGCGAAGTGCGGACAACACCAGCCTTCAAGCCGCGGTGCAGTATGGTCCATCGGTAAAGGATCGTGGCGGGCTCGGATTCATCCACCACGTTGAAGGTCCGTTTTTCCAAGTCACTAAGGAAGGCACAGGACTTGCCCAGGCATTGGATTCCTCGCTTCAGAAGCGCCGCGCCTATTCGATGCTCTCCGATCACCAGGAGCTTTTCGCAAGCGAGGCGCAGGCTTCCGAATTGTTCGAGTCCTGGCGCGTTGGTGATCAGCCATCGAAGCGCGAGCGGGAGATCTTCGCTAAGTGCTTTTACGACGAAGCCAAGATCAACGACGGGGACGACGTTGGTCGTCGAAGTGCAACGCTTAACCTAATTCTTACCGTGCTCGGCAACAGCAAACAGCCTTTGGAAGAGGAGGAAATTCGCAGGAGCATGGCCTTCCAACGGCTACCAAACAAAAAGCCGTTCAAGCTTGAACGCGGGCCGGAGCAATGCGCAAAGAAATGGCTGTTACTTCAGGTTCGACAGGCGCAGCGCATCGCAATGGAGAGCCTTCTGGCCTGGGTTGAGCATCGCATACTCAATTGCCACGAGCGCAGTGCCGCGAAGATTGGGCAAGCGCTGAGGGACGCCCTCGCGGAGTCCGCTTCCGAGGTGTTTTCTCGGAAGACGCCTGCTTCTGCATTGGCGACATGGCTGGGCAAAGTGAAGACGCTCGACGAGTACGTTACTCTCGCAATGACCGACCAGCAGTTCAGCCTGTTTTGGCTTTCGCGCGAATTGGAGCGTGTCGTTCGCGAGCAGCCGGATTCAATATGCGCTACCGCAATGCAGGTTCTCCTTCTGATGCGGCGATTCGGTGAGTGGCTCGCGGAAGACGTCTTGCTGAAGCAACAGATTGGGCGGGGAGGGACGCCACGCATTTCGCTGGCCTACTGGTGCAAAGTGTTCGACAAGAATTCAGACCAGCCGCTGGAACACCTGCTTTCCGTGCTGATCGAAAACCTGATTCTGAGCCAGCATTTCGCTGTCGCCACCAACCGCTTCGACGGTGGTCGGCAACGACTCCGAATTATCCTGGAGGAAAACGGTCTGGAGGCGCTAGTTGAACGCCCTTGGCAACCACGAATCACAGCCGACCGTTTGGCGAGCGCCCTGTCATTGCTGGTTGACTGCGGCCTCGTGTCGTATGACTCGGACTCCGAGAAATACGCCTGCGAGTAAACTGAGCCGTTGTGGTGCTTACCCTCAGCGATCGAGCGCGGTTCTTCGGTAAATTTGCTTTGGATACCCGCCGGACACGCTTGGGACTCTCCATGCACGTTGTGTAGCTGATACATCCGCCCGTTCTCAGCTTGTGCTGAACTGCCTACGTGAGCACGAGCACAACTAAGAAGGCCGACGGACAGCTCTGGGGCATCTATTACACCGACCGCGAATATGCCCGGCTGCTGGGTGATCCTCTCCGCACGGTGATTGAAGCTTCATCCAAGAGTGCTGAGGAGGAGGCTGCTGGTAAACTCGGCTTCGAGTGTCCGTGGGCACATCCAGTCACGGCTGAACAAATTCCCCAGGGAGCTGAAAGGCCAGCGAGTCGTTCTTACCACCGAGGGCAAACTGGCAAAGGCCGGTGAAGGTGTCGCTATTCCCGAGGAGCTTTTCTCAGTTTGGGAATCGGGGCAGTTGCTCAAGCTCTTTGCGCCCGCGAGCAATCATCTCCTGGCATCCGAAGCCTCCGGCTGCATCAACAAATTGAAGTCTCACGGATGGGTTACCACGATTGATTCCGACGGCGCACTTCAGCGTTTGGAACAAAGCGAGAACGTTCCCTGTCCAGCATCGTGGCCGCAGCTTCACGCCCTATGGTCGTTCGTGCAGGACGAAATCAAGTACGACTATAGCAACGAGCGCCGCCGCCGGATGAAGATCGTCCCGGTTGACGGAAGCAAGATTCTTCACGCGGCCACCGGCGTGGTCCGCCTGTCGTCGCGCCGTGATTTACTGTCACCAGAGGACTGGAAGTTCGTGATGAACTACGCGCCCACGGTCAATGGTGAGTGGTTGACGTGGCTGGCGAAGCTCGCGCCCAAGAAGACTCCTGCGTGGAATGAGAAAACCGATCCCGGCTACAACCTCTTGCAGTCGCTCGCGCTCCATGAGCCGAGTTCGGTGGACCGCATCGCTGCTCAAGCCTCGCTTCGGATTTTCACCGGGAAGGAAGTCACCATTGAGAACTGCGTACGAGTGGCGCACATCATGGCCGCACTCGGCGCAAGTATCCCGGACGGTTTCCGCTACGTCACCAGGGACAAGTATCTTCGCAACGTGGACCACGGCGTGGTCGTGGACGAAACCGGCAGCATCGAAGACATCGTTCCAACCCCGTGGGCGAAGGAGCACCTGCTGCACGAAGATTACTCCCGTAACTTTCAATCTTGCAAAGCCGAGGCATGGAAGAAGTGGATCAGAACACCCGGCAGCAAGTTGCTACTCTTCGTGCCACTCATCGAGCAGAAACAGAATCTATACAGCCGAAGTGCTGTGACGCGATTTGCCACGGCGCGCGGCGCGGATGAACCGGCAGAGTTCCACTACCGCCGGGATGAATTCAGCATTGTGGATTTCGGATTCCCGCCCGACCTCGTGAAGCATTGGGAGAAGCTCGCCAAGACCGACGCTGCGGTGTGGGCCGCCGTCACTGCGGGGATTTTAACCGCTCCACCGCACCATTGGGCTGGAAAGACTGAAGCGGATGTTCGACACAACGGCACGACCTATTACAAGTCGCTGAATTGCGGATTCATTCCTGCCGAGTGGATCAACCACTTGCGTTCCGTCCCGTGTTTGCCAGACAGCCACGGCAAGCTTCATCAGCCGTTGGAACTTCTCGTTCTCACGCCTGACACAGAGCCTTGCCGGGGCGTCGAGCCGTTCGTTCGATTGGATTTGGATAATGACCAAACGAAGCCACTTCTAAAGCTGCTCGGTGTTCGGGATACCCCCGCGGATGCCGATAAATTTCTCAGCCGCCTCCACGCGCTGTCGGGAGTGCCGCAACCGTTGCAGCACCTTCCCCAAGTCTCGCGGTTCTACGAGGCGCTGGACCGCATTGTCGTCCGCTGCACTCCGGCAGAGTTAAGCCCCATCAAGGAAGCGTTCAGCCAGAAAGCCATCATTCTTACTGAAGGCGGCGAATGGCTGTCCGCTGGTGAACTCTCCATATTTCCCGATGAGGACACCGCCTCGCCGAGCATTCACACCTCGTTGCGAAACTTGGGACTTTGGCTGCGCATCGGGGTGTCCGAGCGACCGGCACTGGAACGCACGATTGAATGGCTGAACTCGCTGGAGAGCGGAGCAAAGTTGGACGCCGCCGCCGCGAAGCGTGTCCGCACCGCGTTGCAGCGTGACCCCGTTCGCATCTGGAACGAATGTCAGCACTGGCTGACGCTTGACTCAACCTGGGTTTCTGTGGCCGACCTCAAGTATCGGCTGACGATGCAGTCGCTGATGAAGTGGGGCGAACTGTTCCCCGCGATCAAGTGCGCCACGGCCAATCTCCAGATGGTGAGCGTGGAGGTCGCGCAATTGCCGCCGTTCGTCGCCATGCGCAATCTGGGCGATGCCGTTGAATTCCGCGTCACGAAGTTCGTTGAAGCTCCTCGCACCGGCGGATCGAAGGAATGGCTACCGGCATTGGCCTTGGGATTATGCCGTGTGAAGTTTTCCAACGACGAGGAAACCCGTCGCATCCGCACGGTCGCACAACGCTTGCACCAAACCGCGTGGAGCACGTTCGCACACCTTGATGTCACGCCCTACGTCGAAGGCGCGCCCGCAGGTGAACCGTTCACCCCCAAGGTCCTTTGGCAGGACGCAAAGCTCTACGTTGCTGGTCAGTCCACCGTGCGCCTTTACAAGGACCTGGCGGATGAAATGGCCCGCCCGTTCGACCACAAGCAGATTGCCGACGCCATCGCCGCCTGCATTGACCGCACTCCGGAATTCGTCGCCGAATATCTGGAGGCGCACTTCGAGTTGGATGCCCAACCCGAACTTCCGGCACAGAGCACTGAATCCACAACAGCAACGGCCACGAACGCCAAGGAATCCAGCGCGCCGTCGGCAGAAGATGGCGCGCAACCAGACGGTGCTGGCGACGCCGCCGATGCCGCTGCTCCCACTGAGGGTGATACTGCTGCCAGTGATGGCAGTGACGCTGGTGATGGTGACGATCATGATGATGATGGCGATGATGACGAACAGGAAGTCACGGACGAAAAGGAAGAGTCCAAACCGCCGACTCCGCCCAAGCCCAGCCTCATTGAGATTTACGCCAAGCAACGCGGCTTCCGTTTCCACGTCGCTGAGAAGTGTTTCACGCACCCGGACGGTCGCTGGATTGAAAAGTCCGAAAGCCCGTTCAATTGGGAAGAGCGCGCTGCTGGAGGCGAACTAGTCTCCCGCATGTGGGTCACAGACCAGAAGCTCGCCAACGGTGTCGAGTTAGCCGCCGAGCTATGGACTCTGATGGGCCAGCAGCCGAAATCGACTGCGCTGATCGTCGTTGGCGACGACCACGCCCCGTGCGCGCTCACCGGTCAGGAACTTTTGGAACTCAAAGACTCGCGCCAAATCACGCTGCACCCGGCGCGCTACCGAATTGTCGAAACTGAATAAATCGCATGAAAGCACCCAAAGAAATCACCAAGAACGGCGCTCGACGGAAGTTGACCGCAATGAAACAGCGAGGTGACGCCATGCTCGCTGCATCCAGTGTCAACGACACCGTTCTCGACACTTGGTCCGCCAGTTGTGCGAAGTGCGTCGAGGAAGCCTTTGGTGAAGGCAACGACCATGTTCATCAGTTTCAGGAGATTCCGTTTTCCGCGTGGGTTGAGGGCGAAACTCCCGACCCGCGCGAGGAGGAGCGCGAGCGACGGGAAAAGCTCCAGCAGCGTTTGACTGTCCTGAACGAACTGATCGCCCAACTCGACATGGAGGAAACCTTGGAAGGTGCGGTTGCCCCGGCAGCAGCCTCTGAAGATGTGTTCTGGTCGTTGCTGCATGAACGAGTAGTGAAGACCGCGAAAAGTCGCTTCGATGCAGGACACTATGCGGATTCGGTCGAAGCCGCCCTCAAGGAACTGAACTCGGTTATGAAAGCTCTGGTGAAGAAAGCCGCCGGTAAGGAACTAGACGGGGCTGATTTGATGCACCAGGCGTTGTCGCCGAAAAGTCCAATTATCGTGCTGGACGACCTCCACACAGAGAGCGGGCGAAATCAGCAGATGGGTTACATGGAAATTTTTGCAGGCGCGATGACCGGCATCCGCAATCCGAAGGCGCACGAGAATCTGACCATCACGAAAGAGCGCGCCCTCCATCATCTGTTTCTCGCCAGCCTACTGTTCAACCGACTCGACGAGAGAACCAATCTGAAATGACCAATGAGTGACGAACTGCTAATTAGACTGTTCCAGCGCCACTTCGTTGATCCCGTGGCGGCGGTTCGTCGTTTGGATGCGCATCTGGCGACTGTGGAGTTGCCATTCGAATTCAACGCGCAGCTTCGTGAACTGCCTTATCCCCCGCAGCCAGGGCTGCCGAATGGGATGCCGTCTTTCATTTACTACTTCGTTCCAAACTCGCGGCGAGGCACTGACCAACCGACAAGGGAAGACCCGCTCCATCCGTCCTTCGTCAACGCCTGCGATGGAATCGGCCTCAACCTCGGTTGTCCCGTCCGTTTGCTCCGAGCCATGGATGCCCTTGCGCAATTGCCATCGGATGGCCAGCACCAGCCGCGGGCCTGCCTTCGGACCGCACCTGAACACCTCAGCGCCATCGAGGAACTTCTCTGGCTCACTGGATGGAAGTCGCCCTCGTCTCTCCGGCGTGGCGGTCAGTTCGCCGGGATAAGCGGCGATGTGGATTGGGCTTTGCAGGCAAGCGGCTACCCGATTTACGTGGAGGCCAAGTTTCGTCGCTCCGATTGGCCTCGGCTGTCCGACGGCAAGACATTTTCCCGGCTGGGGGAAGGCTTCCTTTCAAGCGCGGCCCATAAGTTTCCCGATCCGCCGCACGTCGCGGCCTTGCACATCGTTGGCATCACCACCTTCGACAACATTGACGAAGACATCATGCACGGCATCGGCCGCGAGTTGGAGGCAACGCCGCAGATTCACGCCGTCGTAATCCGCAGCCTGCTGCAAATGACGCATGTCATTTCGATGAGCGTCGAGGTTCGCGACCGTGTGCTGGGGTTGCTCAATGTTCCGACCATCTCGGATTTTCCGGTGAACCACGGTGTCCTCTACCGTCGCGAACAACGCGACAAACGAATCGCCAGCCGCCCACCGCAGCAAGATGAGGGAATACCGTCCAAGGCCGTTTGCTGGTCCTTGCAACCACAGGGAGTCGTGCCATTCCCGATGCCTGAGCCTGGAATTTACCGCCTCAACATCCCGTCGCGTGGCACGGACGGCGAACCACATTTCCAAATCGTTCCCAGATACTTGATGAGTCCACAAAACGCTTGAACAACAAAGCTTATGCCCTTCTACACACCAGTTCAAAACGCCCGCGCCTTTCGGCGCATGACGCGCTACGATCAAATCAACTGGAACGATTTTGGTGCGGTTGTTGACGCGTTCCACGGTCGGATAGACGACTGGTATATCCTGCCAACCAAGGAACTCATTAACCACAAGGACGGGGGGCACTACGCGTTTGCGGTGATGGCGCTCAACTGCCTGTTAATCGATACGATGAGCCAATTCTACTATGGACTTCTCACGTCCTCGGGAAATCGGTTCAAGGACTTCGTGCGAGACCGTATTCCAAAACTGGCTGGCAATCTGCCTGTGCAGATCAATCAGCCGGTATCGCCCCACAATAGGAATGGCGATCCGCTGTCCACGTATGAAGAGGTTCTTTATACGGGATTTCGGTGCGGAATCCTCCACCAGGCACATGTGCCCTTGTATGGCGTGCTTTACGGTGTGCCTGAGCCATTCGATTTTCAGAACAACGGAGCAACGCAATACGCTGCCGGAGGGGATTGTCCAACCGTGATTTGTCACCCAAGAAAGGTCTTTGAGGAAATTGAAACAGCGTTCCTCCAATATCTTGATGATTTGCTTAACCCCGACCCGGGGTTCAACAACCTGCGACAGCTCTTCAAAGTCAAGTTTGAGGACAGCTTTGGCGTGACAATCAACACCACAATTTGATCAATGAACCGCTGGGCATCCCAACCACTGAAGACCTCCGCGAACGACTTTCTGGCGGCCGTCCGATGGGAGATTCCCGTCTCGTTGATCGCGACGCCTCGCGCCGACCTCAAATGCGAACGCGCGTGCCGTTGGGGGGAGGTTGAGACGAATGCCGATCTCGCAGACTTCGACCAAGTGCCGTTGACCGCCGACGAAGGTCTTCGCATTGAAGGAGTGTTCGTGAGAGGCACGGGCCGTCTCGAACTGCGGGAGGACATGTTTATGGCCGCAGACGCCCCGCTGTTGTCGTTTCTTGAATCCGCCGATCAGTGCAGATTCCGTTTCCTGCTGGTGGACTCCACGGTGTCGGGAATGGCCACGATTTCCGATATTCAAAAGCTCCCCGTGTATTCGGTGCTGTTCAGCCTGGTGGTCGCCGTCGAGATGCTCTTGATGGATTGGATTCGGAAGCAGTGCCGTAAAAACCAAGACGAGTGGTTGACTCACCTGACGGAAAGACAGCGAGGGATTGTTGAGAAGCATTGGCAGGATGCCTTGAAGGACAATCTGGCTATAGACCGCCTGTCGTGCGCGGCATTCGGCCAGGAGATTCAGGCCGCGAATGGCTTGGGCCTGTTCGCAAATAACGAGGACCAACACACGAAGTTAAAGGCGCTGGAGCAACTGCGCCATCAGGTTTGTCACGCCACCGAATTCGCGCCGAACCTGACTCAGGCATTAAAGATACCGTCCCAAGTCCGGGACGCTCACTCCGTCACCCTCTGGTTGCAGGAGCAGATCGCAAAACAATCATCATGACCTACAAGAAAAAACTGATCGAAGTCGCGTTGCCACTGGAGGCCATTAACAAGGAGGCGGCGAGGGAGAAATCCATCCGGCATGGGCATCCGTCCACATTGCACTTGTGGTGGGCGCGGCGACCGCTCGCGGCGTGCCGGGCGGTGCTGTTTGCGTCGCTGGTGGATGATCCGTCGGAATGTGTCGCGCAGAAGGAACTCAGGGGGCGCAAGAAATTATGGGACGAGATGACGGCAGTGCTTGAGAAAGCAAGGGCTGGCGGCATTTCTGCACCCCCGCCTGGTCCAGAACCGAAACTCGAAGACATGATCGCCGAGATTGAGCGGGAACGGTTGTTCAACATCATCCGCGAACTGGTGAAATGGGAGAACTCCGACAATCCCCGCGTGCTCAATGCCGCCCGAGCAGAAATTATGCGTTCTTGTAATGGCAATCCGCCACCTGTTTGTGACCCATTCTGTGGGGGCGGTTCGATTCCGCTTGAGGCGCAACGGCTGGGACTGGAGGCGCACGCGAGCGATTTGAATCCCGTGCCGGTGCTAATCAACAAAGCGCTGATTGAGATTCCACCGAAGTTCGCGAACAAACCGCCGGTGAACCCAGAAGCGCGAAAAAAACTCGGCGCGTCCGGGTCTTGGAAAGGCACAGCAGGGTTAGCGGAGGACATTCGATACTACGGACAATGGGTGCGCAAAGAGGCGCTAAAGCGTATCGGGAATTTTTATCAAGACGTTGCCGTTGTATCCGAAAAGGAGGGCCAGTTCCGCTACGCGAAACCCGAAGAAATACAGAACTCCAAAAACAAAGTTGAAACCCTCACAGTGATCGCGTGGTTATGGGCGCGAACGGTCGAAAGTCCAAACCCGGCATTCATGGGATGCCAAGTGCCCCTTGTCTCTTCGTTTTGGCTCTCTACCAAGCCCGGAAAGGAAACGTGGGTTGAACCCGTGATTGACGGGAAAACCTACCGGTTTGAAATCCGCAAAGGTGAGCCCCGTGATCCGGATTGGCTCTCACGCGGAACACGCGCTGGAAAGGCCCAAGACTTTCTGTGTCTGCTGAGCAAGTCGCCGCTGCCGCGAGAATATGTTCGCCAGCAAGGCAAGGCAGGACGACTTGGTGCAAGGCTGATGGCAGTCGTTGCCGAAGGTTCGCGAGGTAGAGTCTATTTGCCACCAACTCCGGAGGCAGAAATGATCGCTCAGAGTGCTGATTCTATTCCGGGGGTTGCCGAGGCCCGCACAACATTTCTGTCTGGAACAACGCCAACGCGGGCAATGATTACGGGTGGTGTCTGTTCGGCTTACGGTCTTTCGACTTGGGGACACTTGTTCACATCCCGCCAACTCGTTGGACTAACAACTCTCTCAAGCCTCATTACCGAGGTGCGCAAGCAAGTAATCGAGGACTATGAATTGGCGATCGATCAAAATGGACGGGAGAAAACAAACTCTCCAACCGCAGGATTAAACGAAGGAGGCAATGGGGCAAAAGCCTATGCCGAATCAATCAGCGTCTATCTGTCATTCGCTTTGAGCCGGAGCGCTGATCGTGGATCGTGCATTTGCTCATGGGATTCCAGTCCCAAGATGGAAGCGTTGAGAAACACCTTTGGCCGACAGGCGCTTCCAATGGTTTGGGATTTTGCCGAGGGTAATCCATTCTCTGATTCAAGCGGTTCTTGGAACAACAACGTCGAATTTACGGCAAAATCCGTAGAGAAATTCGCGGGCTCAAATCTTGGCTTTGCAAAGCAGGCTGATGCGACAGAGAAAGCCACCTTTATCAAAGGGAGCTTGTTCTCCACTGACCCGCCTTATTACGACAATATCAGTTATGCTGAGTTGTCAGACTTCTTTTACGTCTGGCTGCGGCAAACTTTGCGCGCGGTCTATCCAAATTTGTTCGAGACGCTGCTCGTGCCGAAGGCGACAGAATTGGTTGCAACACCGTTTCGGCACGGCAGCCAAGAACTGGCAGAAAAATTCTTCTTGGACGGAATGTCGCACGCCATCCACAACATGGCCGAAGCAACACCACCAGCCTTCCCGGTCACAATTTATTACGCCTTCAAGCAAGCGGAACGTGATGAGGAGGGCAGTGCTTCAACTGGATGGGAAACATTTTTGGAGGCTGTTCTTCGGGCAGGCTTCAGCCTGACCGGGACTTGGCCGATGCGGACGGAATTGAGCAACCGTATGGTCAGCGTGGGAACAAATGCGCTCGCATCATCCGTTGTTTTGGTTTGCCGAGCACGAATGACTAACGCTGATGTTACTTCGCGCCGCGATTTCTTGGCTGCGTTGAAAAGGGAGTTGCCTGAAGCGTTGCGGCATTTGCAGAAAGGCAACATCGCGCCGGTAGATTTGGCTCAAGCCGCCATCGGGCCGGGCATGGCCGTGTTCTCCCGTTACGCGAAGGTGCTGGAGACGGACGGCTCACCAATGTCAGTGCGGTCGGCTTTGACGGAAATCAACAAGGGCCTCGATGAGGTGCTGGCCGAACAGGAAGGCGAGTTCGATGCGGACACGCGCTGGGCTCTCGCCTGGTTCGACCAATACGGGTTCAACGAAGGCGCGTATGGCTCGGCGGAGACACTCTCAACGGCGAAGAACACGAGTGTATCGGGAATGGCCGAGGCCGGCATCCTTACAGCCAAAGGCGGCAAGGTCAGGTTGCTGAAGAAGGAGGAATTGGATGCGGATTGGAATCCGTCCACTGACAAGCGACTGACGATTTGGGAAATCACACATCAACTGATCCGCCGCTTGGAACAAGGCGAGTCCGGCGCGGCGGAACTGATCCACCAACTCGGCGCGAAGGCCGAAGTCGCGCGCGACCTGTCGTATCGCCTCTACACGATTTGCGAGCGACGCAAATGGGCGCAGGAAGCTATCGCCTACAACGCCCTCGTTCTCTCCTGGAGTGACGTGCAACGACTCGCACAGGAGAAGAAAGCGGCGGCAGCGCCAACGCAGGGAGAGATGCAACTGTGAGCAAAATTCCAGAAATCCTTTTCCGGTATCGGTCGTGGACTTCCGTCCTCCGCAAGGACGGGAATGGCGGCGTAACCGAACGGAACTACACGAAGGAATCTCTGGAGAACGGCACGTTTCACTTTTCATCGCCGCGCGATTTTGACGACCTCCACGACAGTCTGCTCGGACCACATGCAACGGGCAGCCCGTTGGACATCGACCGATTCATTCTGCACCACAAAGACCTGTTCGCTTTGATGCGCGAGCGTGGATTGGGAAGCATTACTCAGTTGGACACGCTCAAAGACGAAGCTGCGCAAAAAGTTTTCGCGCCCCTTGCGGGTCACGAAGCACGGCGACATTCGCGAGTGCTCTGCTTCGCAGAAGAAATGAACAACGAACTCATGTGGGCCACGTATGCCAATTACCATCGTGGAATCTGCCTTGGGTTCGACGCGAGCGTCCCATTTTTCACGGGAATCCAACCAGTTCAGTATGTGGACGCTCCCACTGCTGAGGCTATCGCTTCCAAGGCATCCGGGACGCTGATCGACCCGTGGTCGCTGTGCAAATCAAAGGCCTGGGAGTTCCAGAAGGAGTGGCGGTTGGTCCTGCCGGGCGATGCACCGAAGCGAGTTGGTTTTCCGAAGGAGGCATTGAAGGTGGTCGTTCTTGGTTACCGTTTCACCGAACGCGATTTTGACGAGTTGAAGGAAGTTTTCATTCGAGGGGGATACCGCGTCCAAATCTTTCGCATTGAACGTGTGCCCGGCACTTTTGAGTTGGCGAATTTTTACGTTGGAGAAATCGCTGGGCGGAGCGAAGCGAAGGAGAACCCGCCAACCGAACCCTCAGCACGCTGAACACATGAGCCACCTGCACTTAAACATTTTCCCAATCAACCTGCCCGACGTGGAAATCTCGGTGGGCGTCCAACCATTCGATTCCAGGGACGCCATGCGTGAACTGCGAAAGACGCACGCGGGGACGCACGCTTTCAATCGAGTGAGCGTGGAGGAGAACGGGAAGAAGCTGGATCTGATTTACGCAGTCCGGCTGGATGGCACAGCCTGCACCATTTGCCCGGAGACAAGAAAGATTCGGTTGCGGGAGAACCTCGGTGTGGCGCGCCAACTGGTGAACGAAAGCTTCATTGCCAGCTTCGCGGGGAAGACGGATCGGAAAACCGTGGACGTTGGGCCGTTGAAGGTTTTGTCGTCCGAGAAGGAGCATGACTTCATTGCACAGGCCGTGAATGGTGCAACTGTTCCACCGTGGTTGCTTGTGCGTCTGGCGCACGCTATCGAGGCTCGCGTGTTCCAGTTCGACGGGCAAGACCCGTTCCTCGGGCTGGTGTTTGACCATCACACCTACCGACGCATTGCCCGGCCGTGCTCGGAATGGCTGGCGGAGCGATTTGACCTGGCTGGCCTGTATGTGTCGGAGAAATCGCCTTTCAACGACTCCCGCATTGAGCCGCGCGCCCGGCTGGTCGGTCGCGTCGCAGCCATCAACGGTAGCACGCTGCAACTCACGGATTGTCGCGAAGGGCGAAACACAGTGGAGGCCAAGGATGTCGAGATTGAGGCGGATTATGAAGGGTTCATGCGCTGTCTCAATGCCACGTTCAAAGGCCGGGCGAATACCATTGACCGGCAGTTGTTTGATCTTCAGTCGGCGGCGCAGATTGGGCCAAAGAAACTGAGCGAACTGACGCGCATCGAGAATCGCCTCACCGCGAAATCGCTCCGCTTGCTTCCGGGGCTTGAAGCGCCGGTGCTGCCGCACCTCGATACGAAAGGAAAACGGTTTCCGACTGTCCACCAAGCGCCACAGGCGCTCTATGTATTCGACCGGACGTTCAACACGCCCGCGTTGACCGATGCCAAGCGCGGCATCTTTGAACTAGGGCCATACAGCCAGCAAGGTTTCACGCCCTCGACGCCGCGCATCTGCGTCATTTGCGAGCGCAATCGCAAAGGCGAAGTGGAACAATTCCTCCAGAAGTTGCTGGAGGGGCACAACGAGCCGGGGCGGAAATGTTTCTTTCCAAACGGTTTCATCAAGACATACAGGCTGCAAGGGAAAGACGTGCGCTTCTTCCTGGCAGACAACGCAACAGCCTTGGCCTATCGAAAGGCGGCGCAAGAAGCGTTGGCCACGGTCACGACCGAGGCAGAACGTTGGCATCTGGCCTACGTGCAGGTGAATGAGGCCAGCCACGACATGCGCGGTGAAACGAATCCGTATCTGGTTGCCAAGGCCACGTTCCTTTCCCAGCAAATTCCCACTCAGGAGTTCATGATCGAAACCAGCCGTCGTAAGGATCGGGCTTGGATTTCATCTTGAGCAATATCGCGCTGGCCAGTTACGCGAAACTCGGCGGAACGCCGTGGCATCTCAAGGTGAACAATCCGATGGCGCACGAGTTGGTTGTCGGGCTGGGGAGCACCTCAATCAGTGACTCAAAGCTTGGGGCACGACAGCGCATGGTCGGGATCACGACGATGTTCACAAGCGAGGGGCGCTACTTGCTTGGTAATATGTCGAACGCTGTGCCCTTTGAAGATTACGGCAAAGCCGTGGTGGAGATGCTCACAAGCTCCATCGAACGCGCCCGAAGTGACATGAACTGGCAAAAGGGCGATGAAGTCCGTTTGATCTTCCATTCGTTCAAACCACTGAAGGACATCGAAGCCGACGCGGTGAAAGCAGTCGCTTTGAGCTTGAAGGATTATCATGTTGATTTTGCCTTCCTCCACGTCGCCCAAGACCACGACACGGTTCTGTTCGATAGCGACAATCCAGGGGCGAAATCTTTCGCCGCAGGAATGGCGAGAGGGGTGGACGTGATGAAGGGCGAATTTGCACCAATGCGTGGGACTTACCTGACGCTCAACAAATCCAATGCGATTCTTTCGCTGACCGGATCGAGAGAGGTCAAGAAACCAACCGACGGGCTGCCGTATCCTGTGCTGCTCCATCTTCATCGGTCCTCGACGTTCACTGACATGAAGTATCTGACGGAGCAGGTCTATACCTTCGCGTGCCATTCCTGGAAAAGCTTCGACATGGCTGGGATGCCGGTGACAATCGGCTATTCGCAACTCATCGCCCGTTTGCTTGGCCGACTCGGAGCGTTGCCCCATTTCAGCGTGGATTCCGTTCATGGACGACTCAACCGGCTGAGGTGGTTTCTATGAAAACGGAGAACCTGATGCTGATCACCGACGCGCGTGCGGTTCTGTTCAACACCGCCGTAACCGATGCGAAGCAAAACCCGCTCGTGGCCGCTTTTCTGGGATGGCTGCTCCGGGGAGACGACCTGCTGGCGCTGTTGGAGGAAGCCGCTACACGGGCCGCAGCGGCGAAGGGGGCGGAGCGAAATTCGCGAAACGTCGCGGTGCTGGGATTCGCGTGTGGCGTCGAGGCGTTGAAAAACCGTTTTGCTGCGGAGTTCGTGGCCCAATTGGAATGGTCCATCGGAAGGCCAAACTTTGCCACAGGAGGCGAACCGTGCGGCGTTGTGGCTGACCCGCTTAATTTTGCCGGTGTCGTTGCCGGTGCGGAGAGTGGTTTGGGAAGTGAGATTCGCCAGCGTTTCGAGCAGTGGTCTGCCGGAGTTTGGAAGGACGCAGATGGTCTGGTTCAGGGTGGAGGCTGGCGACGAGGACTACTCGATATTTTGGGAAGCCGAATTGCCGCCACAAAAATAACCGGCAACCGTGGCTGCGAACCAATTTGGCTTGCAGCGGCATTGCATCGGCGCGGATGGAGCGCTCCAGCGGAAAAGTCCGTCAGCGACGTCCTGAAGGCCGCACTCAACGAGGCTTCAAGCGTGACGGATGGCTTCGAGGCGGGGTTGCGTTTGGCCGCGATAGATTGGGCTGTCCGGCGGGCAATGGATTTCGACATTGCCGCCCTCACGTTGACAGATGTGGCGACGGTGTTGCATCGCGTGCCGACGGCGTTCCAACGGTGGACGTGGGAGGATAAACCGAGAACCGCCAAGCAAGGCGCACAACCGCGCCGATGGCACATCGAAAACGAATACCACTTTCAAAGCATGCTCTACGCTGTTTTGAAACCGCTGATTCCAGCTCTGGAGGAAGAACAGTATTTGCCGCCAACGGGAACTTACCAACCGCGTGCCGACCTTTGCATCTTGGGACTGGAACTCGTTGTGGAAGTGAAGTTTTGGTATCGCGGAAAGAGCGTGAAGGATTTGACCGAAGAAATCGCCGCCGATCTGACTTTGTATCTCCGCAAGGACTCGCCTTATCGCGCGGTCATCGCGGCAATTTGGGACGACGGCGCACGGACCGAGGAACAAGCGGAATTGAAACGCGGCCTGAAAGGACTCAGTGGATTGTTCGATGTGGTCATCGTGAACCGCCCTTCGTGCATGAACGACCCCGCAACTCCCGCACCTGCGGCAAAAAAGAAGGCGAAGAAAGCGCCATGAACACCAAGGCTCGCGGGCGACAAAGAACCGTGTCAACAAACAGGCTTGTGAGAAGGCCGGAATTCCTGTAACAAAAACTAGCCAGTTTTTATTACAACAATTGGCGACTAAAAGCCGTGCAAACCATTGATAAAAGCATCATTAACCGCATTCGCGGAAGCGGAGCGGGTAGCGTGTTTTCGCCGAACCAGTTTTTGGACCTGGGCCACCGGTCGGCGGTGGGAGTCGCATTGCATCGGTTGGTCAAGGCGGGGAAGATTCGGCGGATTCGCCGGGGGCTTTACGATTTGCCGCGCTCGAATCCGATCATCGGCCAGACCGCACCGGACATCATGGCGACGGTGCGAGCGCTCATGGACGGCAGCCACGCACAGTGGCAGTTCACCGGAGCTTACGCCGCGAATGCGCTCGGGTTGTCAGATCAAGTGCCAGCCAAAGTCATCATCCTGACGGACGGCGTGCCGCGCCGCGTAGCGCTGGGGAAGTTGGTGCTCGTGTTTCGCCGTGCCGCGCCCCGGAATCTTTTGGGCTCGGGCACGCGGGCAGGATTGGTGATTCAGGCATTGCGTTACCTCCATGGCAGCCCGGACATGCCGAAGCACATTTCAAAACTGAAGAAAGACCTGGACGCCCGGACGAAAAAAGATTTGGTGGCGCTCACGCCCAAGCTGCCCGCCTGGATGCGTCCGCTCGCTCAACAGATCACTCAAACATAAGATGGATTCTGTTCTCCAACTTTCGCCCCGCGAGCGCGCCGAAGTGTTTCAGCGCACCACGCAGCAGACGGGTTTTGATGCAGTCATCGTCGAGAAGGACTTCTGGGTTTGCTGGACGTTGAAAGAATTGTTCCGGCTGCCGGACATCGGCGAGCATCTCATCTTCAAAGGCGGCACGTCGCTCTCAAAGGTGTTCAAGATCATCGAGCGCTTCTCGGAGGACATTGATGTTTCGATTGACCGAACCTGGCTCGGTTTTGGAGGCGCAATGAGCCGGAGGCGGGCGGAAGCAACAAGGAGAAGCAACGTCGTATTGAGGCGCTCAAGATCGCCTGCCAGCAAAAGATCAGTTCCGTACTTCAACCCGCCTTGAATCAGGCCATCAAGGGAAAGGTGCAGACCAATGAGAAGTGGTCGCTTCGCGCGGACGATGAAGACCCGGACCAACAGACCTTGATGTTTGATTATCCGTCCAGCTTTACGCCCGACGCGACCGGATACATCCGGCGCGTGGTGAAAATCGAAATGGGAGCGCGGGCAGACCACTGGCCCAGCGAAACAAAGACCATCACTTCCTATGTGGCGGAAGAATTCCCAAAGGGCTTTCGCGAGCCGAGTGCCGAAGTGAAAGTGCTGTCGGCAGAGCGAACCTTCTGGGAAAAGGCCACCATCCTGCACGCCGAATTTCATCGCCCAGCGAACAAACCGATGCCGGACCGGTTCTCGCGTCATTACGCCGACTTTCACGAGTTGATTCGCAAAGGAGTGGCGACGACCGCCATCGCGAAGCCGGAACTGCTCGCACGAGTCGCCCAGCACAAGAGCCTGTTCTTCAGAACAAGTTGGGCGCGCTATAGCGAAGCGGCAAAAGGAACATTGCACATCACGCCGCCCGAGGACCGCGTGAAAGCGCTGCGGGACGACTACACGCGGATGCAACAGATGTTCTTCGGCGAGCCGCCGGAATTCGATAAAATCATCGCGCTCCTCAATCAGTGGGAGTCCGAGTTCAACCACAAATAGCTTATGGCCATCACCAACCACGAACGCATCGGGAAATGTCTCGAACAGTTGAGTTCGGGACTACAACCGTTCGTCGAGCGCGAACTCAAGAGCAGCTACCAGGACAACTGGTTCGCCGAAACGAGAAGGACATTAAGTGCCACGCAGGTTGATTTTCTTGGCACGGCGGACAAGCCAGAGTGGGACATCGCGAGTTTGCTGGCGACTCTCTGGAATCAGTGGAACGACGTCTTCAAGAAAGTCCTCGGCCACACGGAACGCAGCCTCGTGAGTGAGTTACGCGAGGTTCGCAACAAATGGGCTCATCAGCGGACGTTCACCACGGATGATGCATACCGGGCACTGGATTCGATGGAGCGCCTGGTCAACGCGGTATCCGCGCCGAAAGAGGGTGAGGAAATCGCTCGCCACAAGGCGGAGCTGCTTCGACTCAAATTTGACGAGCAGGCGCGACACGAGCGTCGCAAAGCCGCCGCCACGGTGCTCGAAGGTCAAAGCGTCGCCGGTCTGCGTTCGTGGCGCGAAGTGGTCACGCCTCATCCAGACGTGGCGTCCGGACGCTACCAGCAAGCCGAGTTCGCCGCAGACCTCTGGCAGGTTTACAAGAAGCGGGCGACTTCCGAATACGGCGACCCAATCGAATTCTTCCGCCGGACATTTCTGGCCGCGGGGCTGAAGGACTTGCTGGTTCGCTCCGTGCGCCGACTCGCCGGACAAAGCGCCGATCCCGTGGTCGAGTTGCAGACAAATTTCGGCGGCGGGAAAACGCACTCCATGCTGGCGCTATACCACCTGTTCTCCGGGCATCAGCAGAAGGATTTTCCAGGACTTGAGACGGTGTTCGAGGATGCGAAGTGCGAGCTGGCCAAGGGCGTCCGCCGGGTGGTGATTGTCGGAAACAAGATTTCTCCCGGACAGCCGGAGAAGAAAGACGACGGCACGGTGGTGCGAACATTGTGGGGAGAACTCGCGTGGCAGCTTGGCGGCAAAGAGGGTTACGCGATGTTGAAGGAGGCCGACGAAACCGCAACGAATCCGGGTGACGTCATCGGCCAGCTCCTGCGGAAGTATTCGCCTTGCTTGATCCTGATTGATGAATGGGTTGCCTACGCGCGGCAATTGCACGAGGAAAAAGATTTGCCGGGCGGCGACTTCGAGACGCACTTCACCTTTGCGCAGACCTTGAGTGAGGAAACCAAGTCTGCGCCTAGAGCAATGCTCATCATCAGCGTGCCGGCTTCGAGCGACGCAGGCACAGCTTCTCCGAGCGCTGGAATGCACGATGAGGAAGTTGGCGGCGCACGCGGAAGACAAGCGTTGGTCGCGCTCAAGAATGCCATCGGCCGTGTCGAAGCATCTTGGCGTCCGGCAAACGCCGAGGAGAGTTTTGAAATTGTGCGCCGTCGGCTGTTCCAGCCGATCACCGACCCCGCGATGTTCACGGCGCGAGACAATGTCGCAAAGGCATTCTGCGAACTTTATCGCAACCAGCATCAGGAATTCCCGCCGGAATGCCGTGAAGTCGACTACGAACGCAAAATCAAAGCGGCCTACCCGATTCACCCGGAGATTTTCGAGCGGCTCTATCAAGACTGGTCAGGATTGGTGAAGTTCCAGCGCACGCGCGGTGTTCTGCGATTGATGGCTTCGGTCATCCACGCGCTTTGGGAGCAGGGCGATTCAAGTCCACTCATCCTGCCGGCCCATATTCCCTTGCTCGATCAGCGAGTGATTTCAGAAATCATCCACTTCCTGCCTGATGGGTGGGAATCCGTTCTTGAAAAGGACGTGGACGGCGAAAGTTCGCTCCCGCTAAAGCTCGACCGCGAGAAATCAGGCACAATCGGGCGCTACGCCGCCGCACGAAAGGTTGCGCGCACGTTGTTCCTTGCGTCCGCCCCGACTCCGGGAGCGGCGAATCGCGGCGTTGAAGACCGGCGGATCAAGCTGGGTTGTGTGCAGCCGGGGGAAAGCCCCAGCATTTTCGGAGACGCGCTGCGCCACCTCGCACAGAGCGCAACGTACCTGTATCAAGACAACGCTCGCTACTGGTATTCAACGCAACCGACCGTAACCAAGCTCGCCGAGGATCGCGCGGAGCAGATGAAGCGCGATTCCGATTCGGTCACGGAAGAAATCAAGAGCCGTGTTCAGGAGGATTTGAAGGCGCGCGGTGATTTTCTTGCGATACGAGCGTTCACCAAGAACAGCGGTGAAATCCCCGACGAAATGGAAACACAGCTTGTGGTGCTGGGAGTGGATTACACCTACGCCAAAGAGGCTGGCAATTCTGCCCAGGCGCAAGCTCAAGCCATTCTCGATTCACGCGGCAACAGTCCAAGACTTTTCAAAAACGCAGTTGTGTTTTTGGCCGCAGATCGCACGCGTCTTGCCGAATTAGATGAAGCTGTGAGGCTCTACCTCGCGTGGGAGTCCATTGAGCACGACAAGGATCAGTTGGGGCTGGACGGCTTTCAAATGCGTCAAGTTACCAACCAGAAAACGACGTGGAACACGGCCGTCAAAGGGCGCATTGGTGAGACGTTCTGCTGGCTGATCTTCCCGTCGCAGCCGACTTCACAGTCTCCCTTGGAATGGCAGGCAGTAAAGTTGTCCGGGCCTGATCCGCTTGCGGCGCGCGCATCCAAGAAACTGAAATCGGACACGCAAATGGCGTCACAATATGCTCCGACGTTGTTGCGTCAGGATTTGGACAAGATTCCACTGTGGCGTGGCGATGGCGTTTCGGTGAAGCAGTTGACCGAGGACTATGCAAAGTATCCCTACTTGCAGCGACTGCGCAGCCCCGCCGTTCTCGTGGCGAGCATCCAAGATGGATTGTCACGAATAACGTGGACCACCGAAACCTTTGCCATCGCCGATTCGTGGGATGAGAAGCGGCAGCGTTTTGTCGGTTTACGCGCGAACTGCAACGTAGCGCTTGATGCCGATTCGACAGCGCTTCTCGTTAAGCCAGAGGTTGCCCTCCGCCAACTGGACGCCGAACGTCCAACAAATTCGCCAACTACCGGGGCGGTTGCAACACCGGGCGGCCAAGCACCAACGACAAGCAGCCCCGGAGATTCTGGTGCTCAGACGCCCGCGCAGCCTACAAAACCAACCCGCTTTTACGGCAGTGTGAAGCTCGACCCGGCGCG
>Ga0193753_10000348_pt1 | contig 46209 bp, 40 predicted proteins | sample H1c2metaG_FD_144925 | JGI IMG/M metagenome (GOLD analysis project Ga0193753, IMG submission 144925) | Soil microbial communities from a riparian zone of the East river system, Colorado, United States - H1c2 | ecosystem: Environmental > Terrestrial > Soil > Riparian zone | place: USA: East...
CCGAAGCTTCTCTTCTTGAAGCCGCCGCCGCCGCCAGTGCCACCACCTTCAGGCTTAGGACGACTTTCGTTCACTACGATGTTACGGCCATCAACTTCACTTCCATTGAGTGCAGTGATCGCTGCTTGTGCCTGGTCATCGTTAGCCATTTCTACAAAACCAAAGCCCTTGCTACGGTTAGTGAATTTGTCCAAGACGATTTTAGCAGATACTACTTCACCGTGTGAAGCAAAAAGATTTGAAAGATCCTGGTCTTTCAGGTTCCAACTGAGGTTTCCTACGTAAATGTTCATTTTGAGAAATTTTAAAAAAATAAAAGTGCTAACAGGAGACAGTAACCTATGAACATTTATCGGTTATTCGAAAAGTTCAGGACTTGTGACGCTGTAAAGAACACCAAATCACTACGAAAATAAAGTTTTTTTTTCGACACTTGCTAAATTATTTGCCCAAGCCCTTACTGAGCGGGCTTTTTGGGGTTAAGATGCTGGTTTATAAGGGGAAGCCCCGGACATGAAAAAGGGTCTTTCCGGTTAGAAAGACCCTCTTGAAATGCTATTTTGGAGCGTATTATTCAGCTATAACTTCGAATTCGATTTCGGTGGCATGGCCGTTTCCAAAATCAATGTTGGCCTTATAAGTTCCAAGCTCTTTTACTTCGTCGGTGATGCTGATCTTCCTGCGATCGATATCATACCCGCGTTGTTCACGGATAGCACGGCTAAGTTGTAACGAGGTTACACTTCCGAAGATCTTTCCGCTGGTTCCAGTCTTTGCTCCCAATTTGAGAGGACCTTCCTTCAGCTTCGCGATCACGCTATTGATCTCGGCAAGCATCTTGTCTTCCTTCTTCTTCACCTGCTTCAGGCGTTCTTCAAGTTGCTTCCGGTTGCTCGGACTGTGCTCAATGGCCAAATGGCTAGGCAGTAAAAAGTTACGGGCATACCCGTTACGGACCTTCACCACTTCATTGACGCCGCCAAGATTATCAACATCTTTAATTAAGATTACTTCCATTGTTTTCTTTTTTGTTCACCCCGGTTAAAACCAGGATCATTTTAAAAGATCTGTTACGTATGGCAAGAGCGCCATCTGACGTGCCTTCTTCACAGCATCCGAAACCTTGCGCTGATATTTCAGGCTATTGCCCGAGAGACGGCGTGGTAAAAGTTTGCCTTGCTCGTTCAGAAACTTCTTCAGGAACTCAACATCCTTATAGTCGATATAACGGATTTTGTATTTCTTAAAACGACAGAATTTCTTAACTCTCTTGTCGGTCTTAATCGCGGTCAGGTATTTAATTTCATTCTTTGCCATACTATTAAACCTCCACTGCTTTTTCAGTTCCTGTCTTTACGCCACTTCTCTTTCTCGCATTGTACTCGACGGCGTATTTATCGAGTTTTGTGCACAAGTGACGGAGTACACTCTCGTCACGAAGAAGCTGGATCTTCAGCTTCTCATTGAAGTCGGATAGCGCAGTATATTCCAACACCCAGTATAAACCAGTGGTTTTTTTCTGGATGGGATACGCCAGTGATTTTAGTCCCCAGGGATTTTCTGAAACGATAGAGCCACCGATTTCGGTAACCATGCCCGCAAATTTTTTCTGCGCAGCCTTGAACTCATCGTCGCTCAGAACCGGAGTAAAAATCACCATCAATTCGTAATTGTTCATTTACGTGTGTTTGTGATTAAATAATGTTTGTCCCGAACCGGATAGATTACGGGGCGGCAAAGATATGATTTACCATTGAGATATAGGACCCTCCCGGCCGGAAAGTTTTAATACAGAATCAATGACCTCTTCGCCCGCTCATTTCCCCTCGTCGTCTATATTTTTATTGACAACCAATTACTTAAGACCCTCAGCTTATCTTATCCGTCCACGAAGGGCCGACCCGTGTAGCGCTGTCGTCCCTGTATTTCCATTCGAAATCACTCGTGATGATAAACCCGCTACCACTAAAAGTACACGAACCAGGAGACCAATTATCCGGGTAATTTTTGTCATTTAATCGTTTCTTAATGTAGAAGAAATAAAAAAACCAGTTAGATTTATCGCTCGAAAATCCACATCTCCCCTGTAAGATCCATCTCACAGCCCATTCAGTATCCGTTACCAATCATTCTTATTAAAACAATCTATGAGAAAAAATCTACGCAGGATCAGCGCCTTATTTTTATTGACGGCTATCACCCTTGGCGTCCGCGCACAAAATTTTACATCCACTTATGCATTTGGTTCGGTAACCGCGTCAACGGGTCTCACTGATCCCACCCCGGTTCCCACGGCAACGGGTGTCACTTTCGGCGCCTTTCATGCCGTAGGCACACCAGTTAATCCAAATGCCGGCGGCAGGTTCAGTTTTACCAACTGGCCCGGCGGCGCCATAAGCGGGAGCAATACATTTACCGGGAGCATCAACACCGGACAATACTATGAGGTTACTATTTCGCCAGTGGCAGGTTACACATTGTCGCTGTCAAGTATCAGTTTTACCATGCAACGGTCTGCTACCGGCGTCAGGCAATACGCAGTACGTTCCAGTCTCGATATCTATGCGGACAATGTAGACGCTACCATCAATCCGGCCAATGCCAATCTGCAGGTAGTTCCCACGAATATTTTCCAGGTTGCCGACCTTGGTTCTCCCGGAGCCGAGAACGGTTCTACGCTGGATCTTTCCGGTTTCACTAACCTGGCTTCGCCGGTCACCTTCCGCTTCTATGGATGGAATTCCGAAGGAACCGGGGGGACTTTCAGTATCGATAATGTTGTCGTGGCCGGTTCGGCCACTTCCACGGGCGTAGCCGTTCCAACGCTCGCCGTAGATCCCTCCAATCTTACTTTCCCGGTTACCCAGATAAATACCGTTTCAGTCCCGCAATCATATTTGCTGACTGCAGCCAACCTCACTGATCCCATTATCATAGGTGCCCCTCCGGCATTCCAGATATCCACGGCAGTGGGTGGTCCCTATTCCTCAGACCTGAGTTTTTCCGTTGCAGAGATGGCCACGCCACAGACCGTTTATGTGCGCTTCGCGCCAACAAGCGCCGGCACATTCACCGGTGATTCGATCGCGCATTTTACACTCGGTGCCGCCGATATGAGAGGCGTATATGTCAGTGGCGATGCAATCGATCCATCTGCGCCAACCCTTCTAATCGATCAGAGCACGCTGTCCTTTCCCGCTACGCAGATTGGGGCAAACGCTGCGTCACAATCGTACGTATTGACCGCCAGCAATCTTACCGATAACATTTCCGTAACGGCAAGCGGTCCATATAGTGTGTCAGCCGACAATATCACATTCACCAATTCATTTTCCATACCCGCTTCCGATCCGGATATTGCTACCGGCAAAACAATTTATGTGAGATTCACTCCTGTCAGCAGCGGCTCCGCGAGTGGATCGGTTACTAATGCTACAAACGGTGGCGTATCGAAGATCCTTTCACTGAGTGGAAGCGGTCTTAGTCTCATCAGTCTTACAACGCAACCCTATTCCCAGAATTTTGATGGAATTGGAAGCGGACTGCCATTGGGAATTTCCGTGCGGACCTCCGCCTCCCTTACATCTATCGGAAATGGAGAGACCTTCAATCCCGCGCCAGGCAGCTGGAAAGCATCCGGCGCAGGGTTTAAGAATTTTGCTTCGGGTAATAACGACGAAGGCGTAGCGCAGGCGACAGCAACTGATCGCGCGATAGGCCTCCGCCAGACCGGAACATTCGGTGACCCCGGAGCCGCCTTCGTTTTCCAGGTGGCAAATACAACGGGAAAGATCAATTTCTCGCTCGACTTCAACCTGCAATCATTGGATGCCGCCAGTCTCAGGACCACTTCATGGCGCGTCGACTACGGCTTCGGCATCAATCCCTCGTCTTTCATTGTTCCTGCTTCGACGGGCTCATTGATCACAGGTGGTGGCGCATTCTTCAACAATGCGATTCACGTAGAATTTGGAAACGCACTCGACAATATCTCCGGCATCGTTACCATCAGGATCGTTGCGCTGAATAACTCTGCCGGCTCGGGCAGTCGTGCAAGTACAGGCATCGACGATTTCAAGATAGTATGGGAAGATCCTGCAGGGAAGACGATGAGTATTAGCACTACGTCATTGGAATTTGCGGGAACGGCTATCAATTCAAGCTCTGTAGCAACCTACAGCATTCTTGGGCAGACAAACCTCGATCAACCGATCGAGTTGACCGCCACAGGACCGTTTACCTTATCTGCAGATAACAACACCTTCAGCAATAGCATATCGGTGTTACCGGCAGACGCTACGAACAAGACGATCTATGTTAAATTCTCTCCCGTGTCGGTTGGTATTTTCACCGGAACCATACTGCACGCAAGCACTGGCGCCATCAGCAAGACCGTTCAATTGCTCGGAGAATCGATCGATCCGGCTGCACTCGCCTTCAACTTCAATAGCTGCAGCGTTTCAGGCGGTCCGGGTTCCGGCTTCCTCTCTACGAATATTACGGGCACACAAAAATGGGCATGCAGTCAGTATGGAAGGAACAGCAGCACGGGTGTGGATGTAAATGGTTTCTCCGCCGGCTCTGCACAGACCAACGATGCATGGCTTATATCTCCATCGATCAATCTTAATGGCATTGTCAATATTCCCGTTCTCAGTTTCTATAGCCGTGGAGAATATTCCGGCCCGGGACTTCAATTGCTGGTGTCCACTACATATGATGGCACGAGTACGCCCAATCCTGCGGACTGGACTCCTCTGAACGGAAGCTTCCCTGTTCCTCCCGGTGGCCCTATCACCGCCTGGACATTGTCTGACAACATAGATCTGTCGGCATACAAGACAGCGCCGAAACTTTACATTGCCTTCAGGTATACTTCTTCGTCGGCATTGGGCGCCGCACGCTGGTCTGTTGATGATATCGCTATTACGGATCAATCCAGCCTGATCACGGCAATACCAAACCAATTCAGTTTCCCGGAGACATCGGTTGGCAACAATTCCGCCTCGCAGTCATTTACCTTCTCTGCACAGGGTAGCGTGGATATCACTCTTACACCACCTGCAGGATACCAGCTTTCGACCGATAATTTGACCTTCATCACTTCGGGCATCACTATTCCCCAGGCAACCGCAGCGGGTGGAGTACCCGTCTTTATCAGGTTCTCTCCTGTGGCAAAGGCGTTGAAAGTAGAAGGAAATATTACAGCAACTGCACCGGGCCTGAACAAGGACGCCGTTTCTGTGACGGGGTCTTCCTATCCGAAATCCGAGACACTGGATGTAGCCTGTTATAATATCAGTTTCTTCGGATCCAATTCGAGTAATAATGCAACACCGGCCGAGGTAGATCTGCAGGTTGCGAATATCTCTACAGTGATGCAGCATCTCAATATGGATGTTATTGGTATCGAGGAAATGTCGAGCGATGCCGCACTTGTACGCCTCGTTGATAACCTTCCGGGATATGCCTCGGTTGTTTCGCCACGCTGGTCGTATTCGTTCGATCCGCCGGATCCTGACTTCCCACCACAGAAGACAGGGTTCATCTATAACACCTCAACGATGACACTTTCGGCAACCGAGCCGCCGAGGGTGATGTTCGAGAGTCTTTACGACAGTGCAAGGCTTAATCTTCCGGGACATCGCCTGGCAGATTATCCCAACGGAACTCCTTCCAGTTTCTGGGCTTCCGGCCGCCTGCCATTCATGGCGACATTCACTACCAACATCAGCGGCGCGAACGAGAAAATAAGGGTGATCGTCCTTCATGCAAAATCGGGAGGTACTGCAGATGGATATATCCGCAGGCAATACGACGCTAAAGTGCTTAAGGACTCAATCGATGCGCTTTACCCGACCGATAAGGTGATCATCGTTGGCGACTACAACGACCGGATGGTGACTTCCATCTATGTCGGAAATGTTTCGCCCTATCTGCCATTTGTCAATGACAACGCGGATTATAATATCCTCACGCTTCCGCTCGACCAGGCTGGAAGGGCGAGCTTCCCGAGCAGCACCGGCATGATCGATCACATAACGGTTTCCAATGAATTGAATGCTGAGTATATCAATACGTCTATCGACATAGAGGATGCGCGCCTGTATATTCCCAACTATACCGCAACAACGGCATCCGATCACCTGCCTGTATTTGCGAGGTTCAGCTTGTTGGGCTCAACGCTTCCGGTTAGTCTCACAGACTTCACTGCAAGACCGGTAAACAAGACGGTGCTGGTAAAATGGACCACGGCATCGGAACAAAACAATAGCCACTTCCTGGTTCAGAGAGGATCCGATGCAACCAACTTCAGGACCATCGGCAGGGTTGAGGGCGCAGGCAATAGTACGGCGGCAATCAACTATGAGTTCGTGGATTCATTCCCGTTGAATGGAAATAATTATTACCGGCTTAAGCAAGTGGACATCGATGACAGATCGACCTATTCGAATACGGTGCTCGTGCGATTTGGTTCAGAGGTACCGGATGGATTGATCATCTATCCCAATCCAGTCACAAACAGTATCACGCTTCAGGTGAAGAACGCCAGTTCGGCTTATAAGATGCAATTGGTTACGGTCGATGGCCGGCAGGTAATGTCGGGCCTGGGAACCGTAGGTGAACTGAGTGTGCTGCTGACAGGGCATCTGGCTGAGTTGAAGAGCGGTGTGTACATCCTGCAACTAAATAACGGGAAGGAGCACTATTCGAAGAAGTTTACGAAGGGAAGGTGATCAACGTGAATCGTGAGTCATCAATCGTGAATACAACACCCTATGATGAGAATATTCGAATCGATCAAGGTTCTGTTCTAATCGATTCGAATATTCCTGTAGCGGAGTGTGGTATTCACGATTGACGACTCACGATTCACGTTCACGATTGTAGACAATCTATTATCCGAAGCTGCAGCGTCTCTGTATCATTCCATTCGTTCACATCGATCTTGAAGACGATGTCGACGGGAAGCCTGCTCTCGAGCAAGGGCATTTTATCGGCCATACCAAACCCGATTCCATTTAGAGTGATCCCCTTTTGCTGGAGAGAGAACTTGAGGTGTTGTTCCTTCACGATCTTGGAGAAACCGGTATTGACGACGCCTCTTGCTACGAAGACGGGTTGCAGATTTTCGGGTCCGAATGGTTCCATCTGGCAAAGGATATTATAAACCGGCCATTGGATATCCCTGAACTCGATCTCTGCATCGATCACCAATTCGGGAACCAGCAGGTCGGGGTGTATGCTTGCCGCGACCACCTCTTCGAATTTGCTGCGGAAGGCTTCGATATTTTGCACTTCGAGCGTCATGCCCGCGGCGGCGAAATGTCCTCCATAGCCCAGCAGATGCTCCTTGCAGGCATGAATAGCTTCGTATAAATTAAAACCCGGTACGCTGCGCGCGCTTCCTGCGGCAAACTCTCCCGACTGTGTAAGGATGATGGTAGGCCTGTAGTAATGTTCAATGACACGGGAGGCGACTATTCCAACAACGCCCTTGTGCCAGTGAGGCTGAAACAGTACTGTCGACCGGTTATTTATCCATTGTTCGTTTTCTTTTATAAGTGTCAGCGCTTCCTGGGTCGTGTTGCTGTCGGCCTCTTTCCGGTCGGTGTTATCGCTATGTAACATCTCGGCAAACTCCAATGCTTTTTCATATGTATCTGCAACGAACATTTCAACGGCCTTGGTAGCGTCATCCATTCGCCCGGCGGCGTTCACGCGCGGCGCGATCATGAAGACGAGGCTACTGATCAAAAGATTTTTTTTCAAGCCGCCCAGGTGACTCAGTGCGCGGATACCATTGTTGGGCCTTTCATTTGCTTTCTTCAGTCCATAGAATGCCAGGATGCGATTTTCGCCAGTAATGGGAACGATATCGGCGGCAATAGCGGTTGCAACGAGATCGAGATATTCCAGGTAGCTTTCCGCAGGCAGCCCGAGGCGCTGGGCCAGGGCAGACATGAGCTTGAAACCGACTCCGCAACCACACAATTCCTTATAGGGATAGAGGCAATCAATTTGCTTCGGATTTAATATCGCCACCGCGGGAGGGAGTAGCGGATCCGGGAGGTGATGGTCGCAGACAACGAAATCGATCCCCAACTTTTTTGCGTAAGTGATCAGGTCATAGGATTTGATTCCGCAATCGAGGGAGATGATGAGCGTGAAGCCATTTTGTTTCGCAAAATCGATCCCGGCCTTGCTTACTCCATATCCTTCCCTGTAACGATGAGGAATATAAAAGTCGAGGGCATCATGAAGCTTTCGTAAGAAGGAATACATGCTGGCAACGGAGGTAGTGCCATCTACATCATAGTCGCCGAAGACAAGTATTTTTTCCTTTTCATCGATGGCTGATAATATCCGTTGTACCGCCTTTTCCATGTCTTTCATCAGCCATGGGTCATGTAGATGTTCGAGTTGCGGACGGAAAAAATCCTTTGCCTTTTGAAATGTATCGATGCCCCGTTGACAAAGGAGCTTACATAATAAAGGATTAATGTTTAATTCTTTTTGCAAGGCAGCCGTCTGCGCGGGATCGTCCTTCACTATTGTCCATCTCTTCTGCATTCGTATTCGCCTTTACCAATTAACTGTAGTTGAATTAATATTTCCGGTCTGTTACAAAGACCACCAGGTCTTCGAGGCCTTTGCGGGCGGGATTATCAGGAAAACCGGCGAGGATTTCCAGCGCCTCCTGTTTATACTCGTTCATCTTCCTGGTAGCGTAATCGATGCCGCCGGCCTCATTTACTTTTTCTATCACCCAATTGACCTTCTTCTTATCCTGGTTGTTATTCTTAACGATATAGATGATCTCGCGTCTTGTCTTCTTATCCGTATTGTTCAATGTGTAGATCAGGGGCAGCGTCAATTTTTTTTCCTTGATATCATTGCCCGTAGGCTTTCCAATATTATCACTGGAATAATCGAAAAGGTCGTCCTTTATCTGGAAAGCGATACCGGTTTTTTCCCCAAACAGCCGCATCTTTTCGGTGATAGCGTCGTCATTACTCGTTGACCAGGCGCCGGCAGAGCATGCAGACGCAAGTAAAGAGGCCGTTTTATTGCGTATGATCTCGAAATAAATGTCTTCTTTCAGGTTGAGTGTCCTGGCCTTTTCAAGTTGTAGTAATTCGCCCTCGCTCATCTTCCGCACGGCATCCGAGAGGATATGGAGTATCCTGTAATCCGTATGATCCAGTGAAAGCAGGAGTCCTTTTGCAAGTAAATAATCGCCGATCAGCACGTTTGCTTTTGCCTTCCATAGAGCATATGTGGAAAAAAAGCCACGTCGTTCCATAGAGTCATCTACCACGTCATCATGCACCAAAGTGGCCGTATGCAGCAATTCCACGAGGGATGCGGCCCGGTAGGAGGGCTCCGTTACTTCGCCGCAAAGTTTGGCGGAAAGAAGCACAAACATCGGTCGGAGTTGCTTTCCCTTGCGTTTTACGATATATCTCATGATCCTGTCGAGCAGGGGCGTTTGGCTCCTGGCAGCCTCCCGGAACCGGGATTCGAAGATTTTTAATTCTTTTTCTATTAGGTGAAGGGGGAGCTGCATAATAAGATCGGCAATTTACGATGCAAAAAGTAAATGACGGAGTGTGGAGTAAAATGCCCGTTTTTTTTAACTAAGTAATTGAGAAATAACAGGAAAAGGGTGAAATAATTTTCACAAAAATTTGGTAATTAGTCCCCAAGTCATATTTTTGCTTTTTATTAGGACATTGTTTTCGTCAAATCTTAATCCTCAGTTATGGTAAGCAAAAAGTACTTGTTGTTGGCAGTTTCGTTCTGTCTGCTGGCTTCATATGCGTTCTCCCAGGTAAAAGCCGGAGGAAGTTATGATGTTTCAGATTCATCCGTAGTTCCTTCGAAACGTATGCCTCAGCATACAGAATTTTTGAACGGAACCTATAATTTTCCTGCAAAACCGCGTAACCAATGGGAAATTGGTATAAAAGGCGGTGCATTTACCATTAGCGGTGATGTTCCAGCAGTGTTCCCAACCATTGGAGCCGGCTTTCATATCAGGAAAGCATTTGGTTATGTGTTTTCCCTGAGACTGGAATATATGTATGGCATTGGAAAGGGCCTGGACTATCGCCAAAATGAGAATTTTGCGAAGAATACCGCATGGGCTGGTTACAACGCTCCAGTTCGGAATTCAAATGGCTTAGTCGTTGGTAGCCGTACCGGTGTACCGGGTGCCTATGACAAGGTGTATTACAACTACAGAACGCAGGTCCAGGACCTTGCTCTTGAAGGTGTAGTAACGCTTAACAATATTCGTTTCCACAAGTCCAAGACTGGTGTTACACTGTATGCATTTGGTGGTGTAGGCGGAACTATTTACGATGCCAGGATCAATGCGCTCGATGCAAATTTTCAGCCTTACACAGGACAGTTCAACGGTCTTCCACAAGGATCTTACAAAGACCGGAAAGACACTCGTAAGGCCTTAAAGGATATCCTGGATGACACGTATGAAACACGTGCACAAAACCAGGGTGACCGTCGCCCCAAATTATTCAAGGATACCTTCAAGCCTTCCGGTACCATTGGTCTGGGTATGGCTTTCAAGCTCAGCAAGCGTTTCAACATTGCAGTTGAAGATCGCTTCACTGTCATCAAGGATGATCTGCTCGATGGCCAGGAATGGCAAGAGCATGCCACCGGTGATGCGGTACTCACGAGCGACTTCGATTCTTACAACTTCGCTTCTGTCGGTTTGAATTATAATATCGGTGCTAAATCAGTAGAGCCGTTGTGGTGGCTGAATCCATTGGATTATGCCTATAGCGAAATCCGCAACCCCCGCCTGATGAGGTTGCCAAAACCAGTTCTGCCTGATAGCGATGGCGATGGTGTTACCGATCAGTTTGACCAGGAACAAACTCCTGCTGGTGTTCCGGTTGACACGCATGGTGTAAGCCGCGATACTGATGGTGATGGCGTACCTGATTCAAAAGACAAGGAAATGATCACTCCAACTATCTGCCAGCCGGTAGATGCTGATGGTGTTGGTAAATGTCCTTGCCCTGATTCTACCTGCTTCGAGGGTATGATGAAGAAAGGTAATGACTGTGCTGAGAAGCTTGGTCCTCTGCCTAGCATATCCTTCAAGTCCGGATCGAACAACCTCAGCGATGACGACAAGGCTGTTCTGGCTTCTGTGGCTTCCAGGCTGCGCAACAATCCAGAATGTAAAGTGGTAGTTGTAGGTTATGGCGCATCCAGCAAGAAAGAACAGCAATTGAGCTGGGATCATGTGAATAAGGTGATCACTTACCTCGTAGAAAAAGAAGGTATCAGTGCGGATCGCTTTATCTTCAACTATGGCCAGGAAGGCGGTGATGGCGACACAGTCGACATGCACGGCGCTGCAGAAGGAGAAGATGGACCAAATACAGTGGCTCCTCCTCACCCGAACCTGCGCAAGAAATAAGAATTTCAATGACTTTTTGCATAGACCCTCCCCTTACCGGGAGGGTTTTTTTTATTCCATTTCCGTCGGGTTGCCAACCCGAATGCCGGGTTGGCAACCCGAAAATTCAACACCGGCAGCCCGGAAGAGGCTTCCCCCCGGAAGACTCCAATGCGGCGTTCGGGGCTCTTTATCAAAACCTTAACTGAAGGGGTTTGGCGTCCTATCTTTTTTGTGTAAGTTTTGCCCTTATACATTAACTTTGCACACCTTTATGCGATTTATTCCATTATTATTGACGGTCATATTCTTAAGCAGTTGTGGGAAAGGAATTAATAAGATCCTTAAGAACCCTGACCCCGAGTACAAACTTCGTATAGCAGAGAAGTATTTCGTCCAGAAAAAATATACCAAGGCCCAGGTCCTGTACGAGGACGTAATGCCTTATTATAAGACCCGTGCGGAATTTCAGGACATTTATTATAAGTATGCCTATTGCGCCTACAACCTGGAAGACTTTGCGAATGCCGAAAATCTTTTCAAGACATTCCTCGAAATTTTTCCGAATAGTCCGAAAAATGAAGAGATCGATTATATGAGGGCCTACAGCTACTTTAAACAGTCGCCAAAGCCGGAACTCGATCAGACCAACACGATCAAGACACTTGGAATGATGCAGGTATTCATCAATACCCATCCGGGATCTACAAGGAATAAGGATGCCGCAGCCATCATCGATATCTGCCGCCAGAAATTGGAGACGAAGGATCAGAAGAGTGCAACGCTTTATTATAACATGGGCCAGTTCAGGGCAGCGGGTGTTGCCTTTACCAGCCTGTTGAATGCCTATCCGGAGTCAGTGAGGGCCGACGAATATAAGCTCATGATCATAAAGTCCTTCTACCGCTTCGCGGAACTGAGCGTCGAGGATAAGAAGGTGGAAAGATTCGAGCAGGTAATAGACGAGTGCGGGGAATTTGTCGATCGCTTTCCCGAAAGCAAATTCAGGAAAGAAGCAGAAAGCTATTTGAATTTATCTCAAACAAATATTAAAAATCTACACCATGAGCAAGTTAAGACGTCAGCTTAGTGCCGGCATCCCCAACAATGTTGAGACGAAAAGCCTGGAAGAGCTGAAAAACAAGACTGGCAATGTGTATGAATCAATTGCCATCGTTGCTAAGAGGGCAAACCAGATTAACATCTCTTTGAAAGAAGAGCTTCACAACAAGCTGGATGAATTTGCCAGTCATACGGACAGCCTGGAAGAGATCCATGAGAACAAGGAGCAGATAGAGATCTCCCGCGCCTATGAGAGAATGCCGAACCCTGCCTTGCTTGCCACGCAGGAGTTCATGGAAAACAAGGTCTATTTCCGTAAGGGAGATGACCAGCTGTTCGACTAAGACGATTGACCGGTAAAAACACAATAATTCTTTTGCGATCCCGACCTGGTCGGGATCGCTTTTGCGTTTTATAACTAAATGGTATTTTTGACCGATGAAGGGAAAAAAGATCGTTGTTGGAATTACAGGGAGCATTGCCGCCTACAAGGCAATTTACCTGGTCCGGTTGCTTGTGAAGGCAGGCGCCGAGGTAAAAGTGATAATGACTCCCGCAGCAAAAGACTTTGTTTCTTCACTAACACTCTCCACCCTCAGCAAGAATCCCGTATTAATTGATCTCTTCGACGAGCAAAGCTGGGCCAACCATGTGATGCTCGGACGCTGGGCCGATGTGATGGTGATTGCACCCCTGGGTTGCAATACCCTTTCCAAGATGGCGCATGGGCAATGTGATAACCTGCTCCTTGCTACCTATCTCTCCGCAACCTGTCCCGTGGTGGTAGCACCTGCCATGGATGAAGATATGTGGCATCATCCTACTACCCGGCAGAACCTTGACCGTATTATTTCCTTTGGCAACACTGTCATTCCGGTTGAAAACGGTGAACTGGCGAGTGGTTTGTTTGGCGATGGCAGGATGGCGGAACCCGAGAGCGTCTTTACATTCTTGAAGGATCATTTTTTCTCCAAAGGCCGGTTGTCGGGAAGGAAAGCCCTGGTTACAGCCGGCCCTACATACGAAGCGATCGACCCGGTTCGTTTTATTGGAAATCATTCCTCGGGAAAGATGGGATTGGCGATTGCAAGGGAGCTGCAGCGGCAGGGAGCGGAGGTCACCCTGATCATGGGACCAACGACATTGGAGATTCCGGAGAAGGAGATGAGAGTAGTGAGAGTTAGCTCCGCCCAGGAAATGTACGATGCATGCCAGGCCATTTACGATAACACGGATATTGCAATTATGTCGGCAGCCGTTGCCGATTATACACCCGTACAGAAGGCAACGCAGAAAATAAAGAAGAAAGAGGAAACATTCGGGATCCAGCTCACGAAGACAAAGGATATTTTGAAGAGCCTCGGTGAGAAAAAGAGAAAGGACCAGGTACTGGTTGGGTTTGCACTCGAGACGGCAGATGAAAAGAATTATGCGCTGGATAAGCTGGAGAAAAAGAATGCCGATATGATTGTCCTGAATTCACTCAATGACAGTGGGGCAGGATTCGGGTTGGATACTAACAAGATCACGATCTTTCAACGCGGCGGCAAGGAAGTAAAATTCGAAACCAAACAGAAGGAAGCCGTAGCGAAGGACATCGTGGACTTCATAATCAATTCTTACTATGCTTAAAAAAATTTCGGGCCTGGTTGCATTCATTCTGTTCTTTACCGGCGCACAATCGCAGGAGATACAGGCGCGGCTGACTGTGATAAGCAGTAAGATCAGCACCCAGACAAATAAAAATGTTTTTCAGACGCTGCAGACGGCTCTTACCAACTTTCTCAATAACCGGAAATGGACGAAGGACGATTTCAAGCCGAACGAGAAGATCCAATGCAACTTCCTGCTCAACCTGGAGCAGGACATGGGAAACAATGTCTATAAGGGTAAATTGACCATCCAGGCCGCACGCCCGATCTTCAATACAACATATGACTCTCCTATCATCAACTTCATGGATGATGATGTAGTTTTCAGGTACCAGGAATTTCAGCCGGTTGAATTCAACGAGAACAGAGTGCAGGGAAATGATCCGGTGGCGGCAAATCTGCCGGCCATTTTCGCTTACTATGTCAATATCATCCTGGGGTTCGACTATGGGTCTTTCGCTCTTCGCGGGGGTGATGCCTATTTTCAGAAGGCATGGAATATTGTCAACAATGCGCCGGAAAGCCGGGACGTGACGGGATGGAAATCCTTCGAAGGACAACGAAACCGTTACTGGCTGGCTGAGAACCTGAATAATAACCGCTTTGCCCTCGTGAATGACGCATTATATGCCTACTATCGTTCGGGCATGGATGTTTTTTATGAGAACGAGGACGAGGGTAGGACGGGCATCGTGAATTGCCTGAATTTTCTCAATACGCTGAACTCCGACAACCCCAATTCGATGATCATGCAATTTTTCTTCCAGGGAAAGAGCAGTGAACTGGTGAAGGTTTTCAGTCACTCGAATTCCGATATGAAATCGAGGGTTGTCAATATCCTTACGAAACTCGATCTGACTAACGCAGCTGCTTATAAAGAATTAAGATGAGATATTTTTTCCTGGTCTTACTCTGTTTCGTCGTCCTGGCCTGCTCAAGAAAGAAACTACCGCCTGGAGTATTTCCAAGGGATAAGATGGAGGATGTGATCTGGGATATGATGCGAACCGGGCAGTTCCTGAATAATTTCGTACTGTATAAGGATACCTCTATCAATATACCAGTGGAGACCAAAAGATGGTACGATAAGGTGTACCAGCTTCATAATATAACCAAAGCTCAATTCGATAAGAGCTATAGCTACTACCGGCAACATCCCGATCTCATGAAGGAGGTGCTGGATTCGATCAGCAAGCGTACCAACAATGTTCCTCCCGGTCAGGAGAAAGCCACTCCTCCCGATAGCGCCAGGAAAAAGCTGGATTCAATTCATGCGCGGCCCCATCCCTTCCTGAAGCCAGACTCCCTTAAGCTCTCCATCACACCAAAGAAGCGGTAAAAAGAAGTCTTATATTCTCCCGACTGGCCTCTCTTTCTTACTTTTATTCTTCAATGATCCATATGAATAAAGTTGTGCGTACGGCAACGGAAGCCGTCAGTGACATTAAGGATGGGGATGTGCTGATGCTTGGGGGCTTCGGCCTTTGCGGAATTCCCGAGAATTGTATTGCGGCGCTTGTCAAGGCGGGTACAAAACAATTGACCTGCATCTCTAACAATGCCGGCGTGGATGATTTCGGCATCGGCTTATTATTAAAACATAAGCAGGTGAGGAAAATGATCTCATCGTACGTGGGGGAGAATGCAGAATTCGAGCGGCAACTATTAAGCGGCGAACTGGAGGTAGAATTAATACCGCAGGGCACGCTTGCCACGCGCTGCATGGCGGCGGGGTATGGGATGCCGGCGATCTTTACGCCTGCGGGTGTGGGGACTGAGGTGGCCGCAGGCAAGGAGACCCGGAACTTCAATGGAAAGGAATACCTGCTGGAATATGCCTTCGAGGCCGACTTCGCCATTGTGAAGGCATGGAAGGGCGATACGGAGGGCAACCTGATCTATAAGGAAACGGCCAGGAATTTCAACCCGACGATGGCGATGGCGGGAAAGATCACCATTGCGGAGGTGGAAGAATTAGTGCCGGCGGGAAGCCTGGATCCTGATGCTATCCATACCCCGGGAATTTTTGTGCATCGCATTTTCCAGGGAGAGGTGTTCGAGAAACGGATAGAGCAAAGGACGGTGAGGAAAAAAAATTAACAGGGTCGACAAACAATCCATGATATGGCACTAACAAAGGAGCAGATCGCGCAAAGGATAGCAAGAGAGCTGAAAGATGGGTACTATGTGAACCTCGGCATCGGTATTCCGACCCTGGTGGCTAACTATATCCCGGAAGGCATAAACGTGGTGTTGCAGAGTGAGAACGGGTTGCTGGGCATGGGCCCCTTTCCATTCGAGGGTGAAGAGGACCCGGACCTGATCAATGCGGGTAAGCAGACCATTACAACGATCCCGGGCTCGGCATTCTTCGACTCGGCGCTGAGCTTTGGAATGATAAGGGCCGGAAAGGTGGATCTAACCGTGCTGGGGGCCATGGAGGTGAGTGAGAAGGGAGATATCGCAAACTGGAAGATACCGGGCAAGATGGTCAAGGGAATGGGCGGAGCGATGGACCTGGTGGCGAGTGCGAAGAACATAATAGTGGCCATGATGCATACAAACCCCAAAGGCGAGTCGAAGGTACTCCCCGTATGCGGACTGCCCCTTACGGGTGTGCGGTGCGTGAAGAAGGTGGTGTCTGACCTGGCGGTGATGGAGATAACGGACGATGGCTTCAGGCTGCTGGAGCGGGCGCCGGGCGTTAGCGTGGAGGAGATCCGGGCCAAGACGGCTGGAAGGTTGATAGTGGAGGGAGAGATACCTGAAATGCAATTTCCGGCCTCGGGTACTAATCGATGAGATTGTTCTTAACCGCAAAGAATACCAGGCCGGCGGTGTTCTTACTGCCGAAGCGTTCCATGAGGCGGTCCTTGATGGCCTCCACGGTGCGTGGGCTGATCTCCATTTTCTGCGCTATTTCCTGGGCGGTAAATTCCATGCATATGAAGCGAAGAACGTCGCGTTCCTTATCGCTAAGCGTGATCTCGTTGTTGAGTGAGGGAACCACCTTCTGGCGGGAATGTGATTTCTTCAGGAGTATCCTGTTTACGAAATTATTGAGGTAATAGCCTTTCTCGAATACTTACATGATGGCGCGCCTGATCTCCTGGGGTTCGGCATTCTTGAGCATATAGCCATTGGCGCCGTTCTCCATGAGGTGATAAACGAAGCGCTCATCCTCGTACATGCTTAGCACGAGCACCTTGATGGAGGGGTATTGTTTGCTGATGATCTTGGTGGTTTCAATGCCGTCTTTGCCGGGCATACGCAGATCCATGAGGACCACATCGGGCTCTGATTGAGGCAGGCCGGCAAGCAATTCATCGCCATTCTCCGCCTCCTGCACAAACTTTACGTTTGTGAAAGGGCGAAGGGAAAGGATCACTCCCTTGCGAAAGATCTTATGATCGTCTGCGATTGCTACCTTAATGATTCCCATAGTTCAGTTAATGAATAAAATTAGCAAATAATGAGCAACTATTGGTACGGCTCATCCTTCGGCAACTCGATCGTCACTTTATAGTAAGTCTGAGAAATGTCTTTTTCAAAATAAATATTTCCCTGTACCACACGCAGGCGACTGCTGATGTTCTTGAGGCCGAGCCCGATATTACTCTTATTTAATTTGTCGAAGTCTGTTTGAATGATGCCTCTTCCATCATGGTGGATGCGAAGGTAGAATTTATCACCATGCACATTCTGTGTGAGGTGGATGAAGCTGGAGCTACTGTGCTTGAGAATATTATTGACGAGCTCCTGTACGATACGGAAGACGATAAGTTCCTTCTCGGCCTTGAGGCGGTCCTTATAGTCGTGGAAGCGGCTGCTGGCGTTCATGCTTCCGGAGCCGCTGATCTTCTGGAAGAGATCGTTGACGGCGGATTCAAGCCCGAAATTCTTGAGGGTGGGCGGCATGAGGCTATGGCTGATATTACGTACGAGCTGAATGGTATCATCGATGATCTGGCGGGCCTGGTAGATGGCCTGAAGCTGGGTGGCCTTGTCCTGGTTAACGAGGTTTTCGTTGAGATAGAGGCGTGCGGTGGCCAGCAGGGGGCCCGCATCATCATGCAGATCGGCGGCGAGGCGTTGCCTTTCTTCTTCCTGAAGTTTGATGGAGGCGTTGAGCAGGATCTTTCCCTGTTCTTCTTCCATTTTCTGAAGGGTGCGCTGATAGCGCGAAACCTTTCGTTGGTGAAAGATGATGAAGAGTACGAGGCCTACAGTCAATACAAGCATACCCATTGTGCCAATAAGTAGCACAGAGGAGACTCCAGAGGAAGGGGTGGCTTGCAAGAAGAACATAATGGAAGTGATGGTTATTTAGTTTATGTCAAGATCCAAAAATGGTAATGCGGATTCGCGAGGCAACTTCTTTTTAGGCTGCTTAACTAGAATAACTAGTCCAATAGAGAAAAAAATGTTTTTGACCACATCGCCAATATAAGTAAAAGGTTCGTATTGCTGGACTTGCTCTCGGGTAAGTTCAGTGATAAGAATATTGTAAAAAAATAGCCCCCCCAAATATGTCAATATTCCAATTGAAAGCCAGAATCCGGCGTGATTGTATAGGTACTGATTTTTTTGACTCTTAAATTGTTCATAGAAGAAATAGATAATAAACACTGAAAGAAATATTGTTTCGATTCCGATAGGTAAAGAATCAAGTCTAACAAACCTTGTTACAGAAAAGAAAACAATTTGAAAGGCGATAAAAATAACAGAAAAGCCAATTATTACTCTTTTGAAAATTTTGGACTGAATGTGGGAATAGACAAAAAACGAAAAAAATGAGTACTCGAGGAATGTAAATATGGTATTATAGAGCTGCCTGAATCCAAACGGAACAGAAGGAAATGCTTTCAGTAGAATAAAGAACACCACCCCATAGATGACTATTGACACACTTTCTTTGCTAATGGATTTTTTTTTTCTAACAAAAAAAAATAAAGGAGGGAGGAGATAAGAGTAAATGAGTATATATGTAAAAAGCTTTTCTATTATTTGGATTTTGTCCAAAAATAGAAAAACTTTTAAATAAGATGTAATTTTCGGAAAAATTACCAGCCTTAATCTTCAGTCCACGTAGTAATCTGCGTAGATACTTCCAGAGTTGCAAACCTTTTTTTCATAACAGTAACGTTTAGATGTTCTAGAATCGATTCGTGAGACAAAAATTGCCCAAATCACGATCGTTTTCCAGAGACAGTTTTTATGGTGAAACCCTTATAAACCCCTAGAAGCCACTCCTGAAAAGGCTTTCCGGGAATATACCTCGATATTTTACCTGGAAATAAAAAGTAAAATCACGAAGCAAATATAGTAAAATTACGGGCAATTACCAAGAAAAACTCCCAGTTGTTTGTGGGTAAATTTCCTCATTATTAACATCCGTGGATAAGTTGATGTTATGGTGTGAGAGGAACAGGGGGTTGGAGAAGGAAAAAGAAGTTGATTGACATTGGACTTTGCTTCGGTTCTTCAATGGATATCTGGAAATCATGTTATGGACGGTTTTACCGGTTTCACCCGGATTAGGATATTGGATAGGAGGGCGAATCCTCGTCAATCAACTTAAATCAAAAATATATTCACATTTTAATGTGTACAAGAGCAGTAATGCTGTGTTTCAAACTAATGGTTTTTACTATTACATTCGTATGCTTCCTACCTCGACGGGCGGAGAATAGCGTCTTCTTATATTAATATATTGTTGTATTTATTTCTAATTTCTTCATCCTGAATTCCAATTTAACCTTCAAAATTTTGAAACTGAAACGAATAGACAAGGCAAAAAAAACTACATTTGAAATCGGAAAATCACCTTCCGGCCTCAAGGCAAATGGGTGCATATTAATTGACTGCTTAAACCAAATGGCCAAATGATCACTCAGCAGCAGATAAAAGTGGCGATAGCTGACGACCACAAAATATTCAGGGATGGAATCCGTATGGCCCTGAAGGACAAGGAATACCTGAAAATATTATGGGAGGCAGAAGACGGCAAGGATCTGATGCATAAGCTGCAGATTAAGCAGCCGGACGTGGTGCTTATGGATATCCGGATGCCTGAAATTGATGGCATCAATGCGATAAGCATGATCAGGAAAGAATATGAAGGGTTGAAAATCATTGTCTTGACCATGTATGACGACCAGGAGATGATCACCAAAATGATGGAAATGGGCGCAAACGCCTATCTTACCAAGACCACCGACCCCGAGGAGATCTACCAGGCTATCCTCACCTGTATGAACGATGATTTCTATTTTAATGAATTGGTGAATAAGGCCGTGCTGCTGAAGCTTCAACATAAGAAGACCGTCCGCCAGTTCTATCCTAACCCGGTCAAGCTCTCCGAAAAGGAAGTGCGTATACTCAAATTAATTGCGGAGGATAAGACCACGGAGGAAATATCGAAAGAGGTTTTTCTGAGTCCAAGGACAATCGAGACCATCCGGCAAAACATGAAGCAGAAGGTGGGGGCCAAGACGATTGCCGGCCTCGTTATGTATGCCATGAGAAATAAATTACTGGAGTAAATATCTTCATTTAAATGACGGCAGCAGTGATTGGATAAATTCGATACCCTCTATGTCCAATGTTAATGATACATATTTCGATGGGCTATACAAAGAAGTCTGGAGATCCATGATCCCAGACCAGCTCACCATCAAGGAAGTGGCATTTATCCTCAATTATTTTAAGCTTTCGCCCGGGCAAAGAGTGCTCGACATCATGTGTGGATTCGGGCGGCATTCAATTGCGCTTTCCAGAGAGGGTTTGCAGGTGACTGCGGTCGATAATCTCGGAGATTATATTACTGAAATTGAAGACACGGCCAGGCGGGAAACGCTTCCCCTGAAAGCGATCAAGGCCGATATCATTCCATACCAGCCAGAAGGGATGTTTGACATGGTGATCTGCATGGGCAATAGCCTGAATTTTTTCTCTCCATCGGAAATGAAAATACTGTTTGAGACAATGTCGCGACATCTGAAAACGGGCGGGAAGATGTTGATCAATACATGGACCATTGCCGAGATCGCGTTCAGACAATTCGTGGATAAATCCGAGTCGACCGTTGACGGTACCGTTTTTTCCACCCGGTCAGAATACTTATTATATCCTTCACGCATCGAGACTGAAACAAGCATGGTCTCGGCAGAGGGTGTAACGGAAAAAAAACTGGCCATTGACTATATAGTATCGATCAATGAACTGGATCAACTCCTGGAGGAACATGGCTTCAGCGTGACCGAGATCTTCAGCGTGCCGGGGAAGAAGAAATTTACGCTCGGAGATCCCAGGGCCTACGTGATCGCAGAAAGACTATAAAAACAACATTCTAAAAGGTCACAACGCCATGCCTGATGGCTATCATGGCAAGTCCAACCCTGCTTCTCACATCCAACTTCAAGAACAACTGATCACGCAGCGTGTCTATCGATCTTGGGTTCAAGCCCATTTTCTGCGCTATTTCCTTATAGGTGAGATCCGAGCATACAAGATTTAAGAACCGGATCTCCTGGTCGGTGAGCATGGAGCGCTGCAGCCGAGCATGGCCATCGACACTGTTACGGAGCATATTCACCAACCGACCGGTGGTATAATTAGAGTAATAGAAGCCGGATTGCATAACCGTCTGGATGGCTAGTTTGAGTTCTGATGGATGAATATCTTTCTTAAGGAAGCCCTTCACCCCTGTCTGAAGCAGTCGTATCAATGTTAATTCCGAGTCGTACATGGTTAGCATCAGAATATGTATGTCCGGATGTTTTTTGGAGAGCCACTCAGCCGTCTCAAAGCCGTTCATTTCGGGCATGTTCAGATCTAAAATGGCAACATCCATAACTGTACCGTCGCTGATCGTTTTGATGAGTTCCTTGCCGTTACCTGATTGTGCGACTACTCTACATTCTCCGAATCCGTTGATAAGAGCCGCCAAAGCATTTCGCAATAGTATGTGATCGTCAACCAGTCCGACCTTGATTATTGTATTGTCCATATCAAATAAAGGGAATATTAATATAAAGGGAAGTTCCTTGATCTAATTTGCTCTCAACTTTCATTTCCCCGCCCATCATTTTTGCTCTCATTGACATATTACTTAACCCTGCTTTTCCATCTTTTTTTATTAATTCCTCCGACTTTGGGTAAAACCCTTTACCATTGTCAATGATGCATAATCTTAATTCGGTTACTTCATATTTGAGCGTTAGCAAAACTATTGTTGCACCTGAGTGTTTGATTATATTATTGAACGCTTCTTGAATTATTCTAAAAATCAACAATTCTTTTTGATTGTCCATATATATTGGCTCTCCTGTTACCGCCAGTTCAATTGTCAGCAATCCGAGAGATATAATTCGATGTATTTCATTTTCTAATGCTATGATTAGCCCCTGATTTTTGATAATTTCGGAATTTAAGCTTTTAGAGATGTTGCTTAAGTTTTGAATTGACTCGCTTAGAAGATTAATTGATGAATCAATTTGCAATCCGCATTTATCAACCTCATTCCAGTTGATGGTATTCAAATGAAGTTTTGCTAAGGTTAAAGAGAGATTTATATTATCATGAATTTCACGTGATATGGTTTGAAACGTTATTTCTTGAATTTCTAGCTTTGTTTCTAATAAATTGTTTTCATGACTAAGTTTCATTGCTTCAAATCTCTGAGAGTATGAAATTTTCTTTTTCTCATACAGATATATCAAACTTATTATTAACCCTGCGAGAAATAAAATTGTAAGAGTTGTAATTATTAAAAAAATCGTGATATCGTAGTTAATTGTCTGCATAATATCCTTTTATTACCATTAAAAAAAGTACGATATAAAAGATATATACGAGTGAATACAGATTTTTGTAGAGAATTTCGTTTGTGTGTATGAAGTAATCAGATAGCAAAGTAAATGGCAACGTACAGAACACGTAAAACACTAGGCCACTTGACACCCAAAAATTTGCTGTATTTAGTAGGCGAGAAACTGATGCGGAGATGAATAAATCAATAAAGTAAAAGGAAGATATGGCCAAGAGGCTAATCGATTCTATGATGTATAGAATATTGAGTGTTCTGTGGGTCACTACTTCCAAAGAATTATAATTTAGGTGAATCAATACCAGCGTTAGAAGTAAGGCAATAGTGCTTAAAAAATAGATTGCATTTTTGAATAATCTTGTAGTCGTTATTGCGAGTGCGTAATATGCGAAGGCAGAAAATTCAAGAAGTGTAACCAATAAATTACCCAGGCGTTCGAACCTGATATTGAAAACCTTCGATTGATTCTGATAGACACCGATAAAAATTTCACTTAGCAGGGAGAATATTATAAAGGACGCGAAATAAAGGGGCAACATTTTGAGTTGAGGATGAGTCTTGAATTTTTTTAGAGAAACTCCAAATGTTACGACCAGAACAATGAATAAAAGTGGATCTGTAAATAGACTTTCTTTCCATATTTCGATTACTTTTTCCATTATTGTCGACTATTTCGGTTCCCTAAATTACAGGCAATCCAGAGATAGTCGCTTGTGAAATCACCACCAATTGGGGGGTGTTTACACGGTCTGCGCCTGTAATTTTTAGAACAGAATAGTTGTTTTCACTTAGAGTACCTGATAAATTCATCGGGACTTGTGCCTTTTTTGCTCCTTTTTCTTCGTAATTCTTTTGAGTATACGTTAAATGTGTGTCCCCAAAAATGAGGGAGGGGTCATAGCATAGCCTTTCCTGTCCAATGGAATCATGAGTCAGTCTAACTTGCTATCTGGAGTGACTAGGTCTTGTAGAATTTCCGTTTAATTGATGTCCATAATGGGAAAAGGCACTTTTTGAAGTAAGTATGGAGTCAAGAGCCTGCAGAAAAAAATCAGTACGTGCGAAAACGCGAGTAGGGATGCAAGACGCCTCCCTTTGCAATCTTTCTTTTTTTTGAGTCGATAAAATGTCACACAAAAAAGCCCCTCTCTGCAGAAGGGCCTTACGTTACTGTTATGAAAGAAAAAGTGTATGACGAAGAGTGTCGGATTAGAATTTCTTAGGTAAGGTCAATGGCTTGGTTTCAAATTTCAATCAAATAGTTCTTCATCGGTAAAACGGAAGCTAAAAACGGGACAATAAGAGCTAAAAAATTGAAAGTTGATTGACCTGGAGAGTGTCGTCTGGTTTTTCAAAGGATTGGAAATGACTTTCTGGACGGTATTTGGACATTGGATGAGAGGGATAAACGAGTCATCCGTTGCAATCAACTTTCGTGACAAAAGTATATCCACACCCGAGTGTTAACAAGAGCATTACTTCCCTTTTATATCCCTATGGTATTTACGCAAACTGTAGTAGATCGACTACATTCACACTCGTAAATATCCCAAACACATTCGCAAAAACACTCATACGGAATAGAGTATCGGTACTTTCCACAAATACGAAATCAAGTACTAATACTATAGTATCTGTTGAGGGAATTTCCCATCTTGCATTCGGAATAAATACTAGTCGAACCCTTTAATACCAATATCAAACAACCCATGAAAAACCACGAATCCAACGCTGTAATCAAAGTTGCCATTGCAGACGATCACGCTCTCTTCCGGACCGGCGTAAAGACCTCACTCTCCAGCCGTAAGGACATTCAAATGGTAGCTGAAGCCGAGAACGGCATGCAGCTCCTCAATCTTCTCCGTCACATTCAACCCGATGTCGTATTACTGGATATCCAGATGCCTATCATGGATGGACTCACTACATTACCCGAGATCAAGAAGCTGTATCCCGGTGTGAAAGTGATCATGCTTTCCATGCATAATGACCATTCGGTGATCTCGCGCATGATGGAGATAGGCGCCAACTCGTACCTGACCAAGGAGTCGGGCTCCGAGATGATCTACGATGCCATCCGCACCGTGTACGAGCAGGATTTCTTCTTCAACGATCTTACCAATAAGGCGCTCCTGAGCGGGCTGCGTACCAAGCGGACCACGGAGTCTTCCATGCCGCAGGACGTACAATTGACCGATAAGGAAGTGACCATACTCAAGCTGATGTGCGAGGAGAAAAGTACCAAGGAGATAGCCGACATTGTGGATCTCAGCCCACGTACCGTGGAAGCTATCCGTGATAAGCTGAAGACCAAGACAGGTACCAAATCCATGGCCGGCCTGGTGATGTATGCCGTGAAAGCCGGTTTGGTAGAACAAGGTTAATTGCAGACTAATTGCTTAATACCGCCATCCCGACACCCGTCGGGATGGCTTTTTTATTAACTTTCCATCCATGAGTTTTATCTCGCTCGATGGAAGGATGCTGCCGGCGGATGAGCCCGCTCTCCGCGTGGACAACCGTGGCTACCGCTATGGCGATGGGCTCTTCGAGACCATCAAGGTGTGCCATGAGCGTATATTGCTGGCCCCTCTTCATTTTGACCGGTTCTTCTCGGGCCTGCGGCTTCTCGAAATGAATATTCCCCCGTATCTCACCCCGCATAAACTATCCGAGGATATACTCCAGCTCTGTGCCCATAACAAATGCGCCGGCCTGGCCCGCGTGCGCCTCTCTGTCTTTCGCGGGCATGGCGGCATCTACGACGGGGACGATCAGCTTCACTACGTGATAGAGAGCTCGGGGCTGGCCGACACTATCAATAGACTGAATGAAAGCGGGCTGGTGACGGGCGTGTACCCGGAGGCGCAGAAGAGCTGCGATTTGTTTTCCGGGCTGAAGTCGGCCAACTATCTCCCCTACACCATGGGCGCCCTATATGCGAAGCAGCGGCAATGGAATGATAGCTTCATCCTGAATACGGAGGGCCGGGTGGCGGATGCTACCATCGCGAATGTTTTCATCATAAAAGAAGGAAGGCTCAGTACGCCGCCGCTATCAGAGGGGCCTGTAGATGGGGTGATGCGCAGGCACCTGTTGACAGTGCTCCCCGGCATAGCCGAGCGGCCATTGAACATTGATGAGATAATGGAGGCGGATGAGATCTTTTTGACAAATGCCATCTCGGGTATAAAATGGGTAAGGGAGTTCCAGGGAAAGGCGTTTAGAGGGGAGCAGACGGCGATTATATATCATGAGCATGTGAAGGCTATCTGGAAGTAAAAAGTCAAAATTCAAAAGGACGTGATGGGCGGAGAGGTCCATCTTAAGGAAGTCAAAATTAAAAATTAAAAAGTCAAAAAGACGTGATAGGAGGAATGTTCCGTCATTACAGGAAAGACGGGATTGGTTAATTGAACGAATATTCGAATCGATTAGAACAGAATCGTACTCGATTCGAATATTCTCATTTAGGGTGTGGTATTCACGATTGACGATTCACGTTGTTCATTCCGTTTTCAAACTCTTCACGGGATTGGCGTTCGCTGCTGTAATTGTTTGCACACAAATAAGCAACGCAGTTATCAATCCCAGACATGCAATTGAAATGATAAATGGTAATGCCGTTATATCAATTCTGTATGCATAGCCTTCCACCCAGTGATTCATGATAATGTAGGCTAGCGGACAGGCAATCACTCCGCCGATTAATATCACCAATAAAAATTCTTTTATGAATAATGCAACGATGCCTGCCACCGAAGAACCCAGTACTTTTCTTATGCCGATTTCTTTTGTTCGTTTTTGAACGCTTAGCGAAATCAGGCCCACTACACCCAGCAAAACAATTATTAAAGCGAGTATAGTTGCTGTGTAGGAAGCTTTCTTTAATTGTATTTCTGATCTGTAGAGACTCGCCAGCGTGTCATCCATGAATTTATATTCGAATGGTGCGCCGGGCATTAATGAGGACCATTTCTTTTGTATCGCATCAATGCTTGTGGCAATATTGCCTGGTTTTAATTTGAATGACATATAGCGATAAATAGGCGCAAACTGGACATTCAAAAAAACAATTGGCGCAACCTTTTGCTGCATGGAGCCAAAATGAAAATCATTTGTAACGCCTTTAATGACAAATACGGTCGGGTCGCCCGGAATTCTTACCTGTTGCCCGATTGCTTCGCTTATATTCTCCCAGCCCAGTGCACGAACAGCAGCTTCATTTAAAATTACCTTTCCCGAATCCAATGCATGACCGTCAAAAAATGAACCGGCACGCAATGGTATTTGATATACGGTCAAGTAATTTTCATCTGTTGTTAATGCCTGCGTTGTAATGGCTTTCGAAGAATCGGTTCCAAATTTGTAAATACCGGCTGAGCCGCTGTTGTTGCCGTTGGGTATTTCATACGAAAGTGAAACATTGTTTACTGTTGATACATCGGCGAGCCGGTTGCGTATATTTTCCATTTTATTTACACCCGCTTGCGTCCAGTCGCGAGGTAATTGTGCCGAAAGAATATAATCTTTGCTATAACCCAGATCATTACTTAAAAAAAGATTTACCTGTTGTGAAATAATGATAGCTCCAATGAAAGCGATAGATGCAATTACAAACTGAAAACCCACCAACGATTTACGCATCAGTACATTTTCTTTAGCAGATGGCTTGCCTTTTAATGATTCAACAGACTTTAAAGACGACAATACAAATGCAGGGTAAATACCCGCGATAAAGCCAATTACCAATACAAACAAAACAGGGAATAGAATATAATAGACAGGAAAACTGCTGAGTGAGGGAACAGGATGTATTAATATGCTGCTAAACAAATCTTGGGTAAGCAAATAAATTACAAATGCAAACAGCGTCGCGATGAAAGCAATAATAATAGATTCGGTGAGAAATTGCACTATCAATTGCTTTTTCATTCCACCCAATACCTTTCTGATACCAATCTCTTTCATTCTCGATGCTGATCGACTGACAGACATATTGATGAAATTGATAATTGCCATAGAGAGAATGAACAATGCGATTGCCGATAAGGTATAGAGCATTTTACTTATCAAACCATTATTTGCGCCGAGATAAAGATCTTTTAAGGAAACAAGTTCGGGTTTCAGGTCGACGGTAAACGGAGGGCCATTTTGTTTAATAAGACGCGCAATTGGTTCTTCGAGCTCCTTTGGCGAAATACCTTTTTGCAACTCAATTAAATTTACAATGAAAGGGTTCTGCCAGCTCATATTTCGCCCGAAGAAATCAAGGTTGTCTGTTGATACATAAAAATCACCTGGATAATTGTCAATAAGACCTGTGACAGAATTATTTTTAAGTTCTTTCAAAACACCCGTAACAAGAAAATCATGTTTGGTACCTGAAAAGCTTTCAATGGTAATTGTTTGCCCAACAATATCCGTTTTCCCAAAATATTTCTTTGCTTTAGCTGCAGTGATAACAGCGGTAAATGGTTGATGCAATGCGGTGCCGGCGTCACCAGACAATAAGGGAAAGCCATACATATTCAACATGGTGCTATCGCCAATCTGTATATTTTCACGAAAACTTTTATTGCCTTTTGAAACATTGGAGGTAATGCCATCGTAACGGTAATAATTGGCGACCAGGGCAGGATAGTTTTCTTTTAATGCCTTTCCTAAAGGTCCCAATGTTGCCTGGTAGTAACCTTGATTTGGGTCTTTCCACTTGCTTTCAATGATGTAGTGCCGGTCTGCATTTTTTAAATTGGTATTTACCTGTAATTCTTTCCAGACGTAAGCGCCGATCAATAGTGTAAAAGCAATTCCAACAGACAGGCCAATAATGTTTACCGCGGAGTAGAAGCGGTTTTTGAGAATATTTCGCAATGCGGTCTTGAAATAGCTTCTTAACATAGTGGAGGTATTATAAGGTGGTCAGCCGGGAAAGGTCAAAAAAAATGCCATCTACTTATAACCCTGAAAGGCAACCAGGTGCGAACCTATACAAAGGAGAAATGTACGGTTTTGATACAATAGCCGTTCACTTATGGATATTTCCGTACCTGAAGGCATTAAAGAAACAGGCTTTCTTCCTCCTGGATATCGAGTCCGTTCATGCTCCTGTAAACGCCAAACAAGGTTTGAATGGCGGACTTTCCTTCTTCCCCCAGGGCGCGGGAATAATCATTTACATAGAGATCGATGTGTTGTTTCATTACATCTTCGCTCATCTCCTGCGAATGCTGTTTTACATAGTCTGTGATGAGGGGATAGTTGGAGAAGGCATACGCGAGGCTCTTGCCGATGAGTTCATCCACCTTCCGGGCCACGGATATCTTCACGGACTGGCTGATGGCGATGCCGCCGAGCGGGATGGGGGCGTTCATTTTCTCTTCCCAGTATTCACCGAGATCGACCACCTTATGTAATCCTTTCTGCTGGTAGGTGAACCTGTTCTCATGAATGATGACGCCTAATTGAGTGGCTCCGGAGAGCACTGCCTCTTCAATGGCGGAGAAGATCATGTATTTTTTATCCTTCGCCTGTGGGTAGGCGAAACTGAAGAGAAGATTGGCGGTGGTATTGGCGCCGGGGAGCGCGATGCTGGCTTCGTTGATTGTAGCGGAATCCTTATCGACCGGCTCTTTGGATAGAAGCAGGGGGCCGACGCCTTTTCCCAGGGCGCTGCCTGCATTCAGCAATACATAATTTTCGAGTGAGCGGAAGAAGGCGGGGAAGCTCAGCTTGGTGATGTCCAGCTTTCCTTCCAGGGCCCATTGATTGAGGGTCTCCACGTCTTCGAGGACGGGTTCAAATTCCAGTCCGCCGGTATCGATCTTATTATTGACGAGTGCATCGAAAATGAAGGTGTCGTTGGGGCAGGGAGAAAAGCCGAGCGTAAGTTTCATGTAGGGTTTCTTATTGATCTGGCAAAGATAGCAGGTCTTGGGAGGCAAGTCAAAATTCAAAAGTAAAAAGTAAAAAATAGACACTACGCAACAGTGTTTTAACTTCTGTTCGAGCAGGCTCTATTTTTTACTTTTGAATTTTGACTTTTGACTTGCTGGCGTAAGCCTAAGTTATATTGAAGTGATCAACTGGATCAATTCATGGTTAAGATTGGCGATGGCTTCTTTCATCTTCCATTTCTTCTTATTCCGTTCGCCGGCATAGTTGGAGATGCTTCTGAGTTGGAGGAAGGGGATGTTTTCCATGAGGCAGGTATAATGGAGGGCGGCGCCTTCCATGGATTCTACGGTGGGATTGAAGCGGTCGGTATAGCGAAGGATGGTTTTTTTGGAGGTACTGATTTGGTTGACGGAGATGGCGGAGACTTTTTTCAGGCGGCTTTTCCGGAGCAGATCTTTGTGTGGGTTTACGAGCCAGCCATTCTTATAGGGAAATTGATTGGGCTTCATCAACCCCAGATCGAAAAGGGTGAGCAGTGTTTTCTTTTCTACCACGCCCTGGTCGGCGATGGTGTCTTTAGTAATCATGGTTACTTCCCCCAATTTGATGGACGTGTCGAAGCATCCGCCGATACCGGCCTGGATCACGAGCTGCGGTCTTTTTATGGCAATCTGCTTCTGCAGGTGATAGGTGGCGGCGGTGAGGCCGATGCCGGTGATGAGCACGTCCAGTTCCAGCGTACCGGCACGCGCGGTGTTCTCCTCGCGATACCATTCCAGGAAGGGAGCTATTTCGAACGGCGTGGCGGCGGCGAGGAGACAGGTCATTTGGTGTGATTAATGGTGCAAATGTCGGGATTCCGGGGCCAGTCCTATCCTGCTAATACAGATTTTTGAAACTGAACACTTGCACGGTTCATGAGTTTGGAAGATATAGTTAACTTGGGTAGGGAAGTGCAAGAGAAAAGGGACATCAATAACAAGGATATTAGTGAACAAAAATGTTACTATAGACCAGCTTTATAACTTAAGGGAAGATACCGCCCTCCCTGCGGGTTTGATTTTAAAAATTGACCTTCTTCTTCAAGCAATGACAGACTGGCCATCAAGAATTGATTCGGTAAGTAATTTCTTAGTTGAAGTGAAGTATTTTTTAAAAATTGATAATCTGGATCATAAATCAATTTCTTTGAAAATGAATGAACTGGATGCTGCACAATACGCCTGGCAACTTGAATCCTTATCAAGTGTAATTGATATTTTAGAAATAGAGAAGTATAAAAATTTCGAGAGTATAATTGATGATCTTGTTTCAGAAACGGGGAGTCAAATTGAAGAGAGGTTCATATAAAAAAAGCGATTGGTTGAATAATTTTTCCTTAATGTAATTTCAATTTATGCCTAAAAGATTTAATGACTCAGGAAATACGGCAGTATTTACTACCAAATTTATTCTTAACAATGGAAAAGACATTACTACCGTTCATCATTATGAGGAAGATGGTGCCTGGCAGTTTTCCAGCAGCGACGAGATTGGAGACTTTGAAGAAGCGGCGAGGGTTGTAAGCCTGGACGAGATCGTAAAATTGGATGATACTCTTTTGGAGATCTCCGACCTGCCAGAAGGATTTATGGCCTTTAGAAATAGCAAAATTGATAAATGGGAGATTAAGAAAATACAGATTTCAAACTAGGGCACTACCCGATTCCGGGAATAATCGCCGATGTATTAACTTTGCGTTTCATTTGAAAGACTATGGTGTACCTGACAAGAGTTGAGCATTTCAATGCCGCGCATAAATTATACAACCCCTCCTGGAGTCATGATAAGAACGAGGAGATATTTGGAAAATGCGCGAACGAGAACTGGCACGGGCATAACTACGAACTGCTCGTTACGGTAAAGGGAAAACCGGATCCCGATACGGGCTTCGTATTCGATGTGAAGCAGCTGAGCAATATCATCAAGGAGCATATCACGGAAAAACTGGATCATCGCAACCTGAATGTGGATGTGGACTTCATGCAGGGGAAGATGTGCAGCACCGAGAACCTGGCGATGGCCATCTGGCAGCAGTTGCAGCCACAGTTGCCGGCCGGGACTGCACTCCATGCCATCAAGCTCTATGAGACGCCGAGGATATACGTGGAATATTTTGGGGAATAACGCCGTGAGGCGAACTAAATCCGGGGCAGGGCGTTTATGACTAACCCGCCATATTCGAGAATACCGGCAGGAATATCTTCGTAATTTGATGTATGAGTAAGGAAGTAGCTGTATATCGCAGGGAGCATTTCAACGCCGCTCACCGTTTGTCCAATCCCGCCTGGGACGAGGCAACGAATGACCGCGTATTCGGGAAGTGCGCGCTGCCTCACTACCATGGTCACAACTACGAGTTGGAGGTGAAGGTGGTGGGAATGCCGGATCCGGACACGGGCTATGTGATGGACCTGAAAATATTGTCCGATATCATCCGCCGGGAGATCCATAGCCGGTTCGATCATAAGAATCTCAATCTCGATACAGTAGAATTCAAAGAGCTTAACCCGACCGCCGAGAACATTGTGGTAGTGATATATGAACTGTTGCGTCCCTGTATCGATAAGGAGAAACGACTGCAGGTGCGGCTGTATGAAACACCACGGAATTTTGTGGAATACCCTGTGACAATCTGATCTCATACGATATTCGCTTGTTCGCAGTATTGTTAACTTACCATTTATTCAAACGATCAAATCGACCTATGGCTTATTCCAAGACCGATAACTACGACGAAGCGACAACAGCGGCGCTCAGCACTAATTATAAAAATATCCTCGACTTGCTCGGCGAAGATTCAAATCGCGAAGGATTGTTGAAGACGCCCGAGCGCCTGGCCAAGGCGATGCAGTTCATTACACAGGGATATCAACTGGATGCGCACGCCATTCTTAATTCCGCAAAGTTTCATGAACCGGTCAGCGAGATGATCGTGGTAAAGGATATCGAACTCTATAGCATGTGCGAGCATCATATGCTTCCCTTCTTCGGCAAGGCGCATATTGCCTATATTCCCAATGGATGGATCACGGGCTTGAGCAAGATAGCCCGGGTGGTAGACGTTTATTCCCGCCGCCTGCAGGTGCAGGAGAGACTGACGGTGGAGATAATGAACGCGATCAAGGAAACGCTGAATCCCCTGGGGGTTGCGGTCGTTATCGAGGCCCAGCATCTTTGTATGATGATGCGCGGTGTGCAGAAACAAAATTCCGAGACGACCACCTCCGCTTTTCATGGAGAATTCCAGAAGAACTCCAGCCGTAGCGAGTTTTTAAAGCTTATATCCTCCAACCTGAGTCGGCGGTGATAATTTGTTTATTGTGCCATAAAGATTTTGTTTCTTAAAACCTTTGTGGCATTTTTGTTCGTATTAACCACCAGCAGTATGAAGCACGCCTTCGTTTTTCCCGGCCAGGGTTCACAGTTCCCGGGAATGGGGAAAGAGCATTATGATACGAGCGCTTTTGCCAAAAAATTATTCGAGCAGGCGAATGAAGTCCTGGGCTTCCGGATCTCCGATGTCATGTTCACAGGAACAGATACCGATCTGAAGGAGACCAAGGTGACACAGCCGGCGGTTTTTCTTCATTCTATCATAGCATTCAAGAGTATCGATGGAGCGCGGCCTGATATGGTGGCTGGTCATTCACTTGGAGAATTCTCGGCGCTGGTTGCCAATGGCACACTGAGTTTCGAGAGCGCCCTGGAGTTGGTCACCCTTCGCGCGAGGGCGATGCAGAAGGCTTGCGAAATGAATCCATCTACCATGGCGGCCATTCTTGGTTTGGCCGATGATACGGTAGAAGAGATATGCGCCATAGTGCAGCAGGAGACGGGTGAGATAGTGGTGCCGGCGAATTATAATTGTCCGGGCCAACTCGTCATCAGCGGATCGTTAAAAGGAATAGATATTGCCTGCGAGAGAATGAAGGCCGCGGGAGCCAAGCGTGCCCTGGTGCTGCCGGTTGGAGGTGCATTTCATTCACCCCTGATGGAGCCGGCGAAGGATCAACTGAAGGCGGCGATAGAGGCAACCACTTTTCATACACCGACGTGTTCCGTGTACCAGAATGTAGCTGCCCGTGCGGTATTCGATAAGGAAGAGATCAAGCAGAACCTGATCGATCAGCTGACGAGTGCGGTACGATGGACGCAAAGCGTGCAGGCCATGATAGCAGATGGCGCTTCCACATTTACGGAAGCCGGGCCGGGTAAGGTTTTGCAGGGCCTGATATTGAAGATCGATAAGACGATGCAGGTAGACGGAGTGAGCTGATATTTCTCATACATCGATGGAGCAGTTAAGCCAGCCCGCATCGATCTTCGCATTGTATTTGTTATAAAAATTTATTGCCGGCTCATTCCAATCGAGCACCTGCCACACCATTCGCTTCAACCCTCTCTCTTTTACTTCCGAGATAAGCTGGTCGAACAACAATTTACCGAGTCCTTTTCCCCTGCTTTCATTCGTCACTATGAGATCCTCCAGGTACAGGGCCTGTCCCTTCCAGGTAGAATAGCGCAGATAATAGAGTGCAAAGCCGTGCACGATGCCATCTACTTCGGCCACGAAGGCCCACCAGACGGGAGCGACACCAAATCCATTTTCAATAAAATGATCCAGCGAAACGGTTACTTCCTGCGGAGCCCTTTCATATTCGGCGAGTTCTGCTACCAGTTCCATGAGCCTGGGGCAGTCTTCTTTGACTGCCCGGCGAACAATAATTTCCATTAGCGAATTTAGAGATTAATCTGTAATCCCGCTATGATGCCAACGGAACTGAAAGGCAATGAATACCCGGTTTCCTTGCGTGGTTGGTCACTATCGTAGAGCTGGTACTTGAGTTTCCTGACATAGATCGTTTCCTTTGCACTCCTGCTGTAAGTGTCTATCTGTTCAACCCCATTTAATAAATCGCTGGTAGTGGTCATTTTTTTTGCCTGTATGGAAATGGCGCGGATCTGCAAGGCTGTAAAGAAAGTAAGGTGTTTATTGATCGAGGGTGCTATTCCCAGCGAGGAGCTGGCTCCCAGTGTGTGTTTGACTGTCACGGTCCGTTTGCTTATTCCCGACTGACCCGGACCGAAGCCAGAGGTAGTGTAGGCGACATTCGTCCGCAGCCGGCCATAGGCAGGTACGATGACGCCGAAGCTGGCCCAGGGATTGAGTTTGTTACCGGCTATTTTAAATACCATTGAAGGAATGATGAAGAACTGATCGGATTTCCATTTTGTTTCTTCGGAATAGTTATAGTCGATGGAATTAGTATGCGTCGAGCCTTTTACCGGGGGTGCCGTTCTTGCATAGTCCACATCGACCGCAAATCCAAACCAGGATCTCAACCAGTGCTGGTAGCCGGCAGTGAGTCGAATTCCTCTTCCGAGACTTGCGTCTACCTTCCGGGAGGAAGAGGCATAGTTGTTATACAAGTTGATGTTTAGTAGTGTCTGGCCGGCCGTAGAGAAATGGTACCCGGTGCCGAAGCGAAAGGAGGATTTCTGCGCCATGGCGAGGTGAACGAACATAAAGAATAAGACGACCAGGTATAATTTTTTCATACGTTAGTTTTTCCGTACGACAACTATACGATAACTAACGTTGCACTGAATACGTCCAATTTTGAGCGGACGATGAAAGTCTATAGCGCCTGTGTCAGATCATTGATGATATCCTGTACATTCTCGATACCGACATTCATGCGGATGAGGCCATCGGTGATGCCATATTTCTCGCGCTGTTCTTTCGGTACGCCATAGTGCGTCATGGAGGCGGGATGCGAGAGAAGCGAATCACAGGTGCCGAGAGAGACGGTGCGGATACACATCTTCAATTTATTCATGAAAGAAATGCCTCCCTGGAGTCCTTCCTTCAATTCAAAGCTCAGCATGGCGCCGGGGTGTCGCATTTGTTTCAGGGCCGTATGAAAATCGGGGTGGGAGGAGAGTCCGGTATAGTTGACCCTGGCAATGGCGGGATGTTGCTCGAGGAAATTAGCGACCTCCACTGCATTATGACAATGGCGCTCCATTCTTACTTCGAGCGTCTTCATCCCATTGATCAATAAAAAAGCATCGAATGAGTTGGAGTTGCCACCCAGCATGCGGTGGAGCTTTGTGACCTTCGTACTCATTGCCTCGATGTCTTTTCCCAACAGGATACCACCGATGGCAGTACCATGGCCATTGAGAAATTTGGTAGTGGAGTGGACGATGAAGTCCACATCATATTTGAAAGGCTGCTGAAGATAAGGCGTGGCGAATGTGTTATCGCATGCTACGAGCAGTCCGTATTGCCGTGCGAGCTTTGTCAATTCTTCGATGTCAACACACTGGATCGTCGGGTTGGCCGGAGTCTCGATATAAAGCAGGCGGATAGCGGGATCGTTCTTCATTGCATCCTCTGCTTTATTGAGATCGCGGAGATCGACTATCACCGGTTCGATACCAAGAGGAGGAAGCACCTTATGGATGAGTTCTTCCGTTCCACCATAGAGAGAGAAATGAGACAAGACCTTATCGCCGGCCTTGAGTGCATGAAGCATGAGCGTGGAGATGGCCGACATGCCGGAGGAGTGAAGAATACCCTTTACTTCTATGCCGAGGCCGAATGTCTCCAATGCAGCGATCTTCTGTTCTGCCTCGTGAAGAGTAGGATTTCCCCAGCGGCTATAGATGAACCCATCTTCTTTTCCGCTGAACCGGCGCATGCCCTGTTCTGCATTGTCGAACACGTAGGTGCTGCTTGCATAGATGGGAACGAGATGAGCATAATTGGGGTCTTGCGTGTGGCCTGCATGAATGGCGGCGGAACTGAAACCTGTCAGAGGAAAATCCTTATCCATAGATCAAAATTGAATGAACGTCAAAAATAGTTGTTTAAAAATGAATGGATCGACCCCGGCATGAATTGATGGTATAAAAAAAGCGGCTGAATGAGCCGCTGGGTATGAATGAATATTTCAATCAACTATTGTATGCCCATTTGACGAGCGTAGCGCCCCAGGTGAATCCGCCACCGAAGGCGGCCAGTACAATGAGATCGTCTTTTTTGAGTCTTTGTTCCCATTCCCAGAGGCAAAGTGGAATGGTGGCGGCAGTGGTGTTGCCATATTTCTGGATATTGATCATCACTTTTTCTCTCGGCAGGCCAATGCGGTTTGCAGTGGCATCGATGATGCGGAGATTGGCCTGGTGAGGAACAAGCCAGGCAATATCATTGCCGGTGAGATTATTTCTTTCCAGTAGTTCGGCGCTTATGTCGGCCATGCCCTTCACGGCAAATTTGAAAACGGCCTGCCCTTCCTGGTAGGCGAAGTGTTCGCGGTTGGTGACGGTCTCAATGGTGGCCGGATAGGCAGAACCACCGGCCTTCATGCGCAGGTAGTGGCAACCGCTCCCATCGCTTCTCAGCAGGCTGTCCTGGATGCCATATCCCTCTTCGCTCGGTTCCAGTAAAACTGCCCCTGCTCCATCTCCGAAGATGATGCAGGTGGTGCGATCGGTGTAATCTACGATGGCGCTCATCTTATCGGAGCCGACGACGACCACTTTCTTGTAGCGCCCACTTTCTATCAGGGTGGCACCAAGGGTCAGGGTGTACAGGAATCCCGAGCAGGCGGCGCTGACATCGAATCCCCAGGCATTTTTGGCGCCTATCTTGTCGCAGACAATATTGGCGGTAGCGGGGAACACCATGTCGGGCGTAACGGTTGCAACGATCAGGCAGTCTATCTCCATGGGGTCGATGCCTCTTTTCTCACAGAGCTGCCTCACGGCGGGAACGATCATTTCAGAAATGCCCATTCCTTCGCCTTTCAGGATCCTTCTTTCCTCAACTCCCGTACGGGTTCGTATCCACTCGTCGGTGGTATCCACCATTTTCTCCAAATCGGCATTGGTAAGTTTGTCCGGTGGAACATATCCTCCTACACCGGTGATTGAAGCGGAAATCTTATTAATCATGATCCTGGGGTTGGGAATTTAAAGTGGGCAAAGTTAAGGGACAATTCATGAAACGTGAGTCGTCAATCTATAGTCGTGAATCGTGAAACGTCAATCGTGAATAGCCTCCGTGCTTAGAATTTCCCCCAAAGGTCTCGACGGCAGCGTTAAGGGCTAATCGGTAATCGTCAATATAAGAGTTGATGATTCGCCTTAATAAGCGACCCTTGGCCCAGCGGGGCAACATGTCAACCTGCAAAATCATCCAAAATATATTTCGTATCATCAATGTCATGCATGGTTTACAATTTCGGGTATTCTTCTCTGAACATGTTGCCCCGCTGGAGCAAGGGTCACCTGCGTTTGGTGGATGCTACAATGTTGACCCTCTCTACCAGCAACGTGAACCGTCAACAAAACAACCTCCGATTGCCGTCGAGACCTTTAGGGGAAATTCTAGGCACGGAGGCTATTCACGATTGACGACTCACGATTCACGTTTGCAATTGACGACTCACGATTCACGTTTGCAATTGACGATTCACGTTTTATGTTACATTCGCACAAATGATAGCTTATCTAAAAGGCGATTTCGTGCATAAAACACCGGCCTCGGTGCAGGTTGATGTGAACGGTATTGGGTACGATGTTCAGATCAGCCTCAATACCTATTCGCGCATCCAGGCTCTTGACAAGGGATTGCTGCATACCATTCTCATTGTGCGGGAAGATGCACATATCCTGTATGGTTTTTTTGACCCGGCGGAAAAGGAAATGTTCCAGATGTTGACCAATGTTTCGGGGATAGGGGCCTCCACGGCCAGGGTCATGCTTTCTTATATGAAACCAGACGAATTGGCGAAGGCCATCGTCCAGTCTGACGTCCGAACCCTGGAAGGGGTGAAAGGGATCGGAAAAAAGACGGCGGAACGAATCGTTTTGGAGTTGAAGGACAAGCTGAGCAAGCATCCCCTCGAAACAAATATTTCACCTATGAAAAACAATACTTTGCATCAAGATGCGTTAAATGCTTTGACAGCTTTAGGCATCAATCGGACGGCTGCTGAACAGGCTCTGAAAAAGACGCTTGCATCGGAACCGGACCTGCTTGTAGAGGAGCTGATCAAAAAATCCTTACGTATCCTCTGATAGCCAATTATTTCTGGAACTAATTGATGCTGAGAATCACTTGAACCCCAAGACTGCTCATATCCTACCGATACTAATCGCTATTGCCTTCTCGATACTTCATCCGGGCGAGGCATCGGCACATTTCTTCAATAACCAGATCCCAGCCCGGGACACTACAGGAAAAGATACACTGCATTACCCCCTACATGACCGGCATGGAGATCCTTACAGCGATCCAAACAGGAATACCTTCGACCTTCGCGATACGGCATTCATCAAAAAGAACGTAGAATATGATCCATTGACGGGTCAGTACTACATCATCGAGAAGATAGGCGACAAGAACTACCGCACGCCCGTTTCCTTTTCGAAGGATGATTTCCTGCGCCTGCAGGGCCGGAAGGATGAGACCGACTATTTCAGGAAGCGCTCCGATATGTTGTTTGATATGAACCGGCGACTGTTCAAACCGCAGTTCCAGACCTCCCCCAGCTGGTTCAACCGGATCGTTGGTGTCGGCAAAGTGGACATCAGGCCCTCCGGGTATGTTGACATCCTGGCTGGCTACCAGGGACAGAACATCAAGAATCCCACCCTGCCGGAAAAGGCGAGACGGAATGGCGGCCTCGATTTCAACATGAATGCACAATTGCAGGTGGATGCCAAGATCGGGGACAAGCTCAACCTGCCCATTAATTATAATACCCTCGCCAATTTCGAGTTCGATAATCAGCTCAATCTTAGTTACCAGGGCAAAGACGACGAGATCATCAAGCAATTCCAACTGGGAAATGTGAGTTTCGCCTCGAAGAGCACTCTCATCCCCGGCGCGCAGTCGTTATTCGGCATCAAGACACAGGCACAATTCGGGAAATTATTTGTGACGGGCGTATTGGCAAACCAGCGGTCCCAAAGACAGTCTCTCCAAATGCAGGGAGGAACGGCTACCCAGACCTTCAGCCTTAAGGCCGATGAGTACGAGGAAAACCGCCACTTCCTGCTGGCCCAATATTTCAACCGGAATTATAACAAGGCCATGAGCCAGCTGCCGGTAGTGAATTCGAATGTGCAGATATTGCGAATGGAAGTCTGGGTCACCAACCGCACCGGCGCCACTACCGACACGAGAGATATCGTGGCCCTGATGGATCTGGGTGAAGGCCAGCCATTCGGTCCGTGGGGTGGAACCGGCAGTGCGACTTCCTTACCCTACAACGCCATCAACAACCTGTACCCGTTGTTGACAAACAATATTGCCAACCGTAATTCGAGTACGGTTCAGAGTTTCCTCACCAGCAACGGCCTGGCGGCGGTACAGGATTTTGAAAAGACATTCGCCAGGAAATTGCAGCCATCCGATTATTATTTCAACCCGCAGATAGGATTTGTCTCGCTAACGCAGCCTCTTCAACCCGACGAAGTATTAGGCGTAGCCTATCAATACACCTACAACGGGCGGGTGTACCAGGTAGGGGAATTCTCGCAGGACGTGCCACCGGATTCCTCCGGCACTACGCAAAAAGTATTGTTCCTGAAATTATTGAAGGCTACTTCTCAGCGGACCAATCTTCCTATCTGGGACCTGATGATGAAGAACGTTTATTCGGTAGGGTTTGGCCAGTTGGATCGTACCGACTTCAAACTGGATATCCTGTACGAGGAGCCCAGTCTCGGCGAGAAAAGATATTTACCACCGACGGATGTTCTATCGCAATACCAGGGCCAGCCGCTTCTGTCGCTGGTGAACCTCGACCGGTTGAATAACCAAAATGATCCGCAGCCGGATGGCGTTTTCGATTTTATAGAGGGATTCACCATGCTGTCCTCTATGAGCCGTGTGATATTCCCTGTGCTCGAACCGTTCGGTCATGACCTCGATTATGTGTACAGTACGCAGGCGCAGCGGGACCAGTTCCTGTATTACCCGCTTTACGATACCATCAAGGCGATCGCCCAGACTTTCGCCAACCTGAACCGGTTCAAACTTACCGGGCGGTCGAAGTCGTCCTCGCAGGGAACGGGAGAATACCAATTAGGCTTTAATATTCCGCGGGGTTCGGTGACGGTAACAGCCGGTGGGCAGACCTTGCAGGAAGGAGTGGATTACGATATCAACTACGATCTCGGAACGTTGAGGATCGTAAACCAGTCCATCCTCAATTCGGGTGTACCGGTGAATGTGAATTATGAGAACCAGGCGGCCTTCGGCATACAACAGCGAAATTTTATGGGGGTGCGCCACGATTATTTTGCCAATAAGAAATTGACCATTGGTGGAACATTCGCCAAACTCGGCGAGCGTCCTTTCTTTATTAAGCAATCCTATGGCGAGGACCCCATCCGGAATAAGATGTATGGCCTCGATGTGGACTACAAGAGCGACTTGCCACGCCTGACGAAGCTGCTCGACAAACTTCCTTTCTATTCAACGAAGGCAACCTCGTCTATTACCGCCTATGCGGAAGCAGCGGTGCTCGATCCCGGCCATGCCCCGCAGATCGGCAAGGGCAGCGAAGGACAAGCCTATATCGATGACTTTGAAGGAACGCGTTCTGCAATAGATCTCCGCTTTCCGCTGATAAGCTGGAACCTGGCTTCGGTGCCGCAGGGAGATGGATTGTTTCCCGAATCCGCCTTGAACAACGACCTCGCCAGCGGGTATAACCGCGGTAAGCTCGCCTGGTATAATATCGAACCCGTATTGCAGGAGAAGAGTAATACAAATAACCCGCTGCGCGGCGACCTGGAAGGGCTTTCACTCCCGGAGACGCGGCAGGTATTGAACCAGGAAATATTTCCACAACGTACCACAGACTTTGGTCAGAACCTGCTCACTACTTTCGATCTTTCATTCTATCCCAAGGATAAGGGACCTTATAACTTCGAGACCCGTGCGGGCCGCGTGAATGCAGACGACAGGCTCATCAACCCGCGCCAGACCTGGGGCGGTATCATGAGGAATATCGACCAGACGGACTTTGAAACGAGCAATATAGAATACATCGAGTTCTGGATGCAGAACCCATACATCAGGAATAATTCGAACCCGAATGGTGGTCAGCTTTACTTTAACCTGGGTACCATTTCCGAAGATATCCTGCGCGATGGAAAACGGCAATACGAAAATGGACTTCCTACTCCGAACCTCAATGCGCCGGTAGATAATACCAGTGTATGGGGCAAGGTGCCTTCAAACCCATTGCAGGTAACCAATGCATTCAGCAATGATCCCGCCGACCGGCAATACCAGGATGTAGGCTTCGATGGACTAACGGACGACGAGGAAAGAACGAAGTTCAGTAACTACCTGGCGAGTCTGCAGGGAATCGCTAACCCTGCCGCCTATGCGAGGGCGTTGAATGACCCGGCTGCGGATAACTTCCGACCGTACCGCGATGGAAGTTTTGACGCAGCGAAGACCGGCATACTGGGCCGCTACAAGGACATCAATAACCCGCACGGAAATTCGCCTATCTCGAATAACAGCAGCCAGTTCGTAAATGCTTTCACTCAATACCCCGACGCGGAGGAATTGAATAGAGACAATACACTGAATGAGGCGGAAGAATATTTTGAATACAAGGTGGATGTGAAGCCGAATATGACGGCGGGCTCTAATTTTATCACGGATGTGAGAAGCGTGGAAGTAAAACTCGCCAATGGTACAACGCGGCAGGAGCAGTGGTATCTCTTCCGGATACCGGTCTCGGAATACCAGACCAAGGTGGGGAATATTCCCGATTTCAAATCGGTCCGGTTCATCCGTATGTTCATGACGGGATTCGATGATTCTGTAACACTTCGCTTCGGCAAGCTGGAATTGGTAAGGAACCAGTGGAGGAAATTCCAATATAATATCGACACGACGGGGCAGTATAAGAATCTTGCCGTTCCCGATCCGGTTGAATTCAATACCCTCGCGGTTAACCTCGAGGAAAACGATCAGCGGCAGCCTATCAACTACGTCATTCCTCCGGGTATCGATCGTCAGCAACAGCTCAGCAATAACAATGTACAGTTGTTCCTCAATGAGCAGGCGCTGAGCGTGCAGTTATGCAATTTGCCACGCAATGAGTCGCGCGGTGTTTTCAAGACAATGAATCTCGATATGCGGCAGTACGGCAAGATGAAAATGTTCATCCACGCCGAAGGCAGGGGAAGCGATAATGCGATCTCCGATAATTCACTGACCGCAATCGTGAGAATAGGTAACGACTTCCAGGGAAACTATTACGAGATAAGGATCCCGCTGAAGAAGACGAATTGGGGGGAGAGGGATAGCCTGAGGGTCTGGCCGGAGGCAAACAATCTCGACTTCGATCTGCAGGAACTCACCACTCTTAAGTCGCGACGCAACCAGTCGGGCGCTTCTCCTTCACAATACTACCGGGAGACCATGCCGGACGGCCGGATCTATGCGGTAATAGGAAATCCGAATTTGGGTGAGGTGAAGGGTATGCTGCTATCCGTTGAGAATACCAGTCTTGATAATGCCTGTGCGGAGGTCTGGTTCAATGAACTTCGCTTCTCCAATCTGGATGAAAAGGGCGGATGGGCTGCACTCGGCAGGGTGGATCTGAAACTGGCGGACCTGGGAAATATCACTCTTGCGGGTACGGCCAGGAGCCGCGGCTTCGGTACGATAGAGCAAAGAGTAAATGAACGCAGCCGCGAGGATATGTACACTTTCGATCTCGCTGCCAATATCGATGCAGGAAGACTTTTGCCGAAACAATTGGGAATCCAGATCCCGGTGTATGCAGGCTTGAGCAATATTACCAGCACACCCGAATACGATCCGTATGACCTGGATATAAAATTAAAGGACAAACTCAAGGTTGCGCCGAGCAATCAAAAGGATTCCATCCGCAACGATGCGCAGGATATTACAACGATAAAAACATTGAATTTTACCAATGTCAAAAAGATAAAGACGGATGGCAAGCGACCGAAGATCTGGAGCGTGACGAATTTCGATTTAAACTATTCCTATATCCAGACGCAGCAGCATAACCCGCTGATCGAAAATTATGAGATAAGACGAACGCGGGGCGCGATAGGATATAATTATGCCCCGCAACCGAGGTACCTGGAACCCTTCAAGCGACTGATCAAGTCGAAGTCCAAATGGTTCCAGTTGATAAAGGATCTGAACTTCAACTATGTTCCATCGCAGTTGTCATTCCGTGCAGACGTATTCCGTCAGTTTGGCGCCACGCGGCCGCGGAATGTAGGCGGTGGTCCGTTCAAGATACCGGAGACCTACGATAAATATTTCACGTTTGACCGCTATTATATCGTGCAGTGGAATCTCACCAGGTCCATCTCGCTCGACTTCACGGCCACCAACAATGCCCGCATAGATGAGCCCTTCGGAAGAATAGATACGAAGGAGGAGAAAGATATCATCAAGAAGAACCTGTTCAAGGGTGGACGGAATACGCAGTATAGCCAGCAGGCCACGCTCGCCTATACCGTGCCGCTGCAGAAGATACCTATCCTCGACTGGACAACACTACGCGCATCTTACACCACGCAATACAACTGGCTTGCAGCTTCCCTTCTCGCAAAAAGCCTGGGCAATACCTTGTCCAATACGCAGACGCGGACGTTGAACGGCGAATTGAACTTCGACCAGTTATATGCGAAATCGAGATTCCTCCGCGCCGTCAACAATGGACCCGCGGATAAGAGCGCCGCGCCAGACAGGAGCAAACAGGCAACGGAAAGGCCGGATTCATCACTGAAGAAATACAGCGATTCTGCGCTGGCGAAGATGACGCCGAAGGAACGGCGGAAGGCGAAGAAAGAGATCCGCAGGCAGCAGAAGGAAGAAAGGAAGAGGCTGAAACGGGAAAATAAGAATGATCCGCCGGAGATCGGGGGCGCCCTGCGATTTGTTACGGGCCTCGCCACATCTCTCAAGAGAGTAGGTCTTCAGTACACCGAAGACTTTGGAACCACTCTTCCGGGATATATGGATAGCACGCGCATTCTCGGATATAACCCGAGCAGCGGACAGCCGCCGTTCGATTTTATCTTCGGCGCACAACTGGATACGAATGGCATCAACCGTCTTGGGGCAAAGGGATTGCTATCGAATGATCCTCTTGTCACGGCCATGATCCAGCAACGGTATAACCAGCATATCAGCGTTACTGCGCTGGCTACGCCGATTCGGGATCTGAATATCGATATCAATTTCGAGAAGATGTTCAGCAAGAATTATTCTGAACTCTACAAGGATACCAGCAACATTGATAATGTCGGCCTCACGCGGCTCAACCCTTATGCAACGGGAAGTTTCAGCATCAGTTATATATCGTACCAGACGCTCTTCAATAAGTTCGATCCGAATGTCGTCTCGCAGACTTTCCGCCAGTTCGAAGCTAACCGGGTGCTGCTATCGCAACGCCTGAAGGGCATCAACCCCAATGCCGGCGCCAATCTTACCGATCCCGATGGATATGTGCAGGGTTACGGCCGGTATGCACAGGATGTGGTGATCCCCGCATTCCTTGCAGCATACAGCAATAAGGCTCCGGGGTCGATCGATCTTTTCAAGAATACGAATCCCAATCTCAATTCGAACCCGTTCAGCAAGCTGATGCCAAAACCAAACTGGACGATCACGTACAATGGGCTGTCGCGGATACCCGGACTGGAAAAGATATTTTCGAATGTTATCATCAAGCACGGCTATCACAGCACGCTTAGCATGAATAGTTTCAACACGGCATTGCTCTTCCAGGATCCGTTCAGGTCGGGCTATCCCTATTTCAGGGATACGATGACGGGTAACTACATTCCCTATTTCCTTGTGCCGAACATCAGCATCATTGAGGCCTTCGATCCGCTTATAGAACTCGATATGACATTTACCAACCAGCTTTCTGCGAGAATAGAATTCAGGAAATCGCGGCAGTTAAGCCTGAGCCTTATTGACTACCAGCTGGCGGAGAACCGCACTTCCGAAGTTACATTCGGATTCAGCTGGAGGAAGAAGGGTGTGCCGCTGGTACGCAAGCTGGGTAAGATGAAGCTGGACAACGACGTGACCTTCCGTTTCGATTTCAGCCTGCGCGACGATGCAACAGCGAATAGCAAACTCGACCAGGACCAGTCGTTCGGAACGGCCGGGCAGAAGGTGATACGCATTGCGCCATCGATCGATTATGTTTTGAATAAGCGGGTGAACCTGAAATTCTATTTTGAGC
>Ga0193753_10000349_pt1 | contig 46162 bp, 77 predicted proteins | sample H1c2metaG_FD_144925 | JGI IMG/M metagenome (GOLD analysis project Ga0193753, IMG submission 144925) | Soil microbial communities from a riparian zone of the East river system, Colorado, United States - H1c2 | ecosystem: Environmental > Terrestrial > Soil > Riparian zone | place: USA: East...
ATGCGGGTCCCGAGGGCGGGGGTCCTCCCCCTGGGCAACCCCTCAGACTACCATACTCGGACCTCAGAGCACAAGCCCAAAGACAAGAGATCTGAGTCACACTGACCTCAACCCGCGCAGCCCACGCTCCCTGCCCTGCGGCACCTGCCCACACCCGTGCCCCTGCTGTCCCTGTGCCTGCACACCCACGCACAGGAGCCCCTGCACCCCGGTGCCCTGCCCTGCTGCCCCTGCACCCCACACAGGGGTACCCACACCCCCGCCCTGTGCCCGTACCACACGCTGAGGTCCACGCACACAGCCCAGCACACCCTCCCCGGTACGCACACCCCAGACAGGGGGTACAGGGCCTCACAGGCCCACACAGGGGGCAGTACGCGCATACGCCCTGGTGGTAGGGGCGGCCTGTGCCAAGGGCCCGGAACGCAAAAAAGCCCGCTCCCAGGGGGTACCTGGGAGCGGGCCCTAAAATCGAGGGTGCGGGGCTAGACCTTTGAGTGACGTCTGTTGATCTCGTCCTGCAAGGCGAGCGTCTGAGTGGCCGTAGGGCCAAGCTCCGCGAGCATGGCAAGTCGACCCGTGGACACGTAGCTGAGAGCGCTACGCATGCTCCGGTAGGAGTCGGTCTTGCGGAGGTACTCCGCGCTGTCGGTGTATTTGCTCATGGCACAAAAGTACCCCCGGCACGAGACCAGGGGTACCGCCGTACGGGTGAATCTCAGAAGTGCGAGTCCAAGACAGAGCGCGCGAGCGTTTGGATTTCGGGCGAAAACCCTCCGGCCTTGACCGCGTACGGCGAGTACGGGTCTGCCCGGATTCCCGTCAGATTCACGAAGTTGGGGCGCAGGAGCGCGGACACGCAGTCAGCCACCAGCTCTTCGGTCCGGATCTCCCCGGTCATCCCCCAGTCTTGGGTGACCTGGGTGTGGGCCCACTCGTGAGCGACGACTGAAAAGACCTTCTCGCAGGGGATCGAGACGTCAAGCGCGACGATGTTCGAGTCGTGCCACGTCAGTCCCCAAGCACCGTCCGACTTCGCGATGTGCGCCCAGATCCAGCGGGTGTCCGGGTCCGCGTGCAAGAACGTCTTGGCATCGGCGAGCACGTTGGCCGCGCAAGGGGTCGGAGCCGCTGTGTCCAGGTCCCTGACGGCTTGGGGTACGGGGATCGCGGCCGGAGCCACTGCGACGACCGTGGGGTGCAGAGCCAGCCCCGCGATGACTGCTGCTCCGCACATCAAGGCGAACATCGCGGCTGCGAGCATCTTGCGAATCATGGTGACTCCCTGGGTTGGTGACGCCAGTCTTGCACGAGCGGGACCGAGCTGTCAAGCGACGTTGCGGACAAACTCCGCGAGGCCACCGTCGTAGCTGCGCTCGATGTGCTTGACCGCCGCTGCGATGCCACCGACGTCGATGCCGCAGTCCCAGCACCAACCGATGGCCTCGGTGATTAGGGGTTCCAGGTTGCCCGAGTCGCGCAGCACGTCGCCCATGACCGGCGCACTCAGGTCCTGGTCGTCTTCAACCACGGTGCACACCCGACTGTGGACGTTGAGGGAGCAGGTGTGCGACTGCGCCATGTACTCGGTGGAGACGGCGTCGCTGGCGACCAGGTACGCGAACCCATCGGCGTCGACGGGCTGGTTGACGCGCCACACGCCCGGGAAGGACTTGACCGTGACCCTGGTGCCCTCGGGCATCTGGTCCTGCGCGGCCAGGGCGTTGAGGCCGTCTGCGATCTTGCGAGCGGTCGTCTCGTCCAAGCGCGAGGCCGATGTGGCCTGGACGTCAAACCCGTCCGGGTCCGAGACGTACCAGTTGCGGCCGGTCTCGCTCTGGTGGACTGTGTACTGCGCGCTGTTGCTCATGGGGCAACCTTCTCAGTACGAGCGCATGGTGTCAAGGATGTGTGACCTAGACCACAACCGCTTGACTCTTCGCTGTCCAAGGGGCAGAGTCGCTCTTGTCAGGCCGGACAGGGACGCAAGCACCGGGCAACCGAGAGTCCCGGACCGCATGATCGCCGACTGAGGCCATGCGGAGCACTGTGCGCTTGACAGACGCCCTGCATCTGGTAGGGTGAGCACTACCAACTCAACAGCGGCACGGCAAGCCACCCATGGCGCGCAGTGCTCGGACCACCCTCGCGGGTCGGACTGCCGGGCACCCACCGCTTTGTGACACAGGTCACGACGACTGGGGCTTGACAGGCCGCTGGGCAGTACGGTAGGTTGAAACCAGACAGACCAGGGCCGGGAAGCAAAGGGCGAAAGTCCCGAGTACCCGCGACACCCGCATGAACGGCACGACCCAACTACATAAGAGCCGCCCCTCTCTACGAACAAGGGGTGCTCACCTCGGTTTAGCTAAGGTTGGACGACCCTGACCGGGGGGAGCGGGAGTAGAAACTCGATCCTCCCGATATAAACACCCGCATCACGGGATTGTTGTGAAACAAACCTGCGGAAGGGAATCCAGAAAGGACCTCTCTCGGTGACTTGAACCCGATGATTGTTGGTGGAGTCGGTTTCCATCCTGGATACGTAAAAGGCTTGAAAAGGTTTCAACGAAAGAGGCTTGGTATGGGCAACATTGCACTCAGTAAAGCTTTCGCGGAGCTGAAGACCGAGAACGAATACGTACAGGACTTTGGTACGTTTTTCGTCTGCGTCAACAAGCTCGGGGGCGGCACGCTAGGAAAAAGCTATGACGGCGGCTGGTGGGTCGTGCTTATGGACTCGGATGCACTGGTCAGGATCGAGCAGTTCCCGGTGAACACGGGCATGCCGCACACCCACGAATGGGTGGCCGAGTGGGTCGCAGAAGACAAGGACTGGTCATGAACGCTCGGATGGAAGAGCTTTGGATCGGTCGCATCCTTCAGCATTGGATGACGGGCGAATACGCCCGCGTCGAGTCGTGGCCGAACAAGTCTGAGGTCCGGGTCCTGGTGCAGACCGGCGACCATGCTGGTCAGACACTAGACATGGACGCTCGTGCAATGCAGTACGACTGGGACGCGATCAACTAGCAGGAAGGCTTGGACCATGGACCCAAGGGCGACTGAGCAGCGCATTATCGAGCTGCTGGCCACCGGCAATACCGACGACTTGACTGAGGCTCGCTATCTGCGAGCCGAGCTGGATCGCTGGCGCTCCCGGGGAGGATTCAAACCTGTAGGCTAGAGGCTTGGGGCGGGACCGGCTTAATCTCCGGTCCCCACCCTAGATTCTGGACAACGGGAAGGCTTGATATGGCTAAGGTAAAAGAGCGATGGGACGGCTCGCGGGAGATCGTGCTCAGCACCCAAGAGGCTCGGGGTTTGCGCTCGCTCTTGGGTGCTGGGGTGGCGGTGCAGTCCGTACAGGAGCTGGGCTTGTGGCAGCTGATCGAACTGTTGGTGTCGGAGGGCGTCGAGCGAACCCACGAGTTTGCAGTCATCGCAGAAGTGCGCTACTAGCCCAGAAGGCTTGAGGCGAGACCGGCCGAAACTCCGGTCTCCCACTCTGGAAATCTGGTCTCACGAGAGGTTTGACTATGAGCGAGACGGCGGAATACCCGAGCATGCGCATCGTTCCGATGTGGCGGGTGTTGGAAGGCGAGTCCGTGGACTCCCCGAGCTACTCGGACGACGGAGATGATGGTTACACGGTCGCTGAGATCCTCGAATTCAAGCGCGAGGATGGTGGCTACGAGGGTCTTCGCCAGTCGATCGAGACGCACGGCCTGGCACAAGGCTACGAGCCGGTGTTCGACGGCGTCACGGTCCGGGAGGGTCACCACCGTATCGCAGCGCTGGTCGACCTAGGCGCGAAGTGGTGTCCGGTAAACGACGGCCGGGACCCGTCTACGCCCTGGAAAGCCCCTGACGGCACGATGCCCGGCATGTGTGCGCACTGCGAAGCCGATGAGTGTGACTGTATGTGGTGATCGGAAGGCTTGGGGCGGGACTGGACGTAATGCCAGTCCTCACCCTGGAATTCCGAACGAAAGGCTCTGACATGGCGCGAGGCAAGACGTACGCTCGACAAGGTGGGCGGGTCACGGTCCGCAAGGCCGGAGGACATCTCATCACGCTAGACTGCAAGGGCAACATCATTTCCGTCAAGACCCGGAAGGCTTGAGAAATGGCCGGACCGCGCACGCTAGAACTTCTCGAACGCAACGGTGGTTTCACGATCAACCACCTTGGCCTGGAAGTAACCAAGGGCTTTGCGGTGTCCACCGACCCCCAGCTAACCCGGGTGATCAAAGACATCGTGACGGCGAGCGAGCTTTTCCAGTATGTCAGTGACAACTTTGATGTACTGGTCGACCCGTACAACGGCAAGGTGTTCGGCGGCTGGCTTGACACCCAAACCGGCTGGACTTACCTCGACGTCATCACTGTGGTGACCGATCGCGAAGAGTCTTTGCGCCTCGCCTCGATGCACGGCGAGATTGCCGTCTACGATCTGGGCACACACGAAGAGATCCGGGTCAATTACCCGAAGTCTGATTTCGTACTGGTTAATGAGGTCTGAAGGTCTTGGACTGGACACCGCATGTCGGTGTCCTTTCCCTGGATAATCAGACGAGAGGTATGATCATGAGCGATATCCGACCCTTGAATGTCATCGCGGCGGAGATTAACGACGATTGGGGCAAGCCCTACTTCGGTGCGGTGCCATACATCCAAGCCATGGGCTACCTGGTTGAAGTCACCGACTACTACGGGGAGGATCTGGGCCGGCACATTGTCGCCTACTTCCTGTCGAACGCGAGCACATGGCGCGGACCCGTCGCCCGTCGAGTCAAGGCGGAATTGAAGTCCATCGTTCGCTGACGATCTTGGACTGAGTACCAACCCGTGTGGTACTCTCTCCCTGGATAATCAGACGAGAGGCAAGGCCGTGAAGCTACTTCAGAAGAACATCAACGCCACGTACCGGGCGGCCACACCGGCCGAGCGAGCCGAGGGAAAGTCTTGGTACTCGACCGCAAGGTCGGTGGCCGAGTCCCTGGACCCTCAAGACCCCGCGCGCGCCGCTGCGGTTATCGCTGTGCTGTCTCCGCAAGTACACTGGGACCGCAATGTCAAGATGGCCGCAGACGCGTACGCAGGCCGAGAAATCAAGGGCCTGGGTGTGAACGCGGCTAAGGCTCGACGCATCGTCGCGGGTGCGGACCCAGACGACGTGGTGTCCGGCCCGAAGGTACGCGCGTTCTGGCACTCAATCGTCAACCCGAGCGACCCGCGATGCATCGTGGTCGACCGTCACGCGTTTGACGTCGCGGCTGGCACGGTGATGGACACCCACGAGCGGGATGCCGTGCTTCAGCAGAAAGGCGTTTACGACTTCGTGTGCAAGCTGTACGTGGACGCAGCTCGGACGCTGTCCAAGGAATTCGGGCCCATCACGCCCGTTGAGGTCCAGGCCACAACGTGGGTCGCCTGGCGGCGCATGAAGAAAGCTTTCGGGCTGTAACATCAGCTCGCCCGGTCCGAACCAACCCGAGAGAGGTATCATGACTGTAAAGCCTTCCGACCTGAAGATCAATGCCCCGAAGGTCGACCCTGTCAAGCGCAGGGGCCGTACCCACGGACTTGGGGAGCGCGACCCCAAGACCTTGCCCGATGGCACCCACCGCCGCGAGTCGTTCGAGGAGAACGAGGCGGGTACGAAGCGCTGGGCCAAGCTCGGAAAGCTCTCGCGCGGAATCTCGTGGACTGGTAGCAAGTACTAACAGACCGGGCGTGTTGGTAACGGTGAATGTGGTATGCTGCCACTAAGCCCAGGGGTTCGATTCCCCTGACGTCCACTCGAAAGCCTTGACATCAATGAAAGGGTTGGCACAGTGAGCAACACCAAGACCATCTCCGTGTACTCGGTCAAGAACACCACGACGGGTCGGTTGATTTACGTGAAGGACCCGGACCGCAAGCGCGCTGAGCGCCTGTTGGTGTCGGCCCTGAACAACCGCCCAGGGTTCGACTACAAGATCACCCGGGGCTCGATCCCCAACCCGGAGTACGTGCCCGCGTGACGCCCAACCGCGTGTTCCAAGACTCCGAGGGTGACCTATGGTTTGAGGTAACACCCGACAGGTTCGTGTGCGCCTCGAACCGAGAGTGCGCCGACCAGGTCAGCCCTTGGCTCCGAGCGCGCTTGCGATCCGTCTCGCTCGTGTACGGCCCCCTCACCCCGAAAGGCATCGAATGAACGTCAACACGTACGACGCAACGCCCCTGCTGGACCAGACCATCAGCACCTCATACCGAAAGTGGCGGGTGTTTGACGACGGCAGCCCCGACCACTGCTATCCGCTGTGGTTCGAGCTGGGGCCCGACGAGTTTTGGTGTGGTAGGGACGTCCGGGACGCAGCAGACACGCGCCGGGAGGGCTACAACGGTGTGAGCCTGGACACGCTCGTGTCCTGGACCCCGAACGGCAAGCTAGTCTGATCGATCGGACGCTGGGCTCTGGCCATCAGTAGCGCGTGCTGGTGATGGCCACTGCCGAACACCCGATTCGAAAGCCTTGACAGAGAGAGGAATCATGGATCAAAACCGACAGGGCGGCGCGCGCTACAAGGGCGTCACTTCGTACCTGGAACCGATCATCACGAATCGAGCCGCAACGTTGTCTCGGGCGTACGCCACGCTAGTGGACAAGGACTTTGATACCTTGGTGGGCAGAGGTCTGTCCGGTGCGCTCATCATCCCCGAGCTGGCCAGCATACTCGGCAAGCGCTGGGCTGTCGTGCGCAAGCCAGGCGACTCCAATCACCGGGAGTACGCGGTCGAGGGCACCATCGGAAAGCGTTGGATCTTCGTGGATGACGTGATTTCCACGGGTGCCACGTACCGGGACGTTCACAGGCAGGTCGACAACGCGTACGTGGCGTACCTTGAGCGCCGGGAAGAGTTTAACGACCAGCCGGCCGTCCTCGACGCGGGCGTCATTGAGCACGTCGGCTACTACCTCTACTACCACAACGTTTGGAGTTCTGATAACAATGGCTGGTGAGTGGGCTTTCAAGAACTGGCGCGAGCAGCCTCTGCCCAAGCCGGTGAACTGGGACGCGCATCCCGAGTGGTTCAACCAGGACACAGGCGCGGCCAAGAGGCTTCACGGACCCCGCTTCAGAGACCCAGACGACCGCACCTGGACGTGGGGCCCGACTGTGTCCGTGCGGGACGTCGGGGACTACACGGTCCTGCACTTTCAGTGGGACTGCTCGCGCCACGGCTTTGGTCAACAAGAGAGGCATGGCGTTGAAGGCTTCACGGCCTGGGTCGGGTCCGAGCTGATCGGCCATGTGTGGGACTCACTTGACGAGTGCCTAGTCGACATGGTACGATTCAAGCATGAAGGTCGCAGAGGCTCTTCAGGTCCTCGGGCCACCGAGTACTTCATGCGGATGATTGCTGAGCCGGAGTGGGAGAACTGATGGGCTCGACGGCCTGGAACAAGAAGCGAGGCGTGCTGTGCGCTGCTTGCAAGCTGTGGCTTGACTCGGACAACCCCGACAAGACACCCAACCACAAGCCCAAGGGCGACATCCTGTCGCTTAAGGATTGTCCGGGCAGCGGCCGAAAGCCCAAGAATTCGAAAGGATTCGAGGGCGGCATCTACCCTTACAACAAGAAGCGAGGGAGGTAGCATGTTCGGACCGAGCGTCAAGAAGGTCAACCGAGGCGGGCGAATCGTGTACGTCGTCCAGTGCTCAGAAGCCCGATGCAAGCATGAAGCACAAGGGACCACGAAGTCCGAGGCCCTACGCGAACTGAAGAAGCACGATCGCAGCAGCCATCAGCGGGACCGCGAGCGCGCCAAGCAGGTCGAGCGCAAGGACAAGGACCTCAAGGCCAAGCAGGCGAAAGCTTTGGCTCGGGAGGAAGCACGGGCCAAGGTCGACAAGGCTCGCGCGGCGGCCCAGGAAAAGGCCGACAAGGCTCGATCTCAAGAGGGCTGGAACACCGGCCGGTCTGCGTCCTCGGGTCTGAAGACCAAGGGTATCCCGGGCGTTCCCGACGGCCAGAAGGTCACCGGCAAGGTCTACGACGACAAGGGCAAGGTTGTGCCTTACGACGTGCTGAAGAAGCACGTGCAGGGCTGGGACTAAGGGGTGCCCGACAACTATCACTTAGTCCAGATCACCTCAGAGACTTGGAAGGCTACGTGCAGGCTGTGTGGTCAGTCCTTCCAGTCGGACGTCAAGTCAAAAGCCCGTGGCCGAGTCAAGAGCCACGTCAGAGACAAGCACGGAGGGTAGGAAAGGCATGGCACGAGAGTATGACCCAGGCGACCGAGCTGTCGTCATGAAGGTCACGAAAAAGCGCTTCACCTGGTACGCCGTGTGCAAGGAAGACAACCACACGGCCAAGGGCAGCACCGAGGCGGAAGCCGTCCGTCACTTCACGTACCATCTCATCAGGGTACACCCGGGCCGCACGGTTAAGAAGGTCTAATGGCCCACGACAGGTACGACGTGCGCTCGCGATGCCCTGCATGCAGGGCTATGGTGGTCGAAGGCTCGAAACACAAATGCCCGATGGGCCGAGACCGTGACCCGTTCGTCAACCCGCTGATGGAGAAAAAGTGACCGAGTACTCCGCCGATTGGGCGCGGCTGGCAATCGTCAAGGGCCAGCCGCGCTCGGTGTCCCAAGCCCAGCAGTACCTGGAAGACTTGGGCGGGTGTCCGTATCGGTACTTCCTGGCTCGAATTATTCGGGCTTGGGACCGCCCGGCCGCCTGGCTACCCCAGGGCATTGCTGTCCACGAGGCAGCGGAGTGGTGGGAGAAAGGCAAGAGGACGGGCACCCTCGACCAGATGTTGGCTGAGTACCAGAAGTCCTACAGGCTTCACACCGAGCGTCTGCTTGGCGACACCCCCAACCCGAACCATTGGTTCGCCAGCGGCCGGTATGAAGGGCAGGAAGACATCACCCGGCGCGCGGCGCTCGGTGCCGAGCAGGTCCGCCGCTACTACGATTACTACGTCAACCAACACCCGGGCGAAGTTGTCTGGATCACGCCTTCGGGCGAGCCGGCGATCGAGCTGGGCTTCTCGGTGTACTTCGGGAAAGTCTTGGTTCGAGGCTTCATAGACCAGATCATTGACGAGATGACAGGTCACCCCGAGCAGTTTGAAGGCAAGCTACGGGATATCAAAACCGGTGTGTCGCCCGGCGGGATCTTCCAGCTCAGCGTGTACCGGTATGCTACACTCAAAGAATACGACGTCGACATCCTGACCGGGGACTACTGGATGGGCCGAGAAGGCGGTCCGACCAAAGCTTACGATCTTACGGTCATGACTGAGGATCAGGTCACGGATGTGTTTGGAAGGATGGACGCAGGGGTCAAGGCTGAAGACTTCACGCCTTCACCCTCCGAGAAGAACTGTGGGCGCTGTGGTGTGGCCACCGCCTGCCAATACGCGATTGGAGAGGCATGAGCGACGAGCTGAACATCACAGCCGAGCAGGTCATCGAGACCTTGCGGCAGGTGGTCAAGGGCCAGGAGGACTTCAGGTACCACGACCTTTACGACACCGACGGCGTCGGAGGTTCCGCCTGCCGTTACGTGGTCGCCGGATGCGTGGCCTGCTTGGTGGGCAGAGTACTTCACATCCTCGGTTTTACGATCGCGGAGTTGAACGACATGGACCACCAGAGCACCTCCAGGAAGGACTACGGCAGTCTGTCGATCATGCATTCCCGCCTACCAGGCCGAGTTACCATCTCGGCCAAGGCGGTGATCGTTCTTCAGGCCGCCCAGACCGAGCAGGATGCCAACAACATGTGGGGAGCAGCCCTGCTCACTGCCGAGGACCAGTACGCGAACATCACCGAAGGGACGAACGCATGAGCGTCGAAGGTCTCAGCATTCACGCCGACGTCTACATCAAGGCGCAAGGCAAGGAATTCTTCATTGGTCACGGACCTCTCACGCATTCCACCGACGAGCAGCAGTGGTGGTACAACCTGGCCGATTTCTTCCACAGGGTCGCCTGGGAGATGGCGTCCGAGGGTGTCAAGATCGGTAGGCCCGATCCCAGCGCGGCTGCGACTGATACCTCAGCCCCGCGCAAGCTGACTACCCTGGCAGGCGATCACTTTTATGAGGTTTCGCCCGACAAGTTCCTCGCTGCGATGTCGCTGCAGGACGCTCGGGAAAGCTTTGGCAAGGGAGCTGCAACCGTGACGTACAGGCAGGTCATGAGTACGTTCCCCAACCTTCGGGAGGAGAAGATCAATGACTGAAGCGAGCGATTTCCGACTTTTCGCATCCGTCAAGGGCGGCCAAGAAGCTCTCGGCGAGTTCGTCTGGGTGGCAACCCGGGGCGACGTCATAGCCGTCCTGGTAAAACCGTGGAATGCCTGGAGTGATGTCGGACAGCTAGTACCCAGCGCCTACAGCCTGGAAGACCTGGAGAACAAGGAATCTTTCGTGGAGGTGAAGCTGTGAGTGGCCTCACGTTCGAGGGCTGGCCCAAGACGCCACGCCTGAGCGCCAAGGGCTCGATGGTGGTCACGGAGAAGATCGACGGGACGAATGCCTGCGTCATCGTCCAGCGCTTCGGGGAGGGCCGGTCGCTGATTGATCTCGACCTGTCCGACCCTCAGTCCCACAACGGTATCTGCTTTGTGTTCGAGGCGGCAGGCCCAGACGAAGAAGACCGGGTGTGGCTGGTCGGCGCGCAATCCCGCAACAAGCTGATCTTCCCGGGCAAGCACTACGACAACGCGGGCTTCGCGGGCTGGGTGCTGGGCTACGCGCTTGAGTTGGTCAGCCTGCTTGGTCCGGGCCGGCACTTCGGTGAATGGTGGGGCCAAGGAATACAGCGAGGCTACGGGATGGAGTGCAAGAAGTTCTCGCTGTTCGACGCGCATCGCTGGGCCCGGGTTGCTATCGAGCGTGGTGACTGGAACTTTCGGGCTGACAGGATCGGCATGACCACGGTTCCTACCCTGCACATTGGGCAGTGGTCCGACAGCACAGTCGAGGATTGCCTCGGTGTTCTGCGGAGACACGGCTCGATGGCCGCCTTGCAGTTTGGGGTGGTCGGGCAGAAGGCTGAAGGCGTGGTCGTTCGGCACCGAGCGCTGGGTGGCAACCTGAAAGCATTCGTGGATAACGACGACACGCCCAAGGGCCAGCAGGTATGAAGCGCGAATCTCGATGCCGAGCATGCGGACAGTGGGTAGCCGCGAATCAGCAGCTCGTGACGCCCAACCACCCGAGCCCTGGCTACAAGATCTGTCCGGGCGCAGGCAAGAAGCCTTCAGCAACGAGAGGCTTCGGGTGAAAGCGATCAAGCGAGCGGTTCCCAGCAAGGTGCCCTGCACGGCCAAGCCGGTCAAGCCTGTGTTCGTTAAGCGCACACGATGATCGACGTCGGTACCCTGGCCCGTGCAGAGTTCACTGAGGTCAGGGCGAACGGAACCGTGATCCGGAAGACTTGGCACGCAGAGGCCCACGGTGTCGAGCTGGTATTCACGACACCAGACCTGGACTCAGAATACTGGGTCTCGCCTATCAAGACCATGCGCGAAAAAGGCGTGGCCCTGATAGACTCATCAGGTCAGATGATTGTCAACGAGAGGAGAGACCGGTGACAAGGTATCGCTACTGGATCGAGAACGGTCGGTTCCCGCTGGTGTTCCGGTGGGATGACAAGGCCAAGACGATGGAGTACTGCGCCCTCGGTGTGAGCCTGCGATGGGTGCCAGACCTTGGGTCTGGGTCGCATACCCCCGAGAACATCAACGACGGTCTTCACCCCGAGGATGGAGCGTACGCACCAGAGTACACGGCCGAAGCCGCTGAGGCCCGCATCGAGCTGGGGGCATGATGGAAATTATCTGTCCCGAAGATGGATATTATGACGACGGCGAGAACGACTTCTACCTGGGTGACCCGGACTGGGATTACCCGCGTGATTGACGTTCAGACCGAAAAGGAACTGGAAGAGAAGTACGTCATCCTCAGAAAGGGGAAGAAGTGAGCGAACCGAACTACCGAGTCGTGGTCAACGCGATCGAGGAAGTCTTCACTCTAGGCTTCGAGCATCAACCCGTGATCAATGTGAATGAGAACGCCCAGTTCTTCTGCCTAGAAAACGAGCAGCACGACGCTCTGGTCCTGCCCTACTCGCAACTGCTTTCGATCTTCGTTACCAACCTTACTGAGGAGGACTGATGTCTGAAGCGCTGATTCTCGGATACAGCTCCAGCGCTAATATCACATTCAACGGTGAAATCGAGACTTGCATCACCGTCGAGGAGTGGAAAGCGATGACCGAGAAAGAGCAGCACTGTGTAATTGAAGAGACCGTGTGGGAGCTGATCGACGTCTACCCCAAGAACGCTGAGTAGTGACCATCAACTCGGTCGAGCCGTGCATCGACTGTGTGCAAGAGCGGCTGCCGCTTACGCGCAAGGCGACTCGGCCGGGCCCTCGGTGTGTGACCCACAAGAGGCTTCGGAAGGCTTCGGTCTCAGACGCTCGCTGGGCGGCGTACATCCTCAAGACGTACAACTGGACCCCCGAGATGTACTGGGCCCTGTACGAGGCGCAGGGAGGCCATTGCGGGCTATGCCAGCGGGCCACAGGCAAGGCCCGAAGGCTTGCGCTCGATCACGACCACTCGTGCTGCCCGGGGCCCATGTCCTGCGGTCGATGCGTCCGAGGGCTGCTTTGCAGCACGTGCAACAAGCTGTTAGGCTTCGCCCGAGACGCCATTGAGTACTTCCGGCGATGCATCGAGTACCTGGAAAATCCTCCGGCCAGACGAGCTAGGATTTGGAGGTCCAAGAAGTGAGCAAGGTAGACATCGTTCAGGACTACCTGAACAGAGGGTGGGTGCCATTCAGCTATGAGCACCAGTATTCACCCGGAAACAACTGGCAGCATTCGAAGGTCAGCCCGGACACCCTGGCTAAGGTGGTCGAGTCTGACACACCCGTCGGCCTGCTGCTTGGAGATCCTTCGAAGCTCGTGGTAGTGGACATCGACCCGCGCAACGGTGGAGACCTTCAGGCAGTGCTCAGCCACTACAAGATCAAGAAGACAAGGGTTCACTCGACGCCGTCCAAGGGCTGGCACCTGTTGTTCCGATACGAAGGCTCGCTGAAGAAGACCACGGGTGACAAGACCGGGATCCCCGCGCTGAAAGGCGTGGACCTCCTGGCCAACGGCTCGAACATCATCGCTCCTCCGACCGCCCGGGTGAACCACCCCAAGGGCAAGCCCGATGGTCAGTACACGGTGATCGTGGACGCCGAGCCGAGCCTTCTTCCCGAAGAGCTTAGGCTCGACTGGGAGTCGGCGCTGGTCACCGAGCTCCCCGACAACGTCGAGGGCGCGGAGGTCTCCCCGGAGAACTACGACTGGGTGTTGCAGATCCACAAGCAGAACGTGGAGATTGCAGCCCGGGCCCCTGAAGGATCGAGGGACGACACGTGCATCGCTCGGATTGGTGCGTCGATGCGCATCGCAGTCGCGGTGCCCGACGACGTGCTATCGATCGAAAAGGTTAGGGACGATTTCGAGTCGAACCTTCCGTACGTCGTCACTGATCTGAAAGGCAAGGTGGCCAGGGCAGTTGAATGGGCGAAGGCCCGGGCCTGGGTCGAGCCGCCACGAGACGAAGGATCTGTGCTTCCCGAAGGCGTGGCCCCCGAGATGGCGGCCGAGTACTGGGAGGCGCTGGCCAGGCTTCGAGTGCGCGAGGCAGCCAAGGACACCTTCCGGATCGAGCGCATCGAGTCGGACGCACGCAAGGTCCGCTTCGGTGACTTCGTGGAAGGCCGAGAGTTCCGAACCAAGAGGCCGGACACCCCGCGCTGGGTGATTGAAAACCTGATCCATCACGGCGGTAGCTCGCTGCTGGTCGGTCAGTACAAGGCCGGCAAGTCGACGCTGATGTTGAACATGATCCAGGCTTTGACCACGGGCGGTTCGTTTCTCGGATCGTTCGGTGTCCCCCACCCGCTGAAGGTCGCCTACGTGGACCTGGAGCTGGGGCGCTCGCTGGCCTGGGACTGGTTTGACGAGATCCCGGACGTCAACTTCGGAAACCTGGTGTACGTCCCTAGGGTCGGTCAGGGCGCGCAGTTGAATATGCAGTCGGAGACCATCCGGTCCAAGTGGGCCCGGAGGCTGCGCACCGCAGGCGTCGACGTCCTGATCATTGACCCCTTGTCGCCCGTCATGTCGGGCGTCGGGATTGATGAGAACTCGGCCGAGACGGTCAGGCCCATGCTCGACTCGTTCGACGTGCTGAAAGTCGAGGCGGGGCTGCAAGCCCTGATCGTGACCCACCACACCGGCCACCAGAACGCGGGTCGAGCCCGAGGCAGTACGGCCTTCCTCGATTGGTGCTCGTCGTTCATGGCCATCACCAAGCAGGGTGAGGACGAGACATCGCCTCGCGCATTTAGGGCCTTCGGCCGAGACGTATCCGTGGCTTCTTCGCCCTTGGTGTTCGACGCCAAGACCAAGACAACCAAGCTGAGCACGGCCGTCTACAACCCACCCGCATCCAACCCGTTCTGAGAGGAGTGATATGAGCGATCCCAAGTTCAACGAAGGCGACGAGATTCTCGTTGTCGAGGGGGAGTTCAAAGGCCGACACGGCACGGTGCTCCGATTTGAAGCGATCTTCGAGACGTACATGGTCACGCTGCCCGAGCTGAGCCTCACAGGCTACTTCGCCTGCCGTGAAAGCGAGCTGGAGCTGTTGGACGAGTCGTCCGATGACGATGCGGTTGATGAGATCGACGTCCCGTCCTTCGGGATGACGAGCGAGCAGTTCACCAGCCACTTGGAGTATCTGTTCACCCGGTCATTGGAGCATGTATCTTCAGTCGGACCGGAGCAAGCGTTCTTCGGATTCCAGGAGTTCGAAGGCAAGTCGGCAGCCGACCAGCTCGTCGCGCTGATGCTCAAACTGGAAGAAGGGATGGCCATGTTCGCCCAAGCACACATTCTCATCGGCCGTACCGTCGTAGCACTGGAGAGCGTGAATGATCAAATCAAGTAAAGCCATGAAGCTCCTGACGCTGGACATCGAGACGTCGGCACACATCGTGGAGACCTGGGGCCTATTCCAGCAGAATATCGGCCTGAACCAACTCACCGAGCCTACGAGGATGATCTCCTTCGCGGCCAAGTGGTTGGACAACCCGACGGTCGCGTTCTTCTCGGAATACCACCACGGTCGCGACCGCATGGTCGAGGCGGCGTTCGCTCTCGTAGATGAGGCTGACGCTGTGATCCACTTCAACGGCAAGGGCTTCGACATGAAGCACCTCAACCGGGAGTTCAAGGAGCACGACGTCCGGGTTCGGGATGGCGAGGATAGCGGCGAGGGTGTTCATCTGGGAAGGCCCAGCTCGTACCACCACATCGATCTGCTGACTGCGGTCAAGGCGAACTTCCGCCTGGCCTCGAACAAGCTCGACTACGTGGCCGGTGAGTTCCTGAAGCTTGGCCACAAGGTCAAGCATCCGGGGTATGATCTGTGGAAGGCGTGCAGGGCCGGAGACCCTAGGGCCTGGGGTCTCATGCGAAAGTACAACAAGGGTGACGTGACGCTCACCGAGCAGGTGTACTTGGAGCTGCTGGAGTGGATCGACAACCACCCGAACATGCAGCTCTTCACGGGACAGCCCGGGACGTGCCCGACGTGCGGTAGTCCGGACCGGCAGAAGCGCGGAACCCGCAAGACTCTGCTGTCCGTGTACCAGACGTACTTGTGCAATGACTGCGGTCGACGCTACCAGGGCAAGGACGTCCTTCTACGAGCTGAAGAAAGGTGACCATGGATACGGGAGATGGGTTGGAGTACATCGAGACGGTTCTGCCCGACATCAAGAAGGCAGCCCAGCGGGTATCCAAGAAGTGGCCGCAGGTCACGACGGAAGACGATCTCTTCCAAGACCTGGTCGTGCACTTCCTGGAGGCCCCCGGGTCTCTGGAGAAGCTCGCGGGTCTGTCACCGAGTGACCGACTGGCCAGGCTGGTGGCTATCGGCCACGAGCGTGCGTCAGGGGCTCGCGACACCCTGGAGGTGTTCTCCGGTCAGTTCACGTATTCCGTGGATGAGGTTCGCAAGCTGGCCGAGCGCGGGGCGGTCCTGGGCGAGGTGCCCGGGTTCAACGCTGCGGTCGTGGACTTCCAGGCTTCCCTGGCCCTGCTGAAGAGTAGGAACCGGGACTACTGGAGCGTTATCGTTGATCGGTACGCAGAGGGCAAGGAGGCGTCGTCCATCGCGGCCGAGCGGGTGTTGCTTCAGCGAGCCATGGACAGCCTGACCACCCTGATGAACAGGGCTCGGGCCACCCAGCGCTACGAGTACACGAACGGAGGCCAGCATCGCAACAACAAGCGCGCGCTCAACCAGTCTGACCTTGACTATTCAGGCGAGGGTCGGTACGATGACTGAGCCAGACCCCGACGACTACGAGGTTATCCAAGACTTGTGGTACGCAGCCATGCACCCGGAAAGGGGCAGTGAATGATCAACGTCTTTGACGCAGAGGTTCTCGACTCGGCCGCCGACATGTATCGCGCCTGGACTATTCCCGAGCTGTACCCCGACCAGCGGCAGCCAGTGCTTGCCAACTGGTCCAACGACGACCTGGCCGCTTACTGCGGTGGCCAGTACACCAACTGAGAAAGGGAGAAAACCAAGTGGGATTCGATGATGTGAACGAGGCCATCCTCACGGGCGGCGGCGGTTACGCCAAGCTTCAGCAGAGAGGCGCGGTGGTCGAGGGTGTCCTGGTCGACGTGAGCACTCGGGAGATGATCTACGACGGTCTGGTCGTCAAGAGCAAGAAGACGGGGCAGCCCCGCAAGGAATGGGTCTTCGTGCTGGACACGAACGATGGCCGGATCAAGGTCTCCGCTCGGGAGAACATCCAGATCGCGACCCGGAGCGCGTTGGATAAGTCGGGTTCAACCAAGCTGGAGGCGGGGGCCAAGATCCGGTTTGAGGTAGTCAAGGACTCGGTTCGAGGAGAGGTTTCGGCCGAGGTCGTTGTCACGTACACCCCGCCGAAGTTCCAGGTGTTCGCTGACGATGACGCCCCGCCGTTCTGAGTCCGGGTCACCAACTACCTGAGAGGAAACTAATGGCTGAGGAAGACATCTTTGACGACAGCCCCAAGGCTGACGTTGTGATCGAGCGGGACCGAGTGTCCGTCACGCTCAAGGCCGGCCCGTACGAAGCGCCGTGGATCGTGCTGCGGGGCAAGGACCCGGCAGACATCCAGGCTCAGTTTGATGACTCGCTGGCCGAGCTGATGAAGTCGGTGGCCCAGGCCCAAGCTTCATTCATCCGGCTGTACGACGCGGCCAAGGGCGCGAAGGTCGCGGCCAAGGGCCAGGCCGGCAAGCCCGCAGGCGCTGGCAACAAGGTCGAGGTGGACATCCCGTTCGCCCCTGATGACGGTGCCACGAGCAAGACCACGTGCAGTCACGGCGATCGAACTCGGGTCGAGCACAAGGGTAAGGTCGGATGGATCTGTGTCCTGCCACAAGGCAGCGACGGCCGATGCGAGACCATCTTCGAGTGAGTCCTAGTCGGGGGTACGCCGAGCCACCACTGGGTGGACTTCGACCACTGCCCCCGACCTTCTAGGGAGGTGTTATGAAGATCCGGCTGCTATTCGGCAAGTGCCCTTTGTGCGGTAAACGATACCTGGTGGCGACCAGCCATCTCTGGTTCTACTGCGCCCGGACTCCGCGATGAAGGGCGCTCTCACACTCGACATTGAGACCCACGAGAGAAAAAAGCTTTACTCCATGCAGCCCGAGGAGTTTGTCCGACTAATCGGGTATGCCTGGGATGACGACGAGCCGGTCCTGACCACTTCCCTGGACGAGCTGAAGCAGCAGATCAGCAAGGCTCGGTGGATCATCGGGCACAACATCCACGACTTCGACCTTCGAGCGGTGTTCGGCATCAAATCCAACACGCCAATGAAGTTGGCCGACGAAGAACGCGTGTTCGATACCTGGACCCACGCCGTTCTGGTTCACCCAGCACCGCGAGAGTACATCAACCGCTTCGGTAAGAAGGCCAAGGCCAACAAGCCTGAGCAGATGCTGTCGTGGTTCTCCCTGGACGAGCAGGCGTACCAGCTTGGCGTCCCGGGCAAGACCGACAAGCTGAAGGACCTGGCCTTCGAGTTCGGAGACCCGGGCATCAAGGTCAAGGCCGAGCGGATCAAGGACGGCTTCGGCAAGATCCCTGTTGATGAGGAGCGATATCGCTCATATCTGGTGGGCGACGTCAAGGCGTCTCGCGCCATAGCCAAGCGGCTGCTGGCCAAAGGTACCCTGGACGCCTACGCGCTGCGAGAGCAGCGAATAGAGTCCCGGAAGGCCACAATCTCGTCCAACGGCGTCCGCGTTGACAAGGTAAAGGCCACTGCTCGTCGCGACAAGCTCAAGGGCAAGCGCGACGAGATCATGGCTATGCTCATCAAGGATTATGACTTTCCGACAGAAGGCAAGCAGCCCTGGCGGTCCTCGCTTGGTAAGGAAGCAGTCCTCAAGGCCCTGGCAGACCGAGGCGTGTCCGAAGGTACCAAGTTGACATGGCCGCGCACTGAAAAGGGTGCGCTTCAGCTCGGTGGCGAAGTTCTCCTCGACCTGACCAGAGGGTCCGAGGCGGAAGACCTGGGTAAGGCGCTGGCCGAGCTGATGGGCCAGCGATCCCTGTCTCAGCTCACGCTCGACTGCATGTACCCAGACGGGCTCGTGCATCCCGAGATCACGATGCTTCAGCGCTCGGGGCGTTGGTCCACGACAGAGCCGGGTCTCACAGTCTGGACAACTCACAAGCCCAACGCCATTGAGAAAGAGTACTACCTCCCTGACAGCGACGACCACGTGCTGCTGGAGGTAGACGCCAGCAACGCAGACGCTCGTGTCGTGGCCTGGTATTCGGGTGACCTGAAGTTCGCCGAGCGATTCGAGCCCGGGGCCGATGGTCACATGATCAACGCCTGGGCGGCCTGGGGCAAGGACGTCGTCGGCACTGACAAGAAGGATCCGAAGACTGCGGCCTTCCGGCAGCTAGCCAAGCCTTACGGCCACGGCTGGTCGTACGGAGGTGGCCCGAAGACCCTTTCGATGCAGACCGGCACCAAGTTTGAAGACGCCAAGCAATTCTGCGACGGGATGAACGCAACGTACAACCGCGTGATCGCCTGGCAGAACTCGGTCCGGACTTACGCTCGATCGCACGGATACGTAATCAATCAGTGGGGTCGCAAGATGTGGGTCGAAAAGGGCCGGGAGTACACCCAGTCCCCCGCGCTCATGGGTCAGTCGGGCACGCGAGAGCTGATGTGCGATGCCTTGCTGGCCATGCCTCACAAAGTGGTCCGGACGGTAAAGGGCCAGATCCACGATGCCCTGCTCTTCAGCGTGCCTCGCAAGAACTTCGAGGCATGCAGGGACTATCTTGTCAAGCTGATGACGTGTACGCTGGAGGCACCCTCGGGCGGCATGCAGATGGCGTTCCCGATGGAAGCAGGGCCCGCAGGCGATAACTGGTACACGTCAGATCACAACAACCACTGAGAGGATACGCCATGACAACCAAGAATGAGCAAGAGCTGTTCGAGGAGATCATGCTCAAGCGCACACCCGCCGAGGTGCTGGAGACGGAAGCCGAGCTGGAGGGCCTGCAGGATCAGAACACTGAGCTGGAGCGTCTGGTCGAGCAGCACAAGGCTCGCTACGCGGGTCTTCTCAGGGTGACCGAGTCGAAAATCCAGATGATTTCAGAGCTGCAAAACACCCTGAAGGCACTCGTCGCCGACCACATCAGGTTTGGTCGGGCTGTCAACGAGGCCACGAACAGCGTGCGGGCCTTGCGGGACGTTCCGGTCAGTGACCTGGACGACGCGGTTGCCCGGGTCGCCAACGCTCTCGACGCTGCCGGTGCCTAAACAGCGGATATGGGTCGTCCTGGGGGTGCTGAACCACCTCCGGGCGGCCTTTTCCACCAAGGAGGAGCTGCGGAACTGGCTCCGAAAGATCAAGGACCCCCGGATCATCCACGGTTTTACGGGATACAAGATTGGAACGCCCGGGACCGCTGTGCGAGTCGACCTACAGGCGATCAGAGAGGACAAGACGTGACGGAATCCCGAGTTACCAAGGACAGTGGCCAGCGCGCGAACTACGGCAATGGAGGCGTGCGCGACACCCAGGAGGGCAAGGCTCGCATCGACCTTCTGCTTCCGGAGACCGTGCCGTACGACGAGCAGTTGCTCACCCGATGGGCTCAGCTCATGGCTCGCGGTGCTGAGAAGTACACGGATCGGAACTGGGAGCAGTTTTCAGACCGAGCCGCTCTGGACCGGGCGAAGTCTTCGGCTCTTCGGCACATGATTCAATGGGCCTCGGACGAGACCGACGAAGACCACGCTGCTGCTGTGTGCTTCAATCTGATGGCCGCCGAGTACATCAAGGGCGTTCTGGACGGTAGCTGGCCGGCGCTGCGGCGCGCCGTCGAGACCGAGACCGCGCTGTACGATCTGCTCGGTCTCGACGTCCCAATCACACCAACCACGGATCGGACAAGCTGATGTCGTACAACAATGTGATCCCCGCTAACTTGCTGACGAATAAGGGCGTTCTGGAGCGGTTCCTCACGCTGCGGCCTTACGAACCGAAGCCCCCGCGATCCGACCTTTTGTGGGCTGCGGTCGACCTCGACGGAACCCTGGCCACCTCGGTCTGGCGTCCCGACAACCCGACGTCGGACATCGGCACCCCAATCTGGGCGAACGTCGAGAAGCTGGACGAGCTGGTCGAGGCGGGTTACAAGATCATGATCCACACATCCCGGCCGGACACCGACTACGAGAACATTGAAGGCTGGTTGAATCACTACCATATCCCGTTCAAGGTGATCCGCACCGGCAAGCCTCTCGCGATCCTGTACATTGACGACCGAGGCCGGCACGCAGACGCCGCGTCCTGGCTGCCAGGAGGGAAGCACTGATGAGTTTTCTCCGCGATCTGAAGTACTGGCAAGTCACCCGGCGGACCCAGCGGATACGTCCGTGGCTCGCGACCAAGTACCCGAAGTGGGTGATCACCAACGCCCTGATCCATGCCGGTGTTCAGAAGATTCGAGGTAACGAGACCGTACCCGAGGTGCCATTCATGATCGTGTACAAGCGTTGGTGCAAGGAAGGACGAAACCGATGACCGAAATCCGTCTGAGTGTCGAGACACCCGAGGTTAACGTCTGGGTGGTCAAGATCCGCGTCCAGTGCGGCCGGTCGAGCCTGGACGTTGTCGAGCACGGGGTTGAAGGCAACGGAGCCTGGGCTGTGTGGTACGGCGGTACTGTGCTCGCAGGAGGCAAGTTGACCGGCGCGCAGCACCTATCCTACGAGGATGCGCTGTCCTGGGCGAAAGCCAACGTGTCCCTTCGGGAAAACCGCCGGCTCGCTCAGGTACAGCTCCAAGCCTACTACGAGAACGGACCGTCATGACCGAGCAGCTTGAATTCAACTTCGCTGTCGGCGACCCCGAGATCCCAGATCGTCGGGACGCACTGCTTGAGGAGCTGTACGCCGAGCTGGCCCGTCAGGACGAGAAGTGGGGCCTTCAGAACCACCCAGTCTTCTCAAGCTCGTGGCCGTCAGACCCCCACTACAACGCTCGCCTGCGCTCCGAGAGCTGGAAGGCAATCAATGACCAGCGGGTGTCTCGCGGCAAGCTTGCCTGGGACGGTATCCTGTTCGAAGAGGTTGAAGAGGCCCTGGCCGAGAAGTTCGGCACCAAGGACTTCGAGACCGAGATGATCCAGACCGCTGCGGTTGCGCTCGCGATCGCAGATCACAGTCGAAGGGAAAGGGGCGGGTACGATGGCTCACTGGCCGGAGATCGAGGTCAAGAAGCGGGGCGCTAAGAAGCGCGCAGGCAAGAACGTTCGTGAAGGGGCCAAGCAGGTCACGCTAGTCCAGATCACGGTGTCCACGGTGATGAAGTGTAAGCTCGAAATCGTCATCACGGACCGAGTGCCCGTCGCCAGCGAACGGACCGAAGAGGCGCGCATGAGGCGCGGGGTTCAGACTCGGGCATACGATCACATCGGGCGATGCAAGAAGGGTTGTCGTGGCTAGCCGGTACCCTACTGACCAGGCTTTCGTGATCCATGCCTGGTGTGAGGCCGACGGTGTGGACAAGACGGCGGGTGACTGGCACCAGTGGGACTGGTATGCTACACTGGCCATGGCCAACGCACAGGGCGTCCGGATCTGCCAGACTCGGTGGATCGGGAAAGACGGGACTCACTACGGTAAGTTCCAAGTCTGGGTCCTAGCGGGAGAAACCAACGGACGATGAGTGGCGGGGCCTTCGGGCCCCTCCCTCGGAGAGGGAACCATGAACCTGTATGACTTGATGACGTTCGAGGAGCTGGAAGAGGCGCTTCGCGAGAAGCTGGTCCGGATCCAGTATCACCCGACGCGCGAGCTGAGCATTCTGAACTACACCGAAAAAGCGCAGTTCTCCAAGACCTGGAACAACGTCACCCTCAACTGCCGGGGTTTGATCATCGACACGCGGACCAAGAACATCGTGGCCCGGCCTTATCCCAAGTTCTTCAACTGGGGCGAGCAAGCCGAGATCAGCCTCGAAGAGCCGGTGGTCGTCACCGACAAGCTCGACGGATCGCTCGGCATCATGTACGGCGGCGGAGCTCTCGGCCCGCAGATCGCAACCCGAGGCTCGTTTACCAGCGACCAGGCAATTTACGCCGACGCGATCCTTCAGGACAAGTACCCAGACTTCACGCCGCGCGCCGGCTGGACCTTGCTGTTCGAGATCATTTATCCGTCCAACCGGATCGTGGTCGACTACAAGGGCCTGGACGACCTAGTACTGCTCGGTGCCATTGACATCCAGAGCGGGGCCATCATGGGCCCTGAGATGGTCTCAGACTGGCCGGGACCGCGAACTGAGGTGTTCCCCTACAAGACCTTCGGAGAGGCGCTCAGCGCGCCGCCCAGGCCCGGTAAAGAAGGTCTGGTGGTTAGGTCGCTCATGGACGACCACATGGTCAAGATCAAGCAGGACGACTATGTGCAGCTCCACAAGATCGTCACCGGTCTGAACGAGAGGGCCGTATGGGAGCGGGTAAAGGCCAACCCGGGAGACCGGGACAAGATCCTGGAAGGCATCCCCGACGAGCTGCACAACTGGGTGAGCGTGGTGGCCACGGACCTGCTGGACGAGATGGGCGGCCTGGTTGACCAGGTAATCTACGCCTGGCAGGAAATCATAGGGCTCGAAGGCGTCTCCCCCCGAGACCTCCCGCGAGCAGAGTTTGCCCGTCGCGCCAAGGTGTTCAAGCCCTGGGTCAGAACCGTTCTGTTCTCGTGGCTGGATGACAAGCACGACCGAGGACACGAGTTCCTGTGGAAGCAGATCAAGCCTGCTAGCGAGAAAGGCCCGTACAGTGGCAGCAACCCGAAGGTGTCCTGAGTGCGGGTTCGTGGTACGCTTAGTCATGAGAACCAAGGGCCACTGGATCTACCCGATTCATTGGGCCGACACCCTACACACCAAGCGATGCGTCTACTCGTACAAGGAGGTAAGTCCGTGAGCGGTTTTTTGTTGCACATCTATCGAGGCATCCAGGGCTCGGGCAAGACCACGCTGGCCCTGGAGAACCAGGCTATCGACGGCGGAAGGCTGGTCGGCCGAGACCATCTCCGAAGGCTTCTCGGGGTCCAGGGCCTGGGCACTCGCAAGCAGGAGGCGGAGGTCACCGACCTACAGGGTCGGTTGATCGCAGAGGGTCTGCGAGCCGGGCAGGCCGTCCATGTAGACGACATGAACCTCAAGGCCACGTACGTCCGTCGCCTGATGGGTATCGCCGAGTACTACAGCGCGGGGGTCACGATCCACGACCTGACGAGCGTGCCGCTGGAGACCTGCTTGCAAAGGAACCGCCTGCGCTCGGGCCTAGGCGCTGGGTTCGTGAACGAAGGCGTCATCCTGTCGAACTGGGAGAGCTTCATCAAGCCCACCAAAGGCCAGGGCCTGCCTGTCCCCAGCTCCGCACTGTACGACCCCAAGTTGATCCCGGCCGAGCCGTACATCCCCGACCCCTTGAAGCCAAGGGCTATCCTGGTCGACCTCGACGGCACGGCTGCGCTGATGAACGGCCGAGGCCCGCACGACTACCACCGAGTGTCCGAAGACCTGCCGAATCAGGCGGTCAAGACCTTGGTGTGGGTCTGGATGAGCCGGGGCTACGACGTCGTGTATCTCTCGGGTCGTCCTGACTCGTGCAGGGACGACACCGTGGCCTGGCTGACTCAGAACTTTTACGTCCGAGGCGCTGCGCTACACATGCGTCGGACTGGAGACCACCGGCCGGACTTCATGGTCAAGCGAGAGCTGTTCGACAAGCACGTCCGGAACCAGTACAACGTGGTGTTCGCCCTGGACGATCGTGACCAGGTGGTCCGGATGTGGCGGGATCTCGGACTCAGTGTCTTCCAGGTCAACGAGGGGAACTTCTGATGCTTATCGGTGAGCCCACCTACACCTGCAAGGTGTGCGGAAAGATCCAGTTCGTCCGGCCCACTAGCCGTGGCTATCCGCCCGACGTCGCACGAGCCAAGCTTCTCCGCAGGTGCAGCACTGACGAAGACAACCACACACCTGATATCGAGTATCGAGCGGGGGTCCTGGTCTGATGAGTGTCATCGACGCTATTATTCTGTTCGCGTGCTGCCTGCTGGGGTCACTCGCCCTTATCGTGACTTCGAGACGATGAGCTTCCTCAGCCAGCGCATGTACGAAGAGAAGAAGTGGGCGGGCGCGATTTCTTGGGCCCGCAGGGTTCAGCGCGAGGTTGACGGACACAGTAACGTTCAGTGGCCCGACGACCGACGGCTAACTGGGAACATCCAAGTCTCGTACCGAGGACGTGCGGGTTGATCGCCTTCTGGTTGATCGGGATGTTCGTCTCATTCATGATTAGTACAATGGTCGCCGCGATCGTGTTCATCTTGACGTCGTTTGTTGGCATCGTTATACTGGTGTTGATCCTGGTGGTCGCTGTGCTCAGTGCCATCACCCCCGACCTGGAGGACGAAGACCGTGACGATCGGTAGGTTTTACGTCTCAATCCGCCACAACGTGAAGATCCAAGGTGTCAAGGTGTCCCGCTACGTGGTTAAGAACTACGACACCGGCAAAATCGCCCGGGGCACCAAGGGCTTCGGCGGAGCGGTCAGCGGTTTTTACGAGACCCGAGACGAAGCGCAAAAGGTCGCCGACAAGCTGAACAAGAAGTACCCCTGACAGCTCGATCCAAAGCCCGAAGGGAGGTGATTCACGTGTGTGACCGCGAGTACTAGGAGGTGATGCCCAGTGTCCATGGGTAACGGCCAACGCCGTAAGTACAACATCTGCATGTGTCAGTTCTGCTCAGGATCCAGCGCAACTCGGAAGAGGTGGTCCAAGCACTACACCCACAAGCTCGATCGGGTGGAGGGCAAGGAAGAGATCCTCGACCAGCTAGACGATCACCGACTCGGTATAGACCCCGACTAACGACAAAAAGGCCCTCGGGTCCTTGGTCCCTCAAGAGAGGTTCCTTGGACCCGAGGGCCTTTTTGCGTTGATCAGTTCTTCGGTTGGTTCTTCACGCCGAACACAGCGCTGACCGTCGCTACCGCAGTCAGGACCGCAGTCAGCAGCGTGCCGCCCTCGGCCCAGCTCACCGAGCCGTCGGACACCGAGGTGATGAACAGAGCCAGGACACCAGCCGCCGACGCCAGGGTCGCAGCAACTGCCTTCGCAGCCGTGGTCACCTGCTCGGGCACCGGGACCTGAAGGTCAGGGGTGTTGGGGACCGTCATGTGTTCTCCTTCATTGGTCGACCCGTCTCACTTCGAGACGGGAGTCACGTCCACGACATTCACGCTGTCGTTGACGACGCGCACGGGAAGGCCTGTACTGTAGTTCGAAAGGGACTTGGATCGCCTGTCCAGATCATCCCAGGTGAAAGCCTCGACCCATTGGACCGGAGCACCCTTGGCAATGTTGGCGTTAGCGCTGTTCAGTTCACCCGCAGACCCAAGGCCGACGAAGATGTTACCGGTCAGGAGCGCGGTGCCCTTGCCCTCACACTTGATGTACATGCAATCCTCCGGATAGAAACTCACTGGCTTGACCGGCAGCTCACCGGTCAGGTACTTCTGGACGAGCGCGCGAAACCCCGCCATGTCGCCCGGGATACCCACAGGGTCGATCTTCCGACCCACGGGCTTGCAGATCTCCTTGTGACCGACGACCCGAGAGGCCGGGACCCCATAGTGTTTACACAGTGAGGCCACTGCCTGAGCTAGGCCCTGGACCTGAGCGTCCGGCCACACAGCGCCAGTACCCGGGGACTCAACCTCAATGCCAATAGCGTGGCTGTTGTCCATCCACGACTGCAACACGACGCCCGCGTGGTAAGCCAGGCCGTTCGAGATCGCGTACATCCTGCCGCTTCGACCACAGCCTAGCTGGGCCAGCGGACCCGGAAGGTCGGAGCGTCCGTTTACCACGGTGTTAAGTGACGGATAGTCGCCGGTCCGGGTCGCGGGGGTCGCGGTGTGGTGGATCGTGATGCTGTCCACCTGAATCAAGGATCCGTGGTTCCGACCGATCCAGCCTGCGACCTCTTCTACGGCCGAGCCTCCTGCGCGCAGGGCATCGGCCATGTCGTTAAGCAGCACTAGCTGCTCCCTCCTTATAGATCACTGGCTGGGGCTCGGGTTGCATTCGTACTGCAAGTCCTTGGGCTCGGTGTCGATGCACTCGTAGGTGACGATACCGATGGTGAACGTGAAGGACACGATCGCAGGGCCCGTCAACCCATCCTTGCCATCTACGCCTGGGTCACCCTTGGGTCCTTGACACGTCGGGTCGACCATCGGGCTGCAAGGGTCGCCTTTAGGGCCTTGAACCCCAGGATCGCCGTCTTGGCCCCTAGAACCGTCTGTGCCGGCCGCGCCTGGCTTTCCGGTACATCCGGGCACCTCCGGCACACAAGGCTCTCCACGGAGTCCCTGGGGGCCCTTAAATCTTGGATCGTGCCTCATCTGGTCTAGGACCATGGCCGCAGCCGCAGAAGCGACCGCAGAGACGTCAACCTGCTCGCCCGGAGGTGGCAGTGGTATCGGAGGCAGCCCTGCCTTCTCGCGAAGCTTGTTGGCCTCTCGCAAGTCGTGGATGGCCTGCTCGTTGATCGCGTTGTTGGCTTCGTTGCCCGCGATCTTGATGGTGTTGATGCCGTTCCAGGCCGTTGAGGCCAAGGCAATCAGAAGGGACAGGATCACAACGGCCTGGCCCTTGCGCCCCATCCTTCGCTCAATCCGCTGAACCGTAGGCACCTGCTCGACCTGAGCCAGAGCGGAGTCCAGATCAGCGAGAGGTTCCCCGTGGCCCCTTGAGGTAGTCATTTTCCGTTTCCAACTCCCGGACTCGGTTGTTAAGCTTGTCGATCTCCTGGCGATCAGCGTCACGCAATGCGCGAAGCTCGGTCACTTCTGCCTTCAGGGCAGCCATCTGCTCGCGAACGAGGGACACAGCTTCTCGGGCCGCCGCCACAGCGCCCACCTCGCCTTCGAGATCAGCCTTCTTGTCTTCGCGCTTCTCCTTGCGGCCGTCCTGCCAGATCTTGGCCAGCCAGCCTATGAGTCCGCCGCCAGCGATCAGGGGACCTCCGGTGCCAAGGACCGTAGCCCAGTCGAAAGCCGCTGGCTCCGCTGCCTGTGCGAGCAGAAACCAGCTCATGGGCGTTCTCCCTGTCTCAGTCCATTGGCCAGATCCACCAGTTCGTGGACCAGCTCTCGCTCCTCGGTTTTTCTAGCCTGCCTGTTTCGACGCTCCATGCGGATGTCGTGGATGCTTTGCATTGCGAACGCCCCGAACAGGAAGGCGTAAGCAAGCACCCGAGTGCCGCCGGATACGGCGACCACGAGCGAGATTGTCGTGAGTCCGATCGCGACCACGAAGAGACCCGCCATGCGATAGCCTTCGCGCCGACCCATCCCAACGATAAGGAATGCGCCGGCCACGAAGAACTCGATGCCCAGGGTCAGTTCGGCCCAGTAAGGCGAAGAGCGTTCGAGGCTCACAATCGGGTAGACCGTGGAGTAAGCCCCGAACGCCATCAGCAAAAGGTAGATCCCGAGGCGGTCCCACTGCCTCAAGATGTTCATGTGATCACGACGCGATATACGTAAGGGCCATGGACGCCCGCAGCGCGCCCGTGGTCTCGATGGTTAGGTTTCCACCGCTGTTTTGGCCGGCGAACAGCTCGATGTACTGACCCACAGTCAATCGGATCGGAATGGTTCGGGGGGCCACGGTTGAGTGAGCGACTGTGCCTGCAGGTCGCTGGACGCCCGTTCCGTCAACCACTGTCCCACTCCGTCGCCACTCGGCGAACCGAGCGAGGGTGGTGTTGGACGTGAAAGTCACACCGCCTGTAGGCAAGTACAACCCGGCTGTGGTGCACACGAACCTGTCGTTCGCATCATCCCAGGTCATACCCCGAACCTCAACCAACGAGTCGAACTGGACCTTGGTGGGTGTGGCCGAGGTGGTAAAGGTCTGGCCTGCGGTGTTGAGCACCGATCCGTGAGGCGCGGCACCGCCGGTGGCGGCTTCGAGCGCAGTCACCCGGGTGCCAAGAGCGGGGTTACCCGTCGAGGCGTCCAAGGTCCTGGTCTCAACCACCGCGATCCGCGCGCGCGCGTCCGTAAGCTGCGAGGTGGCCGAGCCGGTGGTCACGTTCGACCCGGTGCCTACACCAGAGCCGAGACGGGCGTCAGCGGTCGCAGCCGTGGTGACGCCCGCCCCGAGCCGGTCAGACAACTGCTGATTGCCTATGCCGACCGTTCCCGAGACGTTCGTAGTCCGAGCCTCTACGACATCGGCCCGGGTGTCGAGGTCATCGACGTTGGTGATGATCTGGTTATTAGCGGCCGAAGAGGCAACGCCGTTGGCAGTCGCCGGGGTCATGTTTCCGTAAGCCATGTCAGGCGCTCCAATAGAAGGTGTTGTCCCACAGACCGTACTGGGGCGAGTCCCAGATCCCGATGCGCGGTGGTTCGGTCATCTCGACCGTCAGATCGTCAATCAGCCCCGAGTCCTTCGAGTACGACCTGCGAATGCCATACACCTGAAGGTGCATCTCTTCGCCCATGCCTTCGGGATCCCGGACCTTGAGCGCGTCGCCCATTTGCAGACGAGGGTCGCCGGCTGTGGTGATCGCGTCGGTCGTAGGGATTGGCTTGGTCGTTCGCGCCAGCAGCTTGGTAAACATGCCAGCATTGTCGTAAAACTCTTGGTACCAGTCGCTCGCGAGCGGAAGCCCTTGCGGACCATACTTGGCCACGGAAGGTGCGTCCGACTTCAGGAACACCTGGTCATCGAACATCGTAAGCATCGAGCCGTCCCACCTGAACGCGGGATTTCCCCCAGTCAGGGCGAAGCGCACTGTGTAGGCGTTGCCGTTCCATGCCTGAATGACCGTAGCGCCATCCTTGTCCCGGAACATACGGCTTTCCCACACCCCACCGCCTGGGAGAATGTCCTCCCAGGCCGTGCCGTTCCACTTTTGAACGACGACGCCGAAGCGCGTCAGGCTGTCGTCCCACTTCGGCAGAGGGCCGTTGGAGTCGATGTTCTCGTACACCGTTGGCTGGCCTGAGTTGGGAGTCACGATGTTGTCGACCCACACACGAAGCAGCGAGGTGGTGCCCGGTGCCATGATCAGCTCGTCAGGCCCTTGGGCCTGGTAGACCACGACATTCTGAACGCGAGCCTTCTTGGCCGTGATCGAGTAGATGTTTCGGACCGAATCGGACGACGTGGTCATCGACAGTCCGCTGATGTCATCCAGCGTCAGGGTACGGACGAAGACATCCTTCTTCGCCTGAATCGTGTCTTGATTCCAGAAGTGGAAGACGCCCGACTCGTCCCAGAAGACCGCGCCAAACTCAGCGGCGGCAACCTCGGCGATAACGTCCCAGCCCAAGGCCCCCCACCTCTTAGGCAAGAAGGACAGGCGGTTGAGCCCGGTGTCGAGCACGGCCGCGTACTTGGCCGGCATGCCCGACTCGGCAGGCGTCGTGAGGAAGGGACCGAGATAGGTGCCCACGATGATGTCCTGAAGCGCAAGCTTCCGGGTCAGGGTGAACCGACCCGTGGCGTTGCGAATAGACGTGCCCGACGCCTGGCCAAGGCTTTGAGTGGCCGTTTGCGTAGCGCCGACCGTCAGCCTGATCTGCTCGCTCGGTGAGACCCAGCGATACTCGGCCCGACACCTAACGAAGTCGTTGCCCGCGCCCGAAGGGATATTGACCTTCGTGCCGTTGAACGTCAGGCCCGTGAACGTGTCGATGAAGCGAATCCACATCTGGCCCGCGCCGACCATAACGTTGATCGTGCGATCGGACTTGGGCACAAAGGACATAATGACCGAGTCCGGCATGGTCAGCCACCAGGCAGAGCCCGCGATGTTTTGGGTCTGAAGGGTGAACGCCATCACCAGCATGCTGTCAATGTCAACTTCGAGCTTGCTCGCCGACCAGTAAATGTCTACGTCGTTTCCCCAGTCTCGCTGAGCGCGAAACATCTTGGGCTTGTTCGTGGGCTCGGGTGAATCGGGGTGCGGCTGACCGAAGTCCTGGTACATCGTGAGGTTGACGTCGGTGTCCGTGTCTGCGAACTGATTTTGAGACGAGCCGTCAACCCACCCGATGTTGGGGGCGATACCTCCGTTGCCGGACAGATAGATCTGTACGGTTCCGTTGCCCATCTCGGCGTCAGCAGGCCATCGCCACGGTGTTGCAGACGTGTCGCTAAAGCGCAGGCAGTGGTCTATGACCCAGTGCGAGTACATGAGCTGCCCGGTGATGAACCCCGAGTTGGCCTGGAGGTCCAGCATCCCCCAGTCGGTGTGCTGGATGGGCTTGCGAAGCTTTTCGACCCTGTCCAAGGCGGTGAAGGCCACGGAGTTCGACCCTCGATCCGGCCGCACCGTCCTGATGTTCCCGATGAACTGGGGGTACACGACAGGACCTGTTGAGGTGTCAACGATCAGCCGGTACTTGACCTCGGCACCAACGACGTTCAGGTTGTACAGGGGAGATAGCCCGTTGTAAGGAGAGAAGACCCCGACCAGGTTCATGCCGTGAAAGCCCTGCTGGCCGCCGATTGAGAACGTGAGTTCGGCAGCCGCAGAGCCCTCGATCAGCATGACCTCGGCCGGAGCAGCGCCCTGCAGGGAGCGATCCGTGACGATGTCATCAGCGAACTGAGACAGGTCTGATAGTGCGTGGTCGTACAGGCCGTTGCCATTCCAGTCGACAAGAACCTCGGCCCGGATACTGCGCTCGGAAGAGAGGATAACCGCTTCGGCTGCTGCTCCACCGTGCGTCTGCATCATGTCTCCAATAGGGTCAGAGTCGTGTTTCGGTATGGGAATCGCGGAGTGACCACAGACATCTGGTCGAAGGACACAACAGGTGCCCCGCCTCCAAGCTCCCAGGCCGTCGGAGTGGCCCCTAGCTCGACCTGTGCGGCCGTGAACGAGATATCGGGAGTAGCGTTGGTGGTATAGAACGCCAGCTTGGCCATGACGGCGTTAGCGGGCACTGTGATGGACACGTTCTGTCGGGTCCAGGCTGTCGTGACGCTCTTGGACACGAAGCTCGGCGCTGTGACAGAGACGTTGTCCCTGTCGAACAGGTCGAAGCCCACGAACATCGTCACGGCCGTCGAGCCCTTGAGGTACACGGAGCCCGTGATCTGTTCGCCCGGGGTTACCGTGGTCTTCTTCCAGTCGTCCAGCCTTACGACGCCTGTGCCCGCGCGGTTAGTCCACTTGTAGGCAGAAGATCCGATATCACCGGCCGCTACGGGCCAGTCCCACACGCGAGTGGTGAAGCCCGTGGTTAGGGCCGCACCCTCCATGCTTCCGCCCGAACTCTTACACAGCGAGGCAGCGGCCGTGAGCCTATTGACCTTGAAGGGGTTGAGTAGTCGATAAGGGCCTGGCGTCACCCGCATGTTGAGGGCTTCGAGCCAGGCGAACTCAGCCTTGTCTAGATACCTGAAGTCGAAGGAGAACTTCTGTCGAAGCCCCGTAACGTTCAGGGATCGCGCCCCGGAGAGACCTTGGAAGATCCCTCCGAAGCGCTCGACCGTCACATCAACATCGCGCTCGGGGCAAACGAACGGCCGCAGGTTACCCAAAGGGCCTACGTACCAAATCGGTTCACTCATCCCCGCCGCCTGTTCAGTGTGTTGTTCTTGTTCACGGACTTGGTGACCTTCTGGCCGTCCAGCTCGATTGAAAGCCCGGTGGCCAGCGCCGTGAGGATCCTGTCCTCCAGCGGCTGCACGTCTTCTGCCGTGAGCTGCGCGCTCCACTCGGCCGACGCGCTCGCGCTCATGGCGTCCGTGAGTCGAGCGACCGCAGCCATAGCCGCAGGCTGACCCTTGGTCAGGTCGTCTACGATGCCTTGTGAGATCGAAGACGCACCGAGATTGGCCTGAAGCGCTGAGCCGATACCCTTGACCAGGCTAGCCACAGGCGCGAAGCCCGCGACCAAGCCTTGGTGAAGACCTGCCATGATGGCCTGGCCCGCCGGGACTAGCAGCTTCTTGTCGTAAGACAGCGGGCCCTTGTGATCCGCGATCCAGTTACCGATGCCGCTGACGAATTTCTTGACAGCCTCAAAAGCCTTCTTGAGGCCGTTGAGGAAGCCGTCGATGATCTTCTTCCCCGCATTCAGAAGCAGGTCGTTTAGGTTGCCAAGGGCATCCATGATCCAGCCGGGAATGCCCTTGATCCAGTCGATGGTCGCATTCCAAGCATCCTTGATGCCCCGGCCAATCGCCTTGAAGAAGTCAACCACGTCGCCGACGATGTCGCCGATACCGCGAAGAATCCCCTTCAGCCCGTCGACTCCGGCCTTGATGAAGTTGACCGCCTCGGTGATCCTGTCGGACACGAACTTCCAGCAGGCGTCCCACACAGTGTTCAGGAAGCTGGTGATCTTATCCCAGTTGAAGATGATCAGAGCCGCTAGCGCAACAATCGCGATCACGATCAGCGCAATCGGACCCAAAGCCACCAGCCAGGCCGCTGCGATGATGATCGCGTTGGCGACCGCAGCCGCAGCCATACCGACCCAGGTAGCTATCCAGGCGATCAGCATAGCGCCCATCTGAACCGCTGTCTTGGCTAGCATCACAGCGTTCTGCGCGATCCACACCGCAGTGATTCTGATCGCGTTGGCTACCGCAACTGCTGCCATCCGGACCCAGGTAGCAATGGCCTTGGCAGCCATCTGAATCCATGCCTTTGTCGCGGTTGCCGCAGCCTTCGCGGACTCGGCGATCCAGGCACCCGCTGCCTTGGCGGCATCCCTCACGGCCGTAGCCGCGATCTCGGCCCAGGCCCACAAAAGCTGAGCCTTCGCCGTGATCCACGCGCGCGTAGACGCAGTGGCAGCACCAATCATGTCGGCCGCCCAGGTCCACACCTTGGTGCTCATCTTGTCAATGATCTTAGCCGCAGCACCCATGGTCTTGATGGCGTTGCTGACACCGATGATACCGTTAGCCACCGTAGCCAGCAGCTTGAACGTGGTAATCAAAGCGACCAGAGCGATAGCCAGAGGCACCATTACCGAGCGGTTGTTCGACAGCCACTTCGCCATATTCTGAAGCAGCGGAGTGACGACTCGGATAGCAGCGGCGAACACGGTACCGAAGGTCTCGGCGAACGTGACCAGGAAGGGCTGTAGGTCCTTGAGGATCTTACCCACCGACTTGAAAACCTGACCGAACAGCTCTGTAGCCGCTGCGATCACGGCCCGCATGACGGCAGCCAAGGACTGGAGTGCGGCCTTGGTTTCTGACGTCTCGGACAGGTCTCGAAGCGCCTGACTGCCCTTCTCCAGGATGTCCAGGAAGCCCTGTCCACCTCGAAGCGCGTCAAACACGTTCTGGAAAGCGACCACGACGTCCGAAATGATCCGGAAGAACTGCTTGATCTTGTCGATAGCGTTTTGGATCCACGCCTGCATCTTGCCCGTCTCGCGAGCGTCGCCCGTCCATGCGCGGAACTTGGCCGCGATGTTGGTGACCGATCGCCCGAGCGCCGGCAGGAAGGTCGAGCCGACCACCGCGATGTTCTTGAACGCAGCGCCGAAGTCGGCCAGAGCCGGGCGCATAGACGTGAACATCTTGCGCACATTTTCCAAGATGAAGCTCGTGTCCTTGACCGACTTCTGGCTTGTGGCCATGTCGATCCAGGACGAAGTCATGCCTTGGATACCGCCCGCGACACCGGTCAGTCCGGTCTTCAGCGGGGGCAGGAGCTTCTTCATCTTCTCGAACTGCCCGGCCATGCCTTGGAACAGGCGCTCCTGGACAGACTTGCGGATCTCAGCCAGTGGCTCCTTGAAGGTGGCCAGCGTCTCCGCTGCGGCCCGAGCGTTCGGGGTCAGCTTCTCCAGTGCAGCCGCGAAGGCTACAGGGTCTCCTGAGTCCTTCAGGGCCGTGAAGAAGCCCTTGAGACCAACGGCCAGGGCTGCGATGCCCACAGAGGCAGCGGCCGCGAGCGCGGGCAGCAAGGCCAAGGCCCCGCCGGCCACGGACACAGCGCCCCCGATGGCACCAATCAGGTGCGGGATCGCCAGCAGCACTCCAGACAGCGTCGCCAAGATCGCGAGCCACTTGGAGATACCCACGACTTCCATGGGGATGCTGATCTTGTAGCCCTGGACGAACTTGCCGATAACCCGGAGCTGCGGCATGATGGCCGCGATGCTCGCCGGGATGTTGACGGTGACGACTAGCCGGATAGCGCCGGTGACCTTCTGGGCCAGCAGCCGCACGCGACGGGTCTCTCGTACAACCCCGTCACCGTCGACCTCAACCTTTAGAGGAACCTTCGGGGCCTTCTTCGCCTCGGCCTTGACCTTCTCCATCTCAGCCTTCATGGCGGAGGTGTCGAGGGTCACCGGGATCTTGATCTCGAAGCCCTTGAGGGCCTTCTTGAGCTTGGCCTTCATTTCTTCAGCAAATTGGGACGTGTCCGGGAGAACCCGGATTGAAACACGGCCGACCTCCGTGCCTCCAGGACTAGTCATTGAATTATGCTCCTCTTTGCTGGGCTCGGGCCTTTCTGGCAGCATCCAGCCTCTGCCCTGCCATCACCGAGAATAGGTTAGCCTTCTTGGCCTTGACCTTCTCCGGACGATACGTGGGCTCAGGGGCCTTTGGTGCGCGCTTCGAGTTGGCCGATATAAACGCGTATGTGTTCTCTCTGACGGCGTCGATGAGTTGAGCCGAGAGATACCGATCCATATCCCACCCTCGGAAATCGTCTCCGCCTCTCATGGCGGCCACGGTGGCGGACCCTAGAGGTAGGTTCTTGATCAGTATGAGGATCTGTCGAGGAGAGTAGCCCGAGCCGTCGCGCATAGCTGCGACGAGACTCAGGCCACAATACGTCTGTAGGTCAAAGAGGATGTACTCGCCGTGCTCCTCGATCAGCTCGGCGAGTCCTGCGCTTCCCCCGGCTGGGTCTTCTCCTGCCACCTCTGCATGATCTTCATGTTCATGAGCAGGTCGTTGCCAATGGCTTTGATCAGCGCCTTGCCCTTCCTGTCCTGTGTAACTGAAGACAGAATGAACTGAATTGCCTCGATCGAAGCGTCTTCGTCCAGGTCTTCGGCGCTGACGTCCGCACCGTCCTTGACGTCCAGCTCCTTCAGTTTGTCGGTGCACGCCTTCCGGGTCTCTTTGCTGACACGCAGCAGGGACACCAGGACGAACTCCTGGCCGCCCGCGCGGAAGACGAAGGGCTCGTACTCCGCCTCCAGCTCTTCCTGGAAGGACTCAAGTGTGAAAACGTTGCTCATGTTGGCGGACCTTTCGCTAGTGTTTAATTTCAGCGGACCAAATTAAAGGGTAAAGCCAGCAGGGGCAGCCGGTCCGCCAAGACGCTGCCCCTGCTGTGGATCACGGAGTGGTGTCCGGTGCGAGGATCTCGCCGCCAATCCAGTCGAACAGAAGCGGCTCACCCGCGACCCCGTCAGTTCCCTGAAGGAAGGTCGCGCGGGTAGGCAGGGCACCGAAGTCGTCGGTCGCCAGCGCGATTGCGTCGTCGCGCTTGAACGAGGACTTGGGCGAGTAGAAGCCCACAGCCTCGTCACCATCCACGATCACGATCAGCAAAGCACGCTCGACCGTGGTCGCCGGAGCCGAAGCCACCCGGAACCTGCGCTCGCCGTTGACCATGGCGTTCGCCGAGCCGTAATACAGCTCCAGCGTGCTGTTGTCGAACTGGAGTAGGTTGAGGGTCACGAAGTCGACCGCGACGTCGGTGACAACCTGCCGAAGAGAGGCATTCTGCCACGAGCCACGGACTTCGGTTCCGCCGCCGTCCGACCCGAACTCGGGAAGGTTGTCGCGCGAGGTGTGGCCGACAGGGATCCATGCGACAGGGATGTCCGTCGGGTCGAAGCCGCCCGTGAGGGGGCTTACCTGAACGTCGGTCGGGCTCGCGGTGTTCACCGGGGCAAGAAAGACCCAGCCAGCACCCGCTGTCAAGACCGCGTCGTCGTTTTGCGCCATCTGGCGTCTCCTCAGTTTCTCACGGGCCGCAAGCCCATTTGTATTAGTCCCTGGATTCGCCAGGTATCGTCAAAAGGGCTGTCGAACTGCGTTTGCCCCATTGTCTCAAACTTACTGTGGAAGTACCCGACTCCCGGGACAACCGTTTGGTACTTCACCGCTAGCCACAAAAGGTGGAGTGCGTCTTTGAAGAGATCTTCGGTTCCTGGAAGAGCTGGGTAATCAGGATCCTTGGCAGTGCTGTACACGGTCAGCTCGATGACCGGGAAGTCCAGCTCGTCGGGACGGGCGGCATTGGGAAGCCCGCCGATTCGACGCACATTGACCAGAGGGAACCCTCGGTGCGCGACGTCCTCAACCCACGATCCAACCTTGATGTCAGATCGCAGCCCAGCCTTGAGAATCGGAATCGCGACCGCCTGAACTCGGGGCATCCTGCGCCCCACAAGGCTGGTCACGCCAGCCCCGCAGCCTTGGTTATGATGTACAGGCCCACCACGTATCGAGGGAACTTAGCGCTGTGGAGGAAGTGGCCAAACTCGATGGCCTTGGCGTTTCCGCTCGGGTCCACCAGGCTTACTAGACCGTCCGTCTTGCCAAACTCCGTCTCGATCTTGGCGTTACCCGTCTGACGGTGAGCGGTCAGATTGGCTCGGGCTCGGGTGCCTATCGCCTGGGTCTCATCCCAGACAGCTCGCTGCACCGGCTCCAGCTTGGACACGACTCGGTTCATGGCCTTGTCGCTGATGAGGTCGATATCTGCCATCAGTTCCGCCTCACCATGTAGTCGATGTGCTTGGTTCGCTTGCTCCCGTAGTAGAACGTCGGGAGACCGACGACCGACCAGCGCTCGCCCTTCCATTCAACCTCAGCCGCTTGGCCGAGAGGCGGGTAAGCCAGGTCATGAGCGCGAGAGAAGCGGAGACGATAGTTCTCTTCCGACTCGTAGCCTTCATTGTCTTGCTCAGCGCGCCTGGCCGAAGTTCCGGACTGCCGTGCCGGCTGGATTTCAGCCATAGCGTTGTAGCCGACAGCCGCAGATCGAAGGACGATATTGCCGTCTGCGTCGATATACTCTTCCTCGGGGTACACGATCACGGGCTGCTTGGCCCTATCGAGCAGACTCATGACCAGTCCCAGGGCTGCCCAACAGGAGCGAAGGGCACCAAGGCCGCGCCCTCAGCCGTCCAAGGCGTCGGGAGCACGGGCACGATCTGGAACATGTTCGAGTCGTTACCGCCCAGGAGTTCCCACTCTTCGGGCAGAACCTCAAGCCGGCCGGAAGCGACCTGCTGATAGATCGCGTACGAGTAGTTGCCGTCAGATTCCTGGGAGTAGCCCTCGGGGTTCCTCACCAGTCGCAGCACCATCTCGGACTCGATCATTACGACGAGCTTCTCGTACGTCGCACTAGCCAGGACCCGGTCATCCAGGTCGTCAATTCGAGTGCGGATCAGAAGCTCAGCGTCTTCAAGTCTGGTGTTGACGAGAAGCGTCTCGCCGCCGTCTAGATCGCGACCGAGACGGGCCGCGACGTCTTCCGCTGTTGCGTAGGCCACAGCCCGTCTCCTGTCGTTTAGTGTGCTTGTTCGTACGCTTCGTACACGGCCTCTGGCACTCGGCCCTTGGCTGGCACCTGAAGCTCGGTGTTCTCTCGTGCCCAGGATCGAACCACAGAGGCTTTGGGGCGCTCTGGGGTGTCGTCACCCTCGGGCTGGGGGTCTGGGTCCTCAGCGGGGACGCTGGGGGCCTGTACGACCTGCTCCTGCGTAACCTGGAGGGGAGCGCTCCCCTCAACGACCTTGTACCCGCATCTCTCAGCCTGGTCGGCTGAGCAACGAACCACAACATCGTTGAGGAGAACCCTCACTACCCGAGGCTCGCTTTCACGAGCACTCATTCAGATCACGCAGCCGTCTGGAACTGGTATTCCACGAACGCCTGCGTGTCGTTCACGAGGAAGCCATACTCAGCCTCCGCGCGGATCGCGACCAGGTTGTTCTCCCAGAGCGAGACCAGCGTGCCGTTGATCGTAACCGTGGCCTGGGTGCTGACGTCGAAGGAGATCCCGCCGACCGCGCCCCAAACCGCTTCGTTCCAGTTGCCACCGAAGCCGACGGTGTAATCGGTCGCAGCGGCGGGGGTGACGTCCGCGATACCGTCGCGCATGTAGCTGGGACGCCCGATGAGCTTGCCCGGGCGCGCAGCCGCCTGCGTGGTCTCGGTGAGCGGGGTGTCCACGTACAGCGGGCGACCCGTGGTGTCCACCGAGGACAGGAACGTCGGCTCGACAACCTCATCGAACGCGAAGCCCGTGAGGCGCTTGCCGTCATCGACCAGGAGCTGAAGGCCGTTCACGACGTCCTTGTAGGTCCCGCCCGCCGAAGCGGCCGCGCCGCCCTGGCCATTCGCCGTACCCAGGGGCACGGTCTTCGTGGTCTGAGCGATCCAGGTCGCGAAGGGGCCGCCACCGGCAACGCCCGACGGGCCACGGTCGTACAGCGCCGCCAGGTCGAACGCCAGGGCAAAAGCCTCGGCGATCTGGGGACGGAGCAGCGACATGTAGTTGGCCGGGTTCGCGCGCACAACCTCAGCGGAGACAACGGCCAGGGCCGCGATCTTGTGGGGCGTGATGCTCTTCAGACCAACGCCAGCCTGCGAGGCGGGCTTCTGGCCGCCCTCAGCGACCCAGCCTGCCTGCATCTTAGCGGTGACCACCGGGATGGCCTCGCCGTTCGCACCGAGCGGCACGCGCCGGGTGAGAGACTGGACCACAGAGACCTTCGCGGCCTCAGCGAAGTACGGCGCGGCCTGGTTCGGGGCCAAGAAGCCCGCGAACTGACCGTCCGAGGTCTTGGTGGGGGCAGTGATTGCCATGGTTGACTAACCTTTCGTCAGCGGGACCCGACAGCGCCCTTGAGGGCTGCCAGCAATCCGTCATCGTCATTCAGGGCGAGGGGCTTACCCTCCGGAGACGGGTCGGTCGCCGGGGTACGACCCCATGCGTCCCCGAGCAGCTCCTTGACCTGCACGGCCTGCTCGGCAATCTCGTCTTCGGTGACACCGTGCAGCAGCCCAGCGAACTTCTCCGCCTTCGTCAACACGGTCTCGTCTACCGCTCCCAGAGCGGTCTTCAATTTCGAGAGGGCGACCTTGTTCAGGTCAGACTCGGCCTGAACAGTCTCGGTCGCCTTGACCGCATCAGCGAGCTTCGCCTCAAAATCAGACGTGAGCGCCGCCGTCACCTCAGCTTTGGCTGCCTCGACAGCCCCAACCTTTTCGGTGCGGTGCTTGGCAGCCTCGCCACGAAGGTCCTTGATCATCGTCTGAGCGAACTCAGGCAGCGACTCGACCGTGGTGGCCTGTGCGGCGGGGGTGATATCGGTCATTCTGGGTGCCTCCTGGGCGGAACGGTGGCCTCCTGGACCACTCTGGGGGTTAGGCAGCGATCGACATCGAGATCAGGTCGACGTCGCCCCTTTCGATAGCTCGGCGGAAGGCGTTGATGGCATCTTGGCCGCCATAACCCTTCGTAGTGTCATTCCATATCTTCCGAGCCCTGAGATAGGCATCTCTGCCGGGCCAACGGGCCCTGTCAAACACAGGAACGACCTTGCAGTCGCATCCTTCGTGCCAGCGCTTCATAAGCGCGTCTAGAGCCTCTTTATCGCCGGAAGCGATGAGGTCTTGTGCGGCCGTGTCCCCCAGATCCAAGCCAGCGCCCTTCGCGGACAGATAAACCGGTCCTCGGGACACCAACATCATGCAGAATCCGCAGGTCTCGCGCCCGGTTGCAACACGGGCCCAGCCCTTGACTACTGGATCAGGGTCGCTTTCGTCCTCGACGGGCCGCAAAAGGGTCTTGCGCCCGCCGTTCTCAACTTCCTTCATCGCTCGCAGCGCTATCCGCTCGGCAGCAGCGTCAGAAGCTCCGGGCTTCGAAAACGCTACGCGCGCCGGCTCCATGGCTTCGAGAAACCACTCCAGGCGGTACTCGGCTAGGAACACGTCGTGACGAGGCAAGTTGGGGTGATGCAGAGCGCGCTGTTCGTCGTAGAACTTGCGCCCCAGCTCCGCCGCAGCCTTTCGAGCCCGAAGAACGATCGGGAACAAGAGCTGCAAGAGCTGATACCAGATCCGAGGCGTCAAGCCAGCGGACTGGAATTGAGAAACCACCGGGAGCACGTCTCGCACCAGCTCCGTAGAGATGGCTGCTTGTGCTACTACGTACTCCTCGGCGGTCATCCGTTACTCACTCCTGTGGGTGTTGGCGCGCGGGGCGCTTGGAACTGAGGCGCGGCCGGCGGGGCCAGTAGCCCTGCTAGCTGCGACTTCGGTGCTTCCTTGTCCCAGACGTCCATCTGCCTGCGCTCCTCGACCGAGAAGCCCAGCTTGATGCGCCCCATTTCGACCGGAACCAGCGCCCTGCCGTCACCCGAGGTCGTTGAGACCAGCTTGGTGACCGCGTCGGCCTGAGCCGCGAACGTCGGGGTGGCCGGGTCGCCCCAGATGCTTTCCATCCGGTACGCGCCCTCGGGAAGCGTTTCGCCCATGACCAGCATGGCGATCCGCATGACCTGTTCCCAGGCACTTCCGAAGATCGTGGCCTTGCGCTCGCACTTAGTGACCAGTCGAGACTCCGAAGACCTGATGGCCTCGGCGCTTGCCGGGTTGTCCGACGAGAATGACAGGTATTGCGGCGGCAAGCCTGTGTATGTAGCGGCCTGCTTGGTCAATTCCTGCATGACCTCGGTGAAGTTTCGCAGCTCGGCGGCCTGGAACTGCTGAGCCTGAGCGTTTTCGTCCGTGAAGGCCAGGATTCGAGCGATGTACGCCTGGTACGTCGACCCGCCCGACTGCTTCATCAGCTCGTCGCGATCCACACCGAACAGCAAGCGCTGCGGGATGGCCATAAGCTCCATCGTGGCTGCCATATTCATCATCGTGCGCGAAGCGACGTCCGTGACGTCCCGAAGCTCGTTGCTGATCTCCGAAGTGCCGTGCACGTCGTTCAGGTTGGTACGATTGAGCAGCGGGACTACCGGGACGATCCCCAGCTTGTGGTCCACTCGCTCCGTCTCGACCCAGCCGTTGACACCCCGCTCGTAAACAGCCGTGAACATCGGCATGTACAGCGTGACAACGTTGGGAAGCTGCTGTCCGATCTCGTTAGTCTCGCCAGTCGAGCTGTCGATGACCCGAATGGCCCACTTGACTCGGTCGTTTCGACGGTCGATCTCCGCGTACATCTCCGCCGGGGAGAAAACCCGGATAATCGGGCACGTCTTATCGGCCAGGGGGTCATTCTTGTCCGGAACGGAGATGGCCACGTAAGCTCGGCCGTGCTTGAGCGCCTCTCGGTGCCCAAGCCCCGCGAACTCGTCCAGCTTGTTGGCTTGCCACCACTTCCAGAGCTTGTCGTCGGCCTTGCCCGCGCCCGCGAGGCGGAAGCCCTGCAGGTTCAGGCGTTCTTCGATGCTGTCGAGATACACGCGGCACCAGCCGATGCTCGCGAGCAGCTTCTGCATCTCGACAGGCGTGGCCATACCTATTGCCTGCGGCCTGTGCGTCGAATCGTAATACGCGTTGTTGGTCTTCAGCTCGTCGCGACTGCCGTTGAAGGCATTCACAGCCGTCTCGACCATGGTCAGGGACGCGGTCATGACAACACCACCACTCCCCCGCTCACTGGCTTGTTGTTCATCAGGTATTCCTGTCTGACGCCGAACGCCAGAACAGCAGCAACGGCAGCGTCGATCTTTCGGGACGAGTCTTTGCTCGCCTTGCGGATGGAGATGGCGTCGTACGTCGTCGGGTGGCGGTGCGCGTTGAGGATGTGCTGCCTGAGCAGTTTGTCCCCGCCTTGGCACAAAGCCTTCTCTACGATCGCGTCGTACATCTTCTCGCAGTCGAGGGCGAACTTCTTGGTCTGACCGCGCATGTCGAATGCGATCATGTTACCCGGGGACGCCTTGACCTTGAGCTTCTTCCGGTACTTGGTGGTCCAGGAGTCCACGTAGCTTTCGAACTCCTTGACATCCGCCCGGAAGCCGACTACCTTGAACCTTGAGAACACCCAGCCGACGGCCGCGTCGACCTCATCGCGAGGCACTTCGCCGCCATACTTGTCGGGATCCCACACCTGGATCACCTGGAGAAGGCCGTCAGAGACCCTGCAGGCCACCAAGGCCGTGAAGTCGTTTGACTTCGAGCCGTCAAAGCCTAGCGTGATCATGTCGCCAGGGACGATGGTGTCGTCCACCAGCAGGCTGTCCCACTGTTGGGTGGTTACCCATGCGTCTTCGGCTGCGTTGATCTGATTCAGGAACTTGCGTCGAGACTCTGAAATCGGGTTGTTCTCGTCCAGGATCGACGCGATAATGGACTCGATGTCCAGCCACGTAGCATCCCCGCGAGCTATCTTGATCCCTTCAGCCAGGGCCGCAACACCAATCTTGAAGCCCTCCGGGTCGGTCCCTTCGAACGGGATCTCGGACACCGGGGTGTTGGCAGGCGCTTCCAGAGCGTCGTACAGCAGATTGGTGTTGGCGCTCTGGCCCGCAACGACCTTGCAGTAGGTGTCCCACATCTTCTCGCCGATGGAGTCCTGGCCGGGCACGTGGGCATTGCAGATCGCGAGGTACCGTGAGCCGACGCCCGCGCGCTTGACGATGTTTCCGTCGATGACGTTGTACATCAAGTGGCCTGAGTTGTTTTCTAGCCACCACTGCGTCTCGTTCATGACCACGAACGTCGGGCGCTTGCCCTCAAGAGCCAGCGGGCTGGACGTCACGCCCTGAATCAGCCGACCGCCGCGCGCGAAGACGTGCGTCTTGAGCACTTCGAGGCCGTGCTCTTTCTTCAAGAGCGGGGTGACCAAAGCCGGGAACAGCAAGAAGGTGTTTTGGGTCTGATCCTGCGAGACCGCAGCGATCTGGATCCAGGCGCTCGGCCTGGGCTTTCCGATCGGATCGCCCGTCTCTTCATCCCAGTGGCTGAATGCAACAGGGCCGCACAGCTCGGCGAGCGACATCGCGGCTACGAGCGGGTCCTTGCCCCAGCCCTTCATCCTGCGAAGGACGCCTGAGCGATAGGCGTAGCGGCCTCTGCGGTCAACCGCATACCACCACAGCAAGAACCGAGCCTGCTCGAACGTGGGGAGAAAGGGGTCGCCGTCCGAGCCCTCGGGAGCTCGCAAGTACTTAGCCATCCAGTCGAGGACCGCCCAGCCCAAGGTCATTTCTGGCAGATGCCATGCGCCGTCCCTGCGGACCTGCCACGTAGGTCCGGTCACGTGCGAGGGTGCAGGCAGAAGGTCCGGGAGACGGACCAGGGTGTCCGTCATCTCGGGCCTCCGTTGGTGGCTACTTCGGTCTTCGCGCGATTATGCGCCTATGCATGACTCGGCCGCAGGTCGAGCAGCGACGAACCTCTGAGGTTACGATCTCTGACCCTACCGTGTTGGTCTCGAACGAGCGCTTGGACTGATCGTGCTTGTGGTCATCCATTGGATGAGTGTACCACGGGTTGTAGACCCGGAAGGATTTGAACCTTCGACCCGCGCATTAAGAGTGCGCTGCTCTGGACCAGACTGAGCTACGGATCCAAAGGGAGCTGGCTGCTTCGGGATTACGGCTGCACGCCCACCTCAGCCCTTCCAGCTCCCGGCGACCTGACTAGTACAGGCCACGTATCATGCGCGCGGGTACAAGCCGAAGCGCTGCAACGCCCTGAAGTACCAGCGCGTGAGCTTGAAGCCCAGGCTGAAGCGCAGGATCTCAGTCCTTGCGCCGTGCGCGTTCTTGTCGTGCTCGGTCTGAGTGGCGATCTCTCGCGCGTTGACCTTGACGTCGTTCCAGTTCGTGCTCATTGTGATCCTCTCATCACTGTGTCGTGTACGCGCGCGGGTGAAGGGACTCGAACCCTCAACGCACGGCTCGACAAGCCGTTGCTCTACCAATTGAGCTACACCCGCAGGTTCGAACAAGCTAGCAAGGAGACCTAACCGTGAAGCCAGCTTCGCTCCTCGCCGCGAGGTGAGCCAGGGAATCGAACCCTGCTAGCGGGGTTATGAGCCCCGCGCTACGCCTGTACCCACCCTCGGTTACTTTCAGTCGGCTTGCCAGGAGTCGAACCTGGACTCGGCGTCCCATGACACCAGTGCTTCCATTACACCACCAGCCGATGCTTGGGCGTAGGCCGCAGCTACGTTACCCCGACAGGCAGGCTGTCAGACCCAAGACTTTCTGTCCTTCATACCGGCCACTGTACTTGCCGGGATCACTGAAGTCAAGTTCTTGTCCGTTCGAGTCGGCCACGGACAAACAGCCGGATACCTCCGAGTGGATCAGACTCGGCTCTGTTGCGGTCGGGCCTAAGCCCGGTGTTGATCTCGCTCCGCACAGCGAGCTTAAACTCCCGGGGAGCAGTGGAGAGGTCACCGCTCAACCCGGGAAGATCAGTCAGGAACGACTCGAAGCATCGCCTGCTTCTCGAACTGCTCCTTGTAGTACGCCGAGGCACCCTGTTCGACCTTCTGAGCGTCTGGGGTTCCTCGCTTAGCCTCGATCTTCACCCTGCGTCGATCAGCCTCGGTGATGAGCATCTTCCCGAGCATGGAGTCGAGAGCACTAAGCTCCATCGCCCCGGGCCTCTTGCCCGCAGACAGGATGTCGTCCCAGATCTCAAGGGTCAGGATCGCGTACCACCAGTCCGAAGGCTCGTAGTACTTGACGTTGACCGACTTCTTGATCGCAAGCCACAAGCCCTGAATCGTGGGGTGGATGAAAGTCTTTGGTGGAATCTTGACCTCAGCTTCGAGGATGAACTCGGTCGTCTCAACGCCAGTCTCACTCGTGGCATTTCGACGTACTCGATCTTCGTCTCTCTTTCCGATCGGGCCTCGCTCACCCATGGTCACCCTCCTGGGGCTCAAGAAGGTCTCCTGGACCTTCGGATTATCTAGAGCCCGGGTGTCTCTCAGTCGGTCGGTACCTGAGTGCCTTCATCCTGGCCTTCTTGGCATTGCCTTCGAGAGAACTCTTCCGAGCATGGCATCGCTCGCAGGCGGCTTGGAGGTTGTCGTACTCGTGGTTGTCTCCTGCGACCTTATGATCTACCTCGGTCGCTGCTACCTTGCATCCAACACCCTTGATCTTGCATCGGTGTTTGTCCCTAGCGAGGATGTACGGAGTGATCCGGGTCTTCCAGTCACTAGGGAGTCTGGAAGACCCGGATCACTCCGTACAAGCCACTTCATGTCCCCTTTGACCTTGGGGTTTAGGAGTTCCTGTGCCCTCCTGTGCCCTTCTATATGGTACTAGGTGTTACGAACCCCGATCCGTAACAGTAGGGTGACCCAGATCACAACCCTGGAGAGTCATCCCTGTATAGCCCGAGCGGCATATACCCTGGTCAGCGTCCAAAACCCGTACAGGAAGGCGATACCGCA